>ERZ869909.251-NODE-251-length-76480-cov-83.711346_pt1 | contig 76480 bp, 76 predicted proteins | sample MGYA00520892_ERZ869909 | MGnify/ENA primary metagenome ERZ869909 (study PRJEB32215, sample SAMEA104723947) | bioreactor metagenome | biome: bioreactor; feature: anaerobic bioreactor; material: water | place: China | collected 2015-03-12 ...
CGACGGGACATGACGACCCCGGCCCGCGTTTCCGATTGGCAGGGACAGATGCGGGTGGCGCTGCTGCTCTGGCTGGCCACGCTGGTGTTGTTCCTGTCCGGACTGGGCATTGAGCCTCTGCGCGATTGGGAAGAGGGCACCTATGCCCAGGTAGCCCGCGAGATGCTTTCCGGGGATGGGCATGGCTTTCTTTTTCCGCAGCGCTGGGGCGAACCTTACCTCAACAAGCCCCCGCTGGGCCCGGGGCTGATCGCACTGGCCTTCGCGGCTTTGGGTGAAAGCAGCTTTGCCGCGCGCTTGCCGATGGCCCTTGTAACCTCGATGGTGGTTCCGCTTCTGTATCTCGTTGCGCGCGCGGGCGGAATGAGCCGACAACCGGCGCTTCTCGGTGCGGTAATCTGCCTGACGCTCTTGCCGGTGATGCGCCATGGCCGCCTTGCGATGCTGGACGGCCCGGTTTTGGCTTTCGCCCTTACAATGTTTCTGTTCCTTTTGAAATCCGCACCGGGCCGCTGGAAATGGGCCTTCCCCGCCGGGCTGTCAATTTCGGGGATTGCCCTGACAAAGGGAGTTCTGGCGGTTCCCTTCGTGGTAATCGGCCTGACCTTTCTGGCCATGAAACACGCGCCCACGCTGACAAGGAAACAATTCTGGGGCGCGCTATTCCTAGGCCTGGTTCCGTTTATGGCCTGGCTGGCCGCGCAATTTTTGTATTACGGCCTCGACTATGCGCACACGGCGGTGTTCGGTCAGGGTATCGCCCGCGTCGCGCTGAGCGTCGACGGTAATGCCGGGTCACCCTGGTACTACATTTTGGAAATTCTGAAATACGGCTGGCCCTGGCTGACGTTCCTGCCTGCAGGTCTTGCCGTCACCTGGCGAGCGCGACATGAATACTGGGCGGTCTTGGCGCTGGTCTTGTTGGTGGGTTTCACCCTTCTCGTCACGTTGATGCCCACAAAATTGCCCTGGTATATTTATCCGGTCTGGCCCGCGCTGGCGTTGATCTGTGGAGCCGGGTTGCAAAGCGCCATGCAGCGCCCGCGCGCACCGGAACGGATGATCCTGCCGGTACTGGCACTCGCCGGGGGGGCCGCATCCTGGTACTTCTCACCGCTTGGTCCTGACCCGGTGCCTGTCCTTCTGGTCGCCGGGATCATCCTGGCATTGGGCGCGGCGCTGACCTTCTGGCTTTGGCAGCGAAACCCGCGTCTGGGTGGCTGGCTCCTTCTGGCGCTGGTCTATGGGGTGTTGCTGCTTTTTGCCCTGTCAGGCCGCAGCGTATGGGAACTGAACGAGGATTACCCCGCCCCGCCCGTTGCCGAGGCAATCCGCCACCATATACCCGCTGATGCGCCGCTTTTCACGACACATCCCCATCACCGGCCCTCGCTGGACTTCTACGCCGGTCGCCCGGTCCTGCCGCACCCAGCCTCGGCACTTCACGGCGCGCTGCATGAGGATGCGCCAAGCTACTGGGTGGTGCATGCACGCGATCTTGCCGACCTTGATGAAGCCGCGGTAACACCGCTGGCGGCAATCGGCACGATGCGGCTGATCCGGGCGGGAGGGGAAGTGGCGCAGGATCCCGCACAATGAAGAACATGGCTGATGTCGGGCACACAGGCATTGATTCCGGCGCGCATTTTCCCGCGATCGTACTTGATCTGTCTGACCTCTTTTACCACATCGGACGCGGGCCTTTCACGGGCATCACCCGCGTCGCATTTGCTTATCTTGAGCATTGTCTGACGCTTGATCGGACCATTCTCGGTTTTGTTCGGCATGCCGGGCTTGCGCTTCTTCTTGATCGCAAGGGTATGGCATGGTTCGCCCGCGAACTGACGGATGCAGGCCACTGGCAAAGGCCAAATCTGCGCGACCGGCTTCGCCCCGGCCTTCTGCCTCCGCAGCGCCGCGCGCTCAGTGCGTTGCGACACCACGCCATCGCCAGCAACGGCCTGCGTTCCACGGCCCGGATGATCCGCCGTTTCGTGCCTGCCGGATCGGTAGTGCTGCTGACTGGCCTGGCCAATATCCATCGCAGCGCGATGGCTGAGTTCAACGCGAACGCGCTGGCCCCGGTCGTCATGATCCATGACACTATCCCGCTGGATTTTCCGCAGTATGTGGTCAAGGGCGGGTATGACAGGTTCGAGGATCAGCTGAGATCGGTGGGCGCGCGGGCCGCGCTGGTGCTTTATAACTCGTCGCAGACCGAACGGGATGCGAAAGCCCATTTTGCGCGGCTTGGCCGGGTTCCCCCCGGCATTGTGGCTCATCTGGGTGTGCCCGTCCTGCGCCCGTCCCCCCAGGAACTGCCCGCCGGGTTCGACCGCTCGTCGCCGTATTTTGTTGTTCTCGGCACTATAGAGGGCCGCAAGAATCATGCGTTTCTGCTTGATCTGTGGGAAAACATGGCGCGCGCGAATGCAAGACCGTTGCCGCGCCTGCTGATGGTGGGCACGCGCGGATGGAGTAACGCGGAATTCTTCCGCAGGCTGGATGCTTCGCCGCTCGCGGGCACGGTGGTGAAGGAGTTGTCCGGTCTGTCGGACGGGGCGGTGGCAGCCCTGGTTGCGGGCGCTCGGGGGCTTCTCTTCCCCAGCCATGCCGAGGGCTACGGCCTGCCCGCCATCGAGGCTGCAGCCCTTGGTACGCCGGTCGTGGCCAACGACCTTCCGGTGTTCCGCGAGTTCCTTGGGGATTATCCGATCCTCGTGCCCGTCAGCCAGCCCGACCGCTGGCAGCGCGCTATCGAAGCGCTTGCACAGGGCGGGCGACAGGGGAAACAGCCCCCGCCGCTGCCATGCTGGGAGGCGCATTTTGAAACGGTTTTCGCGGCGATAGATTCCTTGTATTCACCAGAGGCGCGACGATGAACAAAAGCCACACCACGCCCGGATTGCCAGCCTTTGCCGCTGGTAAAAATCTCTGGTATGCAGGATCTTGCGCAGGCATCACCCTGGCGCGCCTCTTGGCAAGCGGAGAGCATTGCGATGCCCGATATGAATGACATCGCGCCCGATGTCGGTGCGCGCGCATCTGACCAAGCCGCGCCGCCAGAGGTGGCGGTGATCATTCCCGCCCGTGACGAGGGCGAGAACCTGCCCACCCTGATCCGCGAGGTCGAGGCCGCGCTTGGGCCCACCGCGCATGAGATTATCGTCGTTGATGACGGATCGTGCGACGACACCGCCACCATCATCGGGCAAATCCGGCCGAACCATCCGGGCCTGCGCCTGCTTCGCCACAACCGCTCCTCGGGCCAGAGCGCGGCGCTTCGCACCGGGGTGCTGCATGCCCGTGCGGCGATCATTGTTACCATCGATGGCGACGGCCAGAATGATCCGGCCTATATTCCGGCTATGCTGGAGCGTCTGGCCAATGGCGGGCCGGGGCTGGGTATTGTCGCTGGCCAGCGCGAGAAGCGCAAGGATGGCACGCTGAAGACGCTGGCCTCGCGCTTTGCCAATCGGCTACGCGGGGCGATCCTGAAGGATGGCACCCGCGATACCGGCTGCGGGCTGAAGGTGCTGCCGCGCACGCTGTTCCTGCGGTTGCCCTTTTTCGACGGATACCACCGATACCTGCCCGCGCTGGTGCTGCGCGAGGGCCGCACGGTGGCGCATCTGACGGTGATCGACCGACCGCGCCGGTTCGGCCGGTCAAAATATGGTATCGTCGATCGTGGCCTGCGGGGCGCATTGGACCTGATCGGGGTATGGTGGCTATGTCGGCGAATGCGCCGTGTCGAGATTGAGTATCCCCATGACTGAAACGCTTTCCCCCCTTCTTGATTGGCTTCATTCCGTCTTTGTCGATCAGTTCGATCTGTGGATCGCACTGGGTTTTGTCGCACAGACCCTGTTCATGATGCGCTTTGCCGTACAGTGGATCGCCAGCGAGCGGGCGCGGCGCTCGGTGATACCCGTTGCGTTCTGGTTCTTCTCGCTGGGTGGCGGCATTCTGTTGCTGATCTACGCGATCCATCGCCGCGACCCGGTGTTCATCGCCGGGCAGGCTTTCGGGCTGGTGGTTTATACACGCAACCTGGCCTTGCTTCGGGCTGCGGCCCGCGCCGAGGGGCGCTGAAACGCCGGCAATGGGCGTCAGTTGTTTTCGGGGCGTCGGGTAAGGCGATAGACGAAATAATGTTCCTGCTGCATCAGCGCATGCGTGAACTGGCCTGTCTGCGTCACGTCCAACCCTTCGCGCACGGCCAGAAGCGGAGTGTTCAGAACCAGCAGTGCTTCAGCCTCTTCGTCGTCGTCCATAAGGCTCTCGGTCCATGCCAGGATCTCTTCTTGCGAAGGGCTCTGGCGATCTGCGGTAAACAGCGTGTAGCTACCTTCGCGCCCGATCTGAGGATAATGCAACCTGCGCCCGAGATACGCTGAAACTGGCGCCATCACGAAATCGGGGCTGGCCACGACAAGCCCGTCGGGCACGGGAAGCTGCGCTTGCAGATGCGCCGCCGCCGCCCGACCTGCGGAATAGGGCACGATCATGTCGCGCGAAAAGGCCACCACGCCGGCCGCTGCCTGGCAGATCAGCAAGAACCACAGCACGCGCGAGGGCCAGCGCCCCCAGGTGGCCTCGCCCCCCGGTTGCCCGGAGCGGCGGGCGAGACTGTCGGCAATCCAGAGCGCGGCCAGCAGCAACACGAAATGATGCCCGTAATGCCGCGGACCACCGGCAAAGCGCACATAGGCAAAGCCCACAATGATCGCTGTCCCCACCAGATAGGCGGCGGCGGCGGGCTTGTGGTGACGTAGCGCCCCGGCGAACAGCGCGAAAAGGCCCAGCGACAGCGCGGCAAAGATCAGCGCGTCAAGCAGTCGCGAATCCGAGAACACCAGAACCGCGACATAACCATTCCAGATCCGGCCGACCGCGCGCGCCGCCTGATGCAGATCGAACTGCAGGAACCACCCGCTCGGACCACCCGCCAACTGGCTGTCGGGGGGCTGGATCATGAAATAAAGTGCAATCCCCACCCCCGCAAGGAACAGCGCCGCCGCAACGATACGGGGCAGCACGGGCGGCGGTGCGCCCCGGGAATGACGGACGATCTGCAATTCGTCCAAAGCCAGCGCCAGGCCAAGCGCGAGCGCCAGAAACAGGCCAAAGGCGCTGGCATTGGCCATCAGCACAAGGATCAGCGACATCGCAACAATCGCCTGTCGCTGCCGCGCGAAAACCGCGCAGAATAGCACCGCCAGAAACAGCCCGATGGCATAGTTCCGGCTGATCAGCGCATATTCGTAAAACGGCAGATAGCCCAACGAAAACAGAATCTTCTGAGCCGGAGAGAAGGGCGCGAAACGGGCAAAGACAGCAATTGTCGCGGTGGCAATCGCCAGATGCAGCAACTGCATTACCCGTGGGTCATGGGTCAGCAGGCTCAGCGGACGCAGCAGCAGATACCACAGCGGCGGGTGTCCCTCGTAATGGATCGCGGCAAACATATCAGCCATCGTCACGCTGTCGCGCACGATCAGCCAGGGGTTGACCTCATCGCGCCACATCGCATGATTGAGAATGCCGACCAGAACGATTGCCGCAAAGGCCAGGGTCAGCAGGGCAGAAAATCGACCGTTTCCCCGCTCCGCATCTTTTGCCCGCTCACCGTCGCCTGAGCGCAGCGCCATCGTCACCCCCATTTTTTCATTAGCGCCACAGAGGTATCGGTTTAAAAACCTCGGGCAAGCGTTTCATCGCAAGGATAGATGGAACGGAACATGCCAATCAATCGCCATGTGCCGCCGCGCGCAGGTGTTTTCCTTTCAACGGCCAAGCGCACGGGCGATGACCATGCGCTGGATATCGCTTGTGCCCTCATAGATCTGGCAGACGCGGACATCGCGCCAGATGCGTTCGACCGGGAAATCTCGGGTATAGCCGTAGCCGCCAAAGGTCTGAATGGCCGCCGAGGTCACCTTTTCGGCCATTTCCGAGGCAAAGAGCTTGGCCATCGACGCTGCTTGCAGCGCGTCCTGTCCCGCATCCTTCAGCGCGGCCGCATGCAGAACCATCTGCCGCCCGGCCTCGACTTGGGTTGCCATGTCGGCCAGGCGAAAGGCCACGGCCTGATGCTCGATCAGCTTCTTGCCCATGCTCTCACGCTCCTGCGCATAGGCCACGGCAGCTTCCAGCGCGGCGCGGGCCATACCCACCGATTGGGCGGCAATGCCGATGCGCCCGCCTTCGAGGTTGGAAAGCGCGATACGGTAGCCCTGGCCTTCGTCTCCCAAAAGGTTCCCGGCGGGGATTTCGAGATCCTCCAGCGCGATCTGCGCGGTGTCGGACAGATGCTGGCCGGTCTTGCGTTCGATTGATGCCACGCGCCAGCCCGGCGTATCGGTCGGTACGATGAAGGCCGAGATTCCCTTCTTGCCCGCTGCCGGATCGGTCACCGCGAAAACGATTGCCACATCGGCATTCCTGCCCGAGGTGATGAATTGCTTGACCCCGTTGAGCACCCAGCCCGCATTGCTGCGCACCGCACGCGTGCGCAGGGCCGAAGCGTCGGACCCCGCCTGCGGCTCGGTCAGGCAAAACGCGCCCAGCCAGTCGCCCCGCGCCATCGGGCGCAGGAACTGCTCTTTCTGCGCGTCATTGCCAAAACGCAGGATCGGCACGCAGCCGACCGAATTATGCACCGACATGATGGTCGAAATGGCGCCATTGCCCGCAGCGATTTCTTCAAGCGCGCAGGCATAGGCGATGGTGTCGCTCATCGCGCCGTCCCATTCCTCTGGCACCAGCATGCCCATCAGTCCCAGCGCGCCCATCTCAGCGATAACGGCGCGGGGAAATTCGCCTGTCTCGTCCCATTGCGCGGAACCCGGCGCCAGACGCTCGGTCGCAAAACGCCGCGCCATGTCGCGCACCATTGTCTGGTCTTCGTTCAGGATCATTCGCCGTTCCCCTCGCTGCCGCGTGCTGGATGAGTTTCGTCTTGATGGCCGCCAACATACTGAATAGTAAATAACTGACGCAATAGTAATCCCGCTGGTCGTATGCCGCCCCATCAGCCCCGGCCCATGAATGACTCACCCTGGCCGCAGCCGGATGAGCGCGCGCGCGACCGCGCCGCCAAGCGTGAGGCGGTGTTGCGCACGGCGGCGCGGTTCTTCAACCGGAAGGGCTTTCACGCGACCTCGCTCGATGATGTGGCGGCGGCGCTGAACGTGACCAAGCCGACGATCTACCATTATTTCGCCAACAAGGACGAAATCCTGTTCGAATGCACGCGCCGCGGGCTCGATGCGATCATCGAGGCGTCGCGACGGACTGCAGGGCAGGGCGGCACTGCCGCCGAGCGGCTGCGCGGGATGCTGACGGCCTATGCCATGGTGATGATGGATGATTACGGTATCTGCGTTGCACGCACGCAGGATCATTTGCTGGCCAAGCCCAGCCGAACGCATTTCCGGGCGCTAAAGCGCGAAATCGACGCGCTGTTCCGTCAGGTGATCGCCGAAGGGGTCGAGGATGGCTCGCTTCAGGTGCGCGATGTGCGGATCGCCAGCTTTACCGCCGCGCAGGCGCTGAACGGGTTGGGCAACTGGTTCAGCCCCGAAGGCCCGGCAGGTGCGCCCGAGACTGCACGGCTGGTGGTGGCGACCCTGATGGACGGATTGACCGGGCAGGGTGCGCGCTGAAATACACATGCCCCGAGGGCGATAATTCTGAAAGGAGAATGGGATGGATATTCAGGGACAGGCAGCCATCGTTACGGGCGGCGCATCGGGGCTCGGTGGGGCCACGGCAGAGATGCTGGCGCGCGCGGGCGCGAAGGTGGCGATCTTCGACCGTGACGAAGCGCTGGGACAGGCGAAGGCGGCCGGGATCGGCGGCATCTTTCAGCGCGTCGATGTCACCGACGAAACCGCTGTCGAGGAAGCCATCGCCGCCGCCGAAGGATTGCACGGCAAGGCGCGCATCCTGGTCAACTGCGCCGGTATCGGGCCGCCCGCCAAGGTCGTCGACCGCGACGGCAAGGCGCTGGCGCTGGCCTCGTTCGCGACGGTCATCAATGTGAACCTGCTGGGCACGTTCAACGTGCTGTCAAAATTCGCCGCCGCCCTGCACACCGCCGATCCACTGGGCGAAGAGCGCGGCGTGATCATCAACACCGCCTCGGTTGCGGCCTTTGACGGCCAGATCGGCCAGGCCGCCTATGCGGCATCCAAGGGCGGTGTCGTTGGCATGACCCTGCCGATCGCGCGCGAACTCGCCCGATACGGCATCCGGGTGATGACCATCGCGCCCGGCCTGTTCCTGACCCCGCTTCTGGCCAGCCTCCCGCAAGAGGCGCAAGACAGCCTTGGTCGCCAGGTGCCGTTTCCGTCCCGGCTCGGCGACCCGGCCGAATTCGCGCGCATGGTCGGGGCCATCATCGACAATCCCATGCTCAACGGCGAGGTCATCCGTCTTGACGGCGCTATCCGGATGGCACCGAAATAAGCGGGCTTCGGGGATCAGCGCGCCAGGTCTGCCCGGCGCTCAAGCAACGAGGGTGCCGGGCAGATGCCTGACAAGGTGGTCGAACACCAGCCGCACCCGCAGATTGGTGCGCAAGTCCTCGTGCATGACCACCCAGCAATCGATCTTGAACGCAAGGATGTCAGCAAGGATCGGGCGTAATGCGGGCTGAAGGCGCGCGATGCCCGCCTGCATGGCGCCGATCCCCATGCCGGCGCGGATTGCATTGATCTGCGCGTTTTCACGATCACAGCGAAAGCGGATCATCCGCCGGGTAATCCCGGTACTCAGCATTGCAGACAGCGCCGTGCTGTCCTGATCGGGGCCGATAAGGACATGACCGGCAAGTTGTGCCACGGTCTGCGGTGCCTCCTTCGCGGCAAGGTAGCGCTCATGCGCATAGAGGCCGATCCGCACATCGGCGATCTTGCGCGCGACCAGCCCGGTTTGCGTTGGCCGTTGCATACGCACCGCCAGATCGGCCTGACGGCGCAACAGATCGTCATTGCGGTTTGACAGGCCCAATTCCACCTCCAGCCCGGGGTGCGCGGCAAGAAGTGGCGCAAGCACGCCGGGCAGGATCTCAGATCCCACGACCTCGCTGGCACTCAGGCGCACGATTCCCCGCGCGTCTTCTGCCGGGGCCGATGCCGTACGTTCCAGCGCGGCGGCGGCGGCGGCCATCGCGCGCGCCTCGGGCATCAGTTGATGGCCAAGGTCGCTCAGGCTCAGCCCCTGGGGTGAGCGCAGGAACAGCCTGGCGCCGACAGCCTGTTCCAGAAGGTCGACATGGCGACTGACGGTTGGCTGTGTCAGGCCGAGAACGCGCGCCGCGGCCGACAGGCTGCCCTGTTCAGCGACAGCAATGAAGCTGCGCCAGTGGTCCCATTGTATCGCTGAAGCGCTCATATATTTGTTTATATCGGGCATCAGAGATTAGGCAATTCCTCGATATCATTCCTGGCGGTATTTCTTTCTTGCAACCAATCAGGAGATCAGACCATGCCCCTTCTTTTCAAAATCGCCACCGCCGCCGCCGCACTCGCCATCGGGCTGGGTGCTGCCATGGCCACCGCGCCGCGCGATGGCTTCGAAACCGAGATCTTCATTGCCGCGCCGCCGGAAAGGGTGTGGTCGCTGCTGACCGATCCGGTCGAACACGAATCCTGGAACCCGGGCATGCTTGGTGTCGAAGGGCGTTTCGCAGTGGGAGAGCGTTTGCAACTGCGCATGCGCACCCCGTCAGGCGGCGCGATGACCTTTCGCCCCCGCATTCTGGAGGCCGAGCCGGGGCGGTCGCTGCGTTGGTTGGGGCGGCTGGGTTTGCCGCGGCTCTTCGACGGTGAGCATTATTTCCACCTGATCGCCGAGGATGGCGGCACAAGACTGATCCATGGCGAACGTTTTCGCGGCTTGCTCTTGTGGTTCATGGATATCCACCAGTTTCGCGCTTCCTTCGAAGCGGCCAATGAGGGGTTGAAACAGCGCGCGGAATCGCCCGATCCGGTCTGATCGGACGCACAGACATGCCGAGATGCAATAGTCCCCGGTGATCGCTGAAGAAGGTGAGGCGCATTGTCGCTGGCTTTCAATCTGGAATAGGCATTTACTATACCTATTAGTGGGCCTACATTGCGACTGCATGCTCGAAACGGCGAGAAAGCCATGAACACGCCTGACACGTCAGCGACCCAGTCTTCAGCCCGGCCAGCGATGACGGCCGCCATCCGCGATGCGACCGGGCTTGATGAAAACGTGCTTCGTATCCTCGTGCATGGTTTTTACGACAAGGTCCGTGGCGATGCGGTGCTCGGCCCGGTTTTTGCCGCGCGCATCGATGACTGGGAGCCTCATCTTGAGCGGATGGTGAGCTTCTGGTCATCGGTGGCGCTGATGACGGGACGCTATCATGGCCGGCCGGTTCCGGCGCATACACCGCTTCCGATCAACGCGTCTCATTTCGAGCGTTGGCTCATGCTTTTCCGCGAGACTGCGCAGCAGGTTTGCACAGCCGAGGGTGCGGCCCATGTCATTGAGCGGGCCGAGCGCATCGCACGCTCGCTCCATATCGCCGTCGCCGAGGCGCAAGCCGCGCCCGAAGCGGTGCCTTCACTTCGTTGACGAAAGGATGCCCACATGGTCGACAGTCCGCCGCTTCATGACGCTGCCGAACTTACCCGCTACATCGAAAGGCGCTATCACGCGCGCCACCGCGAGCAACTCCCGCCGCTCGCGGAAATGGCCGAGCGGGTGGAAGCTGTCCATTCCGGCGACAAAAACTTGCCCAGGGGCCTGTCAGTGCTTCTGCGTCGGATGATCGGCGCGATGGAAGTGCATATGAAGAAGGAAGAGCTGATCCTGTTTCCCGCCATCCGCAAGGGGAGCGCCCCCGGCATCGAGAATCCGATCGCCGTCATGCGGGCCGATCATGACGACCATGACCGAGAAGTCGCCGAGATCCGCCATCTGACCCGGAACCTGACGTTGCCCGAAAGGGCCTGCGGAACGTGGACCCGCCTCTATGCTGGCCTTGGCGAGTTCATCGACGATCTGACCGAGCATATGCGCTTGGAAAATGAAGTGCTTTTCCCGCAGTTCGAATTTTCCGCCCGCGGCAATGGTTGAGGCAGGAAACTCGCAGGTGGACGGGCATTGCTTCATGATCCAACTGCAAACCCGTGGCTTCCTGTTGAATATGATCATGACCCAGGAATGGTTTTACGCAGAAAGGACGGCCCCGTCATGAACACCGGCACCCGCATCGCACCGCAACGCGGTCTGCCCGGCAGCGGCGCCGTCGCGCGTCTGGCCTGCGTCGTGGTTCAGCCGATTCTGTCGCGCGTGGTGCGTCGCATTGCGGCGCGGCACCCGTCGCTGTTCTCGCGGCTGGGTCCGCACCAGGGCACCGATTTCCTGATCGATCCGGTGGACCTGCCATTTGCGCTGCATTTGCGCCCAGATCCAAACGCGCTGTTGTTTCGGGCTGTCCCGCGGGACGCCGCGCCGCAAGCAGGTGCGGTGATCCGCGGGCAGTTCATGCTGTTGCTTGAACTCGTCGATTCCGAAGAGGACGGCGATGCCGCCTTTTTCTCGCGCGATCTTGAAGTCACCGGCGAGACCGAGGCGGTGGTGCGGTTACGCAACGCGCTTGACGATGTCGAAGGCTCCATCGCCGAGGAAGCCGCCGACATGTTCGGCGCGCCCGGTCGTGCGATCCTCGCACGGATGCGCCGCACCTACACCACAAAGACACAAGGACAAGAACCCGGATGAGCCTTGCTGAACTGATCTGCCCTGCTGGCACACCCGCCGCCCTGCGCACCGCTGTCGATGCGGGGGCCGACGCGGTTTATTGCGGTTTTCAGGATGCAACAAACGCACGCAATTTCCCCGGCCTGAACTTTACCCCTGACGAACTGGCCGAGGCCGTCACCTATGCCCATCGCAAAGGCACCAAGGTTCTTCTGGCGCTCAATACCTATCCACCGGCAGGCAAGGTCGATCTCTGGCGTCAGGCTGCCGACCTTGGCGCGCGTCTGGGCGTGGATGCCTTCATCGTCGCCGATATGGGGGTGGCCGAATACATTGCACGCATGTATCCGCAGGCGCGATTGCATCTGTCGGTTCAGGCTGCCGCGTCTTCGCCTGAGGCGATCCGCTATTACTGCGAGAATTTCGCGGTCAAGCGCGTTGTCCTGCCGCGTATTCTGACGATCCCCGAGATCCGCCAGATCCGGCGTGAAATCCCCTGCGAGATCGAAACCTTTATCTTTGGCAACCACGGGCTGATGGTCGAGGGGCGGTGCAGCCTGACAAACTACCTGACCGGACAATCGACCAATATGGACGGTGTGTGCTCGCCTGCGTCGGATGTGGAATATGCCCGCCACGCGGACGGCTCGATGTCCTCGCAACTTGCGGGCTTTACCATCGACCGGTTCGGCCCGGAAGAAATGGCGGGCTATCCCACGATCTGCAAGGGGCGCTACACCGCGCCAAACCGACCCGAAGGTTACTACGCCTTCGAAGAGCCGGTCAGCCTGAACCTGTCGCGCCTTCTGCCCGAGCTGATCGACGCGGGCGTGCATGCCTTCAAGATCGAGGGGAGACAGCGATCGAAAAGCTATGTGCGCAATGTCGTCAAGGCTTTCCGCGCGGCGGTCGATGACATTCGCGCCGGGCGGCAGGCCAATATCGCGGACCTTGTCGCACTGACCGAGGGGCAGAAACAGACGCAGGGCGCGTTCGAGACGAAGAAATGGCGGTGAACAGCATGACGAAACTGACGCTTGGGCCCATCGCCTATCACTGGTCCGGCAATAAGCGCCGCGATTTCTATGCCCGTATCGCTGACGAGGCGCCCGTTGACGAGGTTTACCTGGGCGAGGTGATCTGCTCCAAGCGCGCGCCTTTCCACGAGGCTGATCTGCCCGAGATGATCGGGCGACTTGAGCGCGCGGGAAAGACGGTGGTTCTGTCGACGCTGGCCGAGGTGATGTTGAAACGCGAACGCAGCGCAACCGCAGATCTGGCGGCGATGGAAACACCCGAGATCGAAATAAACAATGCCGCAGGGCTTTACGCCCGCGGCGCGCGCCCGCACCGGGTGGGGCCGTTCATGAACGCCTATAATGAAGCGACGATTGCGTGGATGGCCAGGCAGGGCGCGACGCATGTCTCCTTGCCCGCAGAGCTTCCGGCCGAGGCGATTGCCATCGCCACCCGGGCTGCGCGGGCCCTGGGCCTGGGGGTCGAGGTGCAGGTGTTCGGCCGTGCCTCGCTGGCCGTATCGGCGCGCTGCTACCACGCGCGCGCTCATGGCAGAACCAAGGACAATTGCCAGTTCGTGTGCGAGGACGATCCCGATGGCATGCCGCTCAGAACCCGGGACGATGCGCCGATCCTGCGGATAAACGGTATCCAGACCCTTTCCGAAAGCTATATCAACCTGATGCCCGAGGCGGCGCGGCTGGTGGGCGATGGTGTTACGCATTTGCGCCTTATGCCGCAGGATGTGGATATGGTTGCGGTGGCGTCGCTTTTCCGCTTGGTGCTGGACGGCCAGACGCCACTGGACGCCGCCGAAGGCCAACTGCGTGACATTTGCGCGGGCCGGACCTTCAGCAATGGATTCTATCATGGTCAGGCGGGCTATCGCCGGATCCTGAACGCCACCCCGGCGTGATAACTCGGAAAGATTCTTCCCATGGCTGCCACCACAGCTCAACAGATGCGCGCCTGGACCGGCCCGGCGATCCTGACATTCGGGTTTCGCCCGTTCTTTTTCGGGGCGGCTGCCCTGGCCGCGCTGGCGATGGTGCTGTGGGTGCCGATGCTCTCAGGCCATCTGCAACTGCCGACCGCTTTCGATCCGGTCAGCTGGCACGCCCATGAATTCCTCTACGGCTACCTTGGTGCCGTGGTGGCGGGGTTCCTGCTGACCGCTGTGCCAAACTGGACCGGGCGCTTGCCCATCGTTGGCTGGCGGCTGGGGGCGCTGGCACTGCTTTGGCTGGCGGGGCGGCTGGCGGTAGCGTTCTCTGCGGGTTTGCCTGCTGGGCTGGTGGCTGCCGTCGATCTGGCCTTTATGATTGTGTTTGCGCTGGCCATCGCGCGCGAGATTATCGCGGGCCGGAACTGGCGCAACCTGATCGTGCTGGCGATGCTGGCCGTTTTCGCAATGGGGAACGCACTGTTCCACTGGGAGGCGATGCGCGGCGATTATGCCGCACGGGGCATGGGTCTGCGGCTGGGTCTGGGTGCCGGTATCATGATGATCGGGGTTATCGGCGGGCGGATCGTGCCATCCTTCACCCGCAACTGGCTGGTGAAACAGCAAGCCGGCAGACTGCCAGCGCCCCCTATGCAACGGTTCGACAAGGCCGCGCTGATCATGTTGCTGGCTGCGCTTGTGCTGTGGATTATCTGGCCGCTGCATGTGCTGACGGGCGCCGCGCTTGGCCTCGCTGGGGTGCTGCATGTCATCCGGCTGGCCCGTTGGGCCGGCCATCGGACGATGCCGGAGCCGCTGGTGATGGTGTTGCACCTCGGTTATGCCTTTGTGCCCCTTGGCGCGTTGGCGGTGGCTGTGGAAATTCTGGCACCGGGAACCTTCGGCATGGCGGGTGCGCAGCATTTGTGGATGACAGGCGCAATCGGGCTCATGACCCTGGCAGTAATGACAAGGGCCACACTGGGCCACACCGGGCAAACGCTGACTGCGGGGCCGGCAACGGTCATGATCTATGCCGCCCTTGTCCTGTCCGTGCTGGCGCGGATCGCGGCGGGTGCCTGGCCTCAACTGGCCGGGCAACTGCACATGGTTGCGGGCCTCGGGTGGATCATGGCGTTTGGCGGCTTCGCGGTGATCTACGGCAACCTTCTGCTGCGCATGCCCCCAGCGAAAAGCCTGTGAACGCCGGGCAAGGATATGACCGCTTCTTTGTCACATTGCGTGGTCGTCGATCAGCGGGTTGGGCTTTGCGAACCTTTCCAGATCCGCCTGGTCAGTGATTGTGATGCGGGTTCCGTCCACGGTGACACCATAGGGTTGCAGCCCCTTGAAGGCGCGGCTCAGGTTCTCCGGCGTCATGCCAAGGGTTGATGCAAGCCGCCGCTTCTCCAGATCAAGCTCGAAAGCGCCTTCGCCGCCCAGTCGCTGTTGCTGTCGCAAAAGGTAGTTCGCAAGACGCTCCAGCGAGGTTCGCAGCTTGAGGTCTTTCTGCGACGATTTGATGACCTCGCGATAGCATTGCGCCAGCTCTGTCACGATCGCGCGGGCAAAGCCGCCGTCGATGTCGAAGACGGCGCGCACATCCTGGCTTGGAATAAGCACGATGCGGCTTTTCTCCAGCGTTCTGGCCGACATGAGATACGGCGCGTCCTTGACCGTTGCCGCAAGAATGAATGTCGAAATGGGCCGCACTGTCGCCATGCTGGTATCGCGGCCGTTCCACGTTGAGAACAGTTCCACCGAACCGGACAGAACGACATGCAGGAAATCGCTCGGCTCGCCTTCGGTGATCAATTCGATCTGTGGGGGGAAGTTCTGCACATAAGCCGCACGCATGAGCGCGCGAAAATGCTCATCTGCCATTTTCGAAAACAGATCCAGCTTCCGGATTTCCGGATAATCTGACTCGGGCATGCCGAAGGCTCCCCAAAATTGCTCCCGTTGATCCACACCTCGATTGATGTCTGTCAAGCGCTCAATTGACATGTGCTGACATCAACTTGACACCTCTTTGCCAGCGGCACAACATTTCTGTGCAAGCCATTTATTTCATTATGCTTTTGTCGGCGATCTGATCTAGATCAAGTTTTCCGCGCCGCTCAGGCCGCAGGTCTGGCAATGTTCCCCTCGGGTGGAACACGTTTTTTGCCGGAGGCCCTTAAATGCAGAGCGTAGCCACAGTCTCAAGCCACGATCAGACGCGCGCCTTGAGCCTGAGCACCATCGCCTTCACCGCCTGTTTCGCGGTCTGGACGATCTTTTCCATCATCGGTGTTGCCATCAAGGCCGAACTGGGCCTGAACGACACCCAATTCGGCCTGCTGGTGGCAACGCCTATTCTGACCGGGTCCATTACCCGCCTGTTCCTGGGTGTCTGGACCGAGAAATATGGCGGACGCCTTGTTTTCTCTGCCCAGATGATCCTGACAGCGCTGGCAACCTGGGCGCTGACGCTGGCCAACAGCTACATCATGTATCTGATCGCTGCGCTTGGCATCGGGCTGGCCGGCGGGTCTTTCATTATCGGTGTGGCCTATGTCAGCCGCTGGTATGACGCAGGCCAACAGGGCACAGCGCTTGGTATCTTCGGGGCCGGGAATGTCGGCGCGGCGGTTACCAAATTCGTCGCGCCCTTCGTGATGGTTGCCTTTGGCTGGCACGGGGTCGCCTATGTCTGGGCCGCCGGGCTGGCCCTTATTGGCGTGCTGTTTTTCCTGCTGGCCAAGGACGAGCCGGAATTGGTCGAACGGCGCAGGACAGGCACAAGCGCCCCTTCCTATGCAGAGCAGTTCGCACCCCTGAAGAACCTACAGGTCTGGCGTTTCTCACTTTACTATTTCTTTGTCTTTGGCGCCTTTGTCGCACTGGCGCTTTGGATGCCGCACTACCTGATCGACGTCTACAGCGTCGACGTGCGCACGGCTGGCATGGCGGCGGCGTCCTTCAGCCTGTCGGCTTCGCTGTTCCGGGCCTATGGCGGGCACCTGTCCGACAAGTTCGGTGCACGCTCGGTCATGTACTGGACCTTCGGCTTCTCGCTGATCTTTCTGTTCATGCTGTCCTATCCACCCACCGATTACACCATCCAGGGCAAGGGCGGACCGATCGCGTTTTCAACCAGCATGGGCCTGTGGCCTTTCGTGGTCACACTCTTTGCCCTTGGCTTCTTCATGAGCCTGGGCAAGGCCGCTGTCTTCAAACACATTCCGGTCTACTACCCCAAACATGTCGGTGCGGTCGGTGGACTGGTCGGCATGATTGGCGGCCTTGGTGGCTTTGTCCTGCCAATCGCTTTCGGTGCGCTGCTGGATCTCACGGGTATCTATACCTCGTGCTTTGCCCTGCTCTTTGTGCTTGTCGCCATCGCATTGGGCTGGATGCATCTGTCGATCCGGTCGATGGAGCGCACGGCGCATGGCGAGGTGCTTGACCGCCTTCCGCAACTTCCCGAGATGCAGGAGATCCACCATCCCGAGAGCACGGCCATGCCGCGTGTCATTGAGGACTGGCGCCCTGAAGACCCGAAGTTCTGGGCAGAAAAGGGCCGCGCCGTTGCACGCCGCAACCTCTGGATCTCGATCCCGGCGCTGCTGCTGGCCTTCTCGGTCTGGATGGTCTGGTCGATGGTCGTGGCGCGCCTCCCTGCGATCGGCTTTGCCTTTGACGCAGAACAGCTGTTCTGGCTGGCCGCCTTGCCGGCACTGTCAGGCGCGACGCTGCGGATCTTCTATGGCTTCATGGTGCCGGTCTTCGGCGGGCGGCTCTGGACGACGGTATCGACCGCATCGTTGCTGCTGCCAGCCATCGGCATCGGCTATGCCGTGCAGAACCCTGAAACCCCGTATTTCATCTTCCTGGTGCTGGCGCTGCTTTGTGGCCTGGGTGGCGCGAACTTTGCCTCCAGCATGGCCAATATCGGTTATTTCTTCCCCAAGGCCGAAAAGGGCAATGCGCTGGCGCTGAATGCGGGCCTTGGCAACCTCGGCGTCAGTGTCATGCAGTTTCTGGTGCCGCTGGTCATCAGTGTCGGTGTGTTCGGGGCCATGGGCGGCGCACCGCAGGTTTTGTCTGACGGCGGCCAGCTCTGGATGCAGAACGCAGGTTTTGTCTGGGTGCCGTTCATCCTTGCGGCCACCATCGCCGCTTGGTGGGGCATGAACGACATTGCCGATGCGAAGGCAAGTTTTGCCCAGCAATCGGTGATCTTCGGCCGCAAGCAGAACTGGTTGATGTGTGTTCTGTATATCGGCACTTTCGGCAGCTTCATCGGCTATTCAGCGGGCTTTCCGCTGCTCAGCCGGATCGCGTTTCCCGAAATCAATGCCCTGCAATTCGTGTTCCTCGGCCCGCTGATCGGTGCACTCAGCCGGGCCGGCACAGGTTGGGTTGCCGACAGGTTTGGCGGGGGGCGTGTCACCTTCTGGGTTTTCGTCGGCATGATCGCAAGCGTGCTGGCCGTGATCGTGTCGCTGCAAATCGGCAGCTTCCTTGGGTTCTTCGCGGGCTTCATGGCGCTGTTCTTCTTCACCGGTGTCGGCAATGCCTCGACCTTCCAGATGATCCCCGTGATCATGGGCCGCGAAGTGCCACGGCTGATGCCGCAGCTGAAGGGTGCAGACCGCGCACGCCAGATCGCGATGGAATCCGGCGGAATCGTTGCCTTCACCAGCGCAATCGGCGCCTATGGCGGGTTCTTCATTCCCAAGGCCTATGGCTCGTCCATTTCCATGACCGGCAGCCCTATCGGCGCGCTGTGGCTGTTCCTGATCTTCTACGTGCTGTGCCTTGCGATCACCTGGGTTGTCTACACGCGCCCCGGTGGACTGCTGCACGACATCGAACATGGCCGCCGACCCAAAGGCACCACCGCCCAGCCCGCCCAATGACCAAGAATAATTTCGGGATGGCGATCGCCGCCCGGAGCCTGAAAATCGAAAGGACAGCACTATGAGCCATCTGCTCGACAGACTGAACTTCTTCCGGAGCAAGGAACTGGAGCAATTCTCGGACGGTTGGGGCCAGACCACCAATGAGAACCGTGACTGGGAAGATACCTACAGAAACCGCTGGCGGCATGACAAGATTGTCCGTTCTACCCATGGGGTGAACTGCACCGGGTCATGTTCGTGGAAGATCTACGTCAAGTCTGGCATCGTCACCTGGGAGACGCAGCAGACGGACTATCCCCGCACCCGTGCGGGACTGCCCAATCATGAGCCGCGCGGCTGTGCGCGCGGCGCCTCCTATAGCTGGTATCTCTATTCCGCGAACCGCGTGAAGAATCCGCTGATCCGGGGCAGCCTGATGCGCGCCTGGCGCAAGATGCGCGCGACGATGACACCCGTTGCCGCCTGGGCCGCGATCCAGAGCGATCCGGCCTTGCGCGCCTCTTACACCACGACCCGCGGCAAAGGCGGTTTTGTCCGTGCCACCTGGGACGAGGCGACCGAGATCATCGCCGCCGCCAATGCCCATACCACCAAGGTCTGGGGGCCTGACCGGGTGTTCGGCTTCTCGCCGATCCCGGCCATGTCGATGGTCAGCTATGCGGCGGGCTCTCGCTATCTGAGCCTTCTGGGCGGCACCTGCATGTCGTTCTACGACTGGTATTGCGATCTTCCACCTGCTTCGCCCCAGACCTGGGGCGAACAGACCGACGTTCCCGAAAGTGCGGACTGGTATAACGCGGGCTTCCTGATGCTCTGGGGCTCGAACGTGCCGCAGACGCGGACACCGGATGCGCATTTCTACACCGAGGTGCGCTATCGCGGCACCAAATCGGCCGTGGTCAGCCCGGATTATTCCGAGGCCGCCAAGTTCGGCGATATCTGGCTGAACCCGCAGGCCGGCACCGATGCGGCGCTGGCGATGGCGATGGGTCACGTCATCTTGCGCGAATACCACCTTGACCGGCAGGCCGAGTATTTCGAGGACTACGCCCGCAAATACACTGACATGCCTATGCTGGTCCGGCTGGATGAGAAGGACGGTCATTTCGTTCCGGGCCGGATGCTGCGCGCCGATGACTTCGACGGCAAGCTGGGTGAGGCCAACAACCCTGACTGGAAGACCGTCGCCTATGACGAAACCAGCGGCCAGATCGTGGCGCCCAACGGCTCTATCGGGTTTCGCTGGGGCGAAGAGGGGAAATGGAACCTCGAACAGCGCGCCAGGGGGACGGAGTCCCATCTGCGCCTGAGCCAGATCCTTGAAGAGGATCATGACGAGGTCGTAGGCGTCGATTTCCCGTATTTCGGCGGCGTTGCGACGGGCGATTTCGTCAAATGCGATCACCCCGAGGTGCTGACCCGAAACATCCCTGCGCGGCGCGTTACCCTGGCCGGGGGTCAGGAAGCGCTGGTTGCCACAGTTTTCGATCTCTTTTGCGCCAATTACGGCCTTGACCGGGGCCTCGGCGGCGACTGGGTGTCAAAGGATTTCAACGACGATACCCCCTACACCCCCGCCTGGGCAGAGAAGATCACCGGCGTCGAGCGTGAGAAGATCATTGCAGTCGCGCGTGAATTCGCGGGCAACGCAGAAAAGACCCACGGCAAGTCTATGGTCATTCTCGGGGCCGGGCTGAACCACTGGTATCACATGGACATGAACTATCGCGGTATCATCAACATGCTGGTGATGTGCGGTTGCATCGGGCAGGAGGGAGGCGGCTGGTCGCACTATGTGGGGCAGGAAAAGCTGCGGCCGCAGACAGGTTGGCAGCCGCTCGCCTTCGCGCTGGACTGGAACCGCCCGCCGCGGCACATGAACTCGACCTCGGCCTGGTATGCTCATACCGACCAGTGGCGCTACGAGACACTGCGCGCAGGCGATATCCTGTCGCCAACGGCACCCAAGGGCGACTGGGATATCTCGCTGATCGACTACAACATCCGTGCCGAGCGCATGGGCTGGCTGCCATCCGCCCCTCAGCTGAAAACCAACCCGCTGGAAGTGTCCAAGGCGGCAAGGAAGGCTGGAAAGGAGATCAAGGATTATGTTGCCGAGCAGTTGAAATCCGGCGCGCTGCAAATGTCCTGCGAAGACCCGGACGCTCCGGAAAACTGGCCGCGCAACCTGTTTGTGTGGCGGTCCAACCTGCTGGGATCGTCCGGCAAGGGGCATGAATACTTCCTCAAGCACCTGCTGGGCACCGATCATGGCGTCATGGGCAAGGATCTGGGCGAGGAAGGCGGTGTAATGCCGGTCGAGGCGGTCTGGCATGACGAGGCGCCGAAGGGAAAGCTTGACCTTCTGGTGACCATCGATTTCCGCATGTCCACCACCTGCGTCTATTCCGACATCGTGCTGCCGACGGCCAGTTGGTATGAGAAGGACGACCTGAACACATCCGATATGCACCCATTCATCCATCCGCTTCAGGCGGCGGTGGACCCGGCGTATGAATCAAAATCGGATTGGGAGATCTTCAAGTCGATCGCCCGGAAGTTCAGCGAGGTTGCGCCCGAGGTGCTGGGGGTGGAAACTGACATCGTCCAGCTTCCGATGCTGCATGACACGCCCGGCGAACTGGCGCAGGCCCATGTGCGTGACTGGAAGAAGGGCGAGTGTGATCTGATCCCCGGCAAGACCGCGCCGAACTACATCGCGGTGGAGCGGGATTATCCGAACCTTTACAAGAAGTTCACCTCGGTCGGGCCACTTCTTGAAATGCTGGGTAACGGCGGCAAGGGGATCAACTGGGACACCAAGGTTGAGGTCAAGCACCTTCGGGACCTGAACGGTATGGTTCTGGACGAGGGGGTATCGCAAGGCATGGCCAAGCTCGATACCGCCATCAATGCTGCGGAAATGATCCTCATGCTTGCCCCCGAAACCAATGGCGAGGTAGCCGTGAAGGCGTGGGAGGAACTGGAAAAGCCCACAGGCCGCCATCATACCCATCTGGCCGAGGGCGCACATCACACCAAGATCCGCTTCCGCGATATCGCGGCGCAACCGCGCAAGATCATCTCATCCCCCACATGGTCAGGGATTGAGAGCGAGGAGGTCTGCTACAACGCGGGCTACACCAACGTGCATGAACTGATCCCCTGGCGCACCCTGACCGGGCGGCAGCAGCTTTATCAGGATCACCTTTGGATGCGCGCCTTTGGCGAGGGCTTCGTCAGCTACCGCCCGCCGGTGGACCTGAAAACCATCACCAAGGCCGTCAACAACGACGCAGCCGAGGGTAGCCCGCATGTGGTGCTGAACTTCATCACACCGCATCAGAAATGGGGCATCCACAGCACCTATACCGACAACCTGTTGATGCTGACGCTGAACCGGGGTGGCCCGGTGGTCTGGATGTCGGAGGTGGACGCACAAAAGGCCGGGTTGGTCGATAACGACTGGGTCGAGGCTTACAACATCAACGGCGCTTTGACCGCGCGGGTGGTTGTGAGCCAGCGGATCAAGCAAGGCACGCTGTTCATGTATCACGCGCAGGAAAAGATCGTGAATACGCCTGGTTCGGAAAAAACCGGGCATCGTGGTGGCATCCACAACTCGGTCACGCGCGCCACGCTGAAGCCGACACACATGATCGGCGGCTATGCGCAACTGTCCTATGGCTTCAACTACTATGGCACCGTGGGCAGCAACCGCGATGAATTCGTGATCGTCCGAAAGATGAAGAAGATCGACTGGCTGGATACGCCCGCAACCGGAAAAGTGGAGGCCGCGGAATGAAAGTTCGTGCGCAAATCGGCAAGGTTCTGAACCTGGATAAATGCATCGGGTGTCACACCTGCTCGGTCACCTGCAAGAACGTCTGGACCAGCCGCGACGGTGTTGAATATGCGTGGTTCAACAACGTCGAAACCAAGCCTGGCACCGGATATCCCACCGACTGGGAAAACCAGAAACGCTGGAACGGCGGCTGGGCGCGCTCGAAATCGGGCAAGCTGCACCCCAAACAGGGCAGCAAATGGCGGATTCTGGCGAATATCTTCGCCAACCCCGACATGCCCGAAATCGATGATTACTATGAACCGTTCGATTTCGACTATGACCACCTGAAATCGGCACCCGACATGAACGCCTTTCCCACTGCGCGCCCCCGCTCGAAGATCACCGGCGAGCGGATGGAAAAGATCGAGAAGGGGCCGAACTGGGAGGAAATCCTGGGCGGTGAGTTCTCGAAGCGGTCAGAGGACTACAACTTCGAGAATATTCAGAAGCAGATCTATGGAGAGTATGAAAACACCTTCATGATGTATCTGCCGCGCCTGTGCGAGCATTGCCTGAACCCCACCTGTTCGGCCTCTTGCCCCTCGGGTGCGATCTACAAGCGCGAGGAAGACGGCATCGTCCTGATTGATCAGGAAAAATGCCGCGGCTGGCGGATGTGCATTTCGGGCTGCCCCTACAAGAAGATCTATTACAACTGGGACAGCGGAAAATCCGAAAAATGCACCTTCTGCTATCCGCGGATCGAATCCGGCCAGCCAACAGTCTGTTCGGAAACCTGCGTGGGCCGCATCCGCTATCTGGGTGTGATCCTCTATGACGCTGACAAGATCGAGGCGGCAGCCAGTTCGGAACGCGAGACCGATCTTTACGGCGCGCAGCTTGATGTGTTCCTTGATCCCAACGACCCTGATGTCATCGCCGCTGCCCGCCGCGATGGCGTGCCCGAGGACTGGATAGAGGCTGCCAGGGTCAGCCCGATCTGGAAGATGGCGATGGAGTGGAAGGTAGCCTTCCCACTACACCCGGAATACCGGACGCTGCCGATGGTCTGGTATATCCCGCCGTTGTCACCGATCCAGAACGCCGCACAGGCGGGCCAGATCGCGATGAGCGACCAGATGCCAGACGTGCGCAGCCTGCGTATTCCGGTGAAATACCTCGCCAACATGCTGACAGCAGGTGACGAGGAACCCATCGTGCATGCGCTGGAGCGGATGTCGGCCATGCGTCTCTATATGCGCGCGCTGAGCGTGGATGGCGTGCGTGACGAAGGCATCGCCGCCCGGGTTGGCATGTCTGGCCGGATGATCGAGGACATGTACAAGATCATGGCCATTGCTGATTACGAGGATCGCTTCTCGATCCCCACGACACACCGCGAACAAAACGAGGAAGGCGCGGAGCTTCGTGGCGGATGCGGGTTCACCGATGGTAACGGCTGTTCCAGCGGCGAAACCGGCAAGACCAGCCTGTTCGGCGGCAAGAAGAAGAACTTTGCCCTGCCATTGGAGTCATTCTGATGATGGACCGCACCCTCAAGGCCTTGTCGCTGATCCTGAGCTATCCGACGAGAGAGCATCAGGCCGCCATGCCGGAAATTCGCGCCGTGTTCAGCGCCGATCAACGGATCACCCCTGCTACGCGGGTTGCCTTGCATGCGCTCGCAGAGAGGCTGGAGACGGGCGATCCATATGACCTGCAAGAGAGCTATGTGATGCTCTTTGACCGCACGCGCACCTTGTCGCTCAACCTCTTTGAGCATGTTCACGGCGAAAGCCGGGACCGGGGCAGCGCGATGGTCAGCCTGATGGAAACCTACCGTGGCGGCGGTTTCGAACCCGCCACCACCGAACTGCCTGACCATCTGCCGGTGTTGCTGGAATTCCTGTCGACGCGTCCCTATGCCGAAGTGCAGGAAACCTTGGCGGACGCGGCCCATATCTTCGACGCGCTCGGCACCCGGCTGGTGCGGCGCGAAAGCGGATATGCCGCCGCGTTCGCCGCTTTTTTGCAGCTGGCTGGTGCCATGGCAGACGCCGATGCGGTCGCCGACATGCTGGCGCTTCCCGATGACGACCCCTCCGATCTTGCCGCGCTTGATGCGGTCTGGGAGGAAACCGAAGTCACATTCGGCCCCGATCCGAATGCCGGATGCCCGCAGGTGCGCGACATGCTGGCCAGCATGGACAGGCCTGTCACACCCGCGCCGACCACCCCCGTGCACCCGCATGCCGCTGAATAGGAGTAGAAATCATGTTCGGTAATTTCGATATCAACTTCCTGATCTTCGGCATCATGCCCTATGCCGTGCTTGCAGTGGCGCTGATCGGCACCATCGCCCGGTATGAGCGCGACCCGTTCACCTGGAAAACCTCGTCCAGCCAGTTGTTACGCCGCAAGCAACTGATGTGGGGGTCGGTGCTGTTTCATGTCGGCATCATCGTGCTGTTCTTCGGCCACCTGATTGGTCTGTTCACGCCGGTCTGGCTTCTGGATGCCCTCGGCATCAGCTATGGCTTGAAACAATGGGTGGCAGTGCTCATCGGCGGCGCCGCGGGGGCTGCGGCCTTTGTCGGGGCGTCGATGCTGCTGCATCGGCGGCTGTTCGATACCCGCATCAGGGTCAATTCCAGTTTTGCCGATATCGCCATTCTGGCGGCGATCTGGCTACAGATCGTAGTCGGCATGGGCACGATCGTGTTGACGCTGGGTCATATGGACGGCTCGAAGATGGTGCAGTTCATGACCTGGTCACAAAGCGTGATGGGCTTGCAACTGAACGCCTGGACCGAGGTGGTGGATGTCCACTGGCTCTACAAGCTGCATATCTTCCTCGGCATGGTGATCGTGGCCGCGTTCCCGTTCACCCGGCTGGTGCATATGCTGTCCGTGCCGATCCGCTATGTCACCCTGCGCCCCGGCTACCAGATTGTGCGTTCGCGTCGTCGCCGCCCGCTTGAGGAACGCCGCCGCGCCCACGATGCGCTACAGGGCAAACACGGCGCGCGGGCCTCGTCAGCATCCACGACCCCGGCAGAGTAATTGCAATGAACATGGCTCTCTTTCCCGATGTCGTCGTGAACGGCGAAACCATTCCCTCGGCGGCAATCGCCGCCGAGGCGCAGAACCATACAGCTCCAAAGGACAAACCCGGCGTTGCCTGGCGCAAGGCCGCGCAGGCGCTGGCGATCCGAACACTCCTGTTGCAGGAGGCCCGGCGCCGCAGGATGGAGGCCGACCCCGAGGAACTGGCGCCCGGACGTATCGAGACCGAGGAGGAGGCTTTGATCCGCGCCCTTCTGGACGAGGCGCTGACCATCGCGCCGATAACAGATGAGGCGGTTCGCACCGAATGGGCGAAAGACCCGTCGCGCTATCGCTCGGCGCCGCTCTGGGATGTGTCGCATATACTGTGCGCGTGCGATCCGCGCGATGACACCGCCCGCACGATGTCCGAGACACGCGCGCGGGCACTGCTTGCAAAACTCGACGGCGACGCCAAAAGATTTGCCGCGGCTGCCCGTGAAAGCGATTGCGGATCAAAGGCGTCCGGCGGGCATCTTGGCCAGCTCGGCCCAGGCGATACGGTGCCAGAGTTCGAGGCGGCGCTGCGGGCGCTTCCGGAAGGCGCCATGACGACCGCACCCGTTCTGTCACGCCATGGCTGGCACATCATCCGGCTGAACGCCACGGCACCGGGCCAGGTGCTGCCCTATGAAACCGTGCGCCCCAAGATCGCGCAGGCGCTGGAAAAAGCGGCATGGGCACGCGCGTCCCGGCAATTCATCGAGGCACTTGCCGAAGGAGCGCGGATCGAGGGGGCAAGCCTTTCGCCGATCTGAAACGCATGACAGGGCGTGGCATGAAACAACCCCTGACAGCACCATCGGCCCCGGCCATTTCAAGAAGGAGGTAGCGCAATGACCATCCTGCAACCCATCGCAACGCAGGGCTGCGGCTGCGATCAGCGCGATACTGTCAAGTCGCTGATAAGCATCGACGCGGCGCTGACCCTGATCCGGGAGCACACGACCACTGTCAGGGAGTTAGAGGAAATCCCGCTTGGGCTTGCGTTGGGCCGCATCCTTGCCTCGCCGGTCTGCGCCAGATCTGCAACCCCGCCTTTCGACAACGCGGCGATGGATGGTTACGCCGTGACGACAGCGGCACTGACGGGCGCTGGCCCCTGGGAATTGGCTGTCGTCGCGCGCGTTCCCGCCGGGCGGGTCGCGCCACCGGCCCTGTCCGGCATGTCAGCCGCCCGCATTTTCACAGGCGCCCCAGTTCCCGCAGGGGCCGATGCCGTGGTCATGCAGGAAGATGTCCAGCGGACGGGTGAATCCATTCGCATCAAACGCCGCCCGTTGCCTGGCCAGAACATTCGCCGAGCGGGCACCGAGATGGCCGCAGGCACGATGGTTCTGGGGCAGGGGAGATGCCTGGGGCCCCGCGAAATAGCCGCCTGTGCCGCCGCCGGCGCCGGCACTGTTCGCGTCCAAAGGCGTTTGCGCGTCGCCCTTCTTGTGACCGGGGACGAGGTGCGCCCCGCAGGCACCGACCGGGCCGAAGCCCAGATCTGGGATGTGAACACGCCGATGCTGTCCGCCGCCCTGACGCGACCCTCTGTCGATCTTGTCGCCGTCGAATGCGGTGCCGATTGCCCCGAGGCTCTGCTCTCTCAGCTTGCCCGGTTGGCAGGCGCAGCAGATCTTCTGATCACCACCGGTGGAATCTCGGTGGGGGAAGAGGACCATGTAAAACCAGCGCTGCAAGCCCTGGGCGTGGAACTCGCGTTCAGCGGCGTGGCGATCAAGCCCGGCAAGCCGGTGTCTTTTGGCCGCATTGGCGGTGCGGCGTGGCTGGGCCTGCCGGGCAACCCCTTGTCGGCCTTCATCACCTGGCAGCTTTTCGGCTCGGCACTGATACACGGGTTGACCGGGGAACAGCATGATACGGCGCTGCGGCGCCATGTCGTCACGGCGCAGGACATTTCCAGAAAGACCGGACGATGCGAAGTGCGCCCGGCCATCTTCACAGGCTTCGATCCAAAGGGACGCGAGGTTGTGACCTTCGATGCCGAGACCCATTCGGCGCGCGCCAGCGGGCTTGTGGCGGCCTCGGGCCTGATCTTCCTGCCGGCCGATACCGCGTTTCTGCCTGCGGGTGCACTTGTCGAATACCTTCCCTTCTGCCCAACCTGAGGATCAGTGCAATGAATCTCGCCTATACCATGGCGCCCGGACGCGGCGATACCGACCTGACCTTGTTCAAGCTGGCCCATGACCTTCGCGCGCGCGGATTGCGCTGTTTCGGGACCGTTCAGATCAACTCGGAACGGGCGGATGCGGGACCGTGTGACATGGACGTTCAGGTGCTGCCCGACGGACCCGTTTTGCGTATCAGCCAGGATCTGGGCCGCTCGGCGCGTGGATGCAGGCTTGATCCCGCCGCGCTGGAAACCGCGGTTGGCATGGTGTCAGCCAGCCTCACAGCCGGGGCGGACGTCCTTATCCTGAACAAGTTCGGAAAACACGAAGCCGAGGGGCGCGGATTTCGACCGGTGATTGCCGAAGCGCTTGCCATGGGGCTTCCCGTCCTCGTCGGCGTCAATACGCTGAACCTTCCTGCCTTCGAGGAATTCGCAGGCGGTCTGGCCACATGCTTGCCGCCCGAAAGTGACGCGCTGTCAGCCTGGGTAACCCGGACGAGAAGTAAGACCGCGACGGCAGCCTGACCGGCATTCCCGCGCCGCAAGTCTGAATGGCGGCAGAATATGTGCTGCGCGCTCTGGTCAAGCGGGTGCTGGTGGCCGATATGTTGTCTGGCATCGCCGATGACCATGCCGCGCGCCTTCGGCGTCTGCTGGTCAAGGGAACCCTTCAGCATATGCCCGTCTGAGCGGGTCTGCCCGGAAACACGAAAGTTGACGACATGAGCGAAACAACCCTGAAACAGGACCGCGATGGCGCGGTCCTGATCCTGACCCTTGATGGCGCCGCCACGCGCAATTCGATCAGCCCGCCGGTATATCGGCAGGTTCAGTCGGCGGTGATTGATGCAGCCAACGACCCTTCGGTGCGTGCCATCGTGCTGACCGGGGCCAATGGCTTTTTCTCGTCAGGCGGGAATGTCCAGGCGCTCAAGGCCAGCGCGCAGAAATCCATGGCCGAGGTGACGGTCAATACCGATGCGCTGAACGTCATGATCAAGGCTGTGCGCGATTGCCCCAAGCCGGTGGTCGCGGCCGTTGAAGGGGGCGCGGCGGGGGCAGGGGCCTCGCTGGCGCTGGCCTGCGATATGATCGTGGCCGCGAATGACGCCAGGTTCACCGTAGCCTATGTCAAGATCGGCCTGACACCCGATGGCGGGATAACGCATTTTCTGACGCAAAGCCTGCCGCGCCAGCTGGTCGCCGAGATGTGCATGCTGGGCATGCCGGTTGGTGCCGAAAGGCTGCATGCGCTGGGGGTGGTAAACACCATCTGTGAACCGGGCGAGGCGATGGCCGGGGCGATGGCACTGGCCGGTCGGCTGGCCGCAGGGCCAGCGCAGGCGATTGCATGGATCAAGGCGCTGATCGAATCCGCACCTGAGAGCGAGCTTTCAACCCATCTCGATCGTGAGGCCCAGGGCATCAACCGCGCCCGCTTCGGCACGGAAGCGCGCGAAGGGCTTGCGGCTTTTCTGGAGAAACGCAAGCCTGACTTCACGAAAGAGGACTGATGTGATGAACAAACCAGACACAGCGATAACGCGCCAGCACCGGCTGCCACCTGTTCTGCGCAGGCTGCGCATTCCGGTCGTGGCTTCGCCCATGTTCATCATTTCCAACCCCGATCTGGTAATCGCCCAGTGCAAGGCCGGGATCATCGGCAGCTTTCCGGCGCTGAATGCGCGTGACGAGGCGGGCGGGCCGGTTGTGCTGGAGCAATGGTTGCAGCGTATCACAGAGGAGCTGGACCGCCACAATCAGGCCAACCCCGATCGCCCCGCCGCGCCCTTCGCCGTGAACCAGATCGTGCACCGCTCGAACGCCCGGCTGGACCGCGATGTGGAGATCTGCGCGCGCTGGAAAGTGCCGATCTGGATTACGTCGCTGGGCGCGCGGCCCGAGGTCAACGAGGCCGCGCATTCCTGCGGCGGCATCTCGCTGCATGACGTGATCAACAACCGCTTTGCCCGAAAGGCGATCGAGAAGGGGGCAGACGGGCTGATCGCGGTGGCGGCCGGGGCCGGAGGGCATGCCGGGCCGGTCAACCCGATGGCGCTGGTGGGCGAGATCCGGCAGTGGTTTGACGGGCCGCTGTTGCTTTCCGGTGCGATATCGACCGGGCGGGCGATTCTGGCGGCGCGGGCCATGGGCGCCGATCTGGCCTATGTCGGTTCACCTTTCATCGCCACCGAGGAGGCAAACGCACAGCCCGACTACAAGCAGATGATCGTCGAAGGCGGGGCCGAGGATATCGTTACCTCCTCCATCTTCACCGGGGTTTCGGGCAACTACCTCAAACCCTCGATCGCGCGCAGCGGTCTTGACCCTGACAATCTGCCGCAGGCGCAGACCGACATGAGCTTTGCTGATGGCGATTCCGCCAAGCCCAAGGCCTGGAAAGAGGTCTGGGGTTCGGGGCAGGGCATCGGTGCGGTAAACGCGGTAGTGCCCGCTGCCGTGCTGGTTGATCGGCTGGCCAGTGAATACGCCGCCGCGAAGGCCGAACTGGTGGCAGAACTGGCTGATGAAGCGGCCACCACATAGACGCAACTGCCTTTCAATCGAGAGGGCGTGCCACCAGTTTCACGAGGTTCGCAAACGCCCGGTTTCCGGCATGGCGCACTGCGTGCAGCAATATTTGTCCGGTGCCGGGAAACCTTTTGTGCGCATTGACATGAGCCATGCAACCAGCCCATTGCTGTCTGGAAACTTCAAGGGGCAGAGACAGTGGCACGCCAGAGCAGACATCGCTTGCAACGCATCGGCGTTCTGATCACTGTTATCCTGGCCGTCATTATCGCAGCGCTGACATTGGCACCGGTTTCCGGCGGCGACATCCCCGGCTCTGACAAGCTGTATCATGCCCTGGCTTTTGCCGCGCTGGCCTTTCCGTTGCCTTTTGCCCGTCCAAGACTGGCAATACCCGTCGCGCTGGGGGTCATCGCTTATGGCGGTATGATCGAGCTGATCCAGCCCTATTTCAACCGCAACGCGGAATGGGCTGATTTTTTCGCCGATACTGTTGGCGCGATCATCGGTGCGGCATTGGGCGCGCAATCAGGCAAGTGGTTCCGAAGGCAGTGACGTTCTGAGCAAGCGCGCGGCGACCAGCCCGGCAAGAGCCATCCCGGCGGCGTCATGCGTGCTGACCGGAACGGACAGCCGCCTCAACGCTTGAGCATAGAGTTCGCCAAGCCCACTTTCACCCACAACCGCCACGCGCTGACCCAGCCAATAGGGTTTGGCACCGGCGATCTCGGCCCCGATCAGAAGCCCGGAAAGGCGGGCGCGGGCGCGCGCGGGCTCCAGCCCCGCCAGCAGGCCCTCGGCACGGATTGAAAACAACCGCGCCAGCAGCCACTCGGGACGGTCCAGCCCCTGTGTCAGCCCGTCGGTGAATCCTGCCGAATCCCAGGCCGCATCCCCATCCGCGACCGCGTGGCGCAATTCCGAATGTTGCGAGAGCAGCGCGAACATCTCGCCAGTGAGAAAGGTCTGGAAGCTGACCACCTCACCCGCGCTCAGATGCACCCATTTGCTTTGCGCACCGGGGAGGCAAAGCACGCCATCCCAGCCGGGGTTCTGTGCCAGAAACCCGGCAATCAGGGTTTCCTCGCCATGCGTGACATCAGCGGGCCGGGTCTGTTGCAGACCGGGGATGACCTGAATCGACAGACGCGGATCGCGCGAGGGAACATTGATGAACGCACCGCCCAGTGGTTTGCATGGTACGGTGCGGTATGCGGCTTTTTCCCGGCCCGCGTGCGTGGCTATCGAACCGCAGGCCAGCAACGGAATGGTGTGCCCCTCGGGCAGCCAGCCCTCGACAAGCGTCATGACCACGGGCTCAAGATCTTCTGGTGCCAGTGTTCGCACCGTTTGATCACCCTGCGCCTGATGCAGCACGTGAAGGCCAGCCATGCCCCAAACCCGCCACCGCGCGCTGCCACCGTCAACCGCGATCCAGTCAAGTTTGCGCATGTTCTTACCATCCTGTTGATTCACACTTACGCAACCTAGCCCAACATGACGCGCGCAGCAAAACGGTCGCCGCGTGCCAACTTGTCCCCCAACGGGCAGCAGCGTAAAGCGGGGTGGTCATTGCGCTGTTCCGCTACAGGCGCAGGAAAGGGTCGCGGGTTTTGCTGTTCGTCACCATCTGGCCACTTTTTGCGCTGATCTGCCTTGGTTTCATCCTCGCGCGGCGCGGCATGCCCGATCCCGCCTTCTGGGCGGCGGCTGAAAAGCTGAACTATTATCTGCTGTTTCCCGCCCTTCTGATCAGCAGCCTCGCCAATGCTCCGGTACGCGACCCCGAGGTGATGCGGCTCGGCGGCGCGGCAGTGAGCGTTATTCTTATCGCCGCTGCAATCCTTTATGGCGCACGGTTCCTGTATCCGGCCCCTGCGGCGCGTTTCGGGCCAGTTTTACAAGGAACGGTCCGGTTCAACACCTATCTGGGGTTGGCAACCATAGCGGCGCTGGCCGGGTCGGCGGGTGTTGAACGGGCGGCGCTTTACCTGGCGATCGGTGTGCCACTGGTCAATGTTCTGTCAATCATCGCACTGACCGATGCCGCCACAGTGCGCGCGCCGCTGATGCTGTTGCGCACCATACTGCGCAATCCGTTGATCCTTGCTTGCCTGGCCGGAATAACATTGGCTCTTTTCGGGCTGGGTCTGCCGCATGGAAGCGGCACCTTTCTGGAGCTTCTGGCACGTGCAAGCCTGCCGCTGGGCCTGTTATGCGTCGGCGCCGCGTTGCAGCCCGCCGCGATGCGGCAAGATAGCCTGACCCTGACCGGCACCGGCGCGCTCAGGCTTCTGGCCATGCCCGCGCTGGCCGCGCTGATTGCCCGGTCTTTCGGGCTCGAACCGCTGGAGACGCTGGTGCTGGTGGTCTTTTCCGCCATTCCGACCGCCCCATCTGCCTATGTGCTGACACAGCAGTTGCGCGGCGATGGCAGATTGATGGCGGGGATCGTCACCGCGCAAACCCTTGCCGCAGTGCTGACCATCCCGCTTGTCGTTTGGCTTTTCGGCGGATAGGACGTTGCAACCGGCCGTGAAGGGCCTTTCTTTTCACTGCCGAGCCAGCGCTTCGGCCAGTTGCGCTCCATGCGCCACCTGACCGTTGCGCACATAAGCTTCGTGGCGGAATTCGATCTCTGGCAGTTCATAGAGATAGTTGATCATCAGCCCGTGCCCGGTTCTGATCGCCTGAGGCGACAGATCGGCGGGCCAGTTCAACTGGTGCGCACTGGCGCCGTTGCCCAGATGAAAGCGCGCCACAGGATCAGGCGGCAGGCCATGCCGGTTGCGGGCAACCACTATATAGCGCGCCGCCATCGCTTCGACCTCGGGGCGCAGGTGGTACTGCTTTTCGGTGTCGTTGTGCCAGTCACTGCCTGCGAGGGTTTCGGCAAGCGCTTTGGCTGGCGCATCCGTCTGTTCGGACAACCAGCGGGCAAAGCCGGGAACGGGAGAAAGGGTTACATAATTCCGGATATCGGACCTTTCGCCCTGCAAGACCGAGACCACCTGCTTGATCAGGAAGTTGCCGAAGGAAACCCCCTTGAGCCCGGGAAGGCTGTTGTTGATTGAATAGAACACCGCCGTGTCAGCCTTGTCGGCGTTCGATGTTTCAGGCGCGGTCAGGATCGGTGCGATTGCATCAGGAATGCCCTGCATGAACGCGACCTCGACAAAAATGAGCGGTTCGTCACCCGTGGCAGGATGGAAGAAAGCGAATATCCGCCGGTCCACCTCGGCCACGCGGCGTTTAAGGTCGTCCCAGCCCTCCATCTTGTGGACGCTTTCGTAGCGCATGATCTTCTCAAGGATCGCGGCTGGAGAGTTCCAGTCAATCCGCCTCAGGGTCAGGAAACCGCGGTTGAACCATGATGTCAGAAGATGCGCAAAGTCCTGATCAACGGGCGCAAGGGTCGGATCAGCCCGGATCGCCCTCAACAGATCTTCGCGCATATGGACAAGCTTCAAAGTTGCTCCCGGCGCCAGGTTCAGCCGTCTCAACAACGCCTGCCGCGCCGGTTCGGACGCGCGGAAAAGAGCAGCGACATTTGCCGCCTGCGGGTCGCTTTCCCATGCCGCATAAGCCGCACGGATGCTATCATCGTTCGCGCCATAAGTATCGCGCAGATGCGCGAAGAAGCCGTGCTTTTCATCTGTCGTCAGTTCGCCATAGGCCCGAAGTGCCTGTTCCGCGACAGCCACCCGCGACGCATCGCCGATCCGGCCCATCAGGACCGACGCCGCTGCCATGACCCGTTCCAGCGCCGGCCGCTCCAGCGCCATCAATGCCTCGGCATCTCCGCCGCGTTTGCGGCGGGTTATTGCCTCGATGAAATCTGTCAGAAATGCCAGTCGTTGCTTGACCATGATCAGCGCTTCTCCGCAGCGGAAAAATCATCTTACCGGCCGAGTATATATCACGCGTGACCATGGGCGACACCGGCAAGGCGACGGCCTGAGCCCGAGAGCATGGTTAAAGAAGCTGGCCCCAGAGGCGATGGCGCTGTCAGCGTAGTTGCGGGTTCAGCGCATCGCGCAGCCAGTCGCCAAACAGATTGACCGCCACCACCAGCACCATCAGCGCCAGTGCCGGAAAGATGACCAGCCACCATTCGCCGCTGAAAAGGTAATTGTAGCCAGACCGGATCAGCGTACCCAGCGAGGGCTCGGTCGGCGGCAGGCCGAAGCCAAGGAAGGAAAGCGTCGCCTCGCCCATGACCGCAAAGGCAATATCCAGCGTGGCCAGCACCGCGATGGGGTTGACCACATTGGGCAAGAGATGGCGGCGCATGATGGTGAAGGGTCCACGCCCGGCCAGTCGCGCAGCGGCAACGTAATCCTTGTTGCGCTCCACCAACACCGCGCCCCGCACCAGCCGGGCGAAATGCGGCCAGTGCGAGATACCGAGCGCCAGCACCACCATCGGGATGGCAAACTGCGCCTGTGCTGTGGGGGTCAGCACGCCCTTGGCCAGCCCGCCGATCAGCAGCGCCAGAATGATCGCCGGAAAGGTGAACTGTACATCCGCCGCGCGCATGATGATTGTCCCGGCCCAGCCCCCGAAATAGCCCGAGATCAGGCCCAGAATGGTGCCGATCGTTACCGACAGCATCACCGCCAGCACCCCCACCATCAGGGATGTGCGCATACCATACAGGATCAACGAGATCATATCGGCCCCCTGACTGTCAGTGCCCAGCAGATAGGGCCATTCACCCCCGTCGATCCAGACGGGCGGTATGCGCGAATTCAGCAGGTCCAGCGTGGCCAGATCGTAAGGATTGGTCAGCGCGATGAAGGGGGCCAGCAGAACCGCGATGATCAGCAGCGTGAGCACCAGAAAGGCCACCATGGCCTGCGTGCTGTCCATAAACGCACGCAACAGATCAGAGTCGCGCAGGCGGGGGCGGGTATCGGATGGGTCAGACATGCTGGTTTCCCTCATGCGCCAGCGGGGCGGCCGTTCAATCCGCCCGCGCGCAACCGTGGGTCCACCACGGCATAAAGCAGATCGACGATCGTGTTGATCGCCACGAAGAACGCGGCTGTCAGCAGCAGGATGGCCGAGATGATCGGCACATCCGTGGACCCCAGCGCCTGCAAGAACAAAAGGCCGATGCCGGGCCATTGAAACACGGCCTCTGCCACCACCGCAAAGGCAAACAGAAAGCCCAGTTGAATACCGCTGACCGTGATCACCGGGATCAGCGTGTTGCGCAGGGCCAATGACAGATGGATCACACGGGGCTTCAGCCCGCGCGCGCGGGCAAAACGGATGTAGTCGGCGCGCAGAACCTCGATCATCTCGGCGCGCACAAGCCGCGCGACCAGCGCCACCTGGCTGACCGCCAGCGCTGCGGCGGGCATGATCAGCGCCTTCAGCCCCGACGGCGTCAGCAAGCCGGTTGTCCACCAGCCCACCTGCACCACCTGCCCCCGCCCGAACGATGGCAGCCAGCCCAGCGTGACCGAAAACAGGAAGATCAGCAAAATGGCGATCACGAAGGTCGGCACCGAAACACCGATCACCGACAGCGACAGAATTGCATCGGCGCTCCAGCGGCCACGATTGATCGCCGCATAGATGCCGATCGGCAGACCCACGCCCAGCGAAAACAGAAGCGCCACCCCGGCCAGTTCGAATGTGGCTGGCAGACGCTCGACAATCAACTCACTCACCGGCCGCTGGGTGATATAGGAAACCCCCAGTTCACCGCGCAGCACGTTGGTTACAAATTCCAGATAGCGCGTGGGCCAGGGGTCATCCAGCCCCAGCGCCGCGCGCAGTTCCAGCCGGTCTTCCGGCGTGGCCTGAAGCCCAAGGATGCTGGCAACCGGGTCGCCGATCTGGGTGGACAAGAGGAAGGCCAGCACACTGACCACGAAGAGAACAACAATGGCCTGAGCGATCCTCTGCGCGATCAGTGCGATCATGGCGTTTACTCCACAACGACGTTTTGCAAGGTGACGGTCGCATCCGAGCGGATCGGCGCATTCACCCCGCCACGCATACCCCAGACGATCATCGGCTGGTGCAGATAGACCGCATTCACCTGCTCGCGCGCCCGCCCCAGCAAGTCACGATACAGACCCTCGCGCTCATCTTCATCGAAGGTGACGGTCAGCGTGCGGGTCAGCTCGTCAATCTCGGGTTTCGAGAACAGCGCCCAGTTGAAGAAACCCTCGTTGGCATCGGGGTTGCGGGTCATCACATAGCCGGTGAAGGAATCCTGCGTGTCGCGGCTGTCCGGGCCCATGCCGATCAGGTGAAAGCTCGAATCCGGGCCATTGACCAGCATCCGGGCAAATTCAGGCCAGACCATGCCGTTGACGCGCACATCAATCCCCACCCGCGCCAGCATCGAGGCCACGGCGCGGCAGATATCATCGGTGTTGATATAACGCTCCAGCGGGCAGTTCATCGTGGTGACAAAACCATCCGGATAGCCGGCCTCTGCCAATAGTTCACGGGCGCGGTCCAGGTCGGTTTCCCAGCGCTGATCCAGGTCTTCCTGATAGCCGCCGAAACCGGGGATCGAGGCCGAGCCCACAACCCGCGCCTTGCCCCGCATCACCCGGTCGGCGATCAGGTTGGCATCGACGGTATGCGCAATGGCCTGACGCACGCGGGTGTCGCGAAAGGGATTTTCAGCCAGCGGGTTGCCCGCGCGATCAAAGGTTTCCAACGCCTGATCGCGGGTGCCGTCCATCTCAAGCTGCATCCACAGCATCTGCGGTGCCTCGGCGATGGTGTAACCCGGCGCGGCCTCGACCCGGCCGATATCCTGCAAGGGCAGGTCAACCACCATATCCACCTCGCCCGACAACAGCGCCGCAACCCGCGTGGGGCCGGAACCGATGTTGAGATAGGTGGCCGTGGTCACATTGCCCGGCATCTCATCCCAGTAGTCGGCAAAGGCCTCGAACCGGGTTTCAACCGAGGGATCATGGCTGAGCAGGCGCATCGGGCCGGTGCCCATGGCATTGCGGATCGAATGCGCCTCGGCCCCTTCGGCGCCCAAGTCGGGGATATCGACAACATCATTGGCCTCTGCCCATGCCTGCGACAGAATGAACATTCGCGACATCTTGCGCGGCAAGATCGGGTCCGGCCCGGCTGACACGACATCGACAGTTGTTGCATCAACGACCCGCGCTTCCTGAATGCCGCCAAAGAGCGAGCGGTAGAAGCGGCTGTCCTTCTGACGCATGATCGAGAAAGCGACATCCTCGGCAGTCAGGGCCGAGCCGTCGTGAAACTGTACCCCCTCGCGGATGGTGAAACGCCAGGTATTGTCGCCGATATAGTCCCACTCGGTGGCCAGTGCGGGCGTCAGCTCCATGTCGAGGCTCAGGCCGATCAGGCTGTCATAGACCTGCCGGAAGATTGCCGTGGTGGTGAAATCGTTGGTGGCGTGCGGATCCATGGTCAGTGCCGGGGTGGCCCCGGCGAACCGCAGATTCTCGGCACCGGCCATGCCGGCAGTCAGGGCCAGGGCAGCGGCAGCCCCCATAAGGGTATGTTTCAGCATGATTATTTCAATCTCCCTGTCAGAGTGCGCGCAGTCTTTCTTGCGCTGACTGCAATGGCACTATTGCACTTTCTGATTATTTGATCAATGATCATTTAATCTTAAAGGAACCTCTCGTGCCCCGTCCGCCCAATGCTCTCCACATCCATGACTGACCGCGTCACCCCTTTGTCGCCGGCCGCGACGCTGGCCATCTTGTGCCTGATCGCGACGGTCGGGTTGGCAGGGTCGTTCCTTTATCTCCCTGCCCTGCCCCTGATGGCAGCAAGCTTCGACGCGTCGGAACCCGCCGCGCAGGCGACGCTGACGGCGTTTCTGCTGGGCTCATGCGTGGGGTTCGCGCTCTATGGCCGCGCGGCGGATCGCTTCGGACACCGGCTGGCCTTCACGGTGGCCGGGCTGGTTTTTGTCGGTGCCAGCGTTGCGGCGGCGCTCACCGCCGACATCACCCAACTCGTGGCCGCTCGGCTGGTGCAGGGTGCAGGCTCGGTCGCCGGGATCGTCACCGCCCGCGCCACGATCCGCACCAGCATGCCGCCGGAACGCGCGATGCAGGCCATGGCGCTTTTGACTGCCGTTGTCTCGCTTTCGCCCGCCGCCAGCCCGTTGATCGGCGCGGGCGTGCTGCATCTGGCCGATTGGCGCGCAACCTTTCTGGTCGCGGCCGGGTTGGGGCTGGCGGGCATTCTGGGGGCCCGGCTGGTTTTGCCGCGTGGCATGCCGATTGCCGCGCAAGACCGCCCGCAGCGGGTCGAAGCCACGATCCTGCGTTCGGCACAGTTTCGCGCCGCCTTGATGATCGGTATCGCCGCGAATGCCAGTTTCGTGGTGATGATGGCCGCCACGCCTTTTGTCTTTGTCGATACCTTTGGCTATTCGCCCGCCGCCTATGCCGCCCTGATTGCCATCATCCTGACATTGTTTGCCGCCGTTGCACTGGTGTCGGGGCGGATGGCGGCGCGGGTTGGTGCGGCGCGGCCTATCAACTGGGCAATTGCGCCCATTGTGTCGGGTGCGGCGCTTGTGCTGGCGGGCAGCCTGTTCGGGCCTTCGCCTGCGCTGATCGCGCTGGGGCTGATCCTGTTGATCGGAAGCATGGGCCTGATGGTGCCCAACGCGCATATCCTGATGCTGGAACCCTTCCCCGCCGTGGCGGGCACCGCCGCCGGGCTGGCCATGCTGATCACCACCGCGGGCGGCGCGCTGGCGATCACGCTTTACAGCGTCATGGCAGCAGGATCTGTCGCCGGCTTCGGCCTGTTCACGGCCTGCTACGGTGTCAGCACCCTTGCTGGCTGGGCAGCATTGCCGCGCTTGAAAGGAACCAATCCATGACCACACCCTTGCTCGATATCCGTAATCTGAGTGTGGAACTGGCACGCGTCTCTCCACTGAAGGTACTCGACGGGATCAACCTGCATTTGTCACCGGGCGAGATTCTGGGTGTGGTCGGCGAATCGGGGGCAGGCAAATCTGTCACCGGAGCGGCGGTCATGCGGCTGATGACCAAGCCCTTGCGCCAGTCCGGCGGCGAGATCTGGTTTGACGGCACCCGCATCGACACCCTGAGCGAGGAAAAGATGCAGCGCCTGCGCGGCAAGGATATCGCCATGGTCTTTCAAGACCCGCTGACCGCCCTCAACCCAGTGTTTACCGTGGGCCAGCAATTGATTCAGACCATCCGGCAGCACCTGCCGCTGGATCAGGCAGCCGCCCGCGCCCGCGCCGCCGATCTGTTGCGCGAAGTGGGCATCCCCTCGGCCGAAGAACGGCTTGAGAATTACCCGCATGAGTTTTCAGGCGGTATGCGGCAGCGGGTGGTGATCGCGCTGGCATTGGCGGGTGAACCGCGCCTGATCATTGCCGATGAACCCACCACCGCGCTGGATGTCTCCATTCAGGCGCAGATCATCGCACTTCTGGTCGATCTGGCGCGCACGCGCGGTATGGGCGTGGTGCTGATCACCCATGACATGGGCGTCATCGCCGAGGCCTGCGACCGGGTGGCAGTGCTCTATGCCGGGCGGCTGGCCGAGGTGGGGCCGGTGCGCGATGTTCTGACCGCCCCGCGCCACCCCTATTCGCGCGGGCTGATCGCCTCCATCCCGCGGATCGGCGCGCGGCTGAAAGAACTGCCACAGATCCCCGGCACCATGCCGCGTGTCGATGCGCTGCCACCGGGCTGTGCTTTTGCCCCGCGCTGCCCCTTCGTCATGGAGCATTGCAAAACCCACAGGCCAGATGCCACGCCGCGCGCCGGTGGCGTACAGGTCGCCTGCTGGCTGGAGGAAGGTCATTGACCACAACAACCGCACCCGAAAAGCGCGCCGAACACCCCACCGACCAACCGCTTGTCCGGGTTGACAAGCTGTCGCGCCGCTTCGATGTCTCGCCGCACTGGATAACCCGCACGCTGTATCGCCAGCCGCGCCGGATCGTGCGCGCGCTCGATGATGTCAGTTTTGCCATTCAGCCCCGGCGCACATTGGGTCTGGTGGGCGAATCCGGCTGCGGAAAATCGACGCTGGCGCGCTGTCTGGCCGGGCTGATGTCACCCTCGGGCGGGGTCATGCGGTATGCGGATAAACCCGTCGATCTGGCCAAAAGGAATGACCCCAAGGTGCGCCGCGCCGTGCAGATGGTGTTTCAAGACCCCTATGCCAGCCTGAACCCGCGCTGGTCGGTCGAGGAAAGTGTGGGCGATCCGATGCTGGCTTTCGGGCTGGCAAAATCACGCGCCGAGATGCGCGAGAAGGTGGGCGAACTGATGGTCGAGGTGGGCCTGTCGCCCCGCGATGCGCAGAAATACCCGCACCAGTTCTCCGGCGGGCAGCGCCAGCGCATCGCCGTGGCCCGCGCCCTGGCCTCGCGCCCCGAATTCCTGATCTGCGATGAGCCGACCTCGGCGCTGGATGTCTCGGTTCAGGCTGCGGTGCTGAACCTCATGCGCCGGTTGCAGGATGAATACGGGCTGACCTATCTGTTCATCAGCCACAACCTGACCGTGGTTGACCATATGTCAGACGATGTCGGCGTGATGTATCTGGGTCGTCTGGTGGAGCTGCAACCGACCGAGGCGTTGTTTGACACCCCGCGCCACCCCTACACGCAACTGCTGATCCAGACCGTTCCCAGCCTTGAAACCATTGGCCGTGCCTCGGCGCCCCTGAAAGGCGAGGTGCCCAGCCCGCTCAACCCGCCGTCCGGCTGCGCCTTCAACCCGCGCTGCCCCTTTGCCAATGAACGCTGCCGCGCGGAACGGCCCGAGGCCACCGCCTTGCCGGGCGGCGGCATGGTTGCCTGTCATGCGGTTGAGGAGGGCCGGATATGACCACTTCAGCCGCGCTTGCGGGCCACCATTTCGAATTCGACGCGGATTTCCTCAAGCGGGAAGGCACAGAGGATGGTGGTGTTCGTGGGCCTTGGGTCGGAAAACAGCGCGCCCAGCAGTTTCGACACCGGCACCACATCGCCACGGTCGGCCAGATAGCAGCGCACCTGAACAACATCGCCCCAGCCCGCACCTGCCTTGGCCAGCGTCGCCGCAATCACCTCCAGCGCGTGGCGGGCCTGCGTTTCGGCATCGGGGGCGAAAGTGCCGGTTTCGGGGTCGGCCCCGGCGGTGGCCGAGGTGAAGACCCATTCGCCATCAACCACGGCGCGGGAGTAGCCCGCCAGTTCCTCGAACTTCGAACCCGAACTGATCGCCCAGCGTGCGTCTTGCATGAAAAAGCCTCCGTTGTGTCAATTTGTGATCGTTTGATCATTGTTTTCGACCCCGGTCAAGAAACCCCGCAGGACAGAGGCGCGCCATGACCGAACCGACAACGCTCTGGCATGCCACGACCGCGCAACCGGCCCCGCGCGCCGCACCCCGGACAGGCGACAGTGCCGAAGTGGTGATCATCGGCGGCGGGTTTCTGGGGCTTTCCTGCGCGCTGCATCTGGCGCAGGCCGGGGTCAGTGTGCGCTTGCTGGAGGCCCGGCGCATCGGCTGGGGGGCCAGCGGGCGCAACGCGGGCTTCGTGGTGCCGCATTTCTCGCGGGCCGATCCGGCGATGATCCGCGCGCGGCTTCAGGCTGATGCCGCCGCGCGCCTGCTCGATCTGGTCGCGCAGGGCGGTGATCTGGTGTTCGATCTGGCCCGCCGCGCCGGTCTGGGTGCGCAGGCCGAACAGGTTGGCTGGCTGCAACCGGCCCATAGCGCCGCCATGGCGCAAGCGTTGCAGGCGCGGGTGCGCGACTGGCAGGCGCTGGGGCGGCCGGTGGAATGGCTGGATGCGCGCGCGATGGAGGCGCGGTCAGGAGTTCGCCTTTATCACGGTGCGCTGCGCGATGCCTCGGGCGGGATGATCAACCCGCTGGCCTATGCGCTGGGGCTGGCCCGGCTGGCTGAAACGGCGGGTGCCGTGCTGCATGAAGAAACGCCGGTTTCCGCGCTGAACCGCACCGGAGACGGTTGGACGCTACACACCCCTGCCGGGCCAATCCATGCGGGCCGGGTGCTTCTGGCCACCAATGCCGAGACACTGGGGGCCGCCCGCCCGCTGGGCCGGGCGGTGCTGCCGCTGACGGTACACCAGATCGCCACCACACCGCTGGACGGCGAAACCGTCGCCCGCATCGCCCCGCATCGCGAACCGGCCTCGGACACGCGCACCAATATCTTCACCTGGCGGCTGGATGCCGACAACCGCCTGATCTCGGGCGGGATGGCGCTGGTGCCGGTGGGCGCGGGCAACCGCCTGCCGCAAAAGATCATGCAGCGCGCGGTGCATGAATTGCGCCTGCCCCCTGACACCACGCTTGCCCATGCCTGGCAGGGCACCGCCGCCATGACCACCGACGCCCTGCCCCTGCTGGCCGAGCTGCAACCCGGCCTGATCGGCGCGGTGGGCTGCAACGGGCGCGGCGTGGCCTTCACCACAGCGCTTGGCCGGGCGCTGGCGCAATCGCTGGCCGATGGCGCCCCGCTGCCCCTGCCCGCCCATCCCGCGCGGCCGATACCCTTTCGCCCGCTTGCCCGCCACGCCCCGGCGCTGGTGCTGGCGCGCGGTCTCTGGAGCGATGCGCGCGCCCTGCGCCATCCGCCGCAATTCTGAACCATGCCTGATAAAGGAATCCCCATGCCCCGTTTCGCCCGCCGCATCACCCAGACCTCGGCCAAGGATTTCGGCATGTTCGCCCGTGCCTTTGGGCGCGAGGGCGATCTGATCCATCTGGAACTGGGCCGCCCGATCGAGGACACGCCGGACCATATCAAGGAAGCCACGATCGCCGCCCTGCGCGCAGGCCATGTGCATTATTCCGACCTTCAGGGCATTCCTGAGCTGCGCGCCGCGCTGGCGGACAAGATGGCGCAGGAGAACGGCACCGATTACACCGCAGGGGAAATCATTGTCACCAACGGGCTGACCCAGGCCTCCTATGCGGCCTTCATGGCGCTTTTGGATGAGGGCGACGAGGCGATCCTGCTGGCCCCCTATTACCCCCAGCATATCGGCAAGATCGAACTGGCAGGCGCGAAAGCGGTGATTGCGCCGCTTGATGCCGAAAATGATTTCGCTATCCGCCGCGACCTGATCGCGGCGCATATCACCCCGCGCACCCGGATGATCGTGCTGATCAACCCCTGCAACCCCACCGGGCGCGTCTACACACGCGACGAATTGCAGATCCTTGCCGATCTGGCGATCGAGCATGATCTGACCGTGATTTCGGATGAGGTCTATGAACGCATCACCTATGACGGTGCGCAGCATGTGTCGATTGCCGCCTTGCCGGGGATGCGGGCGCGTACAATCTCCATGTTCGCCTTCACCAAGGCCTATGCGATGGATGGCTGGCGGCTGGGCTGGCTGGCGGCGGATGAAAGCATGATCGGCGCCTTGATGAAGATCACCACCAACGAGGTGACGCATGTCAACACCTTCATCCAGCACGGCGCATTGGCGGCGGTCACCGGCCCCCGCGCGGCGCTGGAAGAGCTGGTTGCAGGCGATCTGGCACGCCGCAATCTGGCGGTGCGGCGGCTGAACCAGATGCCCGGCGTCACCTGCGCGGCGCCGCAGGGCACGATCTATGCCTTCGCCGATATCCGCGGCACCGGCCTTCCTGCGCAAGTGGTGGCCGAAAGGCTGCTGGAGGAAACCGGCGTTGTCGTGGAGGCTGGCAGCTTTTACGGCACGGCGGGCGAAGGCCATCTGCGTATCTGTTTCGGCTCGGTCAACGAAGAGCGTCTGTCGCAGGCGATGGACCGGATGCAGGGTTTCTTCAACGGGCTCTGAATTCCCCGCCAGTTGATTTCCGTGCGAGAGTCCTGCATAGCAACACTTGGTCAAAGGACAGCAAAACATGCCAAAGCCTCTCGCCGATGCAGCGCTTCGTCCAGTCGCGGCGCGGGTTACGGTTGCCGACAGCGTCTATCATAATCTGCGTCAGGCTTTGATCCTGGGCAGGTTTGACCCTGGTCAGGTGCTGACCATCGGCGCATTGGCCGATACGTTCCAGACCAGTCACATGCCGGTACGCGAAGCGCTGCGACGGCTGGGTGCGGAAGGTGCCGTCGAAATCCGCGCGAACGGGTCGGCCTATGTGCCGGACGTGGCGCTGGACACACTGGAAGACATCAGCCGCGCGCGTCTGGCGCTGGAAGGGCTGGCCACCGAACTGGCGGCCGAGCGGATCTCGGAAGCCGACCTGTGCGCCCTGGAGGAACTGGAAGCGCGTCACGCCGCCACCGCCCGGCTGCGCGACGTCTACGAAATGCTTGAACGCAACCGAGATTTTCATTTCGCCATTTATGCCGCGGCCAATTCGCCCGTGCTGACAAACCTGATTGAATCGCTCTGGCTGCGGTATGGCCCCTTCATGCGGCTGTTGTCACAGCGCATTGCCCCGCAATTCGAAAACGGAACACATGAGCCGTTTCAACAAGGGCATCGTGAAATCGTCGAGGCCATTCGTGCCCGTGACGGCACCCGCGCCCGCGCCGCCATCTGCCGGGACATCGAGGGCACCAAGAAACTGCTCGCCGAAATCTGCGCGTCGCGCTGATACTGCCGGGCGGATGTAGCCTGCCGTCGTTAGTGGCAACCTGAATAATCCGCTTTTCGAGGAACAACACGCCGAGATATCTGTTAAACTATTGACTGGCGTGACGAGTCCGCAATCAGCGGACTTCTGTGATGATCGCCCGAGGACATCTCAAAGGGTTCAATGCGAACCCCGACAGAAAGGAAGGCGCAGATGACGGACGCAGGAAGCAACGATCATGGCGCGGCCAGTGCGGAAGAACGCCGCGCACTGGATGCCGAGGAATTGCAGATGGCTGAACTGGCACGACAACCGGCACTGGGCAAGCTTTCGAACCGCGAATTATCCTATCTCGTGAACCGCCTGCGCGACAGACGCAAGCGCGCGCGCGACATTGCTGATCGTCAGGGCCGCGAAGCCCGCGCGAAAGCTGCGCCCTCGGGTGCGACACCTGCCAAGGGCAATCTGGGAACGCTGGCAAAGCACGACTACCTTGCCGCAGCACTTGAGCGCGCGATGGAAGAGCGCCGGGCGCGCGGGTCCGAGGATTCAGACGCCAGCCCCGCTCAGAATGAAACCCCGCCCAGCCAGCACGATCTGGCAAAGAAAGCCATGAACCTAAAGCAGGCGGGCGCAACCGCCGCCAACCCGATGATGGAGGATGGTGGGCCGCTGCACCCTAACGATCCTGACGCCAGCCAAGGCAAGGGGGCGCTTGACGACAAGGCACGCCGCACGGCACCCTCGGGCGCGCTGGATCACGCTGGAGAGCTGCCATCGCGCGAACGATCACGCACGCGATACTGAACCCTCATTGCCGGAGCGGCTGAATTGGGGGGCGGATCGCAAGCGCCTCTGTTAAAACCGGGGATCGAATGAAAGTCGATACGATCATTGTGGGCAGCGGCACATCGGGCCTTTCGGCGCTGCGTGAGGTTCGCCGCTACACCGACGATTTCCTGCTGATCAATGACGGGCACTGGGGCACAACCTGCGCCGCGGTCGGCTGCATGCCCTCGAAGGCGCTGATCGAAGCGGCCAATGCCTATCACAAGCGCCATGCCTTTGACGAATTCGGCATTCTGGGCGCGGACAGCCTTCGCGTGGACATCCCCGCGGTGCTGGCACGCGTGCGCAAGATGCGCGATGGCTTTGTGAAGGGGCCGGAGGCAACGCCGGCGAAACTGGGAAAGCGGGCCATATCCGGCCGCGCCCGCCTGCTTGGTCCGGGCCGGGTATCTGTGAATGGCGACGAGATCGCGGCGCGCGCCATTATCCTTGCGCCCGGCAGCCAGCCCATTGTGCCTGAACCGTGGCGCGCGTTTGGCAGGCGTATCCTGACCACTGACAGCCTGTTTGAACAGACCGACCTGCCGCGCCGTATCGCAGTGATCGGTATGGGAGCCATCGGAATCGAACTTGCCCAGGCATTGGCAAGGCTGGGGCTGGAGGTGGCCGGTTTCGATACCCGCGAGGCATTGGCCGGGATCGATGACAAACACGTTCTGGCCTCGTTTCGATCGCTGGTCGAGGCCGAGTTTGCGCTGCATCTTGGCGCACCGGCCCAGCTGGAGGAGGCTGATGGCGCCATTCGCGTTACGGGTGAAGGCGGAACATTCGAGGCAGATGCCGTCCTGGCGGCCATGGGGCGGCGGCCCAACACAAACGGTCTGGGGCTGGAGACGCTTGGCGTGGCGCTGGATGACAAGGGCATGCCCGCGGTCGATCCGGCCACATTGCGTATCGGTGATCTGCCGGTGTTTCTGGCCGGTGATGCCAATGGCTATCAAGCCTTGCTGCACGAGGCCGCTGACGAGGGGCATATCGCCGGGCGCATGGCCGCACCGGATGCCGATGATACCGGATTGTGCCGCCGCACGCCCCTGTCGATCGTTTTTTCATCGCCTCAGGTTTCGCGGGTCGGGCCGCCCTTGTCGGCGCTCGACACCCGGAGCATCACCTCGGGCAGCGCGGATTTCTCAAGACAGGCCCGCGCACGCATGGCGCAGACTGCCGCGGGGCTTCTTCGTGTCCATGCCGAGCGCGAGACGGGGCGGCTTCTGGCTGCCGAAATGACTGTGCCCGATGCCGAGCATCTCGCGCACCTGCTGGCCCTTGCGGTCGAACGGCAGATGACGGTTGCCGATGTGCTGGCGATGCCGTTCTATCATCCTGTGCTTGAAGAGGGTTTACGCAGCGCCCTGCGCGACCTTGCCAGGAATGTTTCCAGTGCTGGCGGGTCCGATTTGTCTGCATGCGGGGCAATCGGCCATGAAGCACTGGACTGACGCGCGATGTCGCGGGGCACCTTGAAGCCCGCCAGAGGGCCCTCCATACCGAAATCGGCGGGCGCAGCGCCTGTGGGCCGTTTTTATGACAAATCCTGACCTCTGGCTTGTGCAGCGGATCGCGGGCAGCGGCGTTATCGACATAGGCATCGGCATCGTCATGCGCCACTGATCTCAGTCATCTCGCGGCACCGCTCAAACGCTACTGATCAACAAAAAAAAGCGGGGATGACTTGCGTCATCCCCGCCTTGTTCGTCACGTCTGCTGAACTCGCGTTCAGGCCAGCGCGAGGTTCGTCGCCGACTCGCGGCCATTGCGGTCGCTTTCGAGATCGAAGGTCACGGCCTGACCATCGTCAAGCTGACGGATGCCAGCACGCTCCAGCGCGCTCACATGGACGAAAACGTCCTTGGAGCCGTGCTCAGGGGCGATGAAGCCGAAACCTTTGGTGGCGTTGAACCATTTCACGGTGCCATTAGCCATCGTGATATCTCCTTGTTTATTTGCCATCCGCAGAAATGCGATGGCCTGGCTCAGTGTCGTCAGAGTCGCAACTGAAGCCGAAAAGGAGACAGAAGATCGAATGAAGAAGCCTTGCCAGACACAGATATCTACCTGAGGATGCAAATACAAGCCACAATCGAAAATAATCGTGTTTTCAGGGTTTTGATCTGCACACGGTTATCAGTGAGCATATAGCCGCCCGCCCCGGTATCACCGGCAGCCGCGGGACAGGTGTTGTGAATGCTGCGATGCAGCGCGATTATGCGGTTTACGGGTTGTCAACGGCTCGGCTTTGCGCGTAACAGCCTGCGCAAACGAATGGAGCCGGGTGCAAGCCCCGGTGGCTCTTCCGGCCGCTGACCCGCCGGACAACCTGAACACACATCTGGAACAAGCATCGATGTGCGGAGAATCGGCCCCAGCCGACCAGGAAGCAATGACATGATTTCACTCGATGCCTATCGCAAGCAGTGGTTCGGCAACATTCGCGGCGACCTGATTGCCGGGCTTGTCGTGGCCCTTGCCCTTATCCCCGAAGCGATTGCCTTTTCCATCATCGCCGGCGTTGACCCCAAGGTCGGCCTTTATGCCAGCTTCTCCATCGCGGTGCTGATCGCGTTCACCGGCGGGCGACCGGGGATGATATCGGCGGCCACAGCGGCGACGGCGGTGCTGATGGTCACGCTGGTGCGCGACCATGGGCTTGAATACCTTCTGGCGGCGACCGTGCTGGCGGGCCTTCTGCAGATTGGCGCGGGCCTTCTGAAGCTTGGCTTCATCATGCGTTATGTCTCCAAATCGGTGATGACCGGCTTTGTGAACGCGCTGGCGATCCTGATCTTTCTGGCGCAGTTGCCCGAGCTGGACCCGCGCACCGTTACCTGGCTGACCTTTGTGCTGGTGGCAGCGGGGCTGGGCATCATCTACCTGTTTCCAATGCTGACAAAGGCGATCCCCTCGCCGCTGGTCACCATCGTGGTTCTGACCGCGCTTGTGATGTTGTTTGACTGGGATGTGCGCACAGTGGGCGACATGGGCCTGCTGCCCGATACGCTGCCGGTGTTCCTGATCCCGCAGATCCCGCTGACGCTGGAAACCCTGCTGATCATCCTGCCCTATTCGGTTGCGATTGCGGTTGTAGGGCTGCTGGAGAGCCTGATGACGCAGAACATCGTCGATGATCTGACCGATACCAGATCGAACCGAAACCAGGAATGTATCGGCCAGGGGATCTCGAACACCGCCACGGGTTTCATCGGCGGTATGGCGGGCTGCGCGATGATCGGCCAGTCGATTATCAACGTGAAATCCGGCGGGCGCGGGCGGCTGTCGTGTTTCGCCGCCGGGGTGTTCTTGTTGTTCCTGGTGGTGGTGCTGGGTGATCTGGTCAGCCAGATTCCGATGGCGGCACTGGTGGCAATCATGATCATGGTCAGTATCGGCACCTTCTCATGGTCGTCGATCAAGGCCATGAAAACGCATCCGCGCTCGTCATCGGTGGTGATGCTCGCCACGGTGGCCACGGTGGTTTATACCCATAATCTGGCGATTGGCGTTCTGGTCGGTGTGCTTTTGTCGGGCATTTTCTTTGCCGGCAAGATAGCGCAGCTGTTCCAGGTTTCAACGACCATCTCCAGGGACGGACGCCAGCGGACCTATGTTGTCGAGGGTCAGCTGTTCTATGGTTCGGTCGAGGATTTCATGGATGCCTTTGACTTCAAGGAAGCGCTCGACAAGGTGGTGATCGACGTCAGCCGCGCGCATATCTGGGATATCTCCAGCGTGCAGGCACTGGACATGGCAATCCTCAAGTTCCGCCGCGATGGTGCCGAAGTGGAAATTGTCGGCATGAACGAGGCAAGCGAAACAATCGTCGACAAGCTTGCCGTTCATGACAAGCCGGGCGCGATGGACAAGCTGATGGCGCATTGAGGGGGAACGGCACATGACACAACAACCACAGAAGATCGTCGCGCTGGTGGATGGGTCGATCTATTCGGCCAGCGTCTGCGAACACGCTGCGTGGATCTCTCAGCGCACCGATGCACCGGTCGAACTGATCCATGTTCTGGGCCGCCGCGAGGGCAGCGAACGGCAGGATTACTCTGGCGCCATTGCACTGGGCGCACGCACGGCCTTGCTGGAGGAACTCGCCGATCTGGATGCCCAGCGGTCGCGCCTCATCAGTCACCGCGGGCGGGCGATCCTTGAGGATGCGCGCGCCATCGTCGACAAGGCCGGTGTCAACGAGATCACCACCCGCCTGCGCCACGGCGACATTGTCGAGGCCGTCGCCGAGGTCGAAGGCGACGCGCGCGTGATCATGATCGGCAAACGCGGCGAGGCCGCCGATTTCGCCAAGGGGCATCTGGGCTCGAACCTTGAGCGCATTGTCCGCGCCAGCCACAAGCCGGTTTTCGTGGCCTCGCGCGCCTTCAAACCGATCTCGAAGGTGCTGGTTGCCTATGATGGCGGAAGCTCGGCGATGAAGGCCGTCGATCACATCGCACGCAGTCCGTTGTTCGCCGGGCTTGAAATTCACATCGTCACCATCGGCACCGCATCAACCGAGGTGAAGAAGGGCCTGGAAGATGCCAAGGCGCTGCTGAAAACAGCCGGAATCGACGCCCAGACCGCAATCTATCCCGGCCAACCCGAAGCCGCGCTTGGCAAGCTGATCGATGAGGCAAAGTTCGACCTGCTGGTGATGGGCGCCTATGGCCACAGCCGCATCCGCAGCCTGATCATCGGCTCCACCACGACCGAGATGATCCGCTCCTGCAAGGTGCCGGTCGTTCTGATGCGATAAGCAGCAGCCTCAAAGACGGCTTCATTCACCCGCCGTCCCTGCGCCGGCCCTGATGGTGCGGCGAACGCCCCTGCGCGAACGCCGCGGGTATCTCCGCCCTGCGCCAGCGACCCGGCTCCAGCCCGTCAAGCGACCAGGGTCCGACGCGCCACCGCACCAGCCGCAGGGTCGGATGCCCGATAGCTGCGGTCATCCGGCGGACCTGCCGGTTGCGCCCCTCATGGATCGTCAGTTCCAGCCACCGGTCGGGCACCGTTTGCCGAAAACGCACCGGAGGGTCACGCGGCCAGAGGTCTGGCGCGTCGATCAGCCGGACCTGCGACGGGCGCGTCGGCCCGTCCTTCAGCGTCACACCGGCGCGCAGCCGGTTCAGCGCGGCCTCGTCCGGCACGCCTTCGACCTGAACCAGATAGGTCTTGGGCAGCTTGTGGCGCGGATCGGCAATACGGGCCTGCAGGCGTCCGTCATCGGTGAGCACCATCAGCCCCTCGCTGTCACGATCAAGACGACCGGCCGGGTAAACACCCGGCAGCGAAATGAAGTCGGACAATGTCGGGCGCGGCGATACGGCGCCGCGATCGGTGAACTGCGGCAGCACGCCAAACGGCTTGTTGAACAGGATCACCATGCGTCATGTTCACAGATTTTTGCGTTTTGCAACGCGGTTCTCAGGCCGTGGAACAAATGCCTGATCCGGCTGGCCTGGCACATCAGCGACAACATCACCGGTTCCGACGCAACCCGCGCGGAAGTATGATGTTCAAAGCCGGACATGGGCGATTTCTTTCCTTGGCGATTTTCCCGACCTCGGGGGCAGTGTTGCCTGCCTCCTCGCACGTTCAGGCCGATGAATACCGATCGGAAATCAACGCGACAAGGGGCCGTCTTGTGAAACCGGATCACTGTTTTCCCGTTCAGCTTCAGACGCAGGGCGCCAATGCTACCTTCCCCAACGCGCACTTTTCCCGATGTGCATCACGCATATGCCGTCCGCGCAGCTCTGTTGTCCCGAACGACCTACCGGAACGGGAATGACTCCCGGTCGGTATCGCGGCGCTGCCGCAGGCCCGCCCGCTCCGGGTGGCGACGGCGTTCGATCTGGGCAAGAACCATGCGCGCCAGCCAGGGAAACAGGCCCAGCAGCGCAAAGGACAGCAGCAGTTGCGGCGACAGTATCCCCGCCAGACTGTCCAATGCGGCAAGCTGCGTCCCGGCATTCACATAGACCGCGGTGCCCGCCAGCATGCCCAACTGGCTGACAATATAGAAGGTCAGTGTCGAAATTGGCGTCAATCCCATCACCAGGTTCACAGCAAAGAACGGAATGACCGGGATCAGCCGCAACGTGAACAGATAGAACGGCCCGTCACGCCGCAAACCGGCATCAATTGCCTCTGTCCGGTCACCCAGCTTGGCGCGCACCCAGTTACGCAGCAGAAAGCGTGCTGTCAGAAAGGCAAGTGTTGCGCCGATGGTCGAGGCGAAGGAGACAAACAGAAGCCCCCACCAGAATCCGAACAAGGCTCCGGCCGCAAGCGTCAGCCAGACAGCAATCGGAAGCGACAACGCCGTCACCGAGACATAAAACAGCAGAAACACTGCAACGAAGGTGAAGGGCCGCGCATCGCGCAATGCGCCGATTGCCTCCAGTTGCGAGCGCAGCGTTTCAAGGTCCAGAGACTGCTCGCGCAGCACGAAAACCAGGATAACGACGACCAGCGCGACCAGGGCAAAGAGGTGATGACGTTTCATGGTCCGGCCTTTCTGACATGCCCGAACAGGCCGGATACACGGCTTCTTGCGCAGATCGCAATCATATAGGCCGCAACGCGCTGCCGACAATTCACGACACCATGACCGAAACCATAAAACGCCCGGAAACAGCGCTGCCAGCCCTTGCCGGTTTTCGACATTAGCGTTAGATCATGATCGACAACCGTTGGGGTGCCCTGTCGCAGGGCTGAGAGGCATACGCGCCAACCCATCGAACCTGATCCGGCTCATACCGGCGTAGGGAACGGTGCGCTTTTGGGGCCGAAAGGTGCCCGCATTCCGTCTCCTTATGTTGGTTACAACCAAGGAGGCGCCCGTGGTTCCCATTGCACTGACCATCGCAGGCTCGGATTCCGGCGGGGGGGCCGGGATTCAGGCCGATCTCAAGACCTTCTCTGCACTGGGCGTCTATGGGGCCAGCGTGATCACCGCCCTGACCGCGCAGAACACGCGCGGGGTGGCGATGGTTGAAGCCGCCAGCCCGGCGATGATTGCCGCGCAGATGGACGCTGTGTTCAGCGATCTGGCGGTGGGCGCGGTCAAGCTGGGCATGCTGGGCGACGCGCGGGCGATTGCGGTGGTGGCCGAAGGGCTGGCCGCGCAGGCGGTGCCGGTAGTGCTGGACCCGGTGATGGTGGCGAAATCAGGTGACCGGCTGTTGCCAGAGGCGGCGCTTGAGGCCCTGCGCAACCTACTGCTGCCGCGCGCCACCCTTCTGACACCCAATATCCCCGAAGCCGCCGACCTCTTGGGCACCACCCCGGCGCGCGATGAGGCCGGGATGCTGGAACAGGGCCACGCCCTGCGCGCGCTGGGGGCGCAGGCGGTGCTGATGAAGGGCGGGCATGGTACGGGGGCCGAGTGCGTTGACCTGCTGATTGAAGGCAGCGGCGTTACCCGCCTGACCGCCCCGCGCCAGAGCACCCGGCACACCCACGGCACCGGCTGCACCCTTTCCGCCGCCATCGCCGCCGGGCTGGCGCAGGGCATGGCGCTGCGTGATGCCGTGGCCCGCGCGCATGGCTATCTGCAAGGCGCCATCGCTGCTGCTGACGGGCTGGGCGTGGGGCAGGGCATTGGCCCGGTGCATCATTTCCACGGGGTCTGGGCGCATGACTGATGTCACCATCATCGGTGCCGGTGTAGCCGGGCTTTGGGCGGCATGGGCGCTTTCCAATGCCGGGCTGACCCCGCGCCTGATCGACCAGAGCGGCCCCCCCGGCCCGCACGGCTGCTCCTGGTGGGCGGGGGGCATGCTGGCCCCGTTTTGCGAGGGGGCGGTGGCGGAGCCGGCTGTGGTGGCGCATGGCAGGAACGCCGCCGCCGCATGGGGTGAGGTGACCGAGGTCACGCATCGCGGCTCGCTTGTGGTGACGCTGGAACGTGACAAGGGCGAACTGGCGCGCTTTGCCCGGCGCACCACCGGGCATGAATTGCTGAGCGACGGCCTCAAGGCGCTGGAGCCCGAACTTCGCCCCACGCAGGCGCTTTACTTCGCGGATGAGGCCCATCTTGACCCCCGCCGCGCGCTGGCCGATCTGGTTGCGGCGCTTGCCGGGCGCGGTATCACCATCGAACAGGCCGAGGCCACGCCCGCCGAAATCCCCGGCCCGGTGATCGACGCGCGCGGCATGGCGGCGGACGCCCCCGGCCTGCGCGGGGTACGTGGCGAAATGGTGGTGCTGCGCGCGCCCGAGATCACCCTCACCCGCCCGCTGCGCCTGCTCCATCCGCGCCACCCGCTCTATATCGTGCCGCGCGCGGGCGGCATCTACATGCTGGGTGCCACCCAGATCGAAAGCACGGACCGGCGCGCGACCACCGCCCGCTCGGTGCTGGAACTGCTTTCCGCCGCCTATGCCCTCGATCCCCGCTTTGCCGAGGCCGAGGTGCTGGAAACCGGCGCCGACCTGCGCCCGGCATTCGCTGACAACGTGCCGCGCGTGCTGCGGCAGGGGCGGGTGCTGCATCTGAACGGCCTGTTCCGCCACGGCTATCTGATGGCCCCGGCGCTGGCCGCGCAGGCGGCTGATTATTTGACCCAGGGCATCAAGGGGGATCTGTTCCATGAAGATTGACGTGAATGGCGAGGGCAAAACAGTGACCGGAACCACCGTGTCCGAGGTGCTGGCAGAACTGGGCTGGGGCGAGGCCCGCGTGGCGACCGCCCTTAATAGTGAATTCCTGCCCAAGGCCGCACGCGACTCCACCGCGCTGAAAGACGGCGACCGGCTGGAAGTGCTTGCCGCCATGCAGGGGGGCTGATGGATGCGTGATTTCTATGGCGTGACGCTGGACAGCCCCCTGATGCTGGGCACCGCGCAATACCCCTCCCCCGCCGTGATGGAGGCTGCTTTCCGCGCTTCAGGGGCGTCTGTCGTCACGGTTTCGCTGCGGCGCGAGGGCGGTCAGGGGCAGGCGTTTGGTGAGATCATCCGCAGCCTTGGCGTGCATATCCTGCCCAACACCGCCGGGTGCCATTCGGCGCGCGAGGCCATCACCACCGCCCGCATGGCGCGTGATCTGTTTGAAACCGACTGGATCAAGCTTGAGGTCATCGGCCATGCCGACACCCTCCAGCCAGACCCCTTTGGCTTGCTGGAAGCGGCGGAAACCCTTTGCGCCGAGGGTTTCAAGGTCTTCCCCTACACCACCGAAGATCAGGTTCTGGCCCAGCGGCTGGTCGATGCGGGCTGCCGGGTGCTGATGCCGTGGGGCTCGCCCATCGGCTCGGGCCTCGGGCTGAACAACCGCTACGGGCTGAAAACCCTGCGCGCGGCTTTCCCTGATGTGGCGATGGTGGTCGATGCCGGGCTGGGCCTGCCCAGCCATGCCGCCGATGCCATGGAGATGGGGTTTGACGCCGTTCTGCTCAACACCGCCGTCGCGCAGGCCGGTGACCCGGTGGCGATGGCGCGCGCCTTCGGGCTGGCGGTTCAGGCAGGCGCGCTGGCCGCCAGCGCCGACCCTATGCCCCCGCGCGAAATGGCCGCCCCCTCCACCCCTCTGATCGGAAAGGCCTGGCTATGACCCTGCCCCGCTTCTACCCCATCTTTGACAGCGTCGCATGGCTGGAACGCGCCCTGCCCCTTGGCGTGCGGTTCGTGCAACTGCGCATCAAGGACCGCGCGCCGGATGACCTGCGCGCCGATATCCGCGCGGGGCTGGCGCTGGCGCGCCGCCATGGCGCGGCACTGGTGGTCAATGACTACTGGGAGATCGCCATCGAGGAGGGGGCGGAATGGCTGCATCTGGGGCAGGAAGACCTCGATGAAGCCGACCTCCCCGCCATCCGCCGCGCCGGGCTGAAGCTGGGCGTTTCAACCCATGACCATGCCGAGCTGGAGCGCGCGCTGGCCTTGACGCCCGATTACATCGCGCTGGGGCCGGTCTATCCGACGATCCTGAAGCAGATGAAGTGGCATCAACAGGGGTTGGAGAAGGTCAGCGAGTGGAAGCGGCTGATCGGTGACATCCCGCTTTGCGCCATCGGTGGCATGTCGGTTGAGCGTGCACCGGGGGCCTTTGCAGCCGGCGCGGACACGGTGGCGGCGGTGACCGATATCACCCTGAACGCAGACCCCGAGGGGCGGATGCGCGACTGGCTGAGGGTCTGCGCATGACCCGCTACGCCCGCCAGATGATCCTGCCGCAGGTGGGCGAACAAGGGCAGGCGCGACTGGCCGGGGCGCATGCGCTGGTGGTTGGTGCGGGCGCGCTGGGGGTGCCGGTGCTGCAATATCTGGCGGGCGCCGGGCTGGGGCGGATCACGCTGGTCGATGGTGACAGCGTGGAGGAGAGCAACCTGCACCGACAACCCCTCTACCGGATGGACCAGCTCGGCCTGCCCAAGGTCTGGGCCGCATCCGAGGCGATTGCCGCGCTCAACCCCGATATCACCCTCACCCCCTGCGCTGAGTGGCTGGACCCGGCAAATGCGCCCGGACTGGTGGCCGGGGCCGATATCGTGCTCGATTGCGCCGATACTTTCGCGGCCAGCCTGACCCTTTCCGACATCTGCCACGCGCAGGGCAAGCCGCTGATCACGGCCTCGGCACTGGCGATGGCGGGCTATGTGATGGGCTGTTGCGGCACCGCACCCAGCCTGCGCGCGATCTTCCCTGACCTGCCCGAACGCGGCGCGACCTGTGCCACGGCGGGCGTGATGGGGCCGGTTGTGGCCGCCATCGGCGCGCTGCAGGCGCAGATGGCGCTGTCGGTGCTGCTGGGGTTGGAACCCTCTCCGCTGGGCCGCCTGATCAGCCTTGATGCCGCGCAGTGGCGCACCGGCGGCTTTCGCTTTGACAGTGCGCCGGAGCCCGCTACCCCCCTGCCCTTCATCGCCGCCAGCCAGACCCGCGCCGATGACCTGCTCATCGACCTGCGGACCGAGGCTGCGCCCTTTACCCCCGCCGCCCGCCATATCCCGCCCGAAGCCATCACCACCCTGAACCCGCCGCCCGGCACCCGTGTCGTGCTGGCCTGCGCCACCGGCCTGCGCGCCCATAACGCCGGGCAAAGGCTGCAGGCGCACTGGCCCGGCAGCATCGCCCTTCTTGCCCTCAACACCTGAAAGGAACGCCATGAAACGCGCCCTCACCACCTTCGCCCTGACCGCGACCCTTGCCCTGCCCGCCACCGCGCAGGACCGCCTGAGCATCATGCTGGACTGGTTCGTGAACCCTGATCACGCGCCGATCATTCTGGCGCAGGAGCTGGGCTATTTCGAACAGGCCGGGCTGGATGTCGAAATCGTCACCCCGTCAGACCCCAATGACCCGCCGCGCATGGCCGCTGCCGGGCGCGTCGATCTGGCGGTATCCTACCAGCCGCAACTGCACCTGAGCCGCCACAACGACCTGCCGCTGCGCCGGGTGGGCACGCTGATCTCCACGCCGCTCACCTGCCTTGTGGTGCTGGCCGACGGGCCGGTGGAACAGATGGCTGATCTGGCCGGGCGCCGCGTGGGTTTCGCCGTGGCGGGCGTGCAGGAGGTGTTGCTGGATGCGATGCTGGCGCATAACGGGCTGGCGCCGGGGGATGTGGAGCAGATCAACATCGGCTGGTCCATCTCGCCCGCGCTGATGGCCGGGCAGGTGGATGGCGTGATCGGCGCGTTTCGCAATTTCGAGCTGAATCAGCTGGCGATCGAGGGGACCGAGGGGCGCTGTTTCTACCCCGAGGCCGAGGGGGTTCCCGCCTATGACGAACTCATCTACGTCGCCAACCCGGTTGATCTGGATACCGACCTGATCGCCCGCTTTTTGGACGCGACCGAGCGCGCGACCGGCTACATCCTGAACAACCCTGACCGCGCGTGGGAAATCTTTGCCGCCACCGCGTCTGAATTGCAGACCGAGCTGAACACCCGCGCCTGGGCCGATACCTGGCCCCGCTTCGCCACCCGCCCCGCCGCGATGGATGCCGGGCGCTATGCGCGGTTCGAGGCGTTTCTGGCGGATCGTGGCGCCACGCAGGGCGGCCTGCCGGTGCGCGAACTGGCCATCGACGTGACAGCCGGTGCCACCCCATGAGCGCGCCGGACTATGGCCGCGCGTTTTCGCTTTGGCGCGCGGCAGCGCCGGACTGGCAGGCCTACACCCGCCATGCCTTTGTAGAAGGGCTGCGGCGGGGCGATCTGCCGCGCGCGAATTTCCTGCATTACCTGCGGCAGGATTATGTGTTCCTGATCCATTTCGCGCGGGCTTGGGCACTGGCCGCCACCAAGGCTGACACGCTGGCCGAGATGCAGGCGGCCAGCGCCACCGTTCATGGGTTGGTGCATCAGGAAATGCCGCTGCATCTGGAGATCTGCGCGCGCGAAGGCATTGATGCCGCCGCGTTGGAGGCCACACCCGAGGCCCCCGCAAACCTCGCTTACACCCGCTACGTGCTGGAGGCCGGGTATTCCGGCGATTTCCTTGATCTGATGGCCGCGCTGGCGCCCTGTGTGCTGGGTTATGGCGAGATCGGCGCGCGGCTGGCGGGGTCTGGCGGGGCCTATGCCGAATGGATCGACACCTATGGCGGCGAGGATTATCAGGCGCTTTGCCGCGATGTGGGCGCGCTGATCGATGGGGCGCTGGTGCATCGGCTGGGGGATGGCTGGGCCGCGTTGCCCCGGTTCACCCGCCTGTCGCAGCGCTTTGCCACCGCCACGCGGCTTGAGGTCGGTTTCTGGGACATGGGGCTTTCGGGGGCATGAACGCCCCGGCCCTCAGCCTGCGCGGCGATCTGTTCATGGGCGATGCGCCGCTGATCCGCGATCTGGCGCTGGAGATGCCTGCGGGCGGGTGGAGCTGCCTGTTGGGGCCCTCCGGTGTGGGGAAATCCACGCTGGGGCGGCTGGTGGCGGGGCTGGCGGGGACGCAGCGGCTGGCGGGTGCGCTGGCGGCCAGCGACGGGGTGCCGCTGGCGGGAAGGGTGGCGATGATGGCGCAGGAAGGGCAGCTTCTGCCCTGGGCCGGGCTGGTGCATAACGTCACCATCGGCGCGCATCTGCGGGGAGAGCGGGCTGATGCGGCCCGCGCCCGCCAGCTTCTGGCCGATGTCGGGCTTGCGGGGATGGAGGGGCGGCGGCCTGCCAGCCTTTCCGGCGGGCAGCGCCAGCGCGTCGTGCTGGCCCGCACGCTGATGGAGGATTGCCCGGTGGTGGTGCTGGATGAGCCGTTCTCGGCGCTCGATGCCGCGACGCGGCTGATGATGCAGGATCTGGCGGAAAAGCTGCTGAAAGGGCGCACCGTGATCCTGATCACCCATGACCCGCTGGAGGCCCTGCGGCTGGCGGATCGCGCGTGGCTGTTGGGGCCGGAGGGGGCCGAGGCGCTCGCCCTGCCCGATGCGTCGCCACCGCGCAGCTACGCCCACCCCGCCACGCTGGACATGCAGGCCCGCCTGCTGGCGCGGTTGCAGGCGGTGGAACCGGCATGATGGCGGTATTGCGCGGCATTCTGGCGCTGGGGTTTGCGCTGGCGCTCTGGCAGAGCGTGGTCTGGGCCAGCGGGGTGCCGGGGTTCATCTTGCCCGGCCCATGGCGTGTGGCGCAAAGCCTGTGGGGCAACATGGCGATGCTGACCGAGCACGCCCGCTTTACCGCGCTCAACCTGCTCACCGGGTTATCTGCGGGCGTCGCGCTCGGCGTGATAACCGCCCTCAATCTGGCGCTGTCTCCCGGCGCGCGGATGCTGCTGCGGCCCTTGCTGATCTTTGCCCAGGCGATGCCGGTTTTCGCGCTGGCGCCGGTCATCACCCTCTGGCTGGGCTATGGAGCGCCTTCAAAGATCGTGATGGTGGCGCTGGTGGTGTATTTCCCAGTCACTTCGGCTTTTTTCGACGGGCTGATGCGCCTTCCGCCCGCGTATCAGGACATGGCAGCCCTGTTGCGCGCCACGCCGCTGCGCAGGCTGTTCCTGTTGCAGGTGCCCCATGCGTTGCCCGCTCTGGCCTCCGGGCTGCGGCTGGCGGTGGTGTATGCCCCCTTTGCGGTGGTCATCGGCGAATGGGTGGGCTCGTCGCGCGGGCTGGGATACCTGATGCTGATGGCCAACGGGCGCGGCCAGACCGACCTGATGTTTGCAGCATTGATGATGCTTGCGGCCCTCAGCCTGACATTGTTCTCTTTCTTTGAGGCGGCGGTGCGGCGGTTTTCCATTCAGCCGTGAACCGCCCTCGCCTGCACCGCCTTCAGGAATTGGACAAAAGCCGCGCCTCCCGCAAAAGGGCCTCCAGAACCGGGGTGTGGGGCTCACGCCAGGGGGCGACCAGACCCACGATATGCGGCTGCGCCGTGCCCGCAAGCGGCACCGCGCAAACCGGGTGGCCGCTGCCCAGAAAGCGCGCGCTGTCTTCGGGCAGAACGGTTACCCAGCCGCCCTCGGCAACCATCGCCATCAAGACGACTGTCGAGTTCGATTCCACCCAGGCTTCAGGCGAAATATCGGCATCGGCGAAATTGCGGTTGATGATCCGCCGGTTCTGCATGTCCGGCGTCAAGAGGCACAGGCGCTGCCCTTGCAACTCTTGCCAGCCCACCGTGTCGCGCCCGGCAAAGGGTGATGCCGCGCCACAAACCAGCAGATATTTCTCCTCGTAAAGCGGCTCGGTGCTGACACGCCCCATCGGCTCGTTATCCAGATATGAGATGCCCGCGTCGACATCGAGGTTGTCGAGCATTGACAGAATCTCGATCGAGGTGCGCGACAGGATGGTCAGGCGCACATTGGGATGTTTGGCACTGAAGCATGCAGCCAGCCGGGCGGCCCAGGTCAGGGCGGTGGGAATCGCGGCAATCCGCAGCCGGCCCGAAAGCCCGTGGCGCTTGAAGCGCATCTCTTCCTTCAGCTGGCGCGTATCGCCAACGATCTTGCGCGCCCAGACAAGCGCGCTCTGCCCCTCGGGCGTCAGCCCGCCGTAGCGCGAGCCACGAAAAACCAGCCGCACACCCAGCTGTTCCTCCAACTGCTTGATCCCGTTCGACAGCGACGGCTGGGTGATGCCCAGACTGGCCGCCGCACGCCCGAAATGCCCTTCACGGGCGACGGCGATGAACATTTCCAGTTTATCAAGCATGCCCGCGCTCCTGTATTGCACCCGGCGCGCTCTCCGGCGCCGGGCCGGTGAAAACTAGTCGGCGGGCGCCTCTGGTGCGTCTTCCTCGGTAACAAAGTGCACCGCGCTGCGTGGCGTGGTATCGACGCGCAGCGACAGCACATCGGGGCGCGCGTAATGGCCAGAAACATCGAGGTCATAGCGCCCAAGCGGCAGATCTTCGAGGTCGATCTCGGCGCAGACCAGCCCCTCGGCATTGAACAGAGGCCCCGCCAGCACCTCGCCCATCGGTGAGATGATGACCGAGCCGCCGCGGATCAGCACCGTTTCCGGCGCATCGCCAAGGCCCGAGGGGTAATCGGCAAACGGTATATCGCCGCGCGTCAGGTACTGGCAGGCCGCCAGCACGAACACCCGCCCCTCATAGCCGATATGGCGCATGGCAGTCTGCCAGGTATCGCGGTCATCGACAGTAGGCGCGCAATAGATCTCGATGCCCTGCGCATACATCGCCGCGCGCAGGGTAGGCATGTAGTTTTCCCAACAGATCACCGCGCCCAGTTTACCGATCTCGGTGTCCAGCACCGGCAGGGTAGAGCCGTCGCCTTGTGCCCAGACCAGACGCTCGGCGCCGGTGGGCATCAGCTTGCGGTGGATATCTGTCAGGTGCCCCTCGGGTGAGAAGAACAGCACCGTGCAGTAAAGTGACGAACCCTTGCGCTCGATTGCCCCCACCACCAGCCGGATGCTGTGGGCACGCGCGAGACCGGCGATGCGGTCAACCTCGGGGCCGTCAAGGGTGATGGCGGCGTTGAAATAGCGCCGGAACATCGCGCGCCCCTCGGCTTCGCGGATGCCGATACGGGTGCCGAAATCCAGCCCCTTGGGATAGCCACCGATATAGGCCTCTGGAAAAACGGCCAGTTTCGCCCCCTCGTCGGCGGCGCGCTGCACCCAGCTTTCCATCGCATCCAGCGTTGCCGGTGTGTCGAACATCACCGATGCGGTCTGCACCACCGCCACCTTGACCTTTGTCATCCGGGCCTCCCTGCCGTTGTTTGCGCCTTTTGTCCGCGCTAGAAGGACGCCAAAGGCCGCCGCCGTCAAGGGTGCGCCCCTCAAACTGCCGCGCGCCACATCCTGAAACGCCCCTGCCCCGTCACTTCACGGATCAGACCATGCGCCTCCATCCAGGCAAGGTTGCGCTGGACGGCAGCGCGGCTTGCGCCGGTCAACACCTGGGCCATCGGCGCGGAAACAAGCGGCCAGTCGGCCAGCGCCTTGCGCAACAGCGCGGGCGTGCGGCCCGAGAGCGGTGCCATGACGGCCTCGGCGCGCGCGTTCCAGGCTTCGATCTGGTCCAGATGCCGCATCGCGGTCAAAAGGGCACTGTCCATCCCTTCAAGCCAGCGGGCCAGCCGCACGGGCGGGGCACCCCCCGCACGCAGCCCCCCTGCCCCGCCCATTGCCAGCGGCGCGAATATCACGCCCTGCGCTTCGCTGGCCGCAACCCTCGCGGCGGTGACAGCAGCTTCCAGCCGGTCGTCCTGCTGGCCTAATCCGGCCAATGCCCAAAGGTGGAACCCCATGCAGGCGCGTGTGATCGGATGAAGCGTCGCGCCTGACAGCATCATTGCCTGCCAACTGTCAGCGCGTCCCGCCAGTGGGTCGGCAAAGGGATCGATTGTGTCCTGCTCAGGGTCGTGGCGGCCCAGAAATTCGGGCAAATCGGCTTCCGGCCCCGGCCCCCCGCTCAGCCGGCGAACTGCCCAGCCCACACGGGCCAGCGCCGCCGCGTCTTCCTGTACGCCCGAAAGCCGCAAGGCGATCCATAACGCCAGCCTGTCGGCGGTTATCCGGTCGCCGGAAAACCAGCTCAGTTCAGCCGCCTCGATCAGCGCCAACCGGTGGCGCCAGCCCTCGGGGCCACGTTTCAACCGATCATCCAGCGCCCCAAGGCGCCCGGCCGCGCGGGCCAGACGCGCAGCCGAGGCGGCTTCGGCGCGCCGCCAGTCATCCAGAATGGCCGCCTCGGTGGGTTCCGTGGCGTTTGGTCCGGGCGGAAAGTAAGCAGGCTCATCCTCGGGCGGGCCCGGCAAGAACCACAGATCCGCATCGGCATTGTCATCGCCGGGATCATCCAACTCCGGGTAGGTGGGTTGCCTGCTCATTTGCGCAAAATACGCTGAAAATGCGAATTGCCAAGCCTTTCTCTTGTCAGGAGGTCACATCGCACGGCCCATCATGCCGGCAAACCGGCGCTGCAAATCACGCAATGCGGGCAGATAGGCCGCTGCCAACCCCGTCGCCTGCATGTCGAAGGCCGACACGCCAATATTGACCGCAGCCACCGTCTGCCCCCGCGCGTTGACAAGCGGAATGGCAATGGAACAAAGCCCGCTCTCGACCTCCTGGTCAATGACAGCATATCCCTGCGCACGTATCAGGGCGAGTTGCGCAAGAATGGCATGAACATCGGTGAGCGTATGCTCTGTGCGCGCAACAATCGCGCAAGCGGACAGCAGGCCCTGCGCCTGATCCTCAGGCAGCGCGGCAAGCAAAACCCGGCCCATCGAAGTGCAGTAGGCGGGCAGCCGGGAGCCGGGCATCAGGGTGATCGACATCACCTTTCGCTGCGCGGCGCGGGCCACATAGACGATCTCATCGCCATCCAGCACCGACACGGACGAACTTTGGCCAATCCGGTCAGAGAGATCGTCAAGCAGCGGCTGCACGATCTGCGGCAGGGGCATGGTGGCCAGACAGGCAGTGCCCAAGCGCAATACCCGGGGCGTGAGGGTAAAGAACTTGCCGTCATAATCGGCGTATCCCTGGTGGACGAGTGTCAGCAGGCAGCGCCGTGCCGTCGCCCGGTCCAACGCCGCCCCTTCGGCCACCTGAGTTATCGATTGGCGCGGGCGGTCAGCCGAAAAGGTTTCGATCACTGCCAGCCCCTTGGCCAACCCGCCCATGATATCGCGTTCACTGATCATCCGGTGTCCGATTTGTGCGATATGTAAACAAATACCGGATATCGCACAAATGGTCTGGACGCAATCGCCGCGCACTTCTATCCCTTGCGCCATCGGCAGCCCGCAACCGCTGCCCGGAGGAAAGCCCATGGACAAGACAATGCCCGATCTCGCCACCGCCGTGGCCGGGATCGAAGACGGAATGACTGTGATGATCGGCGGCTTTGGCGGCTCCGGCGCACCGATTGAATTGATTCACGCGCTGATTGACCGGTTCAAGGCCACGGAGCACCCCAAAGGGCTGACCGTGGTCAACAACAACGCCGGGAACGGCCATGTGGGGCTTGCCGCGCTGATCGAGGCGGGGATGGTAGCGAAACTCATCTGCTCGTTCCCGCGCTCGGCAGATCCGGTGGTGTTTACCGAGATGTATCTGGCCGGAAAGATCGAGCTGGAACTGGTGCCGCAGGGCACGCTGGCCGAACGCATCCGCGCGGGCGGCGCGGGGATTCCGGCGTTCTACACCCCCACCAGCTATGGCACCGATCTGGCCAAGGGCAAGCCGGTGGCCGAATTTGACGGTCGCCCCTATGTTCAGGAACGCTGGCTGAAGGCCGATTACGCGCTGGTCAAGGCGCATAAGGGCGACACGCTGGGCAACCTGACCTATCGCATGGCCGGGCGCAATTTCGGCCCGTTGATGTGCACGGCGGCCACCACCACCATCGTGCAGGTCTCGCACCTGCTGGAACCCGGCGCGCTGGACCCCGAAGCCGTGGTCACCCCCGGCATCTTCGTGCAGGGCGTGGTGGAGGTGTCCGACCCCGCGCAGGAAGAAGACCTCAACCGCGCCAAGGCGGTTTACCCGGAGGTGGCACAATGAGCGCCCGTCTGACCCCCGCACAAATGGCATGGCGCGCCGCGCAGGACATCGCGGATGGCGCCTATGTCAACCTCGGCATCGGCCTGCCCGAAATGGTCGCCCGCTTCCAGCCGCCGGGCCGCGAGGCGGTCTTTCACACCGAAAACGGCATTCTGGGCTTCGGCAAGGCCCCTGAACCGGGGCAGGAAGACTGGGATCTGATCAACGCGGGCAAGAAGGCCGTCACCCTCAAACCCGGCACCGCGTTTTTCCACCATGCCGACAGTTTTGCCATGGTGCGTGGCGGGCATCTGGATGTGGCCATTCTGGGTGCCTATCAGGTGGCCGAGAACGGCGATCTGGCGAACTGGTCCACCGGGCCCAAAGGCGTGCCTGCCGTCGGTGGCGCAATGGATCTGGTGCATGGCGCGAAACAGGTCGCGGTGATCACCGATCACACCACCAAGGATGGCAAGCCAAAGCTGCTTGAGGCCTGCACCCTGCCGCTGACCGGCGTGGGCTGTGTCACGCGGGTCTATACCAACCTTGCGGTGGTTGATATCGAGGGCGGGCGCTTCATCCTGCGTGAAAAACTGCCCGCGATTTCGCTGGACGAATTGCAATCGCTGACCGGGGCCACGCTGCACATCGAGGGTGCGGTGGCCGATCTCAACGCGCCCGAGGTATGACATGACCGACGTTTTCATCTGCGACTACATCCGCACCCCCATCGGCCGCTATGGCGGCAGCCTGTCGATGGTGCGCACCGACGATCTGGCGGCGGAACCCCTGCGCGCGCTGATGGCCCGCAACCAAGGCGTGGACTGGGAGGCGGTCGATGACACCATCTATGGTTGCGCCAATCAGGCAGGCGAAGATAACCGCAATGTCGCGCGCATGGCGGTGCTGCTGGCCGGGCTGCCGCTGGCCATTCCCAGCACCACCGTCAACCGGCTGTGCGGTTCGGGCATGGATGCGGTGCTGATCGCCGCGCGCCAGATTGCCGCCGGTCAGGCCGATCTGATGATCGCGGGCGGGGTGGAAAGCATGTCACGCGCGCCGTTCGTGATGGGCAAGGCCGACAGCGCTTTCAGCCGAAAGGCCGAGGTGTTCGATACCACCATCGGCTGGCGTTTCGTGAACCCGGCGATGGAAAAGGCCTATGGCACCGATTCCATGCCGCAGACCGGGCAGAACGTGGCCGATGACTACGGCGTCTCGCGTGAGGCGCAGGATGCCATGGCGCTGGCCTCGCAGGCCAAGGCCGCAGCGGCGCAGGAAAATGGGCGGTTGGCGCAAGAGATCGCGCCTGTGTCGATCCCCCAGCGCAAGGGCGACCCGGTGGTGGTGGAGCGCGATGAACACCCCCGCGCCGTGACGATGGAGGCGCTGGCCAAGCTGCGCCCGCTGTTCCCCAACGGCTCGGTCACGGCGGGCAATGCCTCGGGCGTGAACGATGGGGCAGCGGCACTGATCCTGGCAAGCGAAGCCGCAGCCAAGGCCCACGGCCTGACCCCCATCGCCCGTGTTCTGGGCGGGGCCACGGCGGGTGTTGAACCGCGGATCATGGGCATCGGCCCGGCACCGGCCAGCCAGAAACTGATGGCCCGCCTTGGCCTCACGCAGGCTGATTTCGACGTGATCGAGCTGAACGAGGCCTTTGCCGCACAAGGGCTGGCCACCCTGCGCGAACTAGGCATTCAGGATGACGACCCGCGCGTGAATCCCAATGGCGGCGCGATCGCGCTGGGGCATCCGCTGGGCATGTCCGGCGCGCGCATCACCGGCACCGCCGCGCTGGAACTGGCGCACAAGGGCGGGCGGCGGTCGCTTTCGACCATGTGCATCGGCGTCGGTCAGGGCATCGCCATCGCGCTTGAGCGCGTCTGATCCACTCAGCCCCCCGGCGCCTGCCCGGGGGGCGTGAACACGGCCCGCGCCTTTGCAACATCGGCACGGATCACGCAGCCCTCGGCATGGTCATTGATCAGCCCCATCGCCTGCATGAAGGCGTAAACCGTCGTCGGCCCCACGAATTTCCAGCCGCGCCTGCGCAGTTCTTTCGACAGCGCAACCGAGGCGGGTGAGGTTGAGCGGGTCTGCGGCGCGGCCTCATCGCCCACCGGCTCGAAACCCCAGATGAATGCTGCCAGCGAACCCTCACTTTCGACAATCTCGCAAGCGCGCGCGGCGTTGTTGATCACCGCCTCGATCTTGCCGCGATGGCGCACGATCCCGGCATCCGCCAGCAACCGCGCCACATCGGCGTCACCGAACTGCGCAACCTTGCGGAAATCGAACCCGGCAAAGGCCGCGCGAAAATTCTCGCGCTTGTCCAGAATGGTACGCCAGCTCAGCCCTGACTGAAAGCTCTCCAGACACAGCTTTTCAAACAGTCGGATGTCATCAACCACCGGGAAGCCCCATTCCCGATCGTGATAGTCAAAGAACGCCGGCGCGGCGGCACACCAGCCGCAGCGCCGGCGGCCATCCGGGCCGTGGATTGTTGCGCTCATTGTCGTTCCTTTGCGCAAGTCATCAGGGTTGTGCGCCTGATTTACTGAACCTGCAACGGGATTCGCGCCAGTACTTCACCGCTGTCCGATGCCCGATAGCGCAATTCATAAAGCCCTGCCGCAGGCGGTGCGAACAGTTGCACGGGGCTGCCCTGCGAGGCGCGCGCCTCGCGCAGGGCGGAAGCGTCGTCGGGCGCATCGCTTGCGACAATCTGGATGAAATCCTCATAGCGGCCCGGCCCGGCCCATTCGATCGTGACCACCCCGCCTGCTGACACCTCGCCCAGAACTGTCAGGCCAACCTCACCCGCGCCAACCGTCACCGGCACGCTGGACAGCGTCCGGCCCGATCTGTGGATAACATAGCGCAGTTCATATTCCCCCGCCTCGGCCGGGGCGTTCAGCTGCGCGGGGCTGCCACGGCTGGTGCGCCAGTAATCCGTATAAGCCCCCTCTGCGGCACCGCGTTCAACGATGGTGATATAATCCTGCGGATTGTTCGGCCCTTGCCAGGCAACCTGGAACTTTCCGCCCGGCACGATGGTTTCCGGCGCATCCAATGAGGCCGTGACGGCTGTCAGGGTTACAGGAAGGCTGGCAAGCGTGCGTCCGGACTGATGCAGCACGTAGCGCAGTTCGAAATTGCCAAGCGCATCGGGGACCGTAACCCGCGCAGGACTGCCGCGATTGGTGCGCCAGTAATCGGTGTAGCTGCCCTCGGGCGCACCCACCTCCACCACGGTGATGTAGTCCTGCGGGTTGTCAGGCCCCTGCCATTGCACCTCGACAACCGATCCGGCCGGAAGCTCTGACGGCGCCAGAAGCTGTGCGGAAACAGCGTCCAGCGTGATCGGACGGCTGGCAAGCGTGCGCCCGGATTGATGCAGCACATAGCGCAGCTCGTGGTTGCCAAGGGCATCCGGCATCGTCACCCGGGCGGGGCTGCCACGATTGGTGCGCCAGTAGTCGGTATAGCTGCCCTCGGGCGCGCCCACCTCCACCACAGTGATGTAGTCCTGCGGGTTGTCAGGCCCCTGCCATTGCACCTCGACAACCGAACCGGCGGTGGCTGTCTCCGGCGCGTCCAGCGCCGCCGAGACAGGGATGAGTGTTACCGGCTGCGAGGCCAGCACCCGGCGGTTTTCGTGCTGGACATAGCGCACTTCATGCGCGCCAAGCGCATCGGGGGCCGTCACCCGCGCGGGGCTGCCACGATTGGTGCGCGCGTAGTCGCCGTAATCGTCCTCTGGCGCGCCGACAGGGACGATGGTGATGTAATCCTGCCGATCGTCCGGGCCACTCCAGGCCACCTCGAACACGGAGCCGGCCGCGATCTCGGCTTCGGTCTGGACACTGGCGTCCGGCAGACTCTCGGCCAGTTCGATCACGATCTCGCGGTCCTGATCCAGGCTGGCACTGATGCTCTCGCTTCCGCTGCGCCCTTGATGCGCGGCGGTAACGCGGTAGTCACCCGGCTCGACAAGCACTGCCAGACTGTCGTCCGACGCGGTTTGCGAAACGTCGGCTTCGGTGGCGACATTCATGAGCGACCAGTCCACTCCCATGATCGGCAGACCCGTCTGTGCATCCACCGCGCGCAGCACCAGCGTTGCCATGACCTTGTCCAGCGGCACGTCGATGGTGCCCGCCGTCTGCGCATCCAACGTCAGTTCCATCCCGCCGGCGAAACCGGGGGCCGTCGCTGCGATCTGATAGGTGCCGGGGTCAAGCGCCAGCGACATCAAGGCAGTGCCCGTCGCTGTCTGCGGCGCGGCGTCGGCACCCGAAACCTGCCAGTCAGCGCCCGCCAGGGGTGCCCCGCTGCGCGCATCCACCGCGCGCAGCGTCACGCCAAGCGCAGCCGGTTCGATCATTGTGACCTGCTGCAATGCGTCGGACAATTCCTGTGCGCTGTCGGCTGGCACGAATATCCCGCCCGTCGCCTCGGCGATGCAGGCAACCTGAGCGCGGTCGCTTTCGGCGATATCGAACCCCACGACATGCGCGGTGAAGTCAATGCCGGCACGGGCCAGTTCACCGGCCAGCGCGCAAGGGTCAGCATTGCAGGTTTCCAGCCCGTCAGTCACCAGAATGACGGTTGCGGGTTCGTCCTGGTAGCGCATCGATTCCGCCGCCATTCGCACCGATTCCGTCAACGGTGTGCGCCCGCGCGGCACCAGCGCATTGATCTGCGCCCGCATTGCGGCAGCGTCAAGCGGGCCCAGTGGCACCACCTGTTCGATATCGGAACAATCACCCTCGCGCCGATGCCCATAGGCGATAAGGCCAAGGTTGCGGCCGGCGGGCCAGTTATCCAGAATATCGCCCAGCACCTCGCGGGCGATGGTGACCTTGGCCACACCATCAATCTGTCCCCACATGCTGCCAGAAACGTCATAGACAATCGTTGTGTTACCGGACTGAGCCGCCAAGGGCGCGGCCATCCCGACCAGAGTTGCAAAATGGATCGCGGCAAGAGTTTGACGCATCGAGATCACCCGTCAGAAGTGTTTTCAAATGGCGCGCGCCCCAAAGTTGGCCCTGGGGCACGCAGAAAGATATCCAATAATGTCGCGACGATAGCCCCACATCAGTTGTCGGGCAACCGTTGTGTCCGGGCCAGTTTGCTGCGCTGCGCGGCGACAGGGCGTTCCGGCTGGGCTTTGCGGGGCGTCTGTGCTGTATTGTCGGCGAAACCCGTCGATCCCCGATCGGCCTGCAATCCGCATCGAAATGGGAAAAACATGAGCATTCTCTACGCTTCCGACACGTCGCGCGGCGCCGTCTTTGCCGAAATCCTTGCCAGCGAGGCACCCGACCTTGCCTTTCACATCGGCACGGCCCCGGACCCCGCGACGGTCGAGTACATGATAACCTGGCAAGCGCCGGACCTGCAGGACTTTCCCAATCTCAAGCTTCTGTTTTCGACGGGCGCGGGGGTTGACCAGTTCGATCTTGCTGCCCTGCCCGACAGCGCGCAGCTGGTGCGGATGCTGGAGCCGGGTATCGCCGAACAGATGCGCGAATACGTGACGCTGGCGGTGCTGGGCCTTCACCGAGACCTGCCGACCTATCTGAACCAGCAGCGCAAAGGGCAATGGAAGTTCGACAAGAACCACATGGCGGCGACGCGTCGGGTGGGTGTCATGGGGCTGGGCCAGCTTGGTCAGTCGGTATTGCAAGCGCTGGCCCCCTTCGGCTTTGCGCTGGCGGGGTGGGCGCGCAGCCCGCGCCAGATCGACGGCGTCGAAGTATTCACCGATCTGAACGCCTTTCTGGCACGCACCGATATCCTGATCTGCCTTCTGCCCCTGACCGCCGAGACCGAGGGGATGCTGGATGCGACGCTATTTGCCGGGCTGCCCGAAGGGGCGATGCTGGTGCAGGTGGGCCGCGGACGGCAGACCGATCAGGCCGCCCTGCTGGCCGCGCTGGACTCGGGCCAGCTTTCTGCTGCCTGGCTCGATGTGACCGACCCCGAACCCCTGCCGCAGGATCATCCGCTATGGTCGCATCCGCGGGTGATCCTGACGCCGCATATCGCGTCGCGCAGCCGTCCCGAGGAAGGCGCGCGTTTCGTGCTCAAGGCCATTCGCGCCCACCAGAACGGCCAGCCGGTGCCCGGCGCGGTTGATCGCGCCAAAGGATACTGACGGCTTCCCCGTTCAGCGCAACTGGGAGGCCGTTTCCGGCAGGCGGGCAAGCGCGAGCAGTTTGCGCAATCCCTCGTCAGCACGAAAGGACGGGGTCAGAAACTCGATCAGCGTTTGCTGCCAGGACTGGCGCAAGAGCCAGCGAAAGCCGTGCGAAACTGGCAATGTCAATATCATTGGTCTGCGCCTGATCGGCACCGATCCGTACAACCAGCACACCCTCGTATTGGCGGAACGCCTGCGTGCCGGCTACCATGCCACCCAACCGGAACACACCCGTCCGAGCCATCGCCCGCGCCCTGATGAATGACCCGGCGATCATTCTGGCCGATGGATGCACAAATCGTGATGGACACGCTCAAGCGCATCAATGTCGAGGACGGGCGCATGGTTATCGCCAATCGGCACACGCTTGATACCGCGTGATACCGCGCGCGATCTATGGCGCGCATGTACTATTCGATCGGCTTTGCGCTCGCCGACACCGGCATCACCTCGCTTGAGGACATGGAAGGCCGCAGCTTTGCCTTTGCCGACCCGAACTCCACCTCGGGCCACCTGATCCCGCTGATCGAGATTCCGGAGGCAGGCTATTCAATGACCGAGGGTGAGTATTTCAGCCGTATCGGCTTTTCCGGCGGGCATGAGCAGTAGATCATCGCGGGCGTCAACGGCGATTTTGATGCCGGTGTTGTCTGGGCCGATGGTCAGGGCGAATGGGAAGACGGCTACAACTTGGGCGCCCTGCGTCGTGCGACCGACTCGGGCATCGTTGACATGAACGATATCGTGGAAATCTGGCGCTCGCGTCCGATCCTTGAAGGGCCGATCGTGCTGCGCAGCGCCCTGCCGCAAGAGGTCAAGGATACCATGACCGACCTGTTGGCGAACCTCCATGCGACTGACCCTGACAGCGCCTATGGCGTCGCCGCCGGTGAAACCGCAGGCTTCACACCCATCGAGCATGATGCCTATGAGACCATCATCGCCGTGCGCCGTTCGCAGATGAACTGACGCTCTTCTGATGGGGCCGGGGCCGCCACTGGCGCGCACCGGCCCTTTTTCTATGGGGTTTTCCATGGCTACTGTCATTCCCGCGCCGATGCGTCCGGGCGATATCCGCGAAGATTATCTTTCGCTTACCCGTCGTCGGCGGATGTACAGCGGCATCATTCTGGTGGTTTTCGCAGCGCTCTTCACCTCTGGCTTCCGCATTGCCGAGAAGCGCAGCGCAGGCAGCTTCGCCGATGGTTTCTCCCGGATTCTTGATTTTCCGCGTGAACTGGTGATCGAAGCTTGGGAAAAGGCGGGCAACCTTCCCGGCCATGCAGCAAAAGCCTTTCCGGCGCTGGTGGAAACCTTCAACATCGCCATGGTCTCGACATTGCTGGGCTGTCTTGCGGGCACCCTTCTGGCGCTTGGCGGCACCCGCGGGCTGGCCCGCTGGCCCCGGCTGGTACCGGTGGCGCGCCGGATGTCTGATCTGTGCCGCGCGGTGCCCGAAATCGTGATCGCGCTGGTGCTGATCTTCGTGATGGGCGGCGGGCCGGTGCCTGCGATGATTGCCATTGCCATTCATACGGCGGGGGCGCAGGGAAAACTGTTTTCCGAGGTCAACGAGAATGTGGATCTGAAACCGGTCGAGGGGCTGGCCTCGGTCGGCGCCGGGTGGTGGCAGCGGACATGGCCGGGGGTCTTTCCGCAGGTCATGCCCAACTATCTGAGCTATTCGCTGCTGCGGCTGGAAATCAACATCCGCGCCTCGGCGATCCTTGGTTTCGTCGGTGCCGGTGGCATCGGCTATGAGCTGCGCAACGCCATGACCTTTGGTCAGGGCAAATTCGATGAGGCGGCCGCGATCTTCCTTCTCCTGTTCGCAACCATTGTGCTGGTCGATCAGGTTTCAAGCTGGCTGCGCAATGGCCTGACTGACGGAAAGGGCGCGTGATGAGTGCTGTTGACACCCTTTCCGGCGCTGGCGACATCCGCTTGCAGGCACAGCGCCTGATCATGCGCAAACGGGCACGCGCGCTGGCCGCCCCGGCACTGGTTCTGATCTACCTGACCTATATCTTTTTTGCCTTTGACGTGTCCGGCCTGATGCAGCGCGCACGGATGGACAATGCCGCCATCCTTCTGTCCGACGCCGTCAGCTACAAGACCCATGTCACCCGCGACAACCGCAATGACAGCCTTTCGGTTTCGGTCGAGGGCAGCCGCCGCGCAGTCTTCCCTGAGGACAGGATCCCTAACTGGGTTGCACGCGACGGGGCGCGCACCACGATTTCCCTGCCTGAGGGGCATTTGGTCACCTGTGACGGGCCGCTTGTGACCTATGATCTGCCGGGCAACGGGCCGATCCGCGTCACTGTGGCAGACCCGATTGTGCTGGAGCTGCCGGAACCCGGCCCGGTGCCCGGTTTCATCAATGCCTCGGATGCCCGCGTTGTCATCACCACCGGTTCCGGGCGGGTGACGGTAACACGGTCGCGCACCGACACGTTCCGCTATTTCCGGGGCTGGGAGCTGTTCTTCTTTGATCTGCAAAGCCCGTTTCCCGGCTTCACCCCGGCGCAGGTTCTGGCCGCCGCCTTTTCTGCCGACAGGCTGGACCCGGCGCTGCCCAACTGGCGGGCCATGGTGCGCGACGTCTGGAACAACGGTATCTGGCGGCATGGCGAGGTGTTCTGGGCCATCGCGGGAACCGCGCTCATGGCGTTTCTGGGCACCTTCGGTGCGGCCATGGTGGCACTGCCGCTGGCCTTCCTCGCCGCGCAGAATTTCGCGCCCTCGCGCGCGGTGCGCTTCGGCGTTCGCCGGGTGTCTGACTTTGTGCGCGGGGTCGATGCGCTGATCTTCACCATCATCCTCAGCCGCGCCTTTGGCCCCGGCCCAATGACCGGGGCGCTGGCGATCCTGATCACCGGTTCGGGCAGCTTCGGCAAACTGTTCTCGGAAGCGCTGGAGAACACCGACAAGAAGCTGATCGAAGGCGTGCAATCAACCGGGGCCAACGCGCTGCAACGCTACCGCATCGGCGTGATCGCGCAGGTGATGCCGGTACTGATCAGCGAGGTTCTGTATTTCCTTGAATCCAACACCCGCTCGGCGACGATCATCGGCGCCATTGTCGGTGGCGGAATCGGGCTTATGCTGACCCAGGCGATCCAGACCACCAGTGACTGGGAAAAGGTCACCTATTACATGGTCCTGATCGTGCTTCTGGTCATCGCCATGGACAGCCTGTCAGGCTGGCTGCGGCGGCGGCTCATCAGAGGGGACGGCAGCGGGAACTGAGGCGCGAAAATGACACATATTCTGATCACCGGCGGCAACCGGGGCCTTGGCCGCGCGCTGGTCGTGGCCGCGCTGGAACGGGGATGGCAGGTCACGGCAACCACCCGCGGCGCAGCCGTTCCCGAGGGGGCCGGGATGCGCGTGGTGGACATGACTGACCTTGCCTCAGTCGCGCGGCTGGGTGACGGGCTGGCCCCCGTCGATATCGTGATCAACAACGCCGGTATCATCGGCCCTGACCGTCAATCCACGCTGGACATGGATTTCGCCGGCTTCGCACAGACGCTGGCTGTCAACACGCTGGCGCCGCTGGCCGTGGTTCAGGCCGTGCTGCCCGCCCTTGCACCGGGCGCGCGGGTTCTGTCCGTCTCGTCGCAGATGGCATGGATGGGCTATGCAAAATCAGACCGGATCGCCTATCGCGCCTCGAAAGCGGCGCTCAACAAGGTGATGCAGGGCCTCGCCACCGACCTGCACCCACGGGGCATTGCCGTGGCGCTGATCGATCCGGGCTGGGTGCGCACCGATATGGGCGGCGCAGGTGCTGATCAGGAGCCTGAGGCGGTCGCCTTGGGCATCGTGCAACTGGCTGCAGGTCTGACACTGGCAGATACCGGGCGTTTCTTCCGCCATGATGGCACCCAACGTGAGTTCTGACATGCCGCGCCTTTCCCCTGACGCCCCGCTGATCCACCCGGATTGCGCGATCACCAACAGCACCTTTGGTGCATATTGTGCGGTAGGGCACGGCAGCAGGGTGCAGAACAGCGCCTTCGGTGACTATGCCTATTGCGACCGATACGCCGATATTGCCAACTGCACGGAGGGCAAATTCGCCAATATCGCCGCCTTCACCCGCATCGGCCCCACCGACCATCCGATGCATGCGGCAGCCCAGCACCATTTCACCTATCGCGCCGCCAGCTACTGGGACGATGCCGAGAATGACGCGGCCTTTTTCGCCCATCGCGAAAGCCGACGCTGCACGCTGGGACATGATTGCTGGGTGGGCCACGGCGCCATCATCAAACCCGAAGTGACGCTGGGTATCGGCGCGATTGTGGCCTCGGGCGCCGTGGTGACGCGCGATGTCGCGCCCTTCATGATTGTCGCCGGAGTGCCCGCCAGACCCATCCGCGCCCGCTTTTCAGACGCGGTTGCTGGCCGGCTTCTGGCGCTGGCCTGGTGGGACTGGCCCCATGACCAACTGCGCGCCGCGCTTCAGGATTTTCGCCGCCTTCCGGCAGAGGCGTTTCTGGACAGATACGAGCAAGCCGCGATCACTCAGGCGTCACCGTCAGCGTGACCCTGTTACCGGCGAAATGGGTGATCCCGTATTCGACCGGCACACCATCAGGCCCCTGATTGAGTGATTCCGACCGGATCACCGCACCGCCCGGACGCATCTGCAGATGACCGGCAAGCAGGCTGTCAGCAAGCCGCGCATCCAACCGGGTCCAGGCGCGGGTGTATTCCGCAACCCCGCAAGCCGCCAGCGCCTGGGTAACGCCCATCCCATCAGCAAATGCCGCCTCAAGTCCCGGCAAGCGCTGCAAGGGGAAAGCCGAGCGGAAATGGCTGATCGTGATCCCATCCGAGCGCGAGGTGCCCTCGACCCGTAGAACCGGGGCATCACGTTTCAGGTTCAACGCCTCTGCCTCTGCCGCTGTGGCCGCGAAAGGCTGCACCATCAGGATCGTGCGTCCCGGCACCCGACCGCTTGCAGCGATGGTCTCTGTAAAACGGGTGCGCCGCGTCAGGGGGTATTCCATCGCCGGGGTAATGACAAAAACCCCGGCCCCGCGCCGCGCATAGACATGCCCTTCCTCGGCCAATGCCGCAAGCGCACGGCGCACAGTGTGGCGGTTGACCCCGAAGCGGCGCGCCAATTGCGCTTCGGTCGGCAGGCGCGTGCCGCAGGCAAGCCCTGCCGCTATCTCATCGCGCAGGGTGTCTGCAATCTGGCGCCAGAGCGGCAGGTCGGCATCTGTCATGAAATATTCACTCGCACCACGGATAGAGCTGTGTTAGTTGTATAGTTGTATAGACAAATATGGAAGTTGTCGATGCCTGAAGCCACCGCACCTCAGATTCCTGACCGGGCATCGGCGATGGGCCTCATGGCCCGCGCCCTGGCCGGTCAGCTTGAAGCACTCTATCCTGATCTGCCGCATCACATCCTGCTGCGCGGCCCCGAAATTGGCACGGTCATGGTGCGCGGGCGGCAGGGCGGGACCGGGGCACCCTTCAACCTGGGCGAGATCACGGTGACCCGCTGCACCGGTCGGCTTGACTGCGGCACTGTCGGCCATGCCCATGTGCAAGGCCGCAACCGCAGCCACGCCCGCCGCGCGGCGGTTCTGGATGCCCCCTGTTTGGCAAGCGTAATCTTCGATTTGTCGGCGGGGTCTTCGATCGGACGTGTGTCAGGCCTCTGAGCGTGGCCTTTATGACGCCACGGGCCGGTATGCTGTTCGGAAGGCTGGGTTCACATCGGTTCTGAGAGCTGCAAGCGCTCGAGCCCC
>ERZ869909.252-NODE-252-length-76227-cov-7.148129_pt1 | contig 76227 bp, 54 predicted proteins | sample MGYA00520892_ERZ869909 | MGnify/ENA primary metagenome ERZ869909 (study PRJEB32215, sample SAMEA104723947) | bioreactor metagenome | biome: bioreactor; feature: anaerobic bioreactor; material: water | place: China | collected 2015-03-12 ...
ATCCCCGCCCTTTCGGAAAGATTCCTTCGTGAGGCAACGAATTCTATTTCGGGAAGATTTCTACTTGAGGCAACAGGCTCGCATCGTCCAAATCCCACACGGCGCATGGTGGGGCGAGCGTACCCGGTTCCCGCGCCGTAGCGCTTTGGCGAAGGGGGGCGAGCCGGGGCATGCCTATCGCTTCAATCCATCACCCCCATCGATAATCTCGTCCTGTAACCCCGTCAATTCCCCAGCAACCCCCGGATCAGGCCCCCTGCGGCATCGACGACGCCTTCACGCAGGCGCTCGTCGACGCTGCGGGTGGAGTCGACGATCTGGTCGCGCAGGCGGTTGATGCTCTGGCCCGGCTCGAGGCGCACATTCGGCTTTGTGGCGGGTCCATCGGCGATGAGTCGAATCGAACCGCTTTCGCTGACTCCTTGCGCCACGCTGCCGATGATCGGCACGCCGGACACCACCCCGGTTACGGACTCGAGCGGCATCACCTGGATGCGGTAGTCGCACAGGTCGCGGGGCCAGTCGGCCGCGCCGGTGGCACGGGCCTGGAGGGTGGCGTTGCGCAGCTCGAAATTCTCCAGCGTCATGAGGCCCTCCTCGAACAGGAGCCGCCCGTCGCTGTTGTCGTATACGAGGCCCTCATCCTGCGCCGAGGGGATGCGCAAGCGCGTCACTTCCACCGTGCGCAATACCGCGAGGACGCGTGTGGCCATTCCCATGCGCCCCCATGAGCCATTGACCGCCGAGAACACAATCTCGCCGGACATGGCATTCAGCGGTGAGCCGTCCTCCGGCAGCGATGTCGCAAGGCGCATGCGGGCGTTGGCCGTGCCGAACAGACCCCGCGGCGGCTCGGTCGAGAGTGCGTCGAGGATGGCCGTGTCGACCTCGTCGAAGGCGAGGTCGAGCCCGACGCGCGCGGGGGTATCCGCGGTCGCGAAGGCGTACTCAACCGAGCCGCGCATCGCACCGCGTCCAGGACGGCAGTTCAAGTCCGTGATGTGCACGATGCCGTCGCGCATGGTGAGGTTCGCGCGCACGCTGCTGATGAGCGCCTGCCGGTAGAGCACCTCGTCCAGTGCAATCGTACCCTCCATGCTTGGGCGGGGCGCGGATGACCCCGAGGGTTGGGCATCAGCCTCGGGCTCGCCGCGCAGCTCGCGCAGGGCATCCGCCACGGCCGTCACGGCGTTGAGGTCGAGCCGCTTGCCGCTGATGCCGCCGCGCCAGACGCCTTCCTGCAAACCGCCGCTGACGGTGCAATCCGACCCCGCGCCCTGGATGCGCAACGCGTCTGCCGAGAAGCCCGCCGGGCTATAGCGCACACGGCCGGATACCGCCGTCAATTGCGTCTCGGGCGCCGGGGTGACCGACACCTCCGCCACGCGGATGTCCGCCTCGATCGGGTTGGTCTGGAAGGTTCCATCAATGCGCCCGGAAAGCGCGAGGGATGCCGCCAGAAACGGTGCAATCCGCTCGAGATTGAGAGACAAATTTTCCGCCACCCAGCGATCACCACGGGGTTCCAGTTGAATCTGCTCGCCCCCAATGGACGCCGTCACCCGCTCGGGCGACCACCCGGCGTCGCCTGCGGCACCCTCGGCGATGATCGTCAGGGCTTCCCCTGAGGGCTTGTTCATGTATGGCGGCAAGTGGAGTGTTGCGGCCGTGGCATCCGCGTTGAGCGTGAAGCGCTGCGCCGCGGCTTGTCGTCGAAATGCCACGGGGATGCCGCCGGTCACGCGGGAACCCTCCGGCAGCCATGCTGCCAAGGCGGCGCCGTCCAGCTCCGTCGTCACTTCAATGTCGCCCAGCGTTGTGCCCGATGCCGAAGCCAGCAAGGCCACCGTCCCCTCGAGGGAGGGCGCACCACGACGGGCGAATCGCACGCTTCCTTCCGGGGCATCTGCCGAGGGCAGCGTGACCAACACATCGAACACCGAGGTTCCATAGGCGTTCAGGAGCGGCTCCACGCCCTCGGGAAGACCGTTGGGGGCGAGTCCGCGCGCCGCACGGGCGAGGTCAAGCTGCGTGCTGCCCTGCCAGCGGTGTTTTGATGGCGCGTAGGAGCCGTCCAGTGCGATGGCCCCCATCTGCCCGCTCGTTCCCCGCAGATCGACGGCGATCGCATCGCCCTCCGCGCGAAAACTCGCCGCCATTCCCGAAAACGAATCCACGAATGCGCCCGCCTCGATCGTAGCCGCTCCATCGCTCCACTCACCCACGATGACAAGGTCGTCCGGCACACCGCCGCCTGGGGTGAGGGTTCCCGCGACACGCTCGAGGGTCATCGTGCCGGTCACACTCGTCACCGTTGACGGCAGACCCGCCATAGCGGCCAATGCCGGCGTCAATGCGGCTCGCGCGCGCAGATCGAACTGTGTGTTGGCATCCCCCGGCGTGATCGTGCCCGTCACGGTGACGCCCTCCGCGCGAATTTCGTCGATCAGCACCGCGCCGTGGTCGTAGCGCGCCGAGCCCTGCAGGCCGCTTACCGGACCGCGCGGCGTCTCCACTTGCCAGCCGTCGAAGTGGGCCTCGAGCGAGGCCAGCGTGAGTCCATCATCACCGCCGAATGAAAAATACACATCGCGCGCCGACGCCGACGCGTTCGGGCCGGGCGTTACCGCTGCCGTATCCGACGGAATGCGCGCGGTGAGCATGGGAAAGGCCGCGGGCCTGAGATCAACCGTCTCGAGCAGCACCGCGAACAGGCCATCCGCGTAGCGCGTGATGTCGCCCACCGCGTGCACACCCGGCGCATCCAGCGTTAGGTCATTGAGGATTAACTGGCCGTCCTGCCACCAGCCATTGCCCGCGATCGGTCCCGCGAGGGGAAGGGCCGTCGCCGGGGCGCCGCGCTTGGCTTTCAACTCACCGGCCACCGCGAAGGCCACATCGGGAAACGCCGCTTGCTCGCACGACAGGGTCATTGCGATTTCGAGCCAGCGCGCGTCCGGGTCGTCGGTCAATGCGCCGAGGTCAATGCCTTCGGCCGTGACCACGGCATCCACCGCGTGAATCCGGCTGTCCTCCCGGTGGAGCGTCGCCTTGCCGTGCACACGCGCCTGCTCACCGAAACGAAGGGCCTCCGCATTCGCCTCCACGCGAATGGCATCACTCGTCGGATTAAAAACCTGCACCGTGCCCTCGAGGATCGGCGCCTCATCGCCCCGCATCGTCAGCGTGGCCCCACGCGCGGTGATCGTGTCGATGTCCACGCGGATGCGCGCGGGCGGACCCTCCGGATCGCGCCGCCGCGCCTTGATGGATGCATCCAGCGAATCCCAATGAGACCGCAGCGTATCGCCATCGGATGGGAGCGTCACCGCGGGACGATGCACCTCAATCCGCTCGAGTTCGATCACCCCTTCGAGCAGACGCGCGAAACTCGGGTGAACCGTCACGACCTCGGCCGTGCCGCCGAAGTCGGCATCGCCAATGCGCACGCCGATCGCGCGCGCGGCCGGCGTGGGGAGGAGGCGCAGGTCCAGGTCATCGATGGAAACCGCGAGTCCGGTCGCATCGGCCAACTCGCGCTCGGCCAGCACGCGGTATTGCTCGAGGTCAATCAGACGGGCGATGCCAACGGCCAGCGCGAGCAGAACCGCGGCGGCCACGGCCACGCCCAGCAGCCAACGCAGCCCGCCACGCGCGGGTTCCGCTTCGGTACTCGATTCCAGCACGGGGTGTTCCGGTTCCATGTCGCTCAGTCTACGGCACGCGATGCCCCCGTACCAAGCGGCTAAAGATCTCCCGCGCGCTGCCGATGAATACCTCAAGAGCCGAGACAAGGAGGTCGAGGCCAATACCTAGACATGGATGTCGAACGGCCTGAGACCGGCCGGGAAGGAACGAATCCGTATACACCGGTGGCTCATCCCACCACCGGGGATGACATTCCCGACGAAGGTCTTACCCTCTGAGAGTGCGCTATGTGCTTTTCCGGCCATAGCGCTCTTTCAGGTTAAGCTGGTGGGGGGTGATTGCGCGTCTATCGGATGGGTGGAATCAGCGTCAACAGGGGCATGACGAGTACCCATGCCGTGGCCACATACACCGGCAACCGGGATACAGGCGCTACCAGACGAATGACCCGGTAGACCCCTTCGCCCACGGGTAGGAAGACAATGTGGTAGAGGGCGATCGCAATGGGCTGGACCACGAAGTAATAGACGAACATTTCGCCGGTCGAGATCGGAAACCCCTGAAGCGCCACCATCGTGCAGGCCAGCAACCCGTATGCAAGGCAGAGGATGGGGAAATTGAGGGCCATGCCCCGTGCCGTGTGTTCGAAATCCGTCTTCGGTGCGTTTGCGCCGCGCGGGCCTGCCTGATTTGCGTGGGCGCCGATGGAACTTCGCAAGGTCAGATAGGCGCTGCCCGAAATCTTGTCGTCCCGTAAGAGTCCGTCAAGTACTTCATGTGCATTTGGCGCCGCCATGCCGAGTGCTCCTCCGAATAATGCTTCCAGCGGATGGTGCCCCTTCAGGAGCGGATTACCCGCAGTCTACGCCGGATTCTCCGGCCCGTCAACAGCTCCCGCACCCAAATTGCCTTCATACGCCACCGACACCAGTGCCAGGCCATGCGCCGGCGCCGTGTAGCCACCGTACGGGCCCGGCGAGATTAAACGCTCCTCGATGATCGACTCCGGCAACTTGCCGCGCGCGGCATCCACCAGTGTGCCCACGAGATTGCGCACCATCTTGTAGAGAAACCCATTGCCGCGGAAGTGAATCGTCCAATGGTCCGCCGCATCCGACGGACCAATGACGCAACCGGGCGCAACGGCGATGGAATGAATCGTGCGCGTCGTGTCGGCAATGGCCGTGCCCACGCATTGATAGCCCGCGAAGTCATGCGTGCCCACCACCCCTTGCGCCAAGGCCGACAGGTGGTCCATGTCCAGCTTCGCGCGCACTTGCCACGCATACCGCGCCGTGAACGGGTCCGGCGTGGGGGAGAGGTGCAACGAGTAAGCGTAATGCTTGCCCGTGGCATCAAACCGCGCGTGGAAATCCGCCGCTACGGCCGAGAGTCCCGACACTCGAATCGACGGCGCCAGCATCCGCGACAAGGCCAGCGCAAGGCGCTCGTGCGGCTTGTCCGATGGCCAGTCAAAATGAACCACCTGCGCCAGCGCGTGCACCCCCGCATCCGTACGCCCCGCCGCATGCACGCGGATGGGCCGCTGCGCGATCGACGCCAGGGCCTCCTCCAGCGCCGCCTGCACCGTCCACCCATTCGGCTGAATCTGCCAACCGGCGAACGCCGTGCCGTCATAGCGGACCACCGCGCGCAAGCGCACGGTATCCGCTTCCAATTCGGGATCGATCATCAATAGAACAACTTAAGGTTCGGGGGAGATGCACACCAGACTCCGCCGAATCCTACTGGAACCGGTGCCGCGCCGTCCAAGAACACCAGGCGGAATGCCGCGCGTGCGCTACAACCCGCAACAAAATTCCCAAGCGCGCGTCATGGTGGGGCGAGTGTCCTCACGAGCCGGGGCATTGCGTGAAGCCCGATAGACAGCCGAGGGCGGCTGTCCCCACATCGGCTGGATACGGTGCCCCACACGCCATGGAATCGCACAACGCATGTGTATCTGGATGCGATGCCCCACACGCCATGGAATCGCACAACGCAAGTGTAGGCCAGCCGCCCCCGGCTGGCAATCCACGCGCAGGCCCGCCCTCACCCCGGCCCGCTCACAGGGGGAGAGGGTGTGCGGCCGGGAGTCCCCCTTCGAAGGGGGTGCCGCGGAGCGGCGGGGGATGTCCGCGTTGATTCCCGCTGTGACGGCGTGTGCCATGCGCGCGATTCCCCCTACGGCATTGTGTTTCGTGGTCAGGCTATCGGGAACGGTGGGCGGTGGCAAGGGCTTCAATTGGTCTGCCCCGGCTGCACAAGACCTCAGTCAGATCTCGGAACAGTCGCTATCGAACAGGCGTCCTCGACAGAATGCTCAAGCGGCCACCGACCTTCTGCAGGCAAAGGATTTCGTCGGAAGATACGACTACGATCCTCTTGTCCATGTCCGAAACGCCAATTGCCAACGGTTGAAAGTCTGAAGGCAAATCAACCGCCACGCTCTCTCCATTGAGCGATTCCACCACTACGCTATCCTCCGTGGCAAGAGCCACGCGCTCACCGGATAAGGATATCGCAGAAACGGATGCGGCGTTCAAGATGGTGCCCTGCAATTGAAATTCGAAAAATTCCGCATCGACCCCGGATCGTTGCATTTGGCCCCAAGTATATAAATCATCCTCCCAATCTACATAAAGGGCGGAGAGGCCATTGATAGAAGAGCCCGCTATACCACGCAGTGAACCATCGACGGCGGGCAATCGCAATCGTTGCACTTGAAAGTCCTGATCAATGATGAGAAGTGAATGGCGTTCTACAGGTGCTGTCTCGTCCAGCAGCAAAGCCAGCTCGCCAGAAGCGAGAGGCAAGGCGGCAGGGAGGGTAATCGGATAGGGCGATTGAGGGGTTGTATGATCGTATATGGTTTGGTGAATTACAGCTTCTGAATTCCCAATAGCAAGCATGGATACGATTATGTTGACCGGACCTCCCCAATTTGATTGAGTTTGTTCCGATAAATTGGGTTGAAGTTCGTGAAACTGGAGGAAATGCGCATTCTCCACAGAAACGATTGCCGACGATTCTGAGTCGAAATAGAGCGGCTGGCCGATGGGTAGGGGAGGATGAGCCGCATGAGCTGTTAGAACGCTCCCACGAAGCTCGAGCAATTTGGGTGCACCTGCGACTTCCCCGTCTTGGTAAAGTCGAAGAATCATGTGACTCAAAGTACTGCCCGGCAATGGGCCCCATAGTGACGCGGGTTCCAAAAACTCTAACTCTACCTTCTTTGGGGAAAAGCTGTCCTCAGAAAGGACATGCAGGGAATAATCGATCTCTGCGCCTGGTCCCCACTTGTGTTCAATTGCGAACCCACCCTGCGCCAACGGCGTGATGCGAGGGGTCACCTCGGAGTATCCCGATTGGCAAAGGTGCAGGCAAAGGGTGCTGAACACGACGGACTTAAGGAAATTTATGGTTCGCATTCTGGATCCTCCATGCATTCGTGGGCGGGTGCTGCGAAGCGGAGCTTCGCTGGGATGGGCATTCCCAAGCTGGAGCTTGCGAACGAGCGGATGGGAGGGCGGCGAGCCGGGAGACCTGACCGTCGCCCGCCTTCGCGTGAAGCTTCGGCGGACACGCTGGAGTCCGGCCACATCAAAGGTGTGGGGCCGGATGGTGGCGTTCATTCCCTTTGTGGCGGCGTGTGCCATTTGCTCGATTCCCCCTACGGCCTCGTGCTTCGTCGGCAGTCTATCCCAACCGGTCGCGGCTGGCAAGGCGTTGTGGGGCAAAGGGATCGGGTGGGATTCTGGATGGGTGAGGATTTATTCAGTAAAAGGGGTTGACACCTGAACGGATATTCAGTATATTGCCGGTCGGCCGCAGGGGTGAACCCTCCTACCCGGCGTGTAGACCGGGACTCACCCCAGCGGGACAACCTCGAGGAGGTTGCCCCCATGAAGATGTTGGAATTGGCGCAGTGTGGGTTTCCGGTGGATGTGGTGGCGTTGTGGCAGCGGGAGGCGGGCGATACGCTGCTGCCGGTGCAGGAGTCGGCGATCAAGCGCTTCGGCCTGTTCGAGGGGGGCAATCTGCTGGTGCAGGCGCCGACTTCGTCGGGCAAGACGCTGATCGGCGAGATGGCGGCGGTGAAGGCGGCGCTGGCGGGCAAACAGGTCATCTACCTGTGCCCGATCAAGGCGCTGGCAGAGGAAAAGTACGCCGAATTCTCCCGCAAATACGCCGAATACGGCATGGATGTCATTGTTTCGACGCGCGATCACCGCGAGTTTGACGCCCGATTCGAGTCGGGTGATTTTAATATCGCCGTGGCGGTGTATGAGAAGTTCGCGCAGTTGCTGGTGCGTCGTCCGGAGCGTCTACGCGAGGTCGCGCTGGTCGTGGCGGATGAGTTGGAGCTGATGTCCGACACGGAGCGTGGGGCGGCGGTCGAGGTGCTGCTGACGCAGGTGGTGCGCTCGGGTTGCCGGGTCATTGGCCTGTCAGCCGTGCTGGGCGGGGCGGATCGCCTCGCGGCGTGGATGAGCGCGCGCCTGTTGACGCATGAGCGCCGGCCGATCGAGTTGCGCCACGGCGTGGTGCACGAGGGCCGCTTCCGCTATCGCACGGTGAATGAGCCGGGCGAGGCCGAGGAGGCCGTGGCGCCGGTGGCGTCGGAATCGCCCTGGGAAATTTTGACGCACAATGTGGTGGCGATGGCATCGCGAGGCGAGGGGTGCCTGGTGTTCGTGAAGGGGCGGCAGGAGGCGCGGCGCGGGGCGGAGTTGCTCGCGCGCCGGATGGACGCTGCCGCGGACGCCACGCGGGCCATCGAGTGCCTGCGTGACCTCGAACCGACGCATGCGCGCGAGACCCTGCTGGAGACCGTGCCGCATGGCGTGGCGTTTCACAACGCCGACCTGACGCCGGACGAGCGGCGCGTGGTGGAGCAGTCCTTTCGCGACGGCGAGGTGACGGTTTTGGTATCGACGAGCACGCTGGCGCAGGGCATGAACCTGCCCGCGCGCAATGTGTTCATCGCCACGGACAAGTGGCGCTATGACCGCCGCCACGGCATGCCGTGGAAGACGCCGATTCAGCGCGGCGAGTACGAGAACATGGGCGGCCGCGCCGCGCGTTGCGGCTCGGGCGTGGCATTTGGCCGCGCGTTGCTCATCGCCCCGACGGCGTTTGACCAGGAAACGCTCTGGCGGCGCTATGTCGAGGGTGAGCGCGAGGTGGTCACGCCGCAATTGGCGCAGGAACCGCTGGAGGACTACGCTCTCAAGCTCATTGCCGCGCGCACCTGCACGACGCAGTCCGAGTTGCTGGATTTTTTGCACGACACGCCCAGCGGCCGGTGGGTGTGGGAAGCGGCGACGCCGTTGCAGGAGCTTGAGGCGCGCGTGCGCGCAGCGGTCAACCGTTGCGTGGATGCGGGCATGGTGCGCAGCGTGGGGGAGGGCCGCCTCGAGGCGACGCCCATGGGGCGTGCCGTGGCGGCCAAGGGCATCCGCATGGCCACGGCCCTGGACCTTGCCAACTGGGTGCGGGTCTCCGAGCGGCGGGACTGGCAGCCGTTGGACCTGCTCCTCGCCGCGGCCCTGACGCCCGATGGCCGCCTGTTGCATGTGGCCTTTTCCGCGCGCGAGTACGAGATGTCGGACTACCCCGGCCGGCTCAAGGAACGCACGAAGGCATGGCCCACCGAGCCGGACACCCCCCTCAATCGCCTGCGCCAGTGCAGCCTCACGCCGTTTTTCGAGGAGGTGCGCGCGGTGAAGGCCGCGCTGTTTCTCCACGAGTGGACCGAGCACGCCGCGCTGTACGACCTCGAGGAGAGCTACGCCGTCATGGCCGGCCAAATCCTCGCCGCGGCCGACCAGATCGCCTGGCTCGTGGATGCCACCGCCGCCATCGCGCGCGCGTGCGGTTGCCACGCCGCGTTCATCGCCTCGATTGAGGACCTCGCCCAGCGCGTGCAGCGGGGACTGCGGGAGGAATGCCTCGCCGTGGCCCGTTTGCGCCTGCCCAGCTTGTCGCGTGAAGGCGCGATGACCCTCGCCACCCATGGTCTCGCCGAGCCGGCCGCCCTGCGCGATGCATCGCTCGCCATCCTCACGCAATGGATGAATCGCCGCGATGCCGAGACGCTTCAGGCATGGGCCCGCCGACAGAAGGCCGCGCCACTTCCGGCAGCGGCCTCAGCACACGAACATGCACATGCGCCCGCGCCCGTGGCCGGTCCCACGCTGGTGGTGGACGAGCGCCGCCCCGGCGCCATCACGCTGGACGGCGTCACGATCGCGCTGCAGGAGAAGCAGTTCCGGCTGATGGAGATCTTGGCGGCATCCCCCGGCGAATGCGTCCCCTACGAGGCGATCTACGCGCATGTCTGGGGCGATGCCGTGGTCGAGTCGCAGCAGATGCACTTCCAGAAGCGCAAGCTCGTCGAGCAGATCGCCAAGGCGTGTCCGAATCGAGGCGATATCGTGCAGACCGTCAAGAAGCGCGGGTTCATGCTCGAGGTGCCGGCGTCCTCGGTGGTGTTGCGTACTTCGGCCCTGAGCCACGCGGCCTAGGTCAGCGAGCACATTGGAAGCGGCGAGCGGAGGGGGGCTGCTAGCCACAGCCCTCCACGCCGCAGCAGCCGCCGACCCCGTGTCCGCCACCGGACCCGGCTTGGAGTCGGAGCAGGCCGCCGCCAATCAGCCGTTGCACCGGGGCTTCGGCGGCGGTATCGCCCGGCGCGCGGCCGGCGTGGGAGCACAGCTCCCCCCAATTCCGCACGCGCCCATGGATGGAGTGAAACACGCGCACGGTCTCGCCGTTGGTTTCGCAGTGGTAGTCGTAGGTGGGCATCGTTAAGCCGTGGCCATCGCCGTGAACGGATCCTCCACGCCAGTGAACGCTGCCTTGCCCTGCGCGATCTCGGCGTCCGTCAACAGGCAATGGTGGAGTTTCGCCTCCATCCCCTCACGGTCCAGGTCCACGCCGATGAATACCAGCATCTGCCGACGGTCGCCCCAGTGCGGGTCCCAGTCCTTCTTGATGACCTCGAGCGTCTCCGGGTCGTCCGGCCACTGGTTCCGCGGCACGGAATCCCACCAGCGTCCAAAGACCTCGTAACGCCCGCTGCCTCCCGCCTGCGACCACTGAAACACGCGGTCCATGTGCGAGCCAACATAGAAAAACCCCTTCGAGCGCACGAGTCCGGGGTGGTCCGAGCGGAAAAACGCGTCAATGCGCTCCGGGTGAAACGGGCGTGGATGGAGAAAGACGAAATTGCGGATTCCAAATTCCTCGGACTCGGGCGTGTGCTCGCCGTTCAATTCCTTGATCCACGCGGGGGACTTCTCGGCCTTCTCCATGTCGAACAGGCCCGTGTTCAGGATGCGCGTCAAGTCGACCGCGCCCTTGCGGCCCCGCACGATGGCCGCATCGGGATTCAACGCCCGCACGATGCCCTCCACCGCGATGACCTCATCCGCGGACACCACATCGCACTTGCTGATGACCACCACATTGGCCCACTCGATCTGCTCGACGAGCAGATCGGCCAGCGTGCGCTCGTCTTCCTCGCCCAGGGATTCCCCCCGCGATTGGAGCCGGTCCGCGTCGCGGTAATCACGCCGGAAGTTCTCCGCGTCCACCACCGTCACCAGCGTGTCCAGCGTGGAGACATCGGCAAGGCTCGTGCCGTCTTCCGCGGCGAACGAGAAGGTCTGCGCCACCGGCAATGGCTCGGAGATCCCGGTCGACTCGATCAGCAGGTAGTCGAAACGCCCCTCACGCGCCATCGCGCCCACTTCCTGCAGCAGGTCATCGCGCAGCGTGCAGCAGATGCACCCATTCGACATTTCCACGAGTTTTTCTTCCGTGCGGTGAAGCTGGCCGCCTTCCCGCACGAGTTGCTCGTCAATGTTCACTTCGCTCATGTCATTCACGATGACGGCGACGCGCAATCCTTCGCGATTGGCGAGGACATGGTTCAGCAGGGTGGTTTTTCCGGCGCCGAGGAATCCGGACAGGACGGTGACGGGTAGTTTTCGCATGGGTTGGCACCTCCGGGTTGGGTTTCGGAGGTGCATCTTACTCGTATTTGCAACTGGGTTGCAAATAGTGTTCGGCCCGGGCTCTTGAACCCAAGACTCATTTGTATCCAAGACTCAGTGCTTCGCGCACTCCCGGCAGCGGCCCCGCACCAGCACCTCGTCGATCTCGCCGGGCAGTGGAGCCGCACCCCGCTCAGGGGCCAGGCGGAACTGGTATCCATCGAGGCACTGAACCTTGCCGCACTCCCCACACACAAAGTGGGGGTGATGGACGGGCCCATTGGCGTTCTTGTCCGTCAGCTCGTATCGGCGCATGGAATCGCCGAGATCCAGCCGCGTGACGAGACCCGCATCGCTCAGTTCACCGAGGTTGCGGTAGATGGTGGACTTGTCGAAGCCGTAGTCGTGCAGCGCGGTGGAGATGTCCGGCGCAGGGGCCGGGGCGGAGCATCGGCTCAGGCATTGCAGCACGGCAATGCGCGAGGCGGTGCATCGGAGGCCGGCGGCACGCAGGCGTCCCTTGGCATCCTCCACGGGGAGATCGGGATTGTCAGGAATGCTCATGGAGGGAGGTTATCACTCCTGCGACTTGGTCGCAAGATAATCCCGGCAGGCATCAACTACCTCGGGAATCATGGGCGGGCCGCGGTAGATGAAACCGGTGTAGACCTGCAGCAGATCGGCCCCGGCTTCCAGTTTCTCCACCGCATCCTCGCCGGTGAAGATGCCCCCGACGCCAATAAGCGTCGTTTCCGGCTTCAATTCCGCCCGAAAGGCCCGAATGACCTCCGTGCTGCGCTTGCGCAAGGGCGCGCCGCTCAGGCCGCCCTGCTCGCGTCCATGGGTGTACTTGGTCACGCCCTGCCGTGAGATGGTCGTGTTCGTGGCGATGAGGGCATCGAAGCCATTGCCATCCACCGCCCGCGCGATTCCTGCGATCGCATCGTCCTCAAGATCCGGGGCAACCTTCGCGGCCATGGGCACGCGGCGGCCGTGTTTGGCGGTCAGGCGCTCGCGGGCCTCGGCCAATGTACCCAGCATTCGGTCCAATGCGTCCGCCTCCTGCAGGTCGCGCAGGTTCTTCGTATTGGGCGAGGAGACATTCACCGCTACATAGTCGGCGCGTGCGTAGACCTGCTCGAGGCAGTAGAGATAGTCGTCTGCCGCATCCTCTATGGGCGTATCGAAGTTCTTGCCGATGCTGATGCCCAGCACGGCGTCCATCGAGACCCCGTCGAGATTCTTGAGGAATCGCTCCACCCCGCCGTTATTGAAGCCCATGCGATTGATCAGGGCATCCGCCTCGGGGATGCGAAACACGCGCGGGCGCGGGTTGCCCGGCTGCGGGCGTGGGGTCACCGTGCCCGTCTCGACATGCCCGAATCCAAAGGCGGCGAGCGCGGCGGCATGCGTGCCGTTTTTGTCGAAGCCAGCGGCCATTCCAAGCGGATTGGGGAAGGTCAGGCCCATTGCACGGACCTCGCACGGGGCCGGGCGCTGGGCGAGCAGGCCGCTCACACCGAGGGTCGTGGACCAATCCATGGCGAAGGTGCCGGCCTCATGGGCCCACTCCGGTGGGAGCAAGAAAAGGGCTTTGCGTGCAAGTGAGTAGAGCATGTACCAAAGGGTACGCGGAACAAGGGGTTACAATCCAGCGAGCCTAAAACATTGGGAGTCAGTCTGTTACAAAATGGACCTAGATCGGACAAGCTTTTCGGGAATTTCGGATTGCGCATACAAAGGAAAAGTGGTAGACTCCGGTATGGGGAAGGCGAGCTTGGGCGTTTTAAACGCATGGGACACAAATAAATGACTGAACGCGATCCGCATATTAACTCCTCAGCGGAGCATGTTGAGGATTCACCGCGCGTACTGATCGTCGATGACATGCCGGAAAACATCCGTCTCCTTCAGGCCTTGTTGAAGTCGGAGGGGTATGTGCTCGATACGGCGGAGGATGGGCTGAGCGCGCTAAAGATTGCCAACGAGTTCCCGCCCGATGTCGTACTCCTGGATTTTGCCATGCCCGGCATGGATGGCATCGCCGTTTGCCGTGAGTTGAAGAAAGCGCCCAAGACCTGCCACGCGGAAGTCATCATGGTGACGGGCAGTTCGGACCATGCCGTGCATGTGCGCTCGCTCGAGGCCGGCGCCGACGACTTTCTCCACAAGCCCATCGAGTCGGCGATTCTGCGCGCGCGGGTGCGGCGCTCGATTCGCACCAAGCGCCTGCTCGACGCCAATCTTTCGTATCAACGCGAATTGAAGGCCTACAGCGAGCAGCTCGAGGAGCGCATCGCCGAGCGCACGCAGCAAGTGGTGCGCACGCAGCAAGTGGTGCGCACGCAGCATGTCACCGTCTTCGCGCTCGCGAAGTTGTCCGAGTCACGCGACAATGAGACGGGCGCACACCTGGAGCGCATGAGCCGCTACACGCTTGCGCTTGGTCACCAACTCGGCCGCACGGAAAAATACAGCGACATCCTCACGCACAGTTACATCGACATGCTGTATTTTTCGAGCCCGCTGCATGATATTGGGAAGGTGGGCATTCCCGATGCCATCCTGCTGAAGCCGGGCAAATTGACGCCCGAGGAATTCGACATTATGAAGCTGCACACGGTCATCGGCGGCCGCACGCTGGATGCCGCCAATGACGCCGCGGAAAGCGACACCTTCCTCGAGATGGGCCGCGATATCGCATACGCCCACCACGAAAAATGGGATGGCAGCGGGTACCCGAAGGGACTGTCCGGCACGGACATTCCCCTGCCGGCCCGCGTGACGGCATTGGCGGATGTATATGACGCGCTCACCTCGCGGCGTCCATACAAGGAGCCGTTCAGCCATGAGAAGTCGAAGGCAATCATCCTCGAGGGGCGTGGTCAGCACTTCGATCCGGATGTCGTGGACGCCTTCCTCGCGATCGAGGACGAGTTCATCGCGATTGCAGACCAGCATCAGGACATCGGTGAGCCCAGCGCGCTCGAGCAACTGATTCGGCAGTTGCCCCAGCCGGAAAATGCATCGAAGGACTAGCGAGGCGTCGGCTCCTTGCTTTCCGCATCACTCCGCGCACTACTCCCAAAGCGCCGTGAGCCATGCCGAGGCGGTTCCACGAAGCGCGTGCCGGTAGAGATGCGTCACCGGCGTGTCCTCCAGATTGATCTCAATCGTCACCGCGCCCGCGGCCATGGCAATGCGTGGCAAGTCCGCCGCCGGATAGACGGCCGCCGAGGTTCCCACGCTCACGAGGCAATCGCACAACTCCAGAGCCTCCTGTGCCGCGGCCAGGTTCTCCGGGCGAAGCATGTCGCCGAACCAGACGATGTCCGGCCGCCAGTGGCAGCCCGATGCGCAGGTGCGTGAGCGAATAGGCACCTCGCGGTTTTCCATCGTTTCACCCGTGCGAGGGCAGCGCACGCGCCACAGGCTGCCGTGCAACTCCGTGACCTGCGTGCTCCCCGCTCGCTGGTGGAGGCCGTCGATGTTCTGCGTAATGACGCGGGTGTCCGGTTGGGCCGCCTGTACCGACGCAATGACCGCGTGCCCCGCGTTTGGCTCGACCGACGCCACCTTTTCCCGCCGCAGGTCGTGAAAGTCCCACACCTTTTCCGGGTCGCGGTCAAAGGCCTCCTGGCAGGCGTACTCCTCGTAGCGGTATTCGTTCCAGATTCCCCCCTGGCCACGGTAAGTGGCGAGGCCGCTCTCGGCAGACAGGCCCGCCCCGGTAAAGAAGACGATGCGCTCGAAATCGCGTAGTTGAACGGGGGCATTGGGCATCATGCAGGTGATTCTCCAAGAGTATTGCGTGGTTTGTGATCGGCCTCCGCCCAAGCCTACCGAATTTGGATGGTCCCCGGCCATGCCCGCCGTGGTTCCAACTCGAAGTAGGCCCGCTTTGCACAATCGCCTGCCGCGAAGCGGCACCGAGAGTAGCCGGGCGGTAACCCACCGAAGCGTGCAACGCGAAGGAGGGGCAGCCCCCGGTATCAGCGGCGCTCCCAATCCCCGCGTCTTGAAGAGACGCGAGCACGGCCTCGCACTGCCTGCGTACCTTCGGCACGCGAAAAGGAGGGATGACCTTTCCCGGGGCGGCCCCTCCTTCGCTCGTTGAGCTTCGGAGGGTTGCCCCGGGCTACTGCCGGTGCGCCTTCGGCGCATCACCGTCGTGGTTTTTCGTCCTGCACGGCGCGATTGCACGCCCCTTGGCGCTTTGTTAGCATGGGAGTTCAACATCGGTTGTCGCGCCCGTGGTCCGGCGCCGATAGGACACCCACCTGACAGGAGCACTATCGCCGCATGGTAGACCTTGGCAAGCTCACCGGCCTGACAGCGTGGCTGGACGCACGGGCAGAAATCGAAGACGCCGTCAAACGGGCCATGGTGCCCCACACCACCCCGACGGTGGATCCGCAGATAACCATCATCGATGAGCAAACGCGGCCGGGGTACATCCGGAAGCGCATCAACTATTTCGTGAGCGACTGGGAGCGCGTCACGGCGTGGGTGTTTGAGCCCGATGGGGCGTCCGATTGCCCCGCGCTGGTCTGTTGCCACCACGAGACGCCCTACGCCAAGGATGCCGCCGCGGGCCTCGAGGGCGATCGCAGCCTGGCGCTTGCCTTGCACTTTGCCCAGCGCGGGTATGTCACCATTGCGCCGGATGCGATCACGGCGGGGGAGCGGGTTTCCTCCAACCGTGAGCCCTACGACGCCACCTCGTTCTACAAGGAGCACCGGAAGACCTCCCTGCTGGGCAAGATGCTTGCCGACCACAAGCAGGCCCTCAATGTGCTCGAGGACAACCGCGCCGTCGATCCCGAACGCCTGGGCGTAGCCGGTCATGGACTCGGGGGGACGAGCGCCCTTCTCCTCACGGCATTCGACGATCGCGTGCAGCTCTGCATTGCCAGTTGCGCCTTTACCCGATTCGATGGTGACCCTGACCCGACCCGATGGTGCAGCGCTGACCCCGGCTTTTCCGGCCTCAAAGGCCTCAACCTTGCCCCGCAGTTGGCGCCGATTCTCAGCAATGGCTCCCTGCCGTTCGACTGGGAGCACATCTGCGCACTGGCGGCCCCGAATCCCACGCTGATTCTGGCGGGTGACTGCGATGAAACCTTGCCCCACGCGAATAGCTGTGAGAGGGCAACCAAGGCCGCGCAGCCTGTCTATGAAATGTTGAACGCTTCCGAAGCGTTGTCGTGCCATGTACATGCAGAAGGACGCTCGTTACCCCGTGAAATGCTCGATATCGCGGATCAATGGCTGGATCGCTGGCTTTAGGAGTTCACCGTGACGACTGCATTCCCCACATCCGGGGCCGCCAGCGCGGCCGCAACCATTACCGACGACACCTATGCCAAGTGTACCGCCCTCATTGACAATGTGGAGCGGGTCATCTTTGGCAAGCGGGAAACCATTAAGATGTGCGTGGCGGGGCTCATCGCCCGTGGCCACATCCTGATTGAGGACATTCCCGGCGTGGGCAAGACGACCCTGTCGCAAGGTCTCGCCAATTCCGTCAATTGCGCATTCAGCCGCATTCAATTCACCAGCGACATGCTGCCTTCCGACATTCTGGGCGTATCGATCCTGGATTCGAAGACCAGCCATTTCGAGTTTCGGCGCGGGCCCATCTTTTCCGGCATCGTGCTGGCCGACGAGATCAACCGCACGCCGCCGAAGACCCAAAGCGCCTTGCTCGAGGCCATGAGCGAGTATCAGGTATCCGTGGATGGCACTTCGCACCGGTTGCCGCAGCCGTTCATGGTGCTCGCCACGCAGAACCCCATTGAGTACGAAGGCACCTACCTGCTGCCCGAATCCCAGCTGGATCGCTTCATGCTTCGCGTGGAAATCGGGTATCCCGGTGAAGACGATGAGATTCACATCATGCGCCGCCGCGACCCGCGTGTCGACCTGGATGCATTGGAGGCCGTCTTGACGGCGGAGGAAGTATTGGCGCTCCAGGCCCAGGCCGCGCAGGTGCGCGTGGAGGAAAGCGTCGCGCGCTACATGCTGGCGATCGTGCAGGCCACGCGTTCGCATGAACACATTCAGTTGGGCGCAAGTCCGCGCGCCTCGGTGTCGTTTTTCGAGGCCTGCCAGGCCCGCGCCCTTATCGAGGCCCGCGACTATGTCACGCCCGACGATGTGCGCGCCTTTGCCTCGCCCTGTTTGTCGCACCGGGTGATCGTCAAGTCGCGCGGCTCGAACCCGGCCGCGGCGGCCGTCGAGCGCAAACGCATCGTGGATGAGATCATTCACTCGGTGCCGGTGCCCCGCTGATGCTGGCGTGGCTCCAGAAGCGTCCGCGCAGGCGGATTCGCACTTCCGGAGTCTCCCTGCTGGTCACGACCTTCCTCGTGCTGCTGGCGGCGGGCAACACGGGCGAGAACCTGCTCTATGTCGTCTTCGCCGGCATGGTGAGTCTGCAATTCCTGTCCGCCGTGCTCGCACGCGTGAACCTGCAGGGTTTGAAGGTGACTCGCCAGGGGCCGCGGGCGGTTCATCGCGGCGAGCTGTGCCCCATTACCATTACCATCGAGAACCGCCGCTGGTGGTGGGCGCCCATGGGGATTCGAATCGAGCGCGTGCCCGATTTCGACACCGCCGGCACGAAATCGGGCAAGTGGAGACCCGCATGGATGACCCCGGGCGACTCCCTCGGCTATGTCTTCCGCATTCCCCCGCGCCGCTCGGCCGTTGTGCGCGTGGATGAGCGCATGGAGCGGCGTGGAGAGCGCCCCCTGCCGCCGATGGCCCTGGTCAGCACTTTTCCGTTTGGTTTCAGCGAGGTGCGGATTCCTGTTGTGGACACCCACCAGGTGCTCGTCTATCCACGCGTGCGGCCGGTGCGGCTCGGAAGAATCGATCACAACGCCGGTACCGGCGTCGCGCCGCGGCATGAATTGAGCGAGGGCGATGAATTCCACAGCCTGCGCGAGTATGTGCCGGGCGATGACTTGCGCAAGATTGCATGGCGCTTGAGTGCGCGCTTCGGGCATTTCGTGGTGAAGGAACTGGAGATACAGACCTCCCGCCATGTGGTGATTGCCTTTGACACGACCTTGGAAAATGCCTTGGACTACGATGAGCGATTCGAGGCTTCCGTCGAGTTGGCGGCCTCCCTGTCCATCAACCTGCTCGACCGCGACTACATGGTGTCGGTCCAGACGCCGCAACGGATGCTGCCCGAGGGCGAGGGCCGCTCCCACGGCATTCAGATTCTCGACCTGTTCGCCCGCATTTCCCCGACCCCGCCCGTCAATGCGCAGGGTACGCTCGAAAGTGCCGTCAGTGGATTCGGTTTTGCCCAGATTCCCGAGCGGGCGACGGCGGTGTTCGTCTCGCCTAACCCCTCGCAGTGGGGCGTGGCGGGCATCTCGGGCGGCCATCGGGTCATGGACCCACGGGAGGTGCTCATTGCCTAGCGTTTCCATGGCAGGGCTGCTCGGTACCGGCCGAGGCGTCATCGATCATGACTGGCTGCCCAGCATCAACCGTTCCCTGCGCGGCGCGGTGATTGTCATGATGTTCGCGGGTTACGGCGCGATGACGACGACGCATGTCTACAGCTCGCTCCTGTTGTTGCTGCCCGCGGCGGTGGCTCTCCTCATGCCCGTCGCCGAATGGGCCGATCGAAACCTCAAGGCATACCGCACCTTGTCGTTGCTGGCCACGGTGGGCGTTCTCGCGCTGCTGCCATACTTCGTGCCCGCATGGGGTCTCCTCGGCGCGGTGACGGGCCTGGTGATCTACATCCAAGTCTATTTGATGCTGCACGACAAGCAGGAACGCCAGTACGCCCAGATTTTCCTCATGAACTTCTTCCTGCTCATCACCGCCTGCGTGCAATCGCCCGACCCCGCCATCGGCCTCATCATGGTGGTCTTTCTCATGAGCGCGGTGTTCGGTTTCCTGCTGCTGCAGGCATGGGCCGAATTGCGCCGCAAACGCGCGGCCGAGGATGCCGCCCTGACCGAGTCGGGCCTGTCTCGCCGTTCCCCGTCCCGTATCGTCATCATGGGACCACGCAGTCATGCTGCCGTGGATCAGCAACGCGGCGCCCCGCGAAGCACGGCCATGCTCGGCTCGGTGCTGGGGATTTCCCTGGCCTGCGTCGCCTTGACCGTGCTGGTTTTCGTCGGTACGCCACGGCTCGAGGCCGGTATGCTCGGCCGTTCGACCAATTTCAACAACATCACCGTGGGATTGCCGGACGATGTTAACCTCATGGGCGGCGGCAACCTGCAGCAAAGCGGCACTGCCGTCATGCATGTGCGTTTCCCTGACGAGCCCGGCTTCCAATACGACGGTGAAATGTTCTGGCGCAGCACCGCACTCGACCAATACACCGGCCAAGGGTGGGGGCGCGTCGGGGTGGATGCCCAATACCGGCTCGACCCGGGCCCCTTGGCGGAATACTCACGCGACCATGAGGGCGCCTTGGTGCGGTCCCGTGGAAATCGGCAACAACAGGAACCCGTGCGGCAGGTCATCTTCATGGATAATGTTCCGCGTGAGGGCGTGCCTGCATTACCCATCGTGCGGCGCATCGCCAGCCCAACGGGACGGTTCGCCTGGGACGATGCCCGCGACGGCACGGTCGTTGTGCCACAGGGCGTTTCCACAAGCCTGCAATACGAGGTGTTTTCCAACACAGTCCTGCCGGAACCCGAGGCCTTGCGGGAGTCCCCTGACAACTACAGCAACTACATCCCCGCAACCGCCCTGGCCGTCCTGCTTTCGCAGGACCTGCTGCCGGAGACGCGCGCGCTGGTGGACTCCATCACCGCGAACGCCGACACGGTGTACGACAAGGCGGTGGCCATCGAGGCATACCTGCAATCCCCCGAGTTCATTTACTCGCTTCAAGTTCCCCTGCTGCCCGCGCAAAACCCCATCGACGCGTTTATCAACGATATTCGCGTCGGCCATTGCGAGCTGTACGCGAGTGCCATGGCGCTCATGCTGCGGCATCTCGGGGTGCCGACGCGCGTGGTGAAGGGGTTCCGAGGGGGGGAGTGGGACGCAGACGGCGAGGCCTACACCGTCCTGAGCGACATGGCCCATCTCTGGGTCGAAGTCTACTTCATCGGCCATGGCTGGATTCCATTCGACCCATCGCCGTCGGGAGAAATTGGCAGCCTGTCAACTTTCGCCGCCTTCAACCGCATGTTTTCGGTCGCCATTCTGCGCTCCAAGATGCTCTGGTACCAGAATGTGGTTGGTTTCGAAACCTTCTGGCGGCTCGAAGACCTGCGCGCATGGCGTGTGCAGGCGATTCCGGACATCCTGGGCTTGCGCGGTCAGACCAGTGTCGCCGTCAACCCCTTGGCCCGATACTGGCCCTCGATTTTGGGAAGCGTTGGCTTCCTCTTCTGTCTGGTTATCTTTGTCCGCAGTTTCGGCGGACCACAGGCCGGGGAGGCCTTTCGTGTGCTGCTCACGCCGGATCAGCGCCGCGCACGCAAGCTGTTTCTGCGCTTTGAGGAGCAGTTGCGCGCCCTCGGCATTCCGGAAACTGCCCAAGGCGGCACGGAATTGCTTGAGGCCTTGGCGGAAAAGCGCGATTCGCTCACCGATGATGCCGCTGGCATCGTGAAGGCGTACCAGGACGCCCGCTTCGGGGGGCGTTCACTCTCCCGCGCGCGGTATGTCGAATTGGCCCGCGCGGTGCGCACCTTGCGCGCGGCCGCGCGAAAGTCGGCCTAACGGCTGAGCAGGAAGACGACCTGGTCCGCATCCCAAAGCGCGACTGCAAGGTCGAGTGAACCGTTGCCGTTGAAGTCGCCCGCGCACAGGGCCCGGGGCCTTCCGTTCTCGAATGCGTAGCGCTCGGTGCGAAACTGCGCCTGTCCGCCCGGCTCACGAGGTCCATCGTTGAGGAACACCCGCACGCTGCGCGATGCAAAGCAGGCGGCGGCAATATCCGGCAGGCCGTTGCCCGTGAAATCCGCCACGACAATATCGCGAATCTCGTGCTCGAGTTGGCGGAAATCCTCGCCCAGTACCAAGGCCTGCGCAGTTTCGAAGCGGAATGGGCCGGTGTTGTACAGGATTGCCACCGCATCTTCCGTGTGGCAATGCGAGACGATCAAGTCCGTGCGCCCGTTTCCATTCATATCCGCCGCGCGGATGCGATGCGGCATGCGGCCCCACGCGGGGATGCGCGTGCGCGGCTCGAAGCGTCCGGGTTCCTTCTGCTCCCACAGGCCGATGGCTGCCTCGTTGTACAGCGTTACTGCGATGTCGAGGTCGCCATCCCCGTCCATGTCCGCCAGCACAATATCGCGCGGGCCGCCAATGGCATCGATAAACGACGGCTCGCCAAAATAACCATCGGCCTGTCCGCGCCAATAGACCAGCACATCGCTGCTCCATCCCGTGGCGATGATGTCGCGGTAGCCATCGCGGTCAAAATCCGCCACGGACAGGGCAGTCAGGCCCGGCTTCGTGAATACCGGACGCCCGTCGAGGTCGGGCATCTTCGTGTACGGCAAACGCTCATCCGGCACGGTGAACTCATGCGGTTCGAACAACTCCTCGCCCAGATTCCGGAAGAGCATGAAGTCACGACCGCGCGAGGCCATGAAGCTCACCACCAGCAGGTCGGGGTCGCGCCGTGCGTCGATGTTGGCCACCGTGAGGGCGTAGGGTGCAAAGCCAGCCCGCAAGGGGGCGGTCGAGGCGTACTGAAGCGGGCCGCGCGCATAGAACAGGTTGACCTCGTCGTGCGCGGGGCGTTCCTCGTGCGGCTCGCGGAGCCGGCCAATCGCGGCGACGGCAAGGTCGAGCATGCCGTCGTCATTGAAGTCCGCCGCGGCGATGCTCGAGGGGTTGGGCCCCGTCTTGAGCGATGGGCCGCCACGCGTGAATGTCGATGCTTGCGCCGCCGCAGCCGTCGACAGAACCAGCAGAACAATGGCGCCGATCGTGCCGCGCATCGTGGCCCGCATCATGCCGATTCCGCCATGCGTTGTCCCGCGCCAAGTGCCGCCGCGAGCCGGATCGCCGCCAGAAGGCTATCCTCGCGTGCGACGCCCTTGCCCGCGATATCGTAGGCCGTGCCATGATCGACGGAAGTGCGCACGATTGGAATTCCAAGGGTTACATTCACGCCGCAGTCCATCTCCACCATTTTCAACGCGATGTGCCCTTGATCGTGATACATCGCCACCACCAGGTCCCATTCGCCCTCGTACGCTTGGCGAAACACCGCATCGGGTGAGCAGGGGCCGTGGCAATCGATGCCTTCGGCCCGGCAATGCTCAATCGCCGGGGCAATGATCTGCTGTTCCTCCAGTCCGAACGCGCCGCTCTCGCCCGCATGCGGGTTCAAGCCTGCCACGCCGATTCGGCGGCGCGGCAGCCCGAGGCGTTTCAAGGCCTCATCCCCCGTGCGAATGGAATCCACAATGCGCGCGGTGGTGAGGGCATCGAGTGCGTCCCGCAAGGAGAGATGACCACTGACATGCACGATGCGCATTCGGTCAGCAAAAAGTGACATGCGCCACTCCGGCGCGTTGCACATTTCGCCCAATACTTCCGTGTGTCCGGGGTAGGTATAGCCCGCGGCATGAATGCCAACCTTGTTGATCGGGCAGGTCACAATCCCCGCGATCTCACCATTCAAAGCCCACTGAACCGCGGCCTTGAGCCATTCCACCGCGCATCGGCCTGCTTCGGCATCAAGCTTTCCGGGTACCACCGGCGGGGCAGGAAGTCCTGCATCGATGACAGCGATGCTTCCAGCGGGCGCTGCTTCATCGGGCTTCCGCACAAGGGAAAGCGGGGGACACTTCGGTGCGAATGCGCGTGCGGATTCCAATGCATCCATGCTGCCCACCACGAGAGGCGTGCACAGCGTATGCACGGCATCATGCGCCAAAGCCTTGGCCAGAATCTCGGGGCCGATGCCATTGATGTCGCCCATCGTGATCGCGATGCGCGGAAGGGTGTTCGGTTTCATTGATTTTCCGGCGTTTCGGGCCTGGGAGTGCATGACCACGCACCCGTAGAAACGGTATGATAGGCGATTCGCTCCGCGTGAGTAAACGCGGTGAATGGATGGGCGAATGGATGAAAGTTGCACGGGCTTGCAGGGGAAAGCAGTCGTGAGGGGTCGTGGTGATATACTGAAACATAGATGTAGTACAGTATTGCATTTGACGCCGTAATCGTTGGCATTGCTTGCAGTTAGGCCCGTCTCTTTTTCCGTGATGGACCCGGCGCGTTGCCCGCCGGGAAAGGGGGTTGACAAGCCCCGGGAAATCGTGCAGACTGCGGCTCCGTGATCAGGTTTTCAGCCCCATTTTGCAGGGGTTTTCTGAGATCGTGGATAACTTGTGGATAACATGTGCGTATGCACCGGCCGTCGGCCGGTTTTGTACTTGGGGCTGCGCTTGGGGCGCAAGGGTGCAAGGCATAACGGCATACTGTTTTCAGTAGATTAAGTGCCTGTGGTGATCGTCATCGAGCAGGACCCTTCCTCGGGTCCAACGCTTGGCTTGGGGTCCAATCAAATCGATTGGAAAAGAAGCGCGTCATCAGGGGCGTGTTACTGGGGAACGACGATACCGGCGGCGCACGACCTGGCGGGGGCGTGGCGACGGCGGCATTGGCCGGCGCAACGCAACAGGAGACCTTCATGACCGCACACACCAAAACGACGGATGATCCCTGGGCGCAAACGCTGAGCAAACTCAAGCAGCGCCTGGATGAATACACCTACACCCATTGGTTCGAGTCGACCCGCTTCCTTCGCCATACGAACGGGAAGCTGGAGGTCGAGGTGCCCACCCAGTATTTCGCCCAGTGGCTTCGCAATCATTACACGGACGAGATCAGCGAGTGCATGGCCGAGGTAATCCCGGAGGCGTGCGAGGTCGTCTTTCAGCCGATGGAAGAGGGTTCCGCGCAGCCGCGCCCGGAGACCAACGGCCACAAGCAACGCAGCAACGGCGTCGCACCGCCCGCAAGCCGCCCGGCGAAAGCCCCGCGTGCGGCAAAGGCGGGCGACCGTCAGCTCTCCACGCGCTACACATTCGATCGATTCGTAGTTGGCTCCAGCAATCGCTTTGCGCACGCCGCCGCGTATGCCGTGGCCGAGAGCCCGGCGATGGCCTACAACCCCCTGTTCCTCCACGGCGGCACGGGTCTCGGCAAGACGCACCTGATGCACGCAATCGGCCACGAGGCCATGCGGCGCAACCCGCAGGCGCGCATTGTGCTCGTCAGTTCCGAATTCTTTATGAACGAGTTGATCGAGGGCATCCGGCAGCGGTCCACCGAGAGCTTCCGCGCCCGGTATCGCAAGGCGGACATTCTGCTCATCGACGATATTCACTTCATTGCCGGCAAGGATTCCACGCAGGAGGAGTTCTTCCACACCTTCAACGCCCTGTACGAGATGCGCAAGCAGATTGTCATCTCGAGCGACCGGCAGCCGAAGGAAATCGCCGGATTGGAGGCCCGCTTGGTGTCGCGCTTCGAATCGGGCCTGGTGACGGACATCCAGGCGCCGGATATCGAGACGCGCACGGCCATTTTGCAGACGAAGGCGGCCGAGGAGCGTGCGGACATTCCCGCCGAGGTGCTGCGGTTCATCGCCACTTACATCACCAGCAACATCCGTGAGCTGGAGGGCGCCCTGATCACCGTGTTGGCCTACAGCCGCCTCTCGAAGGTGCCGATCACGATGCCGCTGGTCGAGAATGTGCTCGCCGACTCCATCGGCAAGGAGCGCATCCGGCCCATCACGGTGGACGCGGTGTTGCGGGCGGTCGGGGAGCATTTCGACCTCCGCCTCTCGGATCTTCGGGGCCGCACGCGCGAGAAGCAGATTACCCGCCCGCGGCATATCGCCATGTACCTCTGCAAACGCATGATTCCGACGCTTTCCCTCAATGACATCGGGGAGGCGTTCGGGGGCAAGGACCACACCACCGTGTTGCACGGCTGCCGGCGTATCGAAAAGGCCCTGGAAACGGAGTCCGACATGCGGCAGATCGTCAACCATCTGGAGAAGCAGATTCGTTCTTGACCCACGGCGTTCGATCACTCCGCGGCGCCGCGCCCTGTGTGCACGGCGCCGCGTTTTTTTTGAGCCATCGACGCGAACTTTCCACTCGGCATGGGGTCTAATGGAGGCAACACGGGCGCACAACCCCCGAAACCTGAAGGAGAGCCGACGGATGGACCCCACGACCCGCATTGCCCCCCGCACTGCCACCCGCATTGCCTTGATTGCCTGCCTGGGCATGGCCTTGGCGCTTACCACCCCCGCCGCGACCGCGGCCGACGCAACCACCTCCATCGACGATCAGGTCGATGTGGCCGTCACCGTCTACAACAATGACCTCGCCCTCGTGCGGGACCGCCGCACGATGACCCTGCCCACGGGTGTGCATACCCTGCAGTTCGAGGATGTGGCATCGCGCATCATGCCGGAGACGGTGAGCATCCAATCGCTCGCGCAGGCGGGCAGTCTCGCCGTATTGGAGCAGAATTACGAGTTTGACCTGATCAGCCCGGAAAAGTTGCTCGAAAAGTATGTCGGGCGGCAGGTTCAGTTGCGAAACCTGAGCAATGACTACGATTTTGCCCTTGTCGACGCCACCTTGATGAGCGTGAACGGCGGGCCGGTGTATCGGGTAGACGATCAGATCTACCTTGGCCACCCCGGTCAGGTCGTGCTGTCGGAGATTCCGGACTCCCTCATCGCCAAGCCGACGCTCATCTGGATGCTCGAGAACGGCCGCGCGGAGCAGGAGATCGAGGCGACTTACCTCACCGGCGGCATCAGCTGGCGGGCGGACTATGTTCTCACGCTCGATCGCAACGATTCCGTGTGCGACATTGCGGGCTGGGTGACGCTCAACAACCAGTCCGGCGCTACCTATGAGAATGCCGAGTTGAAGGTCGTTGCGGGAGAGGTAAACCGCGCGCGGCAGGAAATGCCGAAGGCGTATGCGATGCGCGCGGAAATGATGGCCATGGATGTGGCCGGCGCCCCGCCGATGCAGCAGGAATCCTTCGCGGAGTATCACCTCTACACCCTGCCGCGCCGCACCACCATTCGTCAGAATCAATCGAAGCAGGTGAGCCTTTTGACGGCGAATGGCGTTGCGTGCGAGAAGGTCTACGAGTTCCGCGGGCAGCAGCACTACTTCCACTCGCGCCAGCAGCCGATCAGTGATCAGCGCGCGGAGGTATTTCTTCGCTTTCAGAACGAGGAAGACAACGAGATGGGCATGCCGCTTCCCATGGGCATCGTGCGCATCTACCAGGAAGACAGCAGCGGCGCGTTGCAGTTCGCGGGCGAGGACAACATCAACCACACGCCGCGGAACGAGGAAGTGCGCATCAAGATGGGCAACGCCTTCGATGTCGTTGGCGAGCGTATCCACACCAACTGGCGGGACCTCGGCTCGAACACCTACGAGAGCAGTTTCGACATCGAAATCCGCAATCGCAAGGAAAGCGCGATTAGCGTGAGCATCGTCGAGCCGATTCCCGGCGATTGGGTGATTACCGATAGCACGCACGAGCACACCAAGCGGGACGCGTTCACGGCCGTCTTCGAGGTGCCTGTCGGCGCCGACGAGGAAGTCACCGTGAGCTATACCGTGCGCGTACGCTTCTAACGACACGACCGGAGGGGCCATGCGCTACCTCACCACGCAGCAGATGCGGCTCGCCGATGAGCGGGCCATCGAGAAACTCGGCATTCCCGGCGCGGTCCTCATGGACCACGCCGGGCGTGCCGTTTTCGGCGAAGTGCGCCGCGGTACCGTCGGCGTCGTGTGCGGCAAGGGAAACAACGGCGGCGACGGCTTCGTCGTGGCCCGCTACGCCCTCGCACGGCGCGAACGCGTCGAAGTCGTGCTCCTCGCCGAGCTGGATGACATCCAGGGCGATGCCAGGACCTTCATGGAGGCCTATCGGCGAATGGGGGGGAGCATCGTGTGTGCCACCACGCCCGCGTCCGTCGTCGAGGCCATGGCGGCCTTGCACCACTGCGATACCCTTGTCGATGCCATGCTCGGCACCGGCATTTCCGGCGAGGTACGCGGCGTGACGCGTGAGGCAATCGAGGCATGGCCCGAGGAGGTCTTCACCGTCGCCGTGGATACGCCCTCCGGGTTGGATACGGACACGGGCGAGCCCTGTGGCGTGTGCGTGCGCGCATCGGTGACCGTCTCGTTTCAATGGGCCAAGGCGGGCTTTGAGAACGAAGCCGCGCAGACCTGGCTCGGCCGGCTCGTCGTTGCCGACATCGGCATTCCTGCTGTGTGTGCGGATGACGAGGCATGGCGGGCGCTCGGGCTCGACTAAGCCGTGCGGACATTCATCGCCATTGAGCTTCCGCCCGAGGTTCGGGCAGGTTGTCGTGAAATCATCACCGCGTTGCGCACGGTTGCACCGAAAGTGCGGTGGGGGCGGCCGGAAAACATGCACTTGACGCTGCGATTTCTTGGCGATATCGAGGAATCCGTTGGGCATGCCATCCTGAATGCGGCCGCGGAAGTGGCCGAGACGATTCCGCCCTTCCGGGTATCCGCGCGTGGGCTTGGGTGTTTCCCCGGTCCGCACAAGCCGTCGGTCGTATGGCTTGGCGTTCACGCCGAGGGCGACGGCCTGTTTCGCCTGCAGAAAGCGGTGGAATCGGCCGCACGCACGGCGGGGCTGGAGCGCGAGCGGCGTTCCTTCAAACCGCACCTAACGCTTGGGCGAATAAAGCCACCGGCTTCGACGCTGTCGTGGACTGACTTGGCCGCGGCGCACGCATCGTTCGATGTGGGTGCGTGGATGGTGCGCGATGTGGCACTATTCGCCAGTGAACTTCACCCGGCCGGGGCCCGTTACACGCGCCTTGCGGCCGTTTCTCTTGGCAATACTTCCCTTGGCAACACTGGCCTTGGCAAAACTAGCCTTGGCAACGATTCCCTTGGAACCGCCGAATGACGAACCTGGACATGCTCGAGCTAATGATGCGAGTCGCGTACGCGGCCGGCACGCTCTACATGATGGCGATCATCCTGCGCTGGCTGGGCCCGTGGATCGAGTTGGACCTCCGCAGCAAGCGCCTCTCGTGGATTCGTGTTATCACGGACCCGCTCATCGACGCCATTCGTGGCGTGATGCCCCGGCTTGGCCCGATGGACTTCGCCCCCCTGCTCGCCCTGCTCGCCGTTTGGGTCGTACGCACGATGGCCGTCGGCGTGCTCTACTCCCTGCACGCCACGGCAGGCTAGAGCATTTCAATTAATTCTGTAGTCGATGTGCGGGAACGCCATGTGGAGTGCGGGAGCTTGCTCCCGCCTTTCTTCGCTCAAGCTTGCTTGGGCGGCGCACTCGCTCTGGCGGGGCATCGCGGGTAAGTTCGACTGCCAACACTGAATCCACACCACGGACCGAGAGCAAGCTCTCGGGCAAAAGGCGCGAGCAAGCTCGCGCACTCCATATGGCGTGATCCCGATTATACAACCTTCCGCAATTCAGAAAGTTGGCGTCAAGGCTAACCGTGCCGCCTTGCTCATCGAGCTTCGGCGACTTGCCCTGGGCTTTCGTGTTCTGCCCCGTTGAGGTCTTTCCCCTGCGGCTACTCCGTAGGGGCGCCGGCGATGGGTGCGGGCGAATCCGCCAGGGAATGGAGGTCCATCCGCTCGAGCGCAACGCTCGGCGTGCCCTCTGGACCCGATCCGGGGTTGATCAGCACGATTCCAACGCTATGCACCCCGGATTCCAATGGCACGGAGAACACGGTCGTCTGGGGCGTGCTTGAGTCAATGACGCGTGGATTGCCCCGCTGCTCGCCGTTGACGCTCAAGCGCACCGAAGGCCATGTATCGCCCAGAGCGTTGCCACTCGCTTGAATGGTGAGCTGATAGAGCCCGCCATCACCGGGGATGGTCACCAAGCCTTCGATGGGCGTGCCATCGGTCAGCGCGCCGGGGCTCTCGAGCAGCGAAATGCCATCGCTGGTAGGTTCGAGCATGTCCTCCTTGGCTTCCAGCGGTGACGGAGACAGGAGCCCGGCGTTATCCTCGGCCTGGATGTAGAAGTAGTAGTTGTCGTCCGCGGGGGCATCGTCGAAGTAGAAGACGCCCTCGTCGCCCTCGGCGATTTCGCCGGTGTCGAGCCACTCGCCGTCGGTTCCTTGACGAACCCAGAGATGCACCTGCTTCACGCCGCTGCCGGCGTCGTACACACCCGTGTAGTCCACCTCAATGGGCAGGGTGTTGGTGGTGGCCGGCGAATTCCATTCCAGCGCGGTGGGCGGGGTGGTGTCAAAGATGGTTGTCGTGTCGCCGCTGCCAAAGGGCTCGGAGGTCAGCTCGTCCTGTGAATTCATGGCCTGCAAGGCGAAGTGGTAGACGCCATCCTCGACCGCATCCTCAAACTCGAACTCGCCGCTTGAGCCCATGGTCTGCAGGCCGGTGTTGACCCACTCGGCATCCGCGCCGACTTTCGCCCAGAGCGAGACCATCACTTCGCCACCGTTGACCGAGTCCTCCGCGCCGCTGTAGGTCACCACGATGGGCAACGCCGTCGCAAACTCAGGTGATTGCGCCACGCCAGCCGTGAAGTCGGCGTTGTATTCGGTCTGGCCCATGCCATCGCCCGTGGGGTTGGGCGTGCGGTTGCCCGCACGGTCCTCGGCGACGAGCGAGAAGTAGTAGGTGTCGTTTCCGTCCATGCCCTGGTAGCCGAACGAGCCGCTGGCCTTGTCGGAAGACATGTTGGTGCTCTGCCACGAGCCCGAGCCTTTTCGGACCCAAAGGGTGACCGTGGCCAGGCCGCTGCCACCCTGGTCCGTCACACCGCTGTAGAGGACCGAGATCGGCGGACCGTCGTCCTTCGCCGGGGCGCTCAGCGTCCCGAGCGTCGGCGCGGTGGTGTCGTACACGGTGGTAGCGGAGGCCGTGGTCGGCTGCGGGGACTCATTGCCCGCCTTGTCCGTGGCGCGAAGGGCGAAGCCATACGAACCCGGTGACGGCGCGGTGAACGAGAGCGAACCGCTCGCGCCCGTGCTTGTTGCGCCCTCGACAGGCGCCCAGGCGCCTCCCGCTGGCCGCGCCCACAGCTGAACGGACGCAATGCCACTCGTGGCATCCGTCGCGCCGCTGTGCTGCACGGCAATGGTGGCGTTGTTGGTGAACTTCACTGCCGTGGCCGTGCCGGGGTTGGGGGCGGTCGCGTCATAGACGGTTGTGGCCGCACCATTGCCCGCGGGTACGGGGGAGCGGTTGCCCGCATTGTCCTCTGCACGCACGGCAAAGTAGTAGGTGCCGTCGCCCGTGGTGACGGGGTACTCAAACGAGCCGCTCGCCTCGGTCTGCTTGTGCCCAGTGGCGACCCAAGCGCCCGAGTTCTTCTTCACATACAGCTCGACTTCCTTGAGGCCGCTGCCGCCGTCGCCGTCCGTCACGCCGCTGTACCCGATGGTCACCGGGCTTTCCTTGGCGAACTCGGGCGCCGTGAGCGGGCCGACCGTCGGCGGCGCTCCGTCGAACTGCACGGTCACCTGTCCATCGCCCGATGGCATAGGCGACTCGTTGCCCGCTTTGTCGCGAACGCGGAGATCAAAGTGGAAGGTTCCGTCCGAATCGGCGGGATAACTGAAGAAACCAGACGGTGTTGTTGCGGTAAGTTCCGTGGATTGCCACGAACCCGTGCCGCGCTTCACGAACAGCACGACAGAATCCAGCCCGCTGCCAACCTCGACGATCCCGCTGTAGGTCAGCTCGATCGGGCTCGTGTTGGTGTCCGCCGCGGCCGACTCGAGCGTGCCTTTGGTCGGTGCGGTGGCATCGTAGTTGGTGGAGGCGCTGCCCACACCGGTCGGCTCCGGCGAACGATTGCCCGCGCGATCCTCGACTTGTGCGTAGAAGCGGTAGATGGCGTCGCCGTCGATGCCATCGAAGGAGAAGGCGCCGGAGGCCCCCGTCGCGGTGACGCCGGTTTCCTGCCAGGCCTCGAAGCCCTTGCGCGCCCAGAGGTGCACACGCTCCAAGCCACTGGCACTGTCGGACGCCCCGGAATAGCTGACCTGAATCGGGCTGCTGTTCGAGAACTCCGCGACCGTCACAGAAGCCGGGGCAGGCGCGGCGCGATCGAGCACCGTCTGCGCAAGGCCGTTGCCCGTCGGGAACGGAGTCGCGTTGCCCGCATTGTCGCGAGCCCGCACACTGAAGGCATAGGTGCCATCCGAACCGAGGGCCGAGAATGCGAACTCGCCGCTTGCGCCCGTTTGCGTCAAGCTGGTGCTGACCCAGCTCTGGCCTTCAGGGCGTACCCACAGCTCAACCTCGGCCAAGCCGCTTCCACTGTCCGCTGCCCCGCTGTAGGAAACGACGATGGGCGCGCTCGACACATACGGGTTCACCGTGAGCGTCGGCAGCGTCGGAGCGGTAGTGTCGTGCTGGTAGGTCAACGAGCCCGTGCCCGTGGGCGCGTCGGTTTCGTTGCCGGCCTTGTCGCGCACCATGAGGTCGAAGTGGTAGGCGCCATCGGCGCCGAAGTTGTCGAACTCGAGCGAACCCGAGGGTGCCGCGGTCGAGGTGATGCCCGTCGTGGACCAGCCACCACCCGGCGGACGCATCCACAGGGTAATCAAGTCGATCGTGCTGCCGCCGATATCGGTGACGCCCGAGTACTCGATGACGAGCGGTCCGTCGCCCTTTGCCGTCGGTCCCGAGAGCGAGCCGCGGTTGGGTGGCGAACGGTCGTACACGGTGCTGTCGAGACCAGGCGAGCCCGGCGCGGGGGCCGGCGAGCTGTTGCCGTTGGTGTCCGTCACCACGAGCGCAAAGTGGTAGGTGCCATTCGAGGTGACATTCGTGAAGGGAAACTCGCCCGCGGCCGTCGTGCGCGTCAGTCCGCTGTCGGACCAGATGCTGTCCTGCGAGCGGCGGTAAAACAGGCGTGCCTCGGCTATCGGGGTCGCGCTCGATGCGGTGTACGACACCGGGATCGGCGTATCGTTGGCATAGGCGGGGGAGGACAGCGAAGTCGGCTCCGGCGCGGTGACATCGTAGGCGACCTGCAACTGCCCGGTGCCCGTGGGGGCCGCGCTGGTGTTGCCGGCCTGGTCGACCACCTGGAGTGCGAAGGCATAGCTGCCCTCGTCACTAAAGGCGTTGAACGAGAATGAGCCCGAGGGCGCTGCCGACGAAGTCATGCCGGTATTGGCCCAGGCGGCATCCGGCGGACGCACCCAGAGGCGTACTTCATCCACACCGCTGCCCGCATCCGTGACCCCGGCGTAGTTCAGGGAAATGGGGCCCGCATTCACGCTTGGGGGACCGGCCAGGGAGCCGGTCGCCGGCGCCGTGGTGTCGAAAATCGTCGTTGCCATGCCCGAGCCGGACGGCGCGGCCGATTCGTTGTCCTGCTGGTCTACCGAGACCAGATGGAAGTGATAGATACCATCCTGCGTGGCGTTGGCAAAGGAGAGCGAGCCCGAGCCACCGGGACCGGTCAGGCCGGTATTCGTCCAGTTGGCCTGGCCACTCCGGCGGAAGAACAAGCGCACTTCCTTGATGCCGCTGCCACCGGGTTCATCCACCGCGCCGCTGTACGACAGCGCGATTGGCGTGCTCGTGGCGTATTGCGGCCCTTCGAGCTGCGGCGACGGCGGGGGCGTGTTGTCGAAGACAAGCGTGGCCTGTCCATTGCCCGTGGGAGTTGCCGACGCGTTGCCCGCCTTGTCCGTGGCGACCAGCGCGAAACGGTAGGTGCCCGGGCCCGAAAATGCGTTGAAATTGAGCGTACCCGAGGGCGATTGCGCGCTGAACACGCCGGAATCCTGCCAATTGGCATCCGGGCGTCGAACCCACAGCGCCACGCGATCGACACCGCTTCGGGCATCCGTCACGCCGCTGTACGAGAAGGATACCGGGCCCGAGTTGGCACCGGTGGGACCGGTCAACGAGCCGACCGCGGGGGGGGTGGTGTCGTAGATAGTCTGGGCCATGCCGTTGCCGCTCGGCTCGGCCGAGCGATTGCCCAGGTTGTCCTCCGCGACGAGATGGAAGCGGTAGGTGGCTTCCGCCGTCGGCGTGAACTGGAACGAACCCGAGGCAGCGGTCTGCGTCTGGCCGGTGTCGTTCCATGCCCCGGCGCCCTGGCGCACAAACAGAAGGACCGATTTCAATCCACTGCCACCGCTGGTGTCCTGCGCGCCAGTGTACGCGATGGTGATGGGCGTCGTGTTGGTCTGCGCCGGGGCCTCGATTACCGGGGCGGTCGGCGGGGTGTTGTCGAAGAGTAGCGAGGCCTGCCCATTGCCCGAGGGCGTGGGGGACTGGTTGCCCGCCTTGTCGCGCGTACGAAGGGCAAACCGGTAGGTACCCTCGCCGGAGAAACCACTGAATGCGAATGAACCCGAGGTGGTGTCCTCAATAAAGTGGGTCGTGGCGCCCCAACTGCCGCCGGGAGGCCGCACCCAGAGCGTCACGCGATGCACGCCGCTGTGTTGGTCCGTGATGTTGCTGAACGAGACATTGACGGGGGCCGAATTGGCCTGCTGCGGCACCGTCAAGGTGCCCGTTGAGGGCGCCGTCGTGTCAAAGGTGAGCTGATAGGCGCCGTCACCCGTGGGCACGGGGCTCACATTGCCCGCCTGGTCCTCGGCGCGAATGGCGAAGGCGTATTTTCCTTGCGTACTGAGGTTGCCGTAGGAGAAAGAGCCCGACGGCGCTGACGAAGTGACCTGGCCCGTGTCGGCCCATGAACCGCCGGGAGTCCGCGCCCAAAGACGAACGCTGGTCACCGTGTTGGTGTCCGTCACACCGCTATACGAGATGGTGACGGGTGCAGCGTTGGCAAATTCCGGCCCCGTGAGTGTTCCGCTCGCCGGGGGCGTATTGTCGAAGGTCAACTGGAACTGCCCGTTGCCCGAGGGCGTGGGGGAGATGTTTTCCGCCGTGTCCGTCGTACGAAGCGCGAAGGCGTACGACCCCTCGGCCGCAAAGTTGTTGAATGAGAACGAACCCGAAGGCGATGAGGTGGATTGCTGCCCCGTATTCGTCCAGCTGCCATTTGGCGGGCGTACCCAGAGTTGTACACTCGCGACGGACGAGGTGACATCGTTCACGCCCGAGTAGTTCAAGGTGACGGGGCCTTGCTTGGCTGTCGACGGGCCCGTGAGGGAGCCCGTCGTCGGCGCGGTTGTGTCGTATGTCAGCGTGTGCTGGCCGCCGCCGCTCGGCGTGGAGGTCTTGTTTCCAGCGTTGTCCTCGACGAGCAAGGCGAAGTTGTAGGTGCCGTCGCCCGAAGCAGGGCTGTAGGAGAAGGAGCCGCTCGGGGAGCTGGTGGATTGCTGGCCGGTATAGGCCCAGCCAAGGTTGGGCCGGCGCGCCCACAACTGCACCGATTTCACACCGCTCGCCGCATCCGTCACGCCGGAGTAGCTGAGCGAGATTGGGCCGCTCTTGGCCGTGGTTGGGCCGGAAAGAGCGCCGGTGCTCGGCGGGGTGTTGTCATAAGTGATCGTATGCATGCCACTGCCACTTGGCGTGGGGCTGGCATTGCCGGCCTTGTCGAGCGCGCGGATGGCGAAGGCGTATTGCCCGCTGGCGCTGAAGGTGCCATAGCTGAAGGATCCGCTCGGGGCGGACGCGGATTGCGTGCCGGTATTCGACCAGCTACCGCCGGGGGGACGCGCCCATAGCTGCACCGACGCGATACCGCTCGTGCTGTCGCTGACACCGGCGTAATTCAAGGTCACCGGGCTGCCGCTGCTCGAGGTGGGACCACTCAGGCCGCCCACGCTTGGGGCGGTGGCATCGTACACGACACTGACCAAGCCATTGCCGCTCGCCGCCGATGAGCTGTTGCCAAGGGTATCCGTGGCGGAAACGGCGAATCGGTAGGTGCCATCGCCCGAAAAGCCGTTAAAGCTGAACGAACCGGACGGAGAATTGCTCGAAGTCTGCCCCGTGTTGCCCCAATTGCCGCCTGGAGGCTGTACCCATAGCGCCACCGACTGCACGCCGCTCGCATCCGTGATGCCCGTGTAGTTCAGCGTAACCGGTCCGCTGTTCGTCTGCGCCGTCGAGGCGGTCATACCGCCGAGGATCGGGCCATTGGCGTCATACATGGTGGTCGCCATGCCGTTGCCGCTCGGGGCGGCCGAACTGTTGCCGGCGTTGTCCGTGGCGACCGTGTGGAAGTGGTAGGGGCCATCCGTGGACACGGCGTTGAACTGAAACGAGCCGCTGGCCGCCGAACTGGTCAAGCCGCTATCGGCCCATGCCCCGCCACCAACGCGGTAGAACAGCCGCACCGATGCCAATCCGCTGCCACCGGTGTTGTCCGCCGCGCCGCTGAACTGCACGGTGATGGGCGCGCTCGAGGCAGAGCTTGGCGCCGTCAGGGTGCCCGGCGTCGGGGGCGTGGTGTCTTGGCCAGGTCCCGGATCGGAAGGATTCATGATCGACTGAATTTCAGCCTGGCTCAGCGCGTAATTGTAAATACGGGCATCGTCGATGCGGCCGGCCCAAGGCTTATCGTTCGTCACGGGGGTGTTGCCGACCCATACCGGTACCGAGGCGTTCTGGGCGAGTGTGCCTACCTTGCCTTGCGTTCCATTGAGTTCGCCGTTGACATAAATACGCATATTGGTGCCGTCGAAAGTCGCCGCGACATGAGTCCAAGTATTAAGCGGAATATTGCCGGAGCCGCCGATCAGAGTGTTCGTGTTGCCGCCCTGCGTCTTCAGGCGAAAGCGCACGCGCGTCACCGTATCCGACTCGCGGATCGTGCTCAACATCCACCAGTGGGCCTCGGTGTCGATGCCGTTCGCCTTGCCGAGGATTCGCCCATCGCGTGACCAGCCGACAAAACTCGAGGGGTTGATCCAGACGGCCAGGGTCAGGCCGGCGCCCTGGACATCCATGTTGCCCAGGTTCACATAGCCATTGTTGAAGTTGTAGGACCCGTCGATTTGACCGGCCGCGGCCGTCACGCTACCGCTCACCGGTACATTGACGCCCGGCCGTGCGCTATCAAGGGCGCCGTCGCCCGGGGGATCGTCGAACCTGAGGTGACTGACGAGACCTTCGCTCGGTGGCGGCGGAAGGGAGAATACAGTCGTGGCCATCCCCGTGCCGGATGGCGCGGGGCTCTGGTTGCCCGCGTTGTCAATGGCCACAGTGCTGAAGTGGAAAGTGCCCTCACTCGGCGCGGGATACGAGAAGGAGCCGTTGGCGCCGCTCGATTCCTGGCCGGTATAGGCCCAATTGCCATCGCTTTTGCGGGCGTAGAGCATCACCTTGTTCAAGCCGCTGCCACCGGTGTTGTCCGACGCGCCCGAATACGACATTTGTATCGGGCTCGTCTGGGAATTGGCCGGGGCGGTCAATGTGCCGGGCGTCGGCGGGGTGGTATCGGCGGGCGGAGGTTCGGGATCGGGGTCCGGGTCTTCGTCCTTCGGCGGGGGCGGGGGAGAGTGAACCCCACCGCCGTAAATGGTTGCTGCGTCGCCATGCGGGGAGAGCGTGCGCCGTCCGCTCATGTTCGGGTAGGGCGAGGGAACCGTTTTGGGCAACGACATGTGCCCCGCGTTGTTTTCGGTCTGCACCCAGAAGTAGTAGGTGCCGTTGCCCATCCACGGCGTGAACTGGATGGTGCCCGAGGATCCCGTGCTCGTGAACGGCGTGCGGATCCAGGAGCCACGGTCCTTACGGGCCCACAAGTGCACCTGCTTCACCCCCGAGCCACTCGGATCCGTGGCGCCGGAGTAGGAAACCGGGATCGCTCCGCTGGTCACCTCGGCCGGGGCCGATGCGGTGCCGGTGGCCGGCAGCACGCTGGCGTTGAACACGCTGGACTGCATGTCGTTGCCACTCAGGGCGCGCCATCCGGCCATGTCATAGTTCGTGTTGTCGCGCCCGGCCAGCAACTGCGGCGCGGTCGTGTAGTAGCGGTTGTTGTTGCTATGGAATCCGTTGACGATCGCCATGTCCATGTTCTGGAACCAGATCGTCCGGCCGCCGGACATGTGCGAGACATTGTTCCGGAAGACGATGTCTTCGTGCGAAGTCTGCCCTTGGTACGGCGATGCCGTGTACGGGCGCACCTGCAGCATGCGCGCACCGGCGTTTTCCGGCGGCGCATCCTTGATGAGGATGTTGTCGTATACCTCGATGTCCTTCAAAGGCCGCTTGTCAAAGCCGTGCTGGGACCCGAAGAAGATGTGGCCCTCTGTCCATGGCGTATGCGTCCACATCAGGTTGTTGCGAACCTTCAGCCGCTCATACGAACCAATGGCGAGGAGCTTTTCGCCGTCGACGATTGTGTTGTTCTGGAAAACGATGTCGACCATGGACTGCTCGGTGCTCGTGTTCGGCCCGAGATGCACGATGTCGAAGTTGTAGCGGGTGCCATCGCCGTGGGAGACGCCCGAGGTGACGGGGTCGATCCAGCCGGTGAAGTAGTTGTTCTCGATCCAGACATTGTTTGACGGGTTGTCGAAACCGTCATTTCCCGCGATGCGCAGGCAGGTGCGGCCAAACGGGTTGCGCGTGAACAGGTTGCCCTGGATGACGCCCTTGTTCAGCCACTCGATGTACGCAAGGTGGTTGCCGGAAAGGTCGAAGTGGTTGTTCAGCAGCGCAAGTCGGCTCACATTGGCGTAGATGTGGTGCGAGGTGGAGCCCAGCGTCGTGCAATCCACGATGAACATGCCACTGGCATTGTTCGTGGTCTTGCCATGGCTGAAAATGAAGCCGCCGCCAAAATCCTGGGCATGGCAACGCAGGAACAAGATCTGGTTCGTGAAACCGCCTGAGAACCAGAAACCCGTGCGCTCGCCACCATTGGGTGTCAGGCAGCGGAAGTCGAGGTCGGCGAGGGTCAGGTGCGCGTGGCCACTTCCATGCTTGTTGAACATGTTCTGGCCACCGGAATTGCCCTGAAACTGGATGATCGGCCGCGGGCCTTCGCCGAACGCGGCAAACATGATGCCGTACCGCTTCGAATGCCCGATCTCCACATTGCCCGTGAACTCGAATGTCTGCCCGCGGCGGAAGAGGATCTGGTCGCCCGCGTGGTAACGGGATATCGCATTCGACAGGCCCTTCAACGCGTGGGACGCCGTGCGCCAGGCCTGCTGCGGCGAGGTGCCGGAGTTGCCGTCGTTGCCCGTCACGGCATCCACATAGTAAGTCGTGCCATCGCGCGGACGAACATTGATCGGGATGGTCGCAGTGGCCGTGGCGCCGCCTTGCCCGGTGATCGTCAAGGTGGCGGTGTAATTGCCCGGGGTTTCATACACATGCGCCGCGTTGAACCCGCTCATGGGCGGGGAACCATCGCCAAAATCCCAGAGGTAGGAGGTGATCTGCTCCCTGGGCGTGGACTTCCAGCCCTCGAAGAAGACCGGCAGCGGGGCGTAGAAGTTCGTCAGGCTGGTGTTGCCGTAGAAGTTGCTGCGGTTCTGGGTGTAGTACGGATCCTCGCTGACCTCCGCCACGGCCGTGAGTGCGGCCGCGGGCGTGGCCAGCAGGACAAGCAGCATGCCGATGCCAACGAGCAGCAAATTATGGCGCATGCGATGACAACTCCTTGCGTAGTCGTGCTTCCTTGCTTGGTCATGCTTGAGCGTGGGAATCGGTGGACGCAGGGCCTCCGGAAGTGCACCCCTTGCCGTGCGATCTAACACCATATCATACCCTTCCCCGCAATGACTTTATGTTGCGGCGTTGCCGGTGCCGGTAGCCCCGGCGGCCAAATTCGTCCACTAGTGGGGGAGCAAGTTCCAAGCCAGCGGATTGCCCCGTCATTGTCCATATCTCGGGGTTCGTTAGTGCTTATGAGATAGGGGTTTATGGGGATCGGGGCTGAGAGCCGCGGGGGAAGGAAGGCGCAAATTCCACTTCGAGAGGGCAGATCATCGTCATTCCTGCGGAAAATTGTCACTTTCCACAGGGCAAATCACCCTATTTGGCCGTCCAGCCCGGCGTAACGGGTGAGCATGATGTCATCAATTTCCCGCTTGCTGCCCGAGCCGAGGTCGACCATTTTGCTGACATCGGCAAAATGGTCTGGAATAGCATTTCCAGAAACTTCACAGGCGGTTTTTGCCTTGGACACGACATTGAGGAAGTTGTCCCATTTTGTGTACCCCAGCAAGTGCTGCAAGTCACGGGCTAACCAGAACTCAACACCGCCCTCGGTCTCCTGCGCGTGGGACTCGAAGGCCCCGGTGAGTGAGACGACAACCTCGTGCTTCATCGTTGCCCGGACCCCACGCGTGACGACCAGTCCGTCGTGAAGTTCAACGCCCGAAGCATCTCGAATGGCGTACACCATGGGATGCCCAGACGCTCGCAGACATCCGGCACATGGCGATTCGCCCGCGTGCGAGACGGCCTCTTGGATTCCGTTGTCACCACCGTGCGATTCCCAAGGTCTCGAAGCGCGTACCCGATAAGGAAGGGGTCACGCCCCAACTTTTCCAACTCCTCGTCCGACAGGTCCGGCGCGTAGCCCTCGCTTACGACCCGGGCGACGACACTGGGCTCCGCCTCCTCTGCAAGTACCAGCGCTGATCGGACATCCTCTTTGCGCGCCCACTTCCCCAAATCATCTTTATATGACTTGAATTCCTCGTAGATCTCGAGCCCAATCGCAATCCGCTTGTTTTCACCGCAATGTTCGAGCCATCCCCAAAATTCCGGTACCCGATCCATCGGGTAGTAGTCCCTGTTGGCGTCAATCAGTACATTCGCATCCAACAGGTACAACATCGCACCGTCTACGCCGCGTTGTTGGGTGTATCAAGTCCGGAGGTCAACAGCCGTTGTACCTGTGCAGGCTTAACCCCCAAGACCTTCGCCGCACGCGTGCTGGTCATGACGCCGTTGTGCATCATTCGATCAACGAGTTGAACCAATGCGCTACCCACGCGATGCCGCTTCACCACATAGTAATTCGGTCCGCCTTCCCCCTGATTCCGCCGACGGGATTGCACGCCTTCAAGCCAATGCGAGCGAAAGGCCGAGGCCAACGATCGGTACTCATCTTGGGTGATGGCATTGGTCCGAAGGAGCCGGTATGCCACCATGGTGCGGCTGACCTTTTTTTCATCCGCGAATCGGGAGATGCGCGCCGGCCACTCACCCTTGGATTGCAGCAGATGCCGTGAATCCGCTTCGAACTCCGCCGACGGCAACAGTATCTCGCTGGCTACATCGTTGCAGAAACGCTCGTCCACCGAGTCACTTGTGCCCCCGCTAATACCGGTTTGTCCCAGCCAAATATGGGCCAGCTCATGAAGGAGCGTGAATGACCACGCAGCTTTGGAATCGTTCTCGTTGATTACGACGAATGGAGCGACCTTGTCGGCCATGGCGAATCCCCGGAAGTCATCCACCCCAAGTGCCGTGTGGTGCGAACCAAGGTTTCCGCGAAGAAGTACAAAAACGCCCGATGCTTCCGCCAGCTCCCGCAAATATGCAAATGCAGCGCCCGCATCTGGGAGGGAACGGTAGTGCTCCAAGGAAATGCCCAGCGTCGTTTGTATGGATTCCGAGAGAGCAGCATGGCCGGCCAAACGGCGGTGCGATCCGACAAACGGCAGTTCCACTGCCTCTTCCTCTTCCTCAAGGATAGAGCGCACCATGCTCTGCCGGGCTTGCACATCACGGATCAGGGCGTCGAGTATCGGGTCCAGTTCCACGGATTGCCCGGATGGAAGCCGCCGGAAGTCCTTGCCCCGCTTCCCACGCTTTGGCGGCTCGCTCAAATAGAAGGTGACGAGTGGCCGTCGATAGTGCTGAGCCATCTTGACGAGCAAGGAACGCGAGGGCGCTTCCTCCCCTTCCTCAAGCGCAGTCAGCCGCTCTTGTGAAGGCACGCCGCGTGCCTCCTTGATATCGAGCTTCTTGCACGCCTCCTCCACGGAGAGCCCCGTGCTCTCCCGCGCCCAGCGAAGAATCTCGGGGTTTACCTCAGGCACGGGTGGCGTCCCCAAGGAAAATCACCCCCACCCTCACGCAAACAGCTCCATGCGCGGTTTGCCGTGGCCGTCCTGGGTGACATAGAAGGGGCGCTGCTCGATCTCGTAGCCATGGTTGGCGGGGATGCCCATGGCGTGGTACATCGTCGCGTGCAACGAGGTCGTGTCGATCGGGTTCTCGATTGTGCGGCACGGCCGCTCATCGGCGGTGACGCCGTACACGAAGCCCTTCTTCACGCCGCCGCCGAACATCAGCACGGAGCCGGCATCGGTGAAATGGCGGTGCATGCCGTAATGCGTCAGTTCGGTCATCACATCGGGCACCTCGACCTGGTCGGGCACGAGGTTGTCGGGCTTGCCTTCCATCATCATGTCGCGGCTGAACTCGGTGGCCAGCACGACGAGGGTGGTGTCAAGCAGGCCGTGTTCCTCGAGGTCGAGAATCAACTGCGCGATGGGCCCATCAATGAGTTGTTTCATGTCCACCAGGCGCGTGTGGCCGTTCTCGTGGGTGTCCCAGCCCTCGAAGGGCACATACTCGGTGGTCACCTCGATGTAGCGCGCGCCGTTTTCCACGAGCCGCCGCGCGAGCAGGCAACCCTGGCCGAACTGGCCGGTGTTGTACGCGTTGTAGATGGCCTCGGGCTCGGCTTGCAGGTCGAACGCCTTGCGCGCGTCCGAGGTCAGCAAGCGGTGGGCGTTGTCCATCGAGGCGATGAGCGATTCCTGCTGGTAGGCAGAGCCATGCTGCCCGATGGGCGAGGCCTCGACCATCCGCCGGTAGGCCTTGTAGCGGTTCTCGAAGCGGGAGGGCGTCATGCCCGCGGGCGGGCGCACGCTGGCCTCGGCATCGCTCGGGTCGATCACATTGAAGGGACCGTACTCGGAGCCAAGGAAACCGGCCGTTGTGAAGGCCTTGAGTTCTTCGCCTTCGCCCACATCGAAGCGCTGGCCAATGTTGATGAAGGCCGGCACATCCGGGTTGCGCGGTCCCAGTGTCTTGGCGATCCACGCGCCGATATGCGGCGCGGCGACCGTCTGCGGCGGCTCGTAGCCCGTGTGCCAGTGGTACTGATGGCGCGAGTGGAGGATTTTGCCCATGTCGCCCGCCGTGTACCCGCGCAGGATCGTGCCACGGTCCATCACGGCGCCGATTTTCTCCAAGCCCTCGGAAAAGTGCAGCCCATCCACGATCGTCGGGCGCGACTCGAAGGTGCTCAACACCTTCTCGGATGCCAGGCCAGGCTCGTAGGGGGTGTAGCGCTTCGGGTCGAAGGTTTCCGTGTGCGCCATGCCGCCCGCCATCCAGAGCACGATCATCGCATCGGCGCGTGGCTCAATGCGGCGGGTGGGGGCGAGGCCCTCCAATGCGCTCGAGACCGGGCGGGGCGAACCCGCGGCGAGCGCGGCCAGCGTGGCGGCGGAGGCTGTCTTGAGGAAATCGCGTCGTTGCATCGAATTACTGCTCCCGTCTGATACCGTTTCCTTAGCGAATATACTGGAATTCCGGGCTTAGCGCCATGATCCACAACAGATCCGCAATGCCGCTGTCATCCCCGGCCTCCTCCAATAGCGAGGTGGCGATCTCGGTTTCTACCGGAAGTGGTTCGCGTTGGAACGCCCGCTCGAACAGAAATGCGGGTATCGCCCCATTGCCGGAGAAGGCCGGATCAGTCGTCAATGCCTGCGAGGCTGCTTCGAGGCGATCGTACAGGGGATCGCCGTTGGTCATCTCCAGGGCTTGCAAGGTCGTGGCATCCTCCTCGCGCCGCAGGATGATCTGCTCGCGGTTGGGCCGGCCCAAGGCAACCATCAAGGTGTCCGCCGTCGTGCGCCACGCGCGAATCGGGCGTCCCTCGAGGCGAGTGTCCTCAAAATGCGCAGTTTCCGGCCAGACGCCCGTCACTTGAGCCAATGAGTCGAGAAACTGCTCGGCGCTGAGCCGTTTCACAAGCGGCCCCTCGAACACGAAATCGCGCTCCACCTCGCGGTCGATCGACGGCCACTGGTAGACCTTCGCCGTCAGCATGCGCTCAATGAGGTGCTTCACATCGTAGTCGTGGTCAATGAAGTCCTTCGCGAGCCAATCCATCAACTCGCCATGCCAAGGGGGCCCCTCGAGCTGCTCGAGCGGTTCCACGATGCCGCGCCCGTAGAACGACGCCCACAGGCGGTTGACGATTGCGCGGGAGAACCAGCCGTTGTCCGGCGTGGTAACCAGTTCGGCCACCTGCTCGCGCCGGGCCAGCAAGCTTTCCGCCGCGTCGATGCCGCCCAGTTCGCCCCAGAGGAAGGCCGGTTCCGCCGTCACGCCCTGGTTCACATCGCAGCGCACCAGCTCGAGGGACTCCTCGGAAAAGGCGGCCGCGAGCCCGTAGGCCTGCTCCAGGGTCCAGTGGTCCACGAAGCTGTCGTGGCACGATGCGCACTTGAGGTTGATGCCCATGAACACTTGGGCCACGCCGCGCGCGGCCTGCATCGGGGGCGTCTCGCTCGAATTAATCACCCCGCGCCATACAATGCCGTTGATGAAGCCGCTCGATGACGGCCCCGAGGGATTGACGAGCCCCCGCGTGAACTTGTCATAGGGCATGTTGCTCGCCAGGGCGCCCCAGAGCCACTGCGTAATTTGGCTACGGCCGCCGTCAATGTAGCCCGTGCCGACATAGTCGTTCCGAAGCGCGTCGTTCCAGAAGGTCATCCAATGCTCGGCGTAGGCGATGTCATCATCCAATAGCGTGCGAATGAGCTTCGCGCGCTTGTCCGGGTCCGGGTCCGACTCGAAGGCCGCGACCTGCTCCGGCGTGGGCAGAAGCCCGATCACATCCAGCGACGCCCGGCGGATGAACGCGCGGTCGTCGATGGGCTCGGGCCGCGCGAGGCCATACTCGCGGAAGTACGAGGTGAGGAGAAGATCGACAGGGTGCCCGTAGATTCGTGGGGCCTCGACCTTCCGAAGCTCGGTGGGCGAGTGAATGCCCGGCGCGCCGTAAGAAAACTCCCACGGCAGCCCGTCGTCGATCCAGCGGCGCAACTTGCCCACTTCTTCGTCCGACAAGGGCGGGCCATCCGGCGGCATGGGCAGATCCGGGTCCAGTCCCGCCACCAGCTCGATGAGGTAACTCTTGGCGCTGTCGCCCAGCTCGACCGCACTGCCGGACGCGCCCCCATCCAGGATTGCCTCGCGCGTAGCCATCGAGAACCGCCCTTGGGCGCGGTCCCCCCCGTGGCAGGCGAAGCAGCGCGACGCCAGCAGCGGGTGGATGTCCTGCTCGAAGCTGACGGGCGCGAGGGATGCGGGGGGCATGGTCGCCGGGGTCACGGTCGCCGGGGGCAGTTCGGCGGGTTCACTCCAGGCAGGCATTGCCGCGATGGCGGCGGTGCAACAAAAAGTGCGAAGTATTCGGCTCCAATTCAGCATGAAATTCGGCTCTCCCTTGATGAAAAGCCAGAATATCCTAATTGACAGCACGCGTGCGAGTATCCAGCCCCCCGTGGCATACTGCCACGCCCGACAGCCGAGGAGGTGATGCCACCCTTGACGGAATCCATCGAAGCACCCGGTCAGCGCAATCAGCGCACCCTGCTTGCCGAGGCCAAGCGGATCCGTGCGCAAGTCAGCGATCTCAAGCGGCAGATCAAGGCGCGTCCCGAGGACGCCGCCTTGCGTGAGGAGTTCGAGCGCCTGCGGGCGCGATATCAGCGGATCGAGCAACTGCTCGCGCAGCCCGATGCGCCACGGCCCGTTCCTGCCGCGCCGCCGCAATCGCCAACCGAATCGCCAACGGCTCCGCCGGCCATCGACCCGGCGCTGCTGGAGCCAAGATCGGTTGCTCCTCTCGCGCGTCGTCCCGTCTCCGCGGGTTTCTCACTCGACTGGGAAGACGCCGTGGGCTACATCACGGGTGGGATCCGCATCCTGCGCATCGTGGTCACGAGCGTCCTCCTGCTCTTCATTCTCGCCTTCGGGTATCTCTACTTCGTGCAGGATATGCGCTTCTTCATTGTCCCCACGCGCAGCATGCAGCCCACCCTGAACCCCATGGACCGCATTGTCACTCTCGCGGCACCCGCCTACGAGCGGGGCGACATCGTCGTGTTTCCCGATCCCGACCACCCCGGCGACTACCTCGCCAAGCGAATCGTGGCCCTCGGGGGGGACACCGTTGCCGTGTCCGGCCGAACGCTCATCGTGAATGACCAGCCAGTGGAAGAGCCCTACATTGCCGAAGCCATGGATTTCGGTATGCATGCCTTCGTGGTACCTGCAAGACAGGCATTCGTGCTTGGCGACAATCGCAACGCGAGTGAAGACAGCAAAGATTGGGAGCGCGGAGTACCCATGGAGGATATTCGTGGCCGGGTCTGGGCGATTTATATGCCGCTGGACCGGTTCCAATGGATTTCCCGCGCCGAAGGATCCATTCGGTAGGCTCCCTAGTTCGAGCATATATTTATCACGCGATTTAATAATAGATTTGCCGCTTTTTATTGATTATTTTGCTCTTCGCTCACGGTTTGCTCCCCTCGCTTGTGCTATACTGTAAGTGTCCGGGTGTATCAAAAAGGAGCGTATTTGCATGGAATCTTCCACGAACTCCCCGAATCTCCGCCTCCACTCCGTCGACCGCACCCCCCTGATGGCACGCGTCGGGTTTCCGATCGACTGGGAAGAACTGCGCGAATCCTTTCTCGCATTTCTCGGCATGCTTCGGCCCACGGCGACCGCGATTTCGCTGTTGTTCGCTTTGTCATTCATCTATTTCTACGCCTCCCACGAGATGCGCTTTTTTGCCGTGACCACGGGCAGCATGCAGCCGACAATCGCCGTGGACGACTGCGTCGTTACCATCGCCTCGGCGGAGTATCTCCGTGGGGATGTCATCGTGTTCCGCGATCCCGTTAACCCCGGTCAGTACCTTGCCAAGCGGATTGTGGGCATTGGCGGGGACGAGGTGCTGATAAAGAGCGGCCTGTTGCACATCAACGGCAAGCCGGTGGATGAGCCGTACCTGGCGGAGCCGATGAACTACAACATGTCGCCATTCCGGGTGCCCCGTGGTCAGCTGTTTGTGCTTGGGGACAACCGAAATGCCAGCGACGACAGCTTCACCTGGTGGCGGGCGGTGCCGCTTACCGAGGTGCGCGGCCGCGTGGTGCAGATCTATTTGCCCTTTGAGCGCATCCAGCGCGTGGCGGGGGCAAAGGGCCGTGACAAGGGCATGGTGTTCCAGTCGCCGATGCTGGTTGGCGCCAGTCACCTCGAATAAGTAGAATCTTTGAGGAAACGCCAGCAACCGACGGAGAACTCACTTTCATGCGAATGCGCCTTCTGTCTTTCTGCCTCTTGATGCCTGCCTGCACCCTGCTGCTTGCGACCCCGGCCTTTGCGGGCGCCGTGACGGGTACCGTAAGCTGGACAGGCGCGGTGCCGAACCTTCGCCCGGTTCCCATGGATGGTGACCGAGAGTGCGCGGCGATGCACAGCGAGCCTGTCGCGAACGAGGTGCTTCTCCTTGGCGACGACAACACCATGGGCAACATTCTGGTGTGGATTTCGGGTGGTCTTCCCGAGGGGGCGGAGTATCCCCTGCCGGAAGAAACCATCGTGCTGGACCAGGAGGGCTGCATCTATCACCCGCGTGTGTTCGGGATTCGGGTGGGGCAAACCCTCAAGGTGCTCAACCCGGATGGCATTCTGCACAATGTGAACGGCGCCCCGCAGGCGAACCGCCCGTTCAATATCGGCATGACGGCCAGCATCACCGAGTTGGAGATGGTGTTCGAGAACCCGGAGGTCTTGCCGTTCCCGATTCGCTGCGATGTGCACAATTGGATGCGCTCGAGCTGCGGCGTGTTCGATCACCCCTACTTCTTTGTCACGGATACCAGCGGCGAGTTCCGCATCGAGGGGCTTGCGCCGGGCGACTACGAACTCACGGCCTGGCACGAGCAACTTGGACCGCAGACGACCACGATCACGATTCCGGACGAGGACGAAGCCGAAGTCACGGCGGATTTCGAATTTTCCCGGCCCGGCCGCTAGCACCCGGGAATGGGTGAGGATTCCAGCACGGCCTCCGGTGGCGGGGCGTGGCCGGGCCTTCGGGCCCCCCACGAACGCCTGGGCGTGCTGTATTTTCTGACGGCCAGCGCCCTGCTCTTGCTCGCCTTCGGTATCGTGTTGATCATGCGCTGGCAACTGGCCTATCCAGGCACGGCCCCGCCCGGCGCGGCATGGCTCTTTGACGCCCAGCACCCGTGGATGCCCAGCGGCGTACTTCAGCCATCGTTCTACAACCAGCTCGGCGCCATGCACGGCACGATCATGATATTTCTGGCCGTCGTGCCGCTGCTGGTGGGTGCGTTCGGGCTGTACCTCGTGCCGGGCATGCTGGGTGCGCGCGGACTGGCCCTGCCCAAGGTCGCATGGCTGAGCTATCTGCTCTATGTGCTGGGAGCGCTGGTCGTGCTGGCCAGTTTCTTCACGCAGGACGGCCCCGCCAGCTCCGGTTGGACCGCCTACCCGCCGCTATCGATCATCGAGCCCTCCGGCCAGACCTATTGGCTGTTTGGCATGGCCTGCGTCTACGGTTCCAGCCTGTGCCTGGCGATTACGCTCATCGTCACCATCGTGACGGCGCGGGCGAAAGACATGCCCTACATGCGCATGCCCTTCTTCGTGTGGTCGCAGCTCATCACGGCTGCGTTGTTGCTGCTGTCCTTTCCCGCGCTGGCCGCGGCGTCGGCCCTGCAGCTTTCCGATCGTCTGTTGGGGTCGAGCTTCTTCCTGCCCTCGGGGCTGGTCGTGAGTGATCAACCCCTTGCGGTGGCCGGTGGCGGCAGCGCGTTGCTCTGGCAGCACCTCTTCTGGTTTCTCGCGCATCCGGAGGTGTATGTGCTCCTGCTGCCCGCGCTGGGCATCGTCGCGCAGGTGCTCTCCACCAACGCCCGCCAACCACTCTACGGCTATCGCGCCTGCGTCTTCGCCACCTGCGGCATGGGCGTCTTGTCGCTCTTCGTGTGGGCGCACCACATGTACCTCACCGGCATGGCCGAGAGTCTCAACACATTCTTTCAGATCACCACGATCATCATCTCCTTGCCCTCGGTCGTCATCGGGGGTTCGCTGGTTCTCACCCTCTGGGGAGGCCGGCTCAAGTTCCCACCGCCGATGTTGTTTGCCGTCGCCTTTCTGCCGATGTTCGCCATGGGCGGATTCACGGGATTGCCCCTCGCCCTCGCCGCAACCAATGTCCACCTCCACGATTCCTACTATGTTGTCGGCCATTTTCACTACATCGTCGCGCCGGGCACGCTGTTTGCCATCTTCGCGGGAATCTACCACTGGTACCCCCGCGTGACGGGGCGTCACCTGAACGCGAAGCTGGCGCACGCGCATTTCTGGTCCTCGCTGCTGTTCATGAACGCCACCTTCTTCCCGATGCTCGTGCAGGGTTTTGCTGGGGTGTCCCGGCGGCTCTATGACGGGGGCGAAAGCTACGCCCACGCGCAGGATGTCTTTTTCCTCAACAAAGCCGCCACGCATTCGGCGATCGCACTCGCGGTCGTGCAGTTGTTCTTCGTGGTCAACTTCTTCTGGAGCCTGAAGCGCGGTGCGCCGGCAAGCGCCAACCCGTGGGACGCCGACACGCGCGAGTGGGAAGGAGCGGACGATGCGAAGTAATCGACTGGCCCCGGGAATCGTCTCGGGGCTACACGGACTTGCACGGACACACACGGACGGAAAGCTCAGCCTCCTCACTGGTCCGTGTCCGTCCGTGTCTGTCCGTGTCCGTCCGTGTTCCCACGGCCCTGCGTATTTCCCGGCTCGCGAGGACGCTCGCCCTCCCGCTGACGCGCGCCTTACCGCGGACCGACCGGCCTGTTCTTGCCGGGAAATCTCGCCATGAAACCCACACACCTCGGACTGGGCCTCTTTCTCATCGCCCACGCCATGCTTTTTGCCTCGTTCGCCTCGGTGTGGCTTTTCCTGCGGCAATCGGATCCGTCTTTTCATGGGTTTATCGCGATGATCAACACCGCGTCGCCATTTGCGGTCCGCTGGTACACGCCGGTCGTAGTCGGCCTCGTCACGGCAGGCGTCACTGTGCATCTCGCTGCGCGAAATCCTCACAAACAGTTGCGTATCGCCGCCCTGGGAGTTCTCATCCTCGTGTGCGCGATCAGCGCCCTTACCCTCCGGTCCCTCGTAGAAGTGAGCGCCCCCGCCACCTCCAACGTGCTCGCGCTGTTTACCGTCCTCGAGGCCGTCTGGTTGATGCACGGCATCGCCGCGTGCATCGCGTTGGGTATCGGTCTATTTCGCCCCCACTCGCCGGTCACTGCCGTCTTCGTTCTCTTCACGGCTGCGGGCTGGGCGCTGTTTCGGGTAGGATTCATGCTGACATGACAAATTGGAAGCACCAAATGGTACGAATCACCGCCCTGCTTGCGGCATTTGCCCCGGCTTGGGCCCATGCCTGCGGCGTATGCTTCGGCGAGCCGGACAACCCCCAGACGAATGGCATGAACGCGGCCATTGGACTGCTGCTGCTCGTCGTGGTGGCCGCCGGTGGCTCTCTGGTCTACCTCATCCGCGTGGCGGGCAATCCCGTCCCGGACGACGACGACGACCCCACCTTGATGTCCCCAAGAGGCTAGCCGCAATGCCCTTCATGCCCATACTTGCCTCCGAACACGGTGCCGCGATGGATTCGCTCCTGCTGTGGGTGCATCTATTCGTCGGGGTGATTTTCTTGTTCTTTCTCACCATCGGCCTGATCGCCTTGCGCCGGTTCCGGGAGTCGAACGCGGGCGAGCGGCAGCCGGTACGCGGAAAATGGCCCCTGTTCGTGGAGATCGGCGTGGTCGCGGGCGAGTTGGCCCTGCTTTTTTTCGTGTCGACCCCGATCTGGCTGTCGTACGCCGCGGCCGAGGCGCCCGCGGACCAGGAGCCTCTCGAGATTCGGGTCGTCGCTCAGCAATTCCTGTGGAACATCCACTATCCCGGCGAGGACGGTGTATTCGGCACGACCCGGATTGAGCTGGCCAACGATGTGACCAACCCGATCGGTCTCGATCACGACGATCCCGCCGCGGCGGACGATATCGTGAACAGCAACAACCTCGTGGTGCCGGTGAATCGACCCATCCGCATCCAGATGACGACGAAGGATGTGATTCATAGCTTCTACCTGCCCGAGATGCGCGTGAAACGCGACATCATCCCCGGCATGGTGTCGACCGTCGTCTTTACTCCCACGATGACCACGGCGCAATTGCAGGAGTTGACGGGCAATCCGGAGCGTGGCTTCGAGATCGTCTGCTCGCAGTTGTGCGGACTGGGCCATTACCGGATGCGTGGCTACTTGCTTGTCCTCGAGGAGGATGAGTTCGAGCAATGGCTCATCGACAACGCCCCGGACCCCGACTTCGACCCGTTCTGGAGTTAGGCAGCCATGGACACGGCGCCGGTATGGCTCTGGGAAGCATTGGACATCGCGTTCCTGGTCGGCCACACCGCGCTCATGCTGTTTCTCATCCTCGGCTGGACGACGCGCCGCACGCGCCCGTGGCACCTCGTGGCCTGTCTTCTGACGGCGGCATCCTGGAGTCTGCTGGGGCTTCGCTACGGTTTCGGCTATTGTTTCCTCACGGACTGGCATTGGATGGTCCGCCAACGCCTCGACCGTGACATGCCTAACTCGTTCATCAAGCACCTCTTCGACACCGTCACTGGTCTCGACTGGGACCCGATGTTCATCGACATTCTGACGGTGAGCAGCTTCGCCCTCGCATTCATATTGACGGCGGCCCTGAACTGGCGCGATTTCCGGCTCACGCGCCGCGCGGTCAAGTCCAGTTGACTGCATGCACAGACGGTGCTACTCTACCAATGCGCGAGCGGGATTAACTCAGTTGGTAGAGTGCCAGCTTCCCAAGCTGGATGTCGCCGGTTCGATCCCGGTATCCCGCTCCATTCTTATTTAAGCCGGCTTTTTATTGAGGATTGAACGGAGAATTCGGGTGGCGTTGCACGCGTGTGGCGTGGCGCTGTCCCCCCTTGCCTGCGCTTAAGTGGCGCCCCGAGCAGGACTCGAACCTGCATCTAATCCTTAGGAGGGATTTGTTCTATCCCTTGAACTATCGAGGCGGAGCGTAAAGCCTACGGGACAGGGGGGAGGCGGTTCAACCAATGGGCGCGCGCATGGTATTTGAATCGAAGCGAATCCCATCACAGGACGCCACCTGCAAACCCAACTCTATTTGTGGTAGTCTTTAGCTGTGTAGGAGTGGTGTCGCGGCGTCAACGAGTGGGCGCCGTGATTTTTGGTCGCGTTCGTATCCTGTTCTGGGGCAGAATGATACATGGGCGCTAACGATCGCAGTCGGCTGGAATCCTTCCTGATGGATTCCGGGATCTGTTCCGCGGAAGATCTCGCCAAGGTCAGCGCGGACACTCCGCCCGAAGAGCTCATCGACGGCCTGGTCAAGCATGGCCGCCTCAGCGCTGATCAAAGCGCCGTACTCAAGCAATTTGCACTCGGGCCATGGTCCGCGTCCGCCGAGGGGGAGCCGCGGCCAGTCAGCGGTGGCACCATCGCGGCGACCGGCGTTCCGGACTTCCGCAATTTCGGGTCTGCCCCTCAGCTCATTCCCCCCAGCGAGCGCTACACCGACCGGACACAGCACGCCAAGGGTGGCATGGGGCGGGTGATTCGTGCCTTCGATGCCTCGATGCGGCGCGAGGTGGCCATCAAGGAATTGCTTCCGGAGGTCTATCACCTTGCCGGTGGGGAGGTGAGTACTCTGCCGCGCGGCGTCGGGGCGAATCAGGATGCCATCGAGCGCTTCCTGAATGAGGCGCGCATTACGGGACAACTCGAGCATCCGGCCATTGTGCCGGTCTATGAGATTGGCACCCAGGCCGACGGCTCGCCCTATTACACGATGAAGCTCGTGCGCGGGCAGAGCCTGGCGGACGCCATCCGTGCGGCGAAGACGCTCCCCGAGCGGGTCAAGCTGTTGCCGCATTTCGTCGATCTGTGCCAGGCCATCGCCTTTGCCCACACCCGCGGCGTGATCCACCGCGATATCAAGCCCTCCAATGTCCTCGTGGGCGAATTCGGCGAGACGCTGGTCATCGATTGGGGCCTAGCCAAGATGAAGGCCAACGCCAGCGGAACACCCATGGGTGAGGGGCAGTCCTCCGTGACGGACTCCGGACGCACGATGATGGGCCAGGTGCTGGGCACGCCGATTTACATGGCCCCGGAGCAGGCCCGGGGCGCGCTCGACGAAATCGACGAGCGGTCGGATGTGTATTCCCTCGGCGTCGTGCTGTACGAGATCCTGGCGGGCGAGGCCCCATTTGCCGAGAGCAAGCCCGACGCCCTCCTCGTTCTCAAGCAGGAGCAGGCGCCCCCGCCGGTTCAACGGCATGAGAAACAGGCCCCGCCTGATCTCGCTGCCATTTGCGAGCGCGCGCTCAACCGTGATCCAGAGCAACGCTACCAGAGCGCCGTGGAGTTGGCCGAGGATGTCGAGCGGTTCATGTCCGGCTCGCTGGTACAGGCCTATCAATACAGCCTCTCGCAGCAATTGGCGCGGTTTGCGCGCAGGCACAAGCTTCCGCTTGCCGTGGCGGCTGTGGCTGCCTGCTTGATCGTCGTGATTGCGGCCGCGTCGTATTTGAGCGTCGTGGATCAGCGCGATGCCGCCGTGGCGGCTACCTTCCGTGAGGCGGACGCCCGCTTGGAAGCGGAGGCCGCCCTGGGTGCGACGGAACTCGCGCGGGCCGATGCAAAGGCGAGCGAGGAACGCATGCAGCGTGAGTTGTACTTCAGCACCGTCGGGCTTGCCCACACGCATATGCTCTCGGGCGAGTACACGCGGGCTCGGCAACTCCTCGCCGAGGCTCCGCCGGGTTTGCGCGGTTGGGAGTGGCACTGGCTCTTGTTTCAGGTGCACGGTGATTGGTGGTCGTGGCCGAGCCCCCCGATCATTCCCCGGCAGGTGGATTTGCCCCCACGAGTCGACTGGGCCACGCTGCAGGTGCCCATCACCTCGTACACGAACGGGCGGCGCTCCGCGCGACTGGTAGATATCGGAAACCGCGGCACGCGGTCTGGGCAGGTGCTCGGTATGCCGCCCCATCAGGCTACTTACATCCTGCCGAATGGTCGTGGCGTCATGCAGTTTGAACTGGGCTCCACCCGCGTGGTTAACCTCAACGCGTTTGACGCCGAAGTCCGCTCCGAGATCGAAACCTACATGCCCATGTACTGGAGGCCGAGCATCTCCCGTGATGGGGAACGCGCCCTCATCGCCACGGACTACCGGCGCGTCGGCGTCTTTCGCACGGATCCCCTTGCTGTCGAGCATGAATTCGGGTGTGAAACCGGCATTTCCAACGCCCTGATGACCCCGTCGGCTTCGCATGTGGTCACGGCGCATCAGCTTGTCATGGCCAGCCCATCGGCCCCGGCAGTGCTCACTTTTTGGGATGCGCGTTCCGGTCAAACGCTTGCAGAGCGCATGGGATATCGCGCGCACCCCATTGCGATCGCCCCCGATGCGCCCATTTGCGCCCTGACCCGCGAGGATGGCGGGGTCGTGCTCGTGAGCGTGGAGTCCGGCGAGGTGTTGCGTCCGATCAGCGGGCTGACCGATGCCGCCGCCCACATCGCCTTCGCGGAGCAGGCGGAGCGGCTCGCCGTGGTCGATCACGCGGGCCGCGCAACGCTGCACGACACGGTGACTGGCGCCCTGGAGCATACTTGGGAGCTGATGGACGCGCCGGTGGCCCTGGCCATCAGTCCCACGGGGGGCACGGTCGCCGTGGCCACGATGGGAGCGGGTCTCCATGTATTGACCGCCACTGGGCATCGCCCCCTCCTGGGCCACACGGGGCGTATTCGGAGCTTGGAGTTCTGCCCGGCGGGAATCCAACTTGCCGCGGTGGATGAGCACGATATTCGCATCTGGAATCTGGCTGCGCCCGGCCCGACGGCCAACACCAATACACCGGTACGAACGGCGGCTTTCTCCGGAAGCCCGTTGACCGTCACGGGCGTGACGGAGGATGGTCACCTCGCCGCGTGGTGCGCCCATGACGGCCAACCCAAGCGGGATGCACCATCCCTTTCCGTTGATTCCCCCATGCCGCTGCTCAGCCCGCGTGCCTCGTTCATTCTGCTTCGCGGCACGGAAAGCGCGCGCGTTGTCCGGGTCGAGGACGGTGAACCGGTGTTCGTGGTCGGGGGCAGCGACTACCTCCATGCGCCCGCTGCCTTCGCTCCGGATGAGTCGCGCTTGGCCTTGATCTCGCATGAGACAAGCGGCACGCCGGGTCAGCTCATCGTCATCGACCTTCAGGGGGGCATCGCTGGCCGTCAGTTTCCCCTGCGCAACATCGTGACCGGCGCGGATGCCTACTACGCCGCCTTGGCATTCACACCGGATGGCAAGAGCATCGTTGTTGGGCACGGCGAGAGCGTAACGGAGTACGACGCGGTCACGGGCGAAGCAACCCGCATGGCCCGAATTGACCCCATGCATGCCGGTTTCGGGAACGCGGCTGCTGTCTCGCCGAACAGCCGCCTTTTTGCCGCGACGGGGGCCGCGGGCAGCATCGTGACCAAGTCGGCCTCCGGTGAGGGTCGATTGATTCGTGGTCACGCCGCGCGTGTAACGGCCATCGCGTTCGATCCGGGTAGCGAGCGCATGGTCACCGGCTCGTCCGACGGCACCCTCAAGGTATGGGATGCCGCATCGGGACGCGAGATCATGCCCTTGCCTACGCTCGATGGGCCGGTTTTGACGCTGGCTTTTGACGAGACCATGGGGGCGCTGCTCGTGGCGACTGCCGGTACGCCGGCGAGGGTGTTTCATGCCCTTGGCTGGGGAGTGGACCTCGATTCTCACCTGCCCGGCCTGGACCTGGACGAACAGCTCGCCCAATACCGCATGATGCACCCGCAATTGGCCACCCACGAGGCGCGGTGTGCGCTGGATGCACAAGTGGCGGCCCTCACTGGCATGGGTTACACCCGCGAGGATGCACTCGGTGCTCTTGCGCCCCTGTACCCGGCAGATGCGCGCATCGCGCCGAGCGGTTGCGGTGAGGTCGGCTCGATGCCCGCCAATCGCCTGTTTCTTCACGCCATCCTCGCGCTCATGGAGCAGGAGGTGGACGAGGCCCGGCGAGCGGCCCTGTTGCAGTTGGTGGTGGACAGGCTCGAGGCGGCCACACTCAATGCTTCCGATACCTCGAGGAAACTGCTTGCGCTTGCCCGTGAATCCCTTCAGACACCCGCGCCGCGCCCGTCTGCGGCCTTGGCCGTAGCGCTCGAGGCCGAGGCGGCCTGGCCGGATTCTGCGTTCGGCTTGCACGAGCTGTATTCCACCATCAGCCATGCGTATGCGGCCAATGGGGACTGGGAATCTGCCCGAAGGGCGCTCGCTCGCGTCATGGACGCCGCTCACCCAGAGCAACACCTGATGTGGGCGCGCATCCACACGGAGTTGGGCGGGGAGGACGGACCGGGCATCGCGTGCGATGCCCTCGGGGCCTACTTGCGGGTGGGCGAGGTCACGAGTGAGGCCGCCGCCATTCATGCTTCCCTCACTGCCTTGTCCAACCGTGATCTGGATGCACGGCTCGAGCGCATTGCACGCCTCATCTCGCCCGACGCCTCCCAAGTGCGGTCCCTGCCTTGGCGCGCCAATCTGGAGGAAGCGCTTCATGAGGCGGGCGTGGCCGAGGGCGTCGTGTTGGCATTTATTGAGTCTGCCGGGGCGTATGAATCCATGTTGGAAAGCCAGCCTGCGCTCGGGCGTCCCGATGTGCTCGAGGCAATCGAGGCCCACACGATTCCTGTGCGGGTGGATGCCGCCACTGCGCCGTCCTCGTGGCGGGTCAACCGCTTTCCCGCACTCGTGGCGCTCAATCGGGCGGGCACGCCGATTCTGAGGCTTGAGCCGGATATGAATCCGATCACCCTGCTTCTCTTTTTCGACGACTTGCTGGGTGTTCCCGGCGCCATCCGCGCCGTTGACATCGCCGGCCCCGTGCCCTTTGACGGCACCGCCACGGAGGCCATCGCGTTGGGTGCCGCCGTGGCATATCCCGAACCATTGGGCTGGGGAGGGTTGGAGTCTCCCTGGCAAACGGCCCTTACTGGAAGCATCCAGAACCGAATCGGTCTGCCGGGCATCACCGAGGCCATCGGCGGGTGGGCCTTCGTTGCGCATATGGGCGTGCGTGCCGATTCGCCCGTGGATGTCCGTTTCAGAAGTACCTCGATTACCCCGATTCACATTCTGCTGAACGGGGAGCGCCTGGAGGGGTATGGAGTAAGCCAAGGGCTTGACAGCGAGCCCATTCTCTATTTTCCCGCGACGCTTCAGGCTGGGGACAATCGTATCGTGTTGGTGGTGCATGCAGCGGGAGAGCCGCCATGGTTTGAATTCGCGGTGCAGTCACCGTCGGGCGGCGAGGTCGACGGATTGGTCATGCAGCCGGTCTTGAACGAATCCCCCTTGGATTCGCCCCCTGCTGTTGCCCTGCTGGCGTCCACGGAGAGCGTACCCGAAGCCACCGAGATTCACCTGAACAAGGACGAAGTGCTGACGGAGTGGCGGACGAACAATATCCAATTTGTGCAGAATGCCCGCTTTGATTTCGTGGAACTCGACACCGGCGGCCTTGGGATTCATTTTCACAATGCCAGCGATTTCGCCATCGCGCGCCGTGTCGGCCTGAGGGATGGGGACATCATCGCGTCCATCAATGGCGTCACCCTCAACGACGCAGGTGGCCTGCTCGAGATGTACGAAAAATTTGATGGCCAGGTGATCCCCGAATGGAATATCACGGTCCTGCGTGGTGGGCGCGAAGTGAACATCACGCTTCATGTGCAGTATTAGAAATTTCTAGAGCCGCATTCCGATGAATGGGGGAGCGGTCAGCGGGCGGGGAGTGTGAAGGGCTGCGGTTCGGGGTTGTTCGCCTCGAGCTTGAAGAGCACCTCGCCCGCATTCTCCACAAGGAGCAGGCCCTCGTCCTCGCGGCCGCGCCATTGCTCCGGGTCGATGGTCGCCGGGTCGCGGTATCCCAGATTGATGGCATGGCACTCCGCCTCGGGAATGCTCGTTGCAAGGGTGACCTGCACGCGCGGCTTCTCGATTCCGTCCTCATAGGTTCCGATGCCGCGTACATGGGTCGAGTGTGCGAGGATCCCCCCGGGGATATCCTTGAACTGATCCCATTGCGCGAGGAAATAGTCGCGCGTGTGGTAGCCGATGCGCTTGATCAGCTCGCCGTGGGTCACGCTCACCTCGTGGATGTGCGGCCCGTAAATGATCAACTCGCCGCCGTCCGCTACGACCGGCTCGAGCTTGTACATGCACTTGCCCGCCACCCAGATCTCATCGTACATCGCGGGAGCCATTGCCAAGACGCTCTTGAAGGGTTTTGGGCAGATGCGGATATGGCTCGTGGCGGCGGCATCGGCGCATGCGCTCCATGCTTCCTCGGGCGTGCCGTAGTACACCCCGTGGCAATCGCGGCCGGTCAGATCGAGGCAGAACGCGCGCTTCTCGCAGGTGACGAATGAGGCCGCACGGTCGATGACCTGCCGCACGGGGGTATCTTTCGTGCCGTTGATGACGGGGTTGCTGATCAGCGCCCCCAGCCAGTGGAACAGGTCGATGATCGCCTGCCCGGCCACGCCGGGGAAGAAGTACTTGTTGCCACCGCTGAACCCGGCCACTTCGTGCGGAAATACCGGGCCAATGATGCAGACCATGTCGTAGTCGAGCACGCGCTTGTTGATTTCCACATCCACCCGCTGCCGCATCAAGCCACCGGAGATCGCCTCGACCTCGTCTTCCGATATTTCGCCGATGACGGTGAGGGCTTCGGGGTCTTTCCACGCGTGGTTGTAAATGTTGACGCCTGCGTAGGGCCCCTCGCGCTCGGCCGGTGTGAGGCCCAGCATGCGGTTGATGGCTTCCTCCGGCATGGGGGGGTGCGTGCCGAGCGCGATAAGAAAATCAACGGCCGCCGCGTGGTTGCGCAAGGCGTCGCACACCGCCCGGAACATTGCCGGTCCCGGCATGCTGCGGGTGCTGTCGGGGATGATGAAGAGCACGCGCTTGCCTTCCATCGGCTCGCGCGCAAACGCCTCCGCAACGAAATCCTTCAACGCGGCTGCGTCCAGCGTCGTGCCCTCGGGGGCTGTGCGTTGCATCATCATGCGCCTGGCTCCAGCACGGGGAAGCCCAGACCGCGCAAGGCGGCGGCAAGGGTGGGGTCCGGATCATCGAGCATGGCATGCACCGCTCGAAACTCCCTCCGCACGGGGTATTTCTTGCGCAACTGATCGAAGTGGGCCGCTCGGTCATCGCTTCCCAGCCGCATGCCGCTGCGAAGGGCGTCGTCGTCTTTGCGAATGTCGTAGGCGGCCTGTACCGCGCGGCGCAGGGACTGTTCACGGTTGAGCCCGGCGGTGATGTTCACCGAGGGATGGGCAGGCGGCGGCAGGAGGGGCTCGGGGTTCCACGACGGCTCAACGCCGAGGTGTCTGCACAGGGCCTCGTGAATCATGTGCACTCCGTTCACCTTTCCATCGGTCGAGTAGCCCGCGATGTGGGGCGTGCCGATGGCGCAGTTGCTCAACAGTTCGCGATCAATTCGCGGTTCATCTTCCCATACATCCAACACCGCGGCACCCAGTTGACCTTCCTCAAGTGCCCGGCGCAATTCCGGGCCATTGGCGACGGAGCCCCGGGCAGTGTTGATGACGATGGCGCCGGTCTTGAGCGAATCTGCCAGTCGAAGGTTAAATAAATGGTAGGTAGGGTGCGGTCCTTCGCGCGTGAGGGGCACATGGAAGGTGATGATGTCGCAATCCGCGAGGGCATCGAGCGGCTGGTAGCGAGGGTCACCGGTCTGCTCCGCCAAGGGCGGGTCATTCAGGACGCACTCGATGCCGAGCGCCGCAACGCGTTGCTCCACACGCTTGCCGACATTGCCATGCCCGACGATACCAAGCCGGCGGCCCTCGAGGGTAAAGCCGCGCTCCTCTGCCAACACCAGCAGGGCAGCCACGACATATTCCGCCACGCTGTTCGCGTTGGAGCCGGGGGCGCTGGCAAACGCGATGCCGGCCTGCTCCAGGTAGGGCTTATCGATGTGATCCTCGCCGATGGTCGTCGTGCCAACGAATTTAACCGGCGTGTTCTCCAAGAGACGCGCGTCGACCTTGGTCACGCTGCGCACGACCAGGGCGTCGGCATCGCTTACGGTCGCCCGTTGAATGGTGCGCCCGGGGTAGGTCTCCACGACACCGAAATCGCCGAATGCCTCGTGCACAAAGGGGATGTTTTCATCCGCTACGATGCGCATGCCGCCTCTGCCTCAATGATGCGCCGGGCCATGGCGACGGCCTCGACGGGGCGCTGGCTGTCGTTGGTCTCTTGACACAGCACGATGATTTGCGCGCCCTGCTGGATGCTGAGCGATACATCGGACAATTCGGCGCGGTAAGGCATCCCCGTGGCGGCATAGCGCTCGAGAATTTGCGAGGCAACCAGGAAGGGTTTCCCCGCCTTGCGCGTACCTTCTGCCACTTGCCGCTGCGCATGCGGGAGGTGCTCCGGCGCCAGGCTCATTCCGAGATCGCCCCGGCCGATGAGGCCGCCATCGGCCACGGCGAGCAGATCGTCGATGATGTCCAAAGCGGAAGCCACCTCGAATTTGGCCAGCACCTGCACGCCCTTGCCGGGCCAGACCTCGTCCACGAAGGCGCGGGTTTCCAGCAGCGGCTCCGGACCCGTGATGAAGGAAGGAACGACGGCGCTAGGATGCACGCCGCGCTCGGCCACGGCCCGCATCAGGTCGGCGTCCTGGTTGCTGATCGGCTTGAACGCCATGTCGCTATCCGGGAAAGAGCAGCCGACGCAGGATTGAATCGCTTCCGCGCAGGTGATGCATTCGGCGATCAGCAGGGGCTCGTTTCCATCCGTCTGCAGGCGGAACTCCTGCCGGCTGTCGCGGAAGAAGATGCGATCACCGCGCTTCAATTTATTGCCGAACGCTCGAATCCCCGGAACCGGGATGAAGCCGGCCCCGACGCCGTCGAATCGTTCCTGATCCTTGATGAGCACGCGGTCACCTGCGTGGAAGCGGTGCGTGGGCATTTCGCCCACCCGCGGCCGGGTCGAGGGCAGGTCGAACAAGAGGTGAATGGTCTGGTCCGCAGCGCTGGCGGCCTCCTGTACGACATCGAGGTCCTTGAAGAAATCACGATCGCGCAGGCCCAACGCAAAGCGAATGTTGCCCGCACCGGCCTCGATCACCCGCTGCACCGTGCGCAAATCACTGCAAGTGCGCCCGATGCTCGCGCAAATGCCGGTCGAACAACCCGGAAGGGTTTGCATACTGCCTCCGTTATGCGGTTGCCTGCCGCCATGGCGGCGTCTCGGGCAAACACGCCTCGAATGTTGCGATCAGATCGTCCTGGTACGCCCCTGCGTACGATCCGTCAAAAAACTTGTCCAGCGCTTCCTCATACAGCAGGCGCCAGGAACTGTCCTCCGCGCCGGGCATGATGGGAAAGAAAAGCGCGCCGTTGTCCTCCGCCGCCTTGCGGTCGCCCGGGGCATCGCCGATCATCAGCATCCTCGAGGGGTCGTAGCGCCCCTCGCTGGCCATGGAGATATGCTCGGACTTCTTGCCCAACTCCTGACCCGCGATCGCGAATACAAAGCCGTCGATGCCCTGCTCCTCCCACTCGCGCTGAAGGGCTTCCGTCGGCGTCTGCGAGCACACCACCATGTCCGCGTGAGCTTGTGCCTTCTCCAGCGATTCCCGCACAAAGGGAAAGGGCGGCAGGCCGCCCTGCACGATCTCGTTGACCGTTTCGTTCACCGCCTTGCTCCACGCCAAGGCGCGGTGCATGTCCGGCTCGTCGTGTTGGTCGCAATACGCCTGCAGGACCGGGTTGCCCAGCTTCGATTCCGTTTCCACCCACTTGCGCAGGTTGGGGATATCGGGCGGCGACCAGCCCCGCTCGCGCACCTTGTCCCAGTCGGCCAGCAGGTCAAAAGTCATCAGCAGCGCGGGGAAACGGTTGATGCCGCGCCACTTCGAGTAGAGATTGACGAACTCGCCCGCTGCCCGCGCGTATTTCGACACGGGTTGGAGGTCCCAATGCTTGATGATGTTCGGGATGAAGCACTCCTTGTGCTTCAACTCCATCGTGTCGAACGCGCAACCGTCCGAGTCGATTGCGATCAGGAACTCGTGCTTGGGTTGATGGCCTGTCAGGATGCTGATGTCGGTCATGGTATTTTCCTGCCTATACGCCCGCAAACGCGCTGAAACCCCCGTCGATCGGTATCACGGTGCCCGTCACGAAGCGTGCCGAGTCCGACGCCAGCCAGATCGCCGCGCCGACGAGGTCGCCACTGACACCGAAGCTCCCCATCGGCGTGTGATCGGTAATCTGCTGTCCGCGCGGGGTCAATTCGCCCGTGCGATCATTCGTGAGCAGATACTGGTTCTGGGGGGTGAGAAAGAAGCCCGGGGCGATGGCGTTGACCCGGAGTTTCGACGAATATTCCTGTGCGAGATGCACGGCAAGCCATTGCGTGAAATTGTTCACGGCCGCCTTCGACGCGCTGTACCCGACCACCCGCGTGAGGGGCTTGAGCGCAGCCATCGAGGAGATATTGATGATGCTGCCGCCGTTCTCGTTGTCTTTCATGCGCCGCCCGAAGACCTGGCAGGGGCGCACGGTGCCATCCGTGAAATTGAGGTCGAACACGCGCCGAAAGGCATCGAGCGGCAGATCAAAAAAACTCAGTGCATCCGAGGTGGTCGCCTCGGGGAGGTTCCCGCCGATGCAATTGACCAGGATGTCGACCTTGCCGAACTCTTCGTAGACCTCGTCGCAAAAGGTCTCGACCGCGCCCTCTTTCGAGCAATCCAGCTCGTAGCCCTTCGCGTGCCCGCAGGATTCCGCCAGCTGCTTGGAGATGCGATCGGCCTTCTCGATGGTGATGTTGGTCACCGCGCACTCGGCGCCCGCCCGGGCGAAGCCACAGGCAATGGCGCTGCCCAATACGCCCCCGCCACCCGTAATCACGGCGGTCTTTCCCGTCAGGTCAAAAAACTCTGCAATATCAGACATGTTGGTAGCGGACTACTTTCTGGTTGGGGCGAATCGCAGCGGGAGCGGAATTGTGTTTTCGTCGCCCCGCGCCATCCTCCAGCGTGGCAACCCCCTCACGCCAAGGCAGCCCCCGTATTCAACCACACGCAGCTGCAAAAAGTCGAACGCGCCCCCATTGCAACCGGGGCAAAACCTGCGTAGTCTGCTTGGGGGGCCACGAAGGCCTGGTCGAGCGGCGCGGGTCCGGAAAAGGAGATCGTGATGAAACTTCGAGTGCTTGGGAATTCGGGTATCGAGGCATCGGCCATTGGATTCGGGGCTTGGGCCATCGGCGGCTGGATGTGGGGCGGCACGGAGGAGAAGGAGGCCGTTGCGGCAATCCACGCGGCCATCGACGCGGGCATTACCCTCATCGACACGGCCCCGATCTACGGTTATGGCCGCTCGGAAGAGATTGTCGGCAAGGCCCTCAAGGGTCGGCGTGACAGCGTCGTGCTGGCGACCAAGTGCGGCATGGTCTGGGATCGGGAATCGGGCGAGTTCATGTTCCAGAGCGACGAGGCCAGCGTGAACGAGCAGGGAGACAAGAAGGTCTACCGGTATCTCGCGGCGGATTCGATTCGTGAAGAGGTGGAACGGAGCCTCACCCGCCTGAAGACGGATGTCATCGACCTGTATCAGCCGCATTGGCCGGACAGCACGACGCCGGCCGAGGACACGGCAGCCACGCTGCTGGCCCTGCAGGAAGAGGGGAAGATCCGCGCGTTTGGCCCCTGCAACATCACGGATGAGATTATCCGCAAGTACGCGGCGACCGGCCCCGTGGCCTCGGTACAGCAGAAGTACAGCATGCTCGATCGGCGGCTGGAGGAGGATGCGCTGCCGTTCTGCATCGAGCAGAACATCGCCGTGCTGGCGTATTCACCGATGGAATTGGGGCTGTTGACCGGCAAGGTCACGGCGGACCGTGTGTTCAAGGAGGGCGATCTGCGCCGGAACCACAAGAAGTTCACGCCGGAGAACCGTGAGCTTGTCGCGCTTCTGCTCGAGGCCCTCACGCCAATTGCGGAGACGCACGACGCCACCTTGGCGCAACTGGTGCTCGCATGGACCATCCATCAGCCCGGCATTACCCATGCCCTCGCCGGTGCGCGCACCTCGGCCCAGGCAGAGGAGAACGCCGTCGCGGGCGTAATTGATCTGACGCAGGACGAGCAAGCCGTCATCGTCGAGGCGATCAACGCCTACAAGGGTGCTGGCGGGGTGTAGTCGCTGGCGGGGTGTGGAGGCTGTGCCAACGGGACGGCGAGGGATCAACGCCCAAGCAGCTTCCGTCGGACTCGTTGCCAAAGGCGACCGAAGCGACCGGCGGCTCCCCGCAGGCCGGAGGAGCGAATCAACTCGCCGTTTTGCGTGCAGAGCACCGGGCGGCCGGTCAATCGGCAGATTTCATTGGATTGACCGAGCGTGCTCTCCACGAAAAGGGACGAGGGCGTTTCGCTGTAGACTTTCGCCTTGTGCGCGATTGACTTGCCCGGTGTGCGATCGGCCAGCGTTGGCAGGTTCATCATGCACAGCTCACCGTACTCGATTCCGTGGCGCTCCAGCCATGCCACCGTCTCGGCACGGTATTTCTCGAGGCGCGAGGTCACAATCCAGCCGAGTTTGCGGCGCGGGCGGAATTTTGGCTCGGCCGACCGGATGAAATGGAGATACCGCTCGCCGTCATCGTCTTCCTCGGGCAAGGGATCGCGGCAAAGCACGCCATCCATGTCCACGCACATCGAGGGGACGATGCCGTGGTTGAACTTGTTCCACTCAAACAGCCACTTCTCACCTGGCAACTCCTCGAAATACAGGTCCACCTCGCCGACCCTGTCCGGGCGGGCGTAGACGCAGCAATACAGCACTTCGAGGTCAAGGTTGGCCGCCGTAACTTCCGCGCGCACCTCAGCAAACTGCTTCCCGGTGAAGATGGCGTCATCCACGATCAGCGCCTTGCGCTCCTGCGCCTGTGGAATGTGCCGTGTGCGATCCCCTCCGCGCATGGTGCGCCCGTCGATCAGCCCCTGCAAATCCGTGAGGGGGAGGTCGAGATAGAGGGATAGCATCAGGGCGGGCACCATGCCGCTGCGGGGCACGCCGACGATGAGGTTCACATCCGGTGGAATTTTGTGTAGGTTGTCAACAATGCACTGGTTAATTTGGCGTACATTGCGATATTGAAGCGGCATCGTAGTTCCAGTTCTTCTGATTGCCAGCCTGACCATTTCCCCCCTGGCCGTTCCCCGTAAATGCGTGGCTGATCGCATAGAGACTATCCTTGTCCACTTCCAAATTCAAGTTGAAATGCACCCTGAATCAAGCCCTAACGCCCGGTTGATACCATCCCCCCTCGGTTGTCGGGCGGGTGCCCCGCAGCCTACAATCCCATCATTCGCCACCACACCGGAAGGAGCCGTTTCCATGCCTCGCCTGAATCGTCGTGACTTTCTCCGTACGGCTGCCGCTGGCGCCGCGACGGCCGTCCTCGCGCCTTCCGCCTTTGCCCTCAAGCGCACGCCACAGGCCATTGCCACGGAGCCCTCGCCGAATTGCCACGAAACGCGTGCCACCCTCGCCGTGCGGAACCCTTCGGAGATTCGGATCCTGCAATTCACCGACATCCATTTCTTCAATGGCCGTGACCGGCGTGGACCCGCCAGGGACAACCGCACGATCGAAGACATGCACGCCCTGGTCGAGTTGAACTCACCGGACCTCGTCGCGGTGACGGGCGACCTCTGGCACGACAACCCCGACGGGCGCGGCGCGGAATTCATGCGCTTTTCCATCGAGCAATGCGAATCCCTCGAGGTGCCCTGGCTATTCACCTGGGGTAACCACGACATGCTGGACGACTACACCGCCGGGCACGATGCCATACGCGGCGCCGCGCGTTCCCTCTATCGCGGCGGACCCGGTGGCGGCAACTACACCGTCGGCCTCGTGGATGCTGACGGCACGCCCGTCTGGGACCTCGTGTGCCTCAACACCACCAATGTTGGCATCCAACCCGCGCAGGAAGCATGGCTGGACGCCCTGCTCGACGCGCGCGGGCCCTCGGAAACGCCCGCCTTCTGCATGCTCCACATCCCCGTGTTGCAGTACGACTATGTCTGGGAGGAAGAGATCGCGGCCGGCTTCAAGTTCGAGGAGGTCTGCTCCTGGGGCGAGGCCGGCAGTGGCCTGTGGCGTCTGCAGAAACTCGGCAACATGAAGGCCCTCTTCTGCGGGCACGATCATGTCAATGACTACGGCGGGCACTTGCGCGGCACGGAGCTGGTCTACGGACGCGCCACCGGCCACGCGGGCTACGGCGGCGACACCGTACGCAAGGGCGCCAAGCTCATCACTGCCAACGCGGCGACCGGGGAGTACCGCTGGGAGTCCATCTTTCCCGATGGTCACCGCTGGCGGCCCGAGGCGGGAACGCAGCTTGATGAGGCGTTGGATGCACCGTGGATGCGCCACCCGGTGGACTTCGGGGAGGAGGGCGTCTAGGCCGGCGCGTTGCCTAGGTGAGTTAATGGGGGTTTATTTGTTTTTGCAATACCTGTGACCGGCAGGTATTCTCAACTCAGTTGCAAATAGCGCTCAGTCGCTAACAAGTGCCAGTTGCGGGCTGCAGCGCCCATGCAGGAGAGGGGCTATCCGATGACCAAGCAATCCGGGGCAGACGCGGCCAAGGGGCCCGTGCTCGAAACGAGGGGGCTCACCGTGGAGTACACCATGGGGCGCAGCAAACGCGTGCGCGCCGTGGATGGGCTCGACTTGGCGGTTCAGCCGGGTGAAGTCGTGGGCTTTATTGGGCCGAATGGCGCTGGAAAATCCACGACCATCAAGGCATTGATGGGCTTTTTGCGACCCACAAAAGGCGAAGTGCGGGTATTCGGCAAGCCGGTGGGAAATATCGCCGAGCGGCGCCGCCTGGGCTTTCTCCCGGAGGTCGCCCTCTACTACCCGTGGCTGACCGCGCGCGAAACCCTGCGCCTGTTTGCGGACCTGAGCGAAATCCCCAAGGCGAAGCAGGAGCCGATGATCGACGACCTGCTTGAGCGCGTGGGGCTGGGCGGGCGAGACAAGGAATCGCTTCGGGGCTTCTCGAAGGGCATGCTGCAACGCGTGGGTATCGCGCAGGCCATCATGGGTGACCCGGAGTTGCTCATCCTCGACGAGGTGACCTCCGGCCTCGATCCCGTCGCCCGCTACGATGTGCGGCGTATCCTGATGGACTTCAAGGCGCGAGGGCGCACGGTCTTCTTTTCCTCGCACGAGTTGACCGAGGTGACGATGCTGTGCGACCGCGTGATCATCGTCGACAGCGGCAAGGTGCTGGAGGAAGGGCCCATTGAGCAGTTGCTCGCGGCCTCGCAGCGCTTCCATGTGCGCATTCGCGGCGACCAGCCCCTCACGACCATGCCGGAGGGCATCATGCTGCACTCCCTGAGCAACGGCTACCATGTCTATGTGGCCGAGAACGAGGAGGGGGTCGAGCGCTTGCGCGCCGCGGCAGGCGCCAGCAACCTGTCGATCGAGGATGTCGAAGCGTCCGCGGCCTCATTGGAAGATTTCTTCGTGCGGCGGATCGGCCGCAAGGTCACCTAGGAGCATATGATGAATAAAGTCTGGAGCGTCGCGAAGGTCACGATTCTGCAATCGTTCCGCCGCAAAGACCCCTATGTCGTCATTATTCTCGTGGCCGTATTGGTATTCGGGGCTGGCCTGTTCAGCACCTTCGGCACGGAGGGCCTCGGGAAGTTCGTGAAGGATGTCGGGTTCACCATCACGAATGTCATGGCCGTTGTGCTTTGTGTCATCACGGCGGCACGCCAGATGCCCACCGAGATCGAGAACCGCACGCTGTATCCGTTGCTTGCCAAACCCGTGTCGCGGCTTCAGGTATACCTTGGCAAGTACCTCGGTGTCGGCATCATGTCCACGGCCGTCGTGCTGTTGTTCTTCATTGAGCTGTACTTCCTCTTCCAGATACTGGGCATTCCCGTCAGCGCCGTGTTCTGGCAGGCGCTCTACTTGCGCATCCTGTCGATGTGGATCATCGCCGGCTTCGTGCTCACCATGTCGATGCTGCTCACCAGCGGCGCGAATGTCACCATTTCGCTCCTGGTTTGCCTTGCCATGCAGACCTTCGCCAACACCATTACGACCGTCGAGACCGACCTTCAGGGAATCGGGCAGGTGCTCTTGCGGGGCTTCTACTTTATCCTGCCGCAGTTGCACCTCTTCGATCTCTCGAAGAAGGAGATTCACGGTTGGCCGCCCGTCGAGCTTTGGGTGCTTGCCGCCTTGACGATCTACGCCGCGGTGTATTCGGCCGCCTTCCTGGCCATCGGCGCGTACCGCTTCCACCGAACGGCCCTATAGCACCCCATGGAGGGTTGATGCCATGCTGAACTCCCCGTATCCCATCTACGCAGCCTTGCTGGCCCTGATTGTGGCCGCAGGTGCGATATTCTCCCCGATCGTGTTGCCGCAGCTGGAATCGGAGCCGGCGTACTCCGCCGAGGAAATCGAGGCCGCGAAGGAATCGATCGCCTTGAGCCTGATGGGGCAGCTCCAGATGTCCATGGAGGGCCTCATGTTCATGAAGGCCATGGACTACCTGCACATCGGTATTGAGCAGCGCATGCTGACACCTTCCGAGAAGGAAGCGGGTGTGCGGCAATGGGGTTCGACGACCACGGCCATCGGCTTGGAGCACCCCGAGGGCCGCAACATGATGCTCGATGCGCACGAGGATTGGCGGGGCATTCTGGGTGAGCTGGACCGCCAGATCCGGCCCTATGCCGTGGATGCCGACGGCAACCCGATCCATGTGCACGATGATCCCGTCGAGTTGATTCCGTGGTATCAGTTGGCCGTTCGCATCAACCCGCACCTTGAGCGGATGTACACCCTCGGGGCCTTTTACATGGCCGACTTTGCCAATGAGCCCGACGAGGCCTTCGAGCTGCTCATGGCGGGCGTAGAGGCCAATCCCCTGAGCTTTGAGATCAATTTTGCCCTCGGGCGCCTGCTGTTCGAGTATCGCACGCGTTTGTCGGAGCTCGAACATCATCACCACGATGATCATGACCACGACCACCACCATCATGACCACGATCACGATGATGTGCCGGAAACGACGGAAGCCGCATTGGAACTCGCCGTGGGATACCTGCGTACGGCCACGGAGGCCGGTGATCGTGCGCAGGAGCGGCATCGGGAACGGCAGCGTCAGAATCAGCCGAGCGTGGGCTTCGATGAATTCGCCCAACAGGTGTACTACGAGTCGTATTTGTTCCTGTCCCGTGCCTTGCTCGAGTTGAACCGGTTGGAAGAGGCTCTGGAAGTGGCCGACGCGGGGTTTCAGCGCACCAACCACAACTTGCTGCGCGTCCAGCGGCGTGTGGTTCAAGCGCGCATCGATGGTGTGGAGCAGGAACCCTTTGAGGAACCGGAGCTGGACAGCGGCACCTGACGGTTGCGTCTCAGGGCACGCGAGCCGTGCCCGGGCGCGCCTAGCGCGGGACCAAGGGTGCGCTTAGCGCGGGTCCAGGATGTACAAGGCCGATGCCGTGCGCAGCGCCAGCGTGGCCGCGCGGCGTTCCCCCAGGGCCGTGGCAAATTCGACGCGCTCGATGGGCTCCTCGGTGTGAATGACCCGGGCCATGTCGCCTCGAAACTCCAGACTGGATTTCCAGATCGTAAACTGGCGTGGGGCATTCTGGCAGCCGAAATCCGCGCGTCCATCGCCATCGAAGTCCGCCGCGGTATGAAGTCGAATCGGGCCGATTTCCCCGGGAAATAGAAACCATTCGACAGGTATTCCGAAAGAAATTGCGGTCGAGGCACGCGCATCAAAGCGCCGCCGGCTCGGGTCGAATGCGTGTACGCGCACGCGGACGGGCCATTCCGCGGATGCCAGCGCATCGCTCAAGGCCCCCACCGAGCGCCCGGGCAGGGGGGCGTCCCACAGGAGCAGATCCGCGTGGCCATTGCCGCTGAAATCCGGCGGCGTGGGGGAGAGCAGAATCGTTCCGGGATACCGCCGCTCGGGACCCGGTCCGTCGCTTGTGGGAAGGGAGCGGCCGCCCTCGTCCAGCAATCGGCGCTCCACGCGGATGAGTGTCTCGGCCCGCTCACTGCTTGCCAAGGCGAATCGCGCCCGAAGCTCGTGAACCTCGGTGGCGCCGATACGAAAGGCGGGCCAGGTCTGCCCCGTGCCGCCCGTATCGGGCCGGGGTACGCGAGGGCCCTCGTACAGCTGTCCCTCGCGGGCGATCGGCACGAGATCGGCGGGCAAGTCCGGCTCAAAGGCGACGATATGGCTCGCGAAGCCCTCCAGCCCATCCGCGGGGCCCAGTTGCGGCTCCGTGGTCGTCCAAGTGCGGAAAGGCTGGCCAAATTCCACCCGCTGCGGGGCATCCTCGCCAATGGGGAAACTCCGCACGACTTCGCCCGCAATCGTCAGCAAATCAAAGGTATCGCTGCCCGGCAGGGCGATCAGGGCGGCGTCTTCCTTCTCCACCACCAGCACATAGGGGTATGGCTCCGCCGCTGTCCGCGCGAGCCGGTTCGGCCGCTCGAACATTACCGACGGTTGCCGGCCGGGTCGCAGGGAATAGCGCACGAGGGCGTCGTCTTGCACCGCTATCAATTCCGGTACGCCGTCGCCGTCGAGGTCGGCGATGTCAAAGGCCGAAGTCCCCTCGGCGAATTCAATAACGACCGGTTCGGCGTCCGGGATGGCGCCATCATAGATGTGCAGCGTGTAGCGCGTTAGCAGGCAGATGTCCGCCACGCCATTGCCCGTGGCATCGGCGAGGAAGACGGTTGTGTCGGCCTCCAGCGGGACGACGCGCACCATGCCGAGTGTCGACGCGGTGGCCACGCATACGGCGATAAGCCCGCTGACCATCATGAGCCATCCTCCCGCGTAAAGTAGACGCGCGCGGGCGGGCTTGGCCCCGCGGAAGGACGCGTGCGCGGGGTGATCACGATGTCCGCCCGGCCGTTTCCATTGACATCCATTACCACGAAGGTCTCGTCCAGACCGATGGGTACCTCGGCCGCCGGCGAGCGCTCGAATGCACCGCCCCGTGCGCGGTAGATGGCCAGCCGATCGGGCCTGACCTGAATCACGGCATCGTTCAGGCCATCGCCGGTGAGGTCGCCACCGAGATCGAACAGCTCGCTGGACTGGTAGCGCTGGAAATGCGCGGAGTAGCGTGAGGGGGGCTCGTCGAGCTGAATTGTGAAGCTCCCCTCGATGGAGGGTGTCCGCGAAAAGCGGCCGTCCTCCTGATAATGCACGGCGATGCGATGGTCCACCCGCCGGTTGCTCAGGGCGCGGGCGACCACATCGCGCGCGCCGCCCTCGAACAGGCCAATGTGGTGGGCGATAAGGTCCAGCTGCCCGTTGCCATTGAAATCAACGAAGGAAACCGAGGGCCGGAACGACAACGAGCGGATTTCCTGCACGGTTTCCCCCGCATCGGTCGAGGCGAGTGTCGAATAGAGTGGGGCCGGGATGAGCGATGCCCGCGTTTGTGCCAACTCACCGCCGGCAAAGTCGAGGGCCTCGCCGTCGTTCAAGCGCCATGGACGCAGCGCATGGGAGACCGGGGGAGTGGTGGTGACTTCGCCGCGCACAACCTGCAGCGCGCCGCTCTCATCGGGGGTTACCTCCATGCGCGCCACGATATACCGGGCGCTCTGCGCACTGTTCTCCGTACGCTCGATGGTCGTCACCGTGTTGCCATCCAGGTAAAAGCGGCACGCCATCTGCCGTGCCGGAAAGGCCACGCGGCGCTCGGAAGGGGGCCAGATCGTCAAGCTGGGTGGCCGCGCGAGGCGAAGCGGCGGAAATACATCGAGCACCTCCGCGGGTCCGTAGGCGCCGTCTTGAAAGCGAATCACGGCGAGTCCCGTGGGCACCGCGGCCACAATCGCCGGTTCGCCGTCACCATCAAAGTCATGCAGCAATCGCCGAATACGCACGCGCGGATTGGCGCGTGTCGTTTCATCCACGCCGGGAAACTCGGGGTCGCGTACGGCCTCGGCGAAGGCCTCGGGCCACTGCATTTTCTGCTCGTGGATGGTCTCCCACTCGCCATCACGCCACCGAAGCCGCTCCACGCGGTCGCGAAAGAACAGGAACAGATCGCCTTGCCACACATCGGCGAATGGGCGTTCCTCGGTGCCCGGAATTGGCTCGCGCGCCCCTTCGGGGAATCGGCCCTCGCGTTGAAAGGCCACGGTATCGGGCAGAAGGAGGTCCATCGCGCCGTCGCCGTCCAAATCCGCCTGCAGAAACGGCCCCGAGGGAAGCGCATTCAGGGTATGGCCCCGTTCGACGAAAAATCCCGTCATGGGCTGCTCGTCAAAGGCCAGCGCCGCCATGCCAATGGCGAGTGCGGCGGCGGCCATCATGAGGCGAGGTTCTTCCGCCGGAACACGGCAATGGCAACCGCCAATGCGATCACCATGGTGCCGATCGAAACGGCGGCACAGGTGGCCGCCATCGGCATCCAAGTCGCGGGCACGCCGTCCGCATGGCTCGCGAAGACCCGCCATGGGACCTCGAGGTAGGTCGTCATCACGAGCGGCGCGATGCCGAGGGGATGCTTGATCACTTCCAGTGTCAGCCAGCCGCCGAGGGCGACGAGCACCGCGGTGGCGTTGTTTCGTGCGAACACCGAGATGCACAGTCCACACGCCGCCGCCGCGAGCAAGGGCAAGAGGGCCAGCAGCATGCCCAGTCCGTACGCCGTTCGCATCGCGTTGTCGGCGTAGATCAGCTCGCCCCCGTACGACACGCCCAGCAATTCGCCCATTGCCATCGGTACGGACCACGCCGCCAGCGCAGTGACGATGACCAGCAAGGCCGCGTACGCCGTGGCCATCAAGAATTTTGCCAGCAGGAGTTCGTGGCGTTGAATGGGCCGCACGAGCAGCAGTCGAAGGGTGCCGTGGCTTCGGTCGGACGCGACCAGGGTGGCCGAAAACGCCAGCAGCACGACGAATCCGAGGTGATTTAATGCTGCGCTCGTGGCGTAGCCCACAAACGCATAGCTGTACGGCGTGCCTCGAAATAATGGCGATGCCGCCGCGGCCGCCACGGTGATGAGTATCAGGAGGGGACCGGCGTAACTGAGCCGGTTGCGCAGGGCTTTGCTCCACTCCACGCGAAAAGCATTCCAGATACGCCGCGTCATTTGTTCAAGACCTTGAGGAAATAGTCGTGCAAACTGCGGCGGCGAGGGATAACCCCGGCCACACGAAAGCCGCCTGCCACGAGATACGATGCCAATTGATGCGCATTGGGCTCATGCAGCCGCACGATCAGCTTGCCTTGCGACACCCGCACGGACTCTACCCACGATTCTGCCGCGAGGCGCTTGCTGGCCGCGTCGGGGGCATCGACCAGCACCGTCACCTCGGCTTGGTCGTAGGAGAGGAGGGCGTCCGTCGCCTCGCAGCTGACTAGCCGCCCTTGGTTGAGGATGGCGACGCGGTCGCACAATTGCTCCACTTCATGGAGCTGATGACTGGAAAAAATGATGGTGACCTTGGCCTCGTCTGCCAGGAAGCGCAGCAGCCGCAGTACCTCGATGGTTGATTCCACATCAAGGCCGTTGGTCGGCTCATCCAGGATGAGCAACTCAGGCTCGGAGAGAATCGCCTGCGCAAGCCCGAGCCTTTGCAGCCCCCCTTGGCTGAAACCGTCCACCCGCCGCCCCGCTGCATGCAACAGGCCCACCCGATCGAGCACGCGGTCGACATTGACCTCGACCCCCGCGAGGCGGGCAAGGAGCCGCAGGTTCTTGCGCGCGGTCAGGTGAGGGTAGAACGACGGGCGCTCCATGAGGACGCCCACGCGCCCGATGGTGGAGAGGAAGGCCCGGGGAAAGGGCTGCCCGAAGAGCGATATGGAGCCGCTTGTCGGCGGGATCAGGCCCGTCAACATGCCCAAAGTAGTGCTCTTGCCCGCGCCGTTCGGCCCGAGCAGGCCCAGCACCTCGCCGGACTCAACGGTCAGGTTGAGCCCGCCGACGGCCACGAGTTGCCCGTAGCATTTGGTCAGGTTTTGAAGGCGGATGCAGGTGGCCATACGGCGATCCTATCAGGAATGGTCCCGGGGCCCAACAAAAACGCAGGGGCGGACAACTCGCATCCGCCCCTGCGTGGTAACCGCGCTGGTGCGCATTCTAGTGGCCTGGCTCCAGGATTTCCGCATTGAATGGAGCCTGCACAACCGTGATTTCGTTGCGAACGGACTGCACACCCGAAGTGTTCAGGGCAATATTGCCCGCAATCTGCTTCATCGTCTCCGATTCCACCAAGCCCGTCAGGATGCACTCGCCGTCGATGACATCCACCTCGAGGTCGCGCACGCGCACATGGCGGTTGAAGGCGATGCGGGTCTGCACCTGTTTCTCGGCTGCCTCGTCGGTCACCGTCCCGGTGACGCGCTCAAGCACGCCGTCGGCCTGGCGCCGCTCGGCGATGGTGAGGTTGCTGACAACGCGCTCGACGCCCTGCGTCTCGGAGGCTACCTGCACGATGCGGTCCCGCTGCTCCTCGGAGAAGGCGATGCCCGTGAGGGTCACGACGCCATTCTGCGTGCGCACGCCGATGCTGAGGCCGCGGATTTCGCGATGCCCCAAGAGGCGCGTGCGGACGGACGCCGAAGTCGTGGTGTCCTGGATCCGCTGCTGCCAGCTTCGATCCACTCCGCCGCGTGGCAATTCATCCACCACGACGATCTCGTTCGTGACCCGACGCACGCCGGTGGTCTGCTCGGCCAGTTCCTGCGCCAAGTCGCGCTGGACTTCGTTGTCCACGCTGCCAGCCAGCCACACATGCCCCTCCTCCACCCGCGTATTGATGTTGAATACATTGAGATGGGGGTTCAGCGCGATGGTGGTCTCCAGGCGGGCCTTGGTCGCGGCGTCCTCAATGGCCGATTGCGCGCGGGCCTCGCCGGCGCCCAAGAGTGCCAGCAAGGCCACGGCAAACCCGATGATCGCAGGCGTCCGCATTTACAGGATGCCCACTTCCTTGAGGCCGGCAATGCCCTCCTCAACTTCCTTGGCCGAGTTGTGCAGCGCCGTCATTTCCTCTTCGGAAATGTCGATCTCGACAACCTTCTCGACGCCATTCTTGCCAAGGATGACCGGCACGCCCATGTAGATGTCCTTGAGGCCGTACTGACCGGTCAGCAGGGCCGCGCAGGGAAGCAACTGCTTCTCATCCCGCACGACGGCCTGCGCCATGCGCACCGCGCTCGCGCCCGGGGCGTAGTACGCGCTGCCGGTCTTGAGCAGGGCGACGATTTCGCCGCCACCCTTGCGCGTGCGGTCCACGATCGCGTCGATGCGCTCTTTCAGCATCAGTTTCGTGATCGGGATGCCCGACACGGTCGTGTGGTGGGGCAGCGGGACCATGCTGTCCCCATGCGAGCCCAGCACCATCGTGTCCACATTCTTCATGCTCACATTCAGTTCCATCGCCACGAAGGCGCGCATGCGTGCGCTGTCGAGGCAGCCAGCCATGCCGATCACGCGCTCGGCCGGGAAGCCCAGCTTCTGCTGCGCGAGGTAGACCATGACATCGAGCGGGTTCGTCACGATGATCACCACGCTGTCCGGTGCGTGCTTGGCGATGTTCTCGCAGATCTCCGTCATGATGTTGCCGTTCTTCTCGAGCAGGTCGAGGCGCGTCATCCCGGGCTTGCGCGGAAGGCCGGCGGTCACGATGCATACATCCGCGCCCGCAATGTCCTTGTAGTCATTCGTGCCCGTGACCACGCTGTCGTACCCGCGAATCGGGCCGGCCTGGGTGAGGTCGAGCGCCTTGCCCTGCGGCAATCCCTCGACGATGTCCGTGAGGACCACATCGCCCAACTCCAGCTCCGCGCAATACTGCGCCGCCGATGCCCCCACATTGCCCGCGCCGATGCAGGCAATCTTAAACCGCTTCCCAACTGTCATTGATAGGTCTCCGTGTTCCCCTAACAGGGTGTGCTGTCGAAAGAGAAAGTATACCCGATGGCCGCCGCGGGTTACACGGAAGCCTCCCCGCCCGGGCCTGCGTCACGGTTGAGAGTTCGGGCCGAATGGTGTCGCTTGGCTTGTCACGACTATTGAGGCGCCGCAGCGGTCGCTCAATCGACCCGTCGAGGTCACGCTGGCCCGAAGGGTCTGGACATGGAAGCCCATCGCGGCATAGCCGCAACCAACAGTGGGATGTGCCGGAGACACACCTAGAATCGGGGCATGTCCACCCGAATTTTGACACGGATTTCCGTGGATTACACGGATGGAGAAGGGCAGACCTGTCGGGTGTCAGGCAAAATCCGTGCAAT
>ERZ869909.253-NODE-253-length-76002-cov-7.629318_pt1 | contig 76002 bp, 53 predicted proteins | sample MGYA00520892_ERZ869909 | MGnify/ENA primary metagenome ERZ869909 (study PRJEB32215, sample SAMEA104723947) | bioreactor metagenome | biome: bioreactor; feature: anaerobic bioreactor; material: water | place: China | collected 2015-03-12 ...
GGCAGCGGCAGCGGCGGCAGGCCGTGTGGCAGGCCTTGCAGACGGCCTTGCGGCAGGCCGTGCAGAAGGCCGTGCAGACGGCCTTGCGGCAGGCCGTGCAGAAGGCCGTGCAGAAGGCCTTGCGGCAGGCCGTGCAGAAGGCCGTGCAGACGGCCTTGCGGCAGGCCGTGCAGAAGGCCGTGCAGAAGGCCTTGCGGCAGGCCGTGCAGCTCTTTTGCGTCTCGTCCAGACGTTCGCACCTGAGCGCGTGCAGGCAATGGCCTCGATTCCAGACCTCGCCACGCTGACGGAGGAGGTGAGCGCGTTGATGCAGGAGCAACGACGATAGCTGGTGCCGCCTCCCGCCTCCCGTCTTCCTTGTGCATAGCTACGCAGGATTGCAGGATCGAGCAATGTAGGCGCACGTCCGGACCGCGAGGGAGGCAGAGCGTGCGCACGCACCTCGCGCGCACCTCGCGGGCGTCGCGCGGGCGCCGCGCGGGCGCCGCGGGCGTCGGGCTCAGGCGCGGCGCAAGACCAGCAGGGGGATCTCGTTCTCGGTCCCGATCCGCATCGGTGGACCCCAGTAGCCGGTGCCCTGGCTGATGAAGACAGTGCCCTTGCCTGGGCGTCGGTAGAGGCCCGCGGAGAAGGGGTGCACCTTGCCCACGACCGCGTTCCACGGGTAGTACTGTCCGCCGTGGGTGTGGCCCGCGAGGAAGAGGTCGAAGCCTTGCTCATCGGCGGCGTGCACCGAGAGGGGTTGGTGGGCGAGGAAGAGGCGGAACGCGCCCGCTGGCGCACCGCGCAGGGCGGCCCGCGCGTCCTCGCGGTGGCCGGGCGCGAGGCGGCCCGCGCTGTGATCCGTCACGCCAGCCACCACCACGGGCTGACCGCGGTGCTCGAAGGTCCTGTGCTCGTTCAGCAGCACCTGCAGCCTGCGCTCGCGCTGCAGGTAGGCTACCCAGCGCGGGCCCTCCCAGTAGTACTCGTGGTTGCCGGTGACGTAGTAGACGCCGTGCGTCGCCTCCAGACCATCCAGAGGCTCCGTGTAGTGGCCGATCCGCTCCGGGTAGCCGTCGACGAGGTCACCCGTGATGACCACGAGGTCAGGCCGCGCCCTGTTCGTGCGCGCCACGACCTCCTCGCAGAAGGCGCGCCGCAGGGTCGGCCCGAGATGGAGATCCGAGAGATGGGCGATGCGGAGCCCCTCCAGCGACGCTGGCAGGCCCTCGATAGGGGTGCTCACCTCGACCACCCGAGGCAGCCGAACGCCGCCAGCGACGCCTACCCCGGTCGCGGCCGCCGTCGCGGCCAGCACCCCTCCGCTGCTCCAGCGCAGGAAGCGCCGACGGTCTTCGGAGAAGGCCTCCCGTGTCGCCGCGCTCGGCGGGCGGGCAGCGTCGGCCGCTCCCTCAGGGTCGCTGGGGCCCACCGCGCTCCCCCGGCGGAAGGACGCGACCACCGCGGCGAGCCACCAGAGCCAGTCCCGCAGGGCGGCGTGGATGACCAGCAAGGACACGGCGCCCATGAGGGTGTAGGCCACGAAGAGGAGGCCGTGCACGGCGGGCAGGTCCGGGTTGACCTGGCGCACGTAGAAAGTGCTGGTGGTCAGCAGGAAGCTGACGCCGAGCGCCGCGCGCAGCGCCTTCCGCGAGGCCGCGTCCTTCGCTACGCCACGGGTCAGGCTCCACCCCAGGTAGGCGTGGAGCGCCAGCCACACCGAGGTCGCGACCAACCCAAAGACGATCATGCTCCACTGCGCCGACATCCTGCTCCTTGGCTCGTCCCGCTAGAGCACAGCGCGGGTCCCTCCGCAACGCGTGTGCCGCGCTCGACAATCCCTTGGATGAGAGGCAGTCTCCATCGGTGCGCCCTCCTCCCCCTCTGCAGGTGTCCCATGGTGCGACCACAGCGCGTCTCCTCCGCTACCCTGACCTGGCGCGCCTTGGCCGCGCTGGGGCTGGCCGCCATGCTCGTCACGTCGTGTTTCGAGGCGGACGACGATGACGCCGCAGCCCCGGACACCCTGGGCGGCGACGTGACGCCCTGCCCCGGCGGCGCGCCCCTCAACCTCTGTGGGGGCTGCGCGCCCTTGCAGGAGAGCGAAGGTCAGGCGTGCGGGAGCTGTGATTCTGGGCGTTGGCGCTGCGTCGGCGGTGACCTCGCGTGCGAGGGGGACTTGGCGGGGAGGGCGACGGACGCCACGTGCCCTGAGGGCGCGCGCTGCTTGGAAGGGCGCTGCGTGGCGGCGCGCTGCACCCGCGACGAGGACTGCTTGGCGGCGACGGGGGCGCAGATCTGCGAGGCCGGCGCTTGTGTCGACCCAGCCTGCTGGAATGACCGCGACTGCAGCGAGGAGACCCCCCTCTGCGAGGGTGGGCGTTGTGTCAGCGGAGGCTGCGAGGGGGCGCGCAACGCATGTGGAGGTTGCGCAGCGCTGGCGGAAGCGCCCGGCGACGCGTGTGGTGCCTGCGGGGGCGGGACGCTGCGCTGCGCCACGTCCGGGGACGCGCTCTTCTGCGAGGGCGCCCCCGACTTGACCTCCGATCCGGCGAGCTGCGGCGGGTGTGGCAACGCCTGTGCGCCGGGCGCGGCGTGTGTCGGCGGCGTCTGTGAGGCTCCGGGGCGCTGCGAGGTGGACCAAGACTGTCCTGGCGGGCAGGTCTGCAGCGCTGGGGTCTGTGGAGCGGCGTCCTGTCCCGAGTCGATCACCTTCTGCGGCACCTGCGCGGACGCCGCGCTCGCGGGGACGCATATCGGGTGCAGCTTTGTGACCGCAGACCTCCCGCACTTCGACGACACCTTCAGCGCCGGGGATCGCCGCAGCGCGCTCGTCCTCACGAACCCCGGCGCGCGCAGCGCGCAGGTTGACGTCTTCGCTGCGGACAGCGCTCTCACGATCCCGCCCGAGCTGCGTGCTCGGAGCGTCGCGCCTGGTCAGAGCGTCACCCTGCTCCTGCCAGCGGCGCAGTTGGTCACCTCGGGGGTGACGCGGCGCACGTTCCGGGTCACCTCTTCGGAGCCGATCATCGTCCATCAGCTCAAGCACCACCGGCAGGACGCGGACTCCTCCGATGGCACGCTCCTTCTCCCCCTGCACGCCCTCGGGACGCGCTACCGTGTCGTGAGCTGGCCCGGTTCGCCGCCCATGCTCCCGCAGTTCTCGGAGCGCCAGGGGGACGGGCAGTACGGGTGGTTCGCGGTGGTCGGGACGGCCGCGGCGCCGACGGAGCTCACGATCACCTTCAGCGCCGCGTCACGCGCGGGGCCGAGTGTCCCAGCCTATCCCGCGGGGGAGCCCCAGGGTTTCACGCTGCAGGAGGGTGAGGTGGCGGTCTTCTTCTTTGACGCGACGGAGGGCCCTGCGCCCGTCGCGCGTGACGCGACGGGCACCCTGATCGCTGCGGACCAGCCGGTGGCGGTCTTCTCAGGGCATGCGCAGGCGGTGGTCGCGCCTCCCGGGGAGCTTGAGAACTGCTGCGCGGACCGCATCGAGACGCAGCTCTACCCTGAGCGCGCGTTGGGTCGCCGCTATGTGGCCGCGGCATCGGCGGGGCGCGGGGTGCAGGCGCAGGACGTCTACCGCGTCGTCGCGACGCGCCCGGGCACGGTGGTGACGACGCAGCCACCGATCTCCGGTCTGGAGGGTGTGGTGCTGGACGCGGGCGCGTGGGCAGAGGTGAGCGCGCGCACCTCTTTCTACCTGGAGGCCACCGAGCCCGTGCTCCTGGCGCAGTACTTGGTTGGGAAGAACGTCACTTCGCTGGACGAGGCGGTGGGTGATCCGGCGCTCTTGTTGGTGCCACCCCTCGACGCTCTGCTGGACCGCTACTTGGTGACGGTGCCCAGTGTGTTCCCGCAGACCTGGGTCGCGTTGGCCTACCCGACGGGGACCACGCTGCGGCTGGACGGCGCGGTGCTGCAGCCCACCTTCGAGGGGCCGGTCGGCACCTCAGGGTGGACGGTCGCTTCGCTGGCCTTGCCCTCGGGCGTGCATCATCTGGCTGCCGACCAGCCCTTCTCCGTGCACGTCTACGGCTACGCGCCCTCGGCGTCCTTTGCGCTCGTCGCCGGGCTCCGCGTTCAGGCGCCCTGAACGAGCGGGCCGGTGAGTCCTGTCTCTGGTGGTGGGCTCTGGGCTGGGCGGCCTAGGGGTTGGGGGGGTCGCCGTAGAGCGCGCGCAGCGCGTCCGTGCGGCTGAGGATGCCCACGAGCTTGCCGCCGCGCAGGACGGGCAGGCGCCCAACGTCGTGGTCGGTCATCTTGGCGAGGGCGGCCTCGATGGCGTCGTCGGGTGTGGCGGTGATCAGGTGGTGCGCCATGCACGAGGCGACGGTGAGGGCCATGCGCTCGTCGCGGCGCGCCTTCTCGATGTCGCGTCGAGAGATCATGCCTACGACCTCGCCCTCGCGGACGACGGGCATCCCTTTGAAGGGGGCGTGGCAGAGCAGCGTCTCGAGGTCGCGCAGGGGGAGATCGGGCGCGACGGTCTGGACGGGCGAGGTCATGAGGTCCTTGACCTGCCGGGGGTGTGGGGGGTCGGCGCAGAGGGCGCGCTTGACGGCGAGGATGACGGCGTCTGTCGTGGTGTCCCGTAGCATGGCGGCAGCGGCGGCCGGGTGACCGCCGCCCCCGAGCGCTCGGGCGACGGCCCCGACCTCGACCGCCGCGCTGCGGCTTCTGGCGACGAGCTGGACCTTGCTGCCTTTGAGGCGAATCGCGGCGAAGAGGGCGGCGTAGCCGTCGATGGCGAGCGCCTGGCCGACGACCTCCGCCATGCCGTCGATGGTGCCCTTGGGCTCGATGGCGACGAGCCCGATGTCGAGCCCTGCGACCTCGAAGGTCTCGATCTGCGAGAGGATGTCGATGAGGAGGGCGCGTTGGTCTGTCGACCAAGCGCGGTGCAGGTAGCGCCCGACGACGGGCAGCTCTGCGCCGCACTCGATGAGCCAGGCGGCGCTGCGGGCGTCGCGGGCGGTGGTGGAGGGGAAGAGCAGGGAGCCGGTGTCCGCGTAGATGCCGAGGAGGAAGAGGGTGGCCTCCTTTGGGGTTGGCTCGATTCCTCGGCACTGCATCTGTTCGAGCAGGAGGGTGACGGCAGCCCCGGTCGGCTCGATCCACTCGTGGTCCCCGACGAGGTCGTCGTCGCTGGCGGGGTGGTGGTCGATGATTCGCAGGCGCACGCTCTCGGGAGTTGCCGCCCGTCGCGCCCACAGCACCTCGTGTTCGATGAGGCGCGAGCGGCCGCGGGCGTCGACGAGGATGACGTCGTCGACGGCGTCGGGGTCGATGTCGGTGAACTCGCGCGTCCGAAAGAGGTCCTTGTGGAGCGCGAAGAACTGGTGCACCGGTCGGCCGAGCCGCTTGGACCTCACGACGGTGGCGTCGGGCCAGAGTTTGGACGCGGCGAACTGGGACGCGACCGCGTCGAAGTCCGCGTTGGGGTGCGTGACGATGAGCTGCATGCGGTCAGGGGGAGAAGGTCTCACGGGCGGTTGCGCCGGCGATCACCTCTTCCAAGGCGAAGCGCATGGGCCAGGTCTCGTTGGCCAGCCAGAGGCGCACTTGGTCGTCGAAGTAGGGGCTGTTGGTGAGGCCGGACTGGCCTCCTGGGAGGATGTTCCAGCCTCGGACGACGCCCTCACCGAGCTCGATGACCATGCGGAACACGGGGCCGGAGCCGTAGGAGAAGCGGGTGCCGGAGAGGCCGGGGTTGGCTGCATCGACCGCGAACTGGTCCCCGTCACGGGGGAACCACTGCAGCGCGCCGCGTGGGTCGCCTTGCGGGAGTCCTGGCATGACGCGCACGCGGCGTGCGTTGATGCTGAACTGGTCGGTGAGGATGGAGAGCCCGGGTTGATCGCCGAGGAAGCCGGCGAGCAGGGATTCGAAGCGGACGACGTGGCGCAGGCCCCAGAGCCACGCGTCCATGTCGTCGGTGCCGAAGCCACCTTCGTCGCCGTTGGGCGCTGAGGCGAGGAAGGTCAAGGCGTCTTGCAGCGCGAGGAGGGCGACCTCCGTGGAGGATTCGACGACCTCCGTCGAGAGGATGTCCCAGAAGGCGGACTCTTGGGTCTCGGCGTTCCAGGAGGCCAGGTCGAGCGGGTTGTCGGGGCCGCGGCCTGCGATCATCTGCAGGAGCAGGTAGATGCGGCCGGTGGCGCCGCTGCCTTGCCAGACGCTGGGCATGCGCTCGTCTTCGATGGCGAGGCGGGGCAGCGCGCCGAACCAGGCGTTGAAGATCATGGTGGCGACGGCCTGCTCGCGGTCGGCGGCGGAGGGGCTCTGGTAGAAGGTCTCGACGCCGGAGCGTGCGATGAGGCCGAGCGTCTGCCAGCGCTCCATGCGCGTCCGCACCTCCTCGAAGCGCTCCTCCTGGAGGTTGTAGAGCGCGACGATTCGCTCCTCGCTGCTCCCTTCGAGCAAGACGCGCTCGGAGCGCGCGAGGGCACCGGCCTCCTCGATGGATTCGATGAGGAAGGTGACGAAGTCCTCCCCGAGCCGAGAGTCGACGTTGGCCTGGATGGTTTGCATCTCCTGCGCGCTCGCTCGGTTGTCGGCGATCGCGCGCTCCAGCGCGTGGTGGATGGTGTCGGCGCGGTAGCCCTCGAGCCAAGGCCCTCCGATGTACCAGGGCTGATCGGTGATGCGGCCGGAGAAGGTGATGCCGCCGGGGTCTTGGTTCGCGTTCTGGAGGAAGCCGCGCTCGGGGTTGATGGCCTGCGGCATGACGTCGAAGGGCACGACGCAGCGGTAGGGGTCTTCGGCGTGGCTCTCGTCGACGCGCCCGTCGGCGAGGGTCGGGATCGTGAAGTTTCCGTAGCGCGTGCCGTCCAGCAGGAGCGCGGGGTCAGCGCCCCCGGCCCACGTGCGGTCCTCGTTACGCTCCAAGTAGGAGCGGCAGGGGACGGCTTGGTAGGAGGTGTAGAAGATGTTGCCGGCCGTGTCGGTGGCGATGATGTTCTGGGAGTAGGCGATGAGGTAACGCGTCCACTCGCGGAACTCGAAGACGTCGCGTGCGGTGCCGAAGCCCTCGAGGGCCGTGAGGAGGGCAGCGACGTGGAAGCCCGCGTAGGCGAAGCTCACGCCGGTGATGACGCCGTCCCCGTCTAGGTCACCGGGGACGACGTAGGTGCCGCGCAGGTTGACGAGGGTCTCGCCTTCCTCCAGGGCTTGGCCCGGGCTGGCGCGTCGGCCTTCGATCTCGGCGATCCAGCGGCCGTCGAAGGTCTGCCAGCGGGGCCACACCTCGCTCCGCCCTTCGCTGCCGAGGGCGGGCACGGAGGCGACCTCGTAGACCTCGTCGATCCGCACGAGGGGCCGCCACTCGCCGTCGAACCAGCTGTGGGTGGGGAGGCCCTCTTCGTCGAGGAGCAGGCGCTCCTCGTACCAGTCCGTGATGTCCCCGCTGAGCTGGGTCTGGCTCCAGGCGACGTGCCCGTTCGTGCCGACGGCGAGGAAGGGGAGGCCCGGGAAGATGAGGCCTACCTGGCGGAAGTCGTCGCCGCCGAGCGCCGAGGTGTCGAAGCCGATCTGATAGAAGAGGGAGGGGACGGAGAGCTGCAGGTGACCGTCGCCGGCCAGCAGCGAGGTGCCCTCGGTGGAGTGTGTGCCTTGGACGGCCCAGACGTTGGATCCGTAGCCGGCCTCCGCGTCGCGGTTGAGGCGCCGCTGGAGGCGCTCGTTGCGTTCGTCGAGACGCTCGAGGACGGCGGTGGGGACCCGCGTCCCCTGGGGCAGGCGGACTGGCGCGGCGAGCCGCATGGCGGCGGGGGCCGGCGCGCTCTGGCCCTCGGTTCCCCAGCCATCCGCCGAGAAGATCGGCTTCACTGGGGCGATGCGCGGCCAGATGTCCTCCAGCAGGCCACGCGTGCGCTCTTCTTCGAAGCGCGCGCCGTTGAAGTGGCCTGCCATGCGCGCGACGTTGCGGGCGCGCCCGACGTCCCCGGTCTCGTAGCCGAGGTTGTAGACGATGACGGCCGCGAAGCCGGTCAGGTCGCGGCGAGAGAAGGGCTGCATGAGATCGACGACGCGGGACGCGCCGAGCAGGGTGCGGGCCGCGCGCAGCTCGGAGGGCTGGGGTGCGTCGCCGGTGCGCACGGCCTCGATGTAGGCGTTGATGCCGGCCGCGAAGGCGTCCAGGATCTCCTCTTGTTCAGGGGTCAGGTGCTCGAGGATGCGCTCGGCCACGTAGCGCATGCCGCTCCCGCGGGATTCCTGATCGGACTCGAGGGCGACGTCGCCGAGGAGGGGGGTCAGCTCGCCCAGCCCGAGCCTTCGGCCGAGATCCATGACGAAGTAGCGGTCTCGGGCGACGACGAAGCCCTGGACGAGGGCCAAGTCGTGGCGGTTCTCGGCGTAGATGTGGGGGATGCTGCCCTCGACGCGCACGACGTAGGCGCGCCCGCGCAGGCCGGGGAGGGTCCAGGCGGCGGTCTCCGGCACGCTCTGAATCCACTCCTCTGGCGTCTGCGGCTCCACCGGATCGCAGGTGTCGTTCACGTCGCAGGCGTCGGGGACATCGACGTTGACCTCGGTGTCCGTGTCAGGGTCGGTGTCCTGCGGCTCATCGGTGTCGGCTGCCGTGTCTTCGTTGACGTCAGGCGTGGGTGTGGGATCCTTCGAGCCATCGCTGCCGCATGCGCCGAGGAGCGCGAGGCCTGCGAGGAGGAGCCCGAGGAGGAGCGAGCGCACGATATAAGGCTGCGGGAGGGGCTGGGGCGAGATTCGAGGCATCCGAGAGACTCCACGAGCGGAGGGGTGACGCGAGCCAGAGAGCGCGACGGGATGGGAGCGGGCGTGGTGACGCCGCACCGGCGATGCGACGGGGCCGCGCCTAGGCTAGACGCTTCCAGGGGCGAGCGCAAAGGCTGCGAGGGGCGCGCCAATTCGCTTGGCGTTGGGGCGCGCTAGGGCGCCGTCGGGCCCCACCGGCGCGGAGACCCTCCCGTGGATAACGCTATGCGTCATCGTGGGTTGCAGGATGGCGTCATGCGCATTAGAGTGGGGTCTCGTTGTCAGGGGTCGCTGGACCGGCGCGGGCATCGCTGTGGCTTTGGGGTGTGTTGAGGCTGGTGGGCGTGTTGGGGCTGGTGGGCGTGTTGGGGGTTGGCTGTGATGGTGGTGGACGAGCGGAGGAGCGGATGTTGAATCGGGTACGAGCGAACAAGGACCTGTTGTTGACGGCGGGTGGGATGGTGGCGCTGATGGCCGGTCGCAAGATGACGGCGATCTCCCTCTTCTCCGCGGGATTTCGCGGTTTGGAGGAGAATTGGCGGGCGGCGCACCCTGAGTTCCAGGGTGACTGGTCCGAGCGCTGGGCGCGCGCGGAGGCCTTCTACGAGGAGACCCACAAGGACGAGGTCAACCGTTGGCTCCACATCGTCGGCATCCCGATCATCGTTGGCGGCACCGCGGGTCTCCTCTTGGCGACGCCCTACCGTCCGCTGTGGTGGGGATCGCTCGGCGCCTTCACCTTTGGGTGGACCTTGAACTTCATCGGTCACGGTGTCTTTGAGAAGGCGGCGCCTGCGTTCCGCGATGACCCTCTCTCCTTCGTCGCGGGTCCCGTGTGGGACCTCAAGCAGCTCCAGCAGCGCTTCAGCGGCGCTGCGTCGGCGAGCCCCGAGGGGGTCGTGGCAGACGCTGCGGAGTGAACGCGTGATCGTCTCCGCCCTAGCGTGCCGGAGCGTCGCCTGACGCGCTGGCCGCTGCGGCGTTGGCCCGTGGTGGTGGCGCGCCTCCGCGCCCCTCCGTTGACTTGAGAGGTCCAGCGGGTAGACTGCAGGGGACCTAGGCGTTGGAGCGCGGAGCGAGGCGTGTCGGAGACCCGAATCACAGACAAGACGTGGGAGGACGAGGAGGAGGGCGAAGGCACACAGGCCCTGCCCTCGGTCCCGACAACAGGCCCTCAGCCGGGGGTCGATCCCTCGGTGGGTCGGACCTTGGACGGCAAGTACCGCATCGAGAAGCTGATCGGTGTCGGCGGCATGGGCCGCGTCTACAAGGGAACCAACGTCCGAACGGACAGCCCGGTCGCGATCAAGACCCTGAGCCCTGAGCTGGTACAGGACCGCTCGCTGGTGAAGCGCTTTGAGGTCGAGGCGAAGATCGTCGCCAACCTCAAGCACCCCAACACGATTCGGACCTACGACTTCGGTGAGGACCAGGGCATCCTCTTCATGGTGATGGAGCTCTTGGACGGAGAGGCGCTGGAGTCGAAGGTCTCCCGGGAAGGCGCAATTCCTCCGTCGCAGATCGTCTCCATCATGCGCGAGGTGCTGGGCTCGCTCTCCGAGGCGCACGCGGAGGGCCTCGTTCACCGGGACCTCAAGCCCGACAACATCTTCCTCAACCGCGTGTCCGGACGGGAGCACGTCAAGGTCTTGGACTTTGGCGTGGCCAAGCTCAAAGAGAAGAAGCACGGCAACCAGACCCTGACGCAGTTCGGGACCATCCTCGGCACGCCCACCTACATGTCGCCCGAGCAGGCCAGGGCTCACGACCTCGACGCCCGCTCGGACATCTATGCGCTGGGCGTGATCCTCTACGAGATGTGCACCGGCCATGTCCCCTTCACCGCGAACGATCCCGTCGGCGTCCTCGTCCAGCATGTGCAGGCCCCTCCGCCACCCTTCGCTGAGAAGAATCCCGGGGCCCACGTGCCTGCAGAGCTGGAAGCGATCACCATGCGCTGCTTGGAGAAGGACGCGGCCGATCGCTACCAGAGCGTCGATGACCTGCTGGCCGCGCTCGAAGCCTTCCAAGCGGGTGGGGCGGCCGTCACGGCAGCGCACGCGAGCAGCCCAGCCGGCGCAGGGACCGCCGCCTTCGGCGCGCAGGCCGGCGCTACCCAGGCGCTGGGCAGCAGCGCGGTGGTACACGACACGCTGGCGGTCGCTGCTGCCTCCGACACGCTCCCCGATGTGGACACGCAGCCGCGAAGGGGCGGGTTGCCCCTCCCTGCGATCGCCGCGATCGTGCTCCTCGTGCTGGCCGTTGGTGTCGTCGGCGCGATGGTCGCGCGTACGGCATCAGAGCCTAGCGCCGCCCTCCCCCCCGAGCCCAGCGCGCCCGCGGAACCCCTCGGACCGACCCCAGCGGAGCAGACCCTCGCCAGCCTGGCCCAGGCGCTGCCCGCGCTGAGCGCGAGTGTCGCGCGCGCCACAAGCGCTGCCCACGATCACGTGGTCACCTTCGAGGTCGTCGCGGAGGGCGTCAGCGGCGCGCTGGTGCGCGTCGAGGGTCGGGACGAGCCCCTTTCCCTCCCCGCCTCCTTGCGCCTGCGACGACTCGGCGGTGACGCGGAGCCCTACGTGCTCACGGTCGAAGCGCCGGGACACCAGGAGACGCGCCTGACCTTCGATGGTCGTCGCAGCGAGTCGCGCGCGGTGCAGCTCAACCGGGCAGCCTCGCGTCCCGCCTCCGGATCCGCACGCGACGGCGGCGGCACGAGCACGCCTCAGCCACGCCCAGGGACCACCTCACCGGGCACCTCGCCGACGCCCCGCCCTGGGCCAGGATGGGAAGATCCCTACTGAGTATGGCCGCTTAGCAGGGAAACGCCTCCCCAGCGGCCGCCGCGGCCTACGAGGGTTTGCGTTCAGCGGCAACCTGACTAGGGTCCCCGTGAATGATGCGGCGCGCCTTGCGTTGACCTCATGACCGGGCGCCTCTCTCCCAAGGCAGAGGTGCCATCTCTTTGTCTCCTTCCTGATGGAGTTGTTATGCTGTCCCTGCAACCTTCACCTTCTCTGCACCAGCGTTCGACCTGGGTACTGGCCCTCCTGGCCGTCGCAGGTCTCTCGTTCTTTACGGGCTGTGACGAGATCCGGCGCTTCCTCAACAGCCCCATCGTCGAGATCACCGCGCCCCGCTCGGGCGATGTCGTCGCCGAGCCGAGCGTCGAGGTCATCGGGACCGTCTCGACCGGGTCCGACCTCGCGGAGCTGGTCTTCACGCTGAACGGCGGCGAGCCGACCTCCATCCTGGACACCTATGACGTCGTCCAAGGCCGCTTTGCCTTCACGGCGGAGGGTCTGGTGCTCGGCAACAACGTCATCGTCGTCCGCGCGACGACGGTCGATGAGTACTTCGGCGTTGGCTCGGTGACGGTCGTGTACCGCGTGGGTCCCGACCCGCTGCGTTGCGCGGACCTCTCGTGTGGCGACCAGAACCGCGCGTGCATCGAGGGTGAGGGACAGAACGACGCCACCTGCGGCGCCTGCCTTGAGGGCTTTGTCGAGGACGGCGGTGTCTGCGTGGAAGAGACCACGGGCCCCTTGACCTGCGCCGATCTGGCTTGCGGTGACGAGAACCGCGCTTGCGAGGAAGGCGACGAGGGCGAGGACGCGGCGTGTGGCGCGTGCCTCGAGGGCTTCTCGGACGAGGAGGGTGTGTGCGTGGAAGAGGCCACGGGCCCCCTGACCTGTGAAGACCTGGCTTGCGGTGACGAGAACCGCGCCTGCGAGGAAGGCGACGAGGGCGAGGACGCGGCGTGTGACGCGTGCCTCGAGGGCTTCACGGATGAGGAGGGTGTGTGCGTGGAGGACCCCGCAGCTCCGCTGACCTGTGACGATCTGGCCTGCGAAGACGACGATCGCGCCTGCATCGAAGGCGACGAAGGGGAGGACGCGATCTGTGGTGATTGCCTCGAGGGCTTCACCGAGATCGAGGAGGTCTGCGTGCCCTTCCTGACCTGCGCTGACCTGACCTGCGCCGACGACAACCGGGAGTGCACCGAGGGTGATGGCAGCGCGGACGCGGTCTGCGGAGGCTGCCTGCCCGGTTTCGTCGATGACCAGGGTGTCTGCGTCGAAGAGGGCTAAGCCCTCAGGGCGCGGGTGAGCGAAGAGCCGCTCACCCGCAGTTGCGCAAGTAGAGCAAGCGCAGCCCCTCCAAGGTCAGCTCGTTGTCGTGGAGGTCGATGCGCGGCGAGTGCTGCGCGAAGAGGCCGGAGAGGCCGCCCGTTGCGATCACCTGCATCGGGCGGCCGTACTCTGCCACGATGCGCTCGATCATACCCTCGATCAGCCCGAGGTAGCCATACACGAGGCCGCTCTGGATAGAGGCCACCGTGTTCCGCCCGATCACCTTCGCGGGGATCTGCACCTCGACCCGGGGCAGCTTGGACGCGCGCTGGAAGAGCGCCTCGGCGCTGATCGCGATCCCGGGGGCGATCGCGCCGCCGAGGTACTCCCCCTGGGCCGAGATCGCGTCGAAGGTGGTCGCGGTGCCAAAGTCGAGCACGATGCAGGCGTCCCGAAAACGCTCGTAGGCAGCCACGGCGTTGACGATCCGGTCCGCGCCCACCTCTCGGGGGTTCTCATAGAGGATGGGCATGCCCGTCTTGATGCCAGGGCCGACGACCAGCGGAGGACCTCCGAACCACTTCTCCGCCATCTCTTGCATGATCGGCAACATGGGAGGCACGACGCACGAGATCATGCACCCGGTCACGTCCGAGGTCCGCATCGCAGCCATCTGGAAGAGCTGCCACAGGAGGACCCCGTATTCGTCCGCCGTGCGTTGGCGGCTGGTCGCCATCCGCCAGTGGTGCACCAGCGCCGTGCCGCGGTAGAGGCCCAGCACCGTGTTTGTGTTCCCGATGTCGATCACCAAGAGCATCGCCGCTTCTCCGTCGTGGGCGCGCAACCCGCGCTCGCCATGTCTAGGACATCCCACCGTCTGGCGACAAGGGGGGCGCGCGGCCAGGTGTGCCGCGACCCTCCCCGCCGCCCGCCTTCGGGAGAGCGCCGCGACGCCCGCCACCCGCGGTCGGGCTGGCTGGAGCGCTGCGTCCCCCTGCGAGCCCTACGCAGGTTCAGGGCTTCCCCAGGAGGCGAAGCGCACCTCGCCTGCGCGCACCTCGACCGACGTGCCCTCGTCCAGCTCGACCCAGAGGCCACCGCGCGGCGAGAGCCCGGCGGCGACCCCTTCCCGACGTGGGGGGCCCTCCACGACGACCCGGCGCCCTCGGCTTCTGTCCCAGGGACTCCATGCTTGCACGATGCGCTCCGTGTCGCCCTCCTCGACCCACCCCGCCGCTTCGACCACCGCTACGCGGAGGCTCGCTGCGAGGCTCTCACGATCGGGTGCCGCGTCGCACCCCAAGGCGTCCAACGCGACCGCGTGATCCCGCAGCGCATCCGGCCACCCCCCGGCAGGTGTGCGTAGGTTGATCCCCACGCCGACGACCAGCGCCCCGGTCCCGGCCTCGGCGACCGATTCGCAGAGCACGCCACCGAGCTTCCGGTCTCCGCCGAGGAGGTCGTTGGGCCACTTGAGGCCCAGGTCCTTCGCGCCGCAGCGGGTGAGGACGCTGAGGAGGGCGGGTGCTACGGCGAGGGCCACCCAGGGCAGGCGGACCGCAGGGGCCCGCAGCCGGAGACCAACGCTGAGGTAGAGCCCCAGCCCTGCCTCGCTGGACCAAGCGCGGCCGTGGCGCCCGCGCCCCTGCGTTTGTCGCTTGGCCAGCACGGCCACCCCCTGCTCGCAGCCCTGGGTAAGCCAGGTCTTCATGAGGTCGTTGGTGGACGTGGTCTCGTCAACCAAGCGTAGCATGGGCGCGACGCTCATGGCTGCGCAGGGGTGGGGTGGGCAGAGGGGCGGTCGATGCGTCGGGCGGGCGCGAGCTCGCCGTCGAAGCGCACGCTGATGTCGACCTGCGGCGCCGAGTGGGTGATCGCCCCGACGGAGATGAAGTCGAGGCCCAAGGAGGCGAGGGAAGGGAGGCGCTCCAGGGTGACGTTGCCCGAGGCCTCGGTGAGGGCCTGGCCCCCGATCCGAGCGATGGCGGCCGCCAAGTCATCGTGGCTCATGTTGTCGAGCATGATGACGTCCGCGCCGCTCTCCAGCGCCTCCTCCACCTGATCGAGGCGCTCGATCTCGACCTCGACGCGGAGCAGGAAGGGGGCGTAGCTGCGACAGCGGCGCACGGCCTCCCGGATGGAGCCTGCTGCCGCGATGTGGTTGTCCTTGAGCATGACCCCACCGCCCAGGCTCATGCGGTGGTTGGCGCCGCCGCCCATGCGGACGGCGTACTTTTCGAGCTCACGGAAGCCAGGTGTGGTCTTGCGCGTGTCGACGAGGCGCGTACGGGTCTCGCGGAGCGTCGAGGCGTAGCGCCACGTCGAGGTGGCGACGCCGCTGAGATGGCGCAGGAAGTTGAGCAGCAGCCGCTCGGAGCGTAGCAGCGAGAGCGTGCGCCCCTGCAGCTCGCCGATCGCGCCGGGGGTGACGCGGTCCCCGTCCGTGACATACCATCTGCATTGGACGTCGGGATCGAGGATCTGGAGGAGCGCTTCGACGATCGGCTGGCCAGCGACGACCAGCTCTTCCTTCGCAACCACGGTGGCTCTCCGCTCTTCGGTGGGCGTGAAGAGCGCCTCGCTGCTCGGGTCGCCGGCGTGCAGATCTTCCTGGATGGCGAGATCGAGGAGGTTCCGGGTGGTGGGAGAGAAGGGAAAGGGGGTGGCCATGGGATACAGGGGTGCTGGGCGAGGGATGAGGCAGCGCACGGGGGGCGATGTGGCGAGCGCCTCGGGTGAAGTCAAGGGGTTCGGCCTGGTCGGCGGGTGCTCGCTGGCTTGGTGGCGCCGGGCTGGCCGCCTCGCGGGTGGGCTCGCCCTTCTTCTTTTCGCATCGCCTGCCTGGGCCGGCAGCGAGGCGCTGGCGGAGCGCGCCGTGACGCGGGCCGCCGAGGTGCGCGGCTGGGAAGTGCGGGAGGAGGTGACGCTCCGTGTGGTGGATCGCGCGGCGCTGTTGGAGCACATGCGACATCTGGTGGATCGCGACGTGACGGTCGGCGAGCTGGAGCGCTCGGAGCGCCTGCTCCGCTTGCTGCGCCTGTGGACCACCCCCCTGACCTATCGCGAGGCGATGATGGCCATGCTGGAGGACCAGGTGGCGGGCCTCTACGACCCAGCGGAGCGGGTGCTGTGGGTGCTCGCGGAGGGCAGCGAAGCGGAGCAGTGGACGGTGACGGTTCATGAGGCGTTGCACGCGCTCCAGGATCAACGCGTGGACCTGGACGTGTATCGCGGCCGCGAGGCGCACCTGACGGACTTCTCGCTGGCGCGCCAAGCGGTGGTGGAGGGCGAGGCCACGGCGGTGATGCTTGTGGAGAGCGCAGAGGCCCAGGGCGTCCCGGCGGCGTGGGCGCTCCGTATGGCCGCGTCACCCCTCGCCGCCCTGGCGGTCCAAGCGAGGCCCCCGGCCTTGGCCGGGCTGCCCGACGTGCTCTGGGAGACGCTGCTCTTTCCCTACCTGGGTGGGCTGGCCTTCGTGGAGCGCATCCATCGCGAACGTCAGGGTTGGCGGGGCGTGGATGCGTTCTACGTGCGGGCGCCGCTCTCGACCGCTGAGATCATGCAACCTCGCCGCTACCTCAGCGCTTGGGAGCCGACCTGGCTGGAGACGAGCTGCGAGGGAACGGGGTGGGAGCGCTGGGCCGTCGACGTGGTCGGCCAGGCGATGATCACCTCGCTGTGGAGCGCCCGCCTAGGCGACGGGTTGAATCTGCTGGACCTGCGGCGCGAGGCGGAGGCCTGGGCTGGAGATCGGCTGGAGGCGTGGTCCACTGCGGAGGGTGATCGGGTCCGTCTCTGCTGGGTGGTCCGGGTGGAGGGAGCCGAGGCGGCGGAAGGGTGGGCTGCGCGGACCTTGGAGTTGGTGCTAGGCTGGGCTGGTGTGGATGGGGCGTCGGTGGTCCAGAGCAGCGGCGCGGAGGGCGCGCGGGCGTGGTTCCTCTTCCCTGGGGGAGGCGCCGTCGTGGAGCGGTGGGGTGATCTTGTCTTCCTCGTGTGGCAGGAGGGCGCGGTGGGGATGGCGCCCGACGCTGTGGAGGAGGAGCTGGCCACGGCGCTGGCGGGTTATCGCGCGCGCCTCAGCGTGCTGCGCTATCCCGCGGTGTTGCGCGAGGCGGCGGGGTGGACCCGCTAGGGTGGCGTCCCGTGAGGGCGACTAGAAGTCGTCGCTCGAGGTGTTGTGGATGTGGACGCTGATGAAGTGGCCGAACTGCTGCCCGATGTAGGAGGCGATGCCGGCCTCCTCGGGCGAGTATGCGTCATTCTCACGGCGGTTGAGCATCGTGATGACGCCGAAGGCGCGACCTTCGTGCTCAATGGGGGCGCAGAGAATGGAGCGCTCCTCCACGCCGGCCTTGGCGAAGTGGGCCGTGTAGCGAGGGTCGCGCTTGGGGTCGTCGGAGGTGATCGCGACGCCCTCACGCAGCGCGGTGGCGACGAAGCCGTGCTCGATCGGGACGGTGACCTTCAGCAGGGCGGCGGAGTTGTCGGAGCGTGCGGTGGCCACGTAGAGGTGGGTGGCGTCGTCGGAGGCGAAGAAGATCATCGCGTGCTCTGAGCGAATGGCGCGCTTGCAGAGGTCGATGACGAAGTCGATGGTGTCTTCCATCTCCATGGTGCCGCCAAAGATCTGACCGATCTCCAGGAACACGTCCTCAATCGGGGCGTAGGTGCCGGTGCGCGGCCCGATGGAGCGGAGCTGCCCTGTGCGCCGCGCGTTGTCCTGGAGGACGCGGCCGGCGGTGTTGGAGCTGATCTCGGTCGCGCCGATGGCCATGAAAGAGCCCGTGGCGCGGTTGGTGAAACCGACGGCCTTGGATGAACCGGTGGCAGAGCCGAGGGCTGGCGCCGCCATGACCCCCGAGACCTCCTTGGGCTTCGCGGGTGGCTGCGCCTTGGCGGGCGGGGCAGCGGCGGGTTGTGCCGCGGCGCTGACCGCAGGGCGAGAGCCCGTGGGGGGGCGCTCGCCCAGCTCGCGCAGCTTAAAGATACGCCCATCCCGTGCGTTGACGGTGACCCCTGCGTCCGTGATGCGCGCCATCTTGCGGTCGACGCTCATGGGGTCGATGCCGACCTTCGTGAGCGAGGCGCGCAGGGCGTCCAGCCAGTTGTCCGCTTGCACTTGGAGGAGGTGGTCCTGGCCTTGCGCGTCCGCCGCAGGGATGATGACTTCGAAGTACATGACAGCTCGCACGGAGAGGGGGGGCTAGTCCGGTGGATGTGAGCGGCAGCCCGCGCCACATCCCCGCCGGGTTGATCCTGCAGGGGCATAGCCGAGCGCGCCAAGATCGTCAAAAGGCACGTCGTCGATCACGGAGGTCTCGGGCAGGAGGTGGTCCGCGTCTACGCAGCGTAGCTCCCAGCGGCCGGCCCTGTCTAGGGTCTGGTGCACGACGACGTGCGCGGCGCATGCGTCGCACCAGGCGGTGGGGATGCGCACGTCGGCCCATGGATCTTGCGCGTCGCTCATAGCCGACCCCAGCGACGGCGTAGGGTCCACTCTGCGCCGAGCAGCAGGAGGAAGAAGAGCAACACCCCGGGGTGCGACCACAGGTCTACGACTTGCCGTCGGTCGACCTCGACCGCTCGGGGTGGTCGCAAGGTGGGGATGCGCGCCGTGGGTGCTGGTCCCCAGTGCTGGCCCCCGGACAGGAGGGAGAGCTGTTCCAGCAAGTCGGGTCTCGGCCGCAGATCGCGGAGCTCTAGGCTTCCCTCCAGGACGAGGAAGGCGTCGCTGCCGGCGTAGGCTGGGCCCTCCGTGTCCAGAAAGCGCCCGCGCAGCTCGTACACGCCCGGCTGGACCAGCGGGACATCGACGCGCTCACGTCCCGTGGCGTCCGTGACACGCTCCTCCTGCCAGAGGCGCTCGGGCGGATCGCGCCAGTAGGGCTCCAGCGGGCGGTGGTAGAGCTCGAGGAGCACCGGGCGCTCGCTCGCGGGGCTGTAGTCGTTGTCGAAGAAGCGGACCTGCGCCTGAAGGCGCTCGCCGGGTCGGCTCACGGTCGTGGGGAGGTCCACCCGGACGAGGTTGAGCTCGGGGTCGCGAATCAGCCATCGGATCGCGTTGTTCCACACCGAGGCATAAGCCCGTGGGGAGGCGCCATGCGCCAGCGTGCCGAAGCTCCAGCGGAAGGACCCGTCGATCGTGAGTGCCATCGTGCGGCCGCGCTCGACCTCGCGGACAGCCATGACCGGCATCGCCGCGCCGCCGGCGCCTTGCCGGTCGGGGTGCTCGAGCAAGACCGTCGCGTCGTCGCGCGCGCCGAGCACGAGGTTGGTCCCGGGGACGGGTGGGAGCTCCCGCCAGATCGTGCGGTTGCGCTCGCCTTCCGGGTCGACCCGGGTGATCGGGTGGCGCTGCCCCGCGTCCGTAAGCAGCGGTCGGAAGGGCGTGTCATCGATCAAGCTGCGCTGGGTCGTAGGTGCAGCCAGCTCGACGGGCAGGATGTCGTGCATGGGTGTCAGGGCGTAGCCGCCGGAGCTGAAGGACTGGTCTCCGCCGATCATGACCAAGGCCCCTCCTCCGCGGACGTAGCGGGCGATCCCCGGGAGGAAGTGTCGCATGTGGTAGGGGACGTGCGTGAAATTCTGAAAGATCACAACGTCGAAGCTCGCGAGCTCGTTCTGGAAGAGGTCCTCTGTCGGAAACTGGATGAGCGAGAGCTCGTGCTGCGGGACCCGCTGCACGCTGTTGTCCGTCCGCAAGATGTGGAAGGCGATCAGGTCGACGTTCGGGTTGTTCTTCAGGAGCTGCCGCAGGTAGCGCTGGTCCCAGCTCGGCCGGCCGGCGACGTGCAGCACGCGGACCTTGTCACGAATGACCCGTAGCAAAAAGAAGTGGGCGTTGTTGCTCTCCAGCGCCTCACCCGCCTGGGGGGTGACCTCGACCGCATAGATCTCTCGCCCGATGGTCTCCGGCGTGACCTCGAAGTCCACCGTGTAGACCTGTCGTCCAGGTTCTAGGGTCAGGGTCCTCGTCTGGACGCGGACGCCGTCGCGGACCAGGTGCACGGGCAGGCTCGCGCCGAAGTCTCCTACGACGAGCACGTCCGCCGAGAAGCGGGCTGCGTTGCGCACGAAGGCGAAGTCCTCGTGCCTCACGCGCAGCACCGCGATGTCCCGGAGCCCTGTGCCGGAGCTGGTCGCGAAGGTGTGGATGGGGAAGCCCAGCGCCTCGACGCGGCGGCGGAGGTCCGCGTCCAGCGGGGCGCCGCGGGGTGTGCGCTGGCCGAGCACGCCGTTGTCTCCGCCGTCCGAGAGGAGGATCACGGCGCCAACGTCCCGGGGGTCCAGCTCCTCCGCGAGCGCCTCAAGCGCCTCCAGGAGGTGTGTCCGCTCGCCATCGGTAGGCAAAGCGTCGTGGATGCTGCGGAGGTCTAGCCGGCGCATGTCCTCGTCGACATGGTAGAGCGTGGGTCGGTGGTCCCCGTCACCCGCCAGGAGGAAGGATCGCCAAGCGTCGAGCTGCGCGGCGGCGACCTCCGCGCGGGAGCCACCGCCTTCGGAGGCGATCCGCATCGAGGCTGAGGTGTCTACCAAGACGGGGACCTGGTTGGGCAGGGTGCGCACGCTCCGAAGCTCCAGGGCGGGCTCCATGAGCAAGAGCAAGGCTGCGCCTAGCGCCAGGGTCCGCAGGGTCATGAGGAGGAGCAGGCGTGGTCTGGGCAGTCCACGCAGATCGAGCGCCGTCAGCGCGAGCAGGGCCAAGGAGACCGCGATGAAGAGGGTCAACGCGGTGGGGCCCCAGTTGCCGATGAAGAGCAGCTCGCCCTCTGTGCTGGTGCGGAGCGTCGGGTCCATGTCAGCGCGTCCTCCACCGGCGGCGGCGGAGGATAAAGGGGATGTGCACTTGGTCGTCCTTGTAGTCGAGGGTGAGCGCGTACATCGCTAGGTTGACGCCCATGCGCAGCGCCATCTCCCGTTGGCGTTCCCCTCCGGGGAACACGCTGAACTCGGGGTTGCCGAAACGGTCTCTCGCCCACGCCCCCATCATGTCGTTCGCCGAGAAGAGTACCGCCGCGCGTCCGTCGAAGGTGATCGCGTCGACGTGGTTGCGCAGGGCAAGGCGTCCTGGCGCGCCGTCGATCAGGTAGAAGGTCTTGAAGAGGACGTGCTCGGGGGAGAGCGGGGTGAAGGATTGGCCTGGGAGGACATGGCTCATCTCTCGCCGGATGCTCTCTTCGAACTCGCCCTCAGCGCGACCCTCGGCGGAGTCGATGACGAGGAATCCCCCCGCCTGGAGGAAGAGCCGGAGCGCCTCGCGTGCCTCCGGACGCCACGGCGCAAAGCCTCGGTCACCCCCGATCATGAGCATGGGTGTGCGAAAAAGGTCCTCGGCGCGCGCCTCGACCACGCTGTTGTCGGGCGAGATCAGGATCGACGTCCGCTGCTCGATCTCCAAGAGGATGCGGCGGATGGCCGTCGGGCGGGGATTCCAGCCGCTGCTCTCGTAGCGCAGCAGGGGGATGTCGAAGTCCGTCTGGCTGCCGAAGGCTCGCGCCGCCCGCTCCGGCAACGCGAGGGCGGCGCCGCTGGCGAGCACCCCGCTCAAGAATTGTCGGCGCGTCCAGGTCATGAGGTCGTGGGCGTGGAACCAGGCGGCTGGGCTGCCGGCTGAAACAACCGCTTGAGGCGATCGAAATGTTCCTGGTTGGTCCGAATGCGCTCCTCGGCGGAGCGCTCTGCCTTCACCGAGAGGTCGTTGGCCTTCAAGAGGGTCTCCGGGATGTCCTCTAGGAAGCGGGATGGCTTCAGCACCACCCGCTCGTTGCGCAAGGTGCGGACCCGCGCGCGGGTGAGGACCAGCTGCTCCTTGGCCCGCGTCATTCCGACGTAGCAGAGCCGGCGCTCCTCGGCGATCCCCTCGCGGGTGTCGATCGAGCGCGCGTGCGGTAGCAGCTCTTCGTTCATGCCCACCATGTAGACCACAGGGAACTCAAGGCCTTTGGAGGCGTGGAAGGTCATGAGGGTGACCCGCTCCCCCGCGTCCTCGTCCTCCTCCACCCCTGGTCCGTCCAGCGTCACCCGCGTCAGGAAGAGCTCAAGGCGCAGCAGCGCGCCACCCTCGCGGTAGCGGCCGGCCCCGTCCAGGAAGGAGCGCACGCCCTCGATGCGGCGCTTCGCGATGAGCGGGTTCTGCTCCGAGGAGCGGATCCAGCCGAGCAGCCCCACGTCTTCAAGGATGGACTCCAAGAGGGCGGGCAAGGGTGCGCCGGGTGCCGCGCTGCGCAGCGTCGCGCGGCTGCGCTCCAGGGCCTCGACAAGGCCGGCGGCGCCCTTCCGCGCTCGATCGTTCCACAGACCCGGTGTGTCGCTGTGCAACGCCTCTTGAATCATGGACCAGAGGAGCCGTGGTGGCGAGAAGGTGCGGCCGCGGTCATCCAGCGTCGCGATGGTCTTGGCGCCTATGCCACGCGGCGGGGCGTGGAGGATGCGACGCAGGCTGAGGTCGTCCTCTGGGTGGACGAGCAGCCGCAGCCACGCCATCGCGTCTCGGATCTCTTTGCGGTCGAAGGCGCTCTTGCCTCCAACGATTCGGTAGGGGACCTGCGCCGCCCGCAGAGACTCCTCCAGCACCTGGGCTTGCGGATTGACGCGATAGAGCACCGCGAAGTCCGACCACGGCCGCCCGCTCTGGAGGCGCTGCGCGAGGACACGCTGAGCGATGAAGTCCGCTTCGTCCGTCTGCGTCTCCAGCACGAAGAGGCGCGGGGGGCGACCCTCCCCGAGGTCGCTCCAGAGTCGCTTCTCACGGCGCTTCTCGTTCCGCGCGATCACCGCGTTGGCCGCGGAGAGGATGCTCTGGACGGAGCGGTAGCTCTGGTCGAGCGTGATCACGCGCGTGTTGGGGAAGAGCCGGTCAAAGTGCAGGATGTTGTCCGAGACCGCGCCGCGGAAGGCGTAGATCGACTGGTCGTCGTCGCCCACCACCGCGAGATTGAAGGCCGGCGGGGCGACGAGCTGTTCGAGGAGCTGGAGCTGGATCGCGTTCGTGTCTTGGTACTCGTCGACCATGACGTAGCGGTAGCGCTGCCGGTACTTCTCTCTCAGGTCGCCGTGGTCCCGCAGCAAGCGGAGGGGCAAGAGCAGCAGGTCATCGAAGTCCACCGCGTTCAGGTTGCGGAGGACCTCGGCGTACTTGAGAAACACCCGCTGCGCTCGTGGCATGGAGGGGTCGTAGCGGGCCTCGGGGAGCTGCGCCGGGGTGCTGTCCGCGTTCTTGGCGCGGCTGATGAGCTGCAGGAGGCGGGCGTCGTTGGCACCCGTCCCGCTGAGCCTCAGGTCCTCAAGAGCGGTCTTCAGGGCGCGAAAGCGGTCCGACTCGTCGAGGATGCCGAAGGGGCGTCGGTAGCCTAGCCTGTGGATGTCCTCGTGGAGCATCCGCAGGCCCAGGGCGTGAAAGGTAGAGAGCTGCACCTTGCTCGCGTGCTGCGGGGGGACGAGCCCGGCGACCCGCTCCCGCATCTCCTCCGCTGCCTTGTTCGTGAAGCTCAGGGCCAGGATGTTCTCCGGCCGCACGCCCCGTTGGAGCAAGTGGGCGATCCGGTAGGTGACCACGCGCGTCTTCCCCGACCCAGCGCCTGCCAGGATGAGCAGCGGCCCCTCGGTCTGCTCGACGGCAGCGCGCTGCTGCGGGTTGAGGGTGCTGAGGTCGATCATCGCGCCGCCAGGGAGGGTCCGCTTGCGCCGGGACGGCGCAGCGGGCAGAGTGCTCGCGCGGCTGGCCGCAGGCAAGGAGTTAGCTCCCCAGGGCGGTCATCGCAAGCGTGACCCCCGCACCGATGAGCGCCCATGCCCCCTCTCTCCGGCGACTTGCCCCCCAGCCCGCCCACATCCTCCCCCAGCGTGCGCTTGCGCCGCGTGCTGGACCGGGTGCTCTCCAGCAAGCAAGCGGTCAACGTCATCGACTGCCGGTACCAGCCGCCTCGGGAGGGCCAGCCCGCTCCCTGGCCGGCCTACCTGCCCGCTCGCGTGCGACGAGCCTTGCAGGAGCGGGGCATGACCGCGCCCTGGAGTCACCAGGCGGCCGCCTGGGACGCGCTGCGGCGGGGGGAAGACGTGATGGTCATCACAGCGACCGCCTCGGGCAAGACCGCCTGCTACCAAGTGCCCACGCTGAGCGCCTTGCTGGACGATGCGGGGGGAACGGCGCTCTATCTCTACCCCACCAAGGCGCTCGCGCAGGACCAGTGTGCGGCCTTCAACGCGTTGGCCGACGCCGCGGATGTCTCGGAGAGGGCGTGGGTCTACGACGGGGACACGCCCCAGGATCAGCGTCGGACCATCCGCCAGCACGGCAGGGTCGTGCTGACCAACCCGGACATGCTGCACACCGCGATCCTCCCCAACCACGACAAGTGGCGGGCCTTCTTCTCCAACCTGCGCCTGGTCGTGCTCGATGAAGCGCACACCTACCGAGGTGTCTTCGGCTCTCACGTCGCGAACGTCCTGCGCCGCCTGACCCGCGTGGCGGCGGCGTACGGCGCTTCCCCCTCCTTCGTGCTCACCTCCGCGACGCTCGCGAACGCAGCCGAGTTCGGCGCGCGTCTCCTGGGGCGAGCGCCTGTCGTCGTGCCCACGGACGGGGCCCCACAGGGCGAGCGTTGGGTCGTGCTCTACAACCCGCCGCTCGTACGCAGGGAGACGCACGAGCGCATGAGCGCGCCGGCGGCAGCCCGCCGCCTGGCGTTGCTCCTCCTGGAAGAGGACCTCGGTACGATTCTCTTCGTGCGCTCCCGGCAGGCGGTCGAGACGACCACGCGCTCCCTCAAGGACCAGCTCAGCAAGATGGGCGCGGTGGGGCGGCGTCGGGCAGGGCAGGTCCAAGGGTACCGCGGCGGCTATCTCCCGACGGAGCGGCGACGAATCGAGGAGGGCCTGCGTGCTGGGGCGGTTCAGGCCGTCGTGTCGACCAATGCCTTGGAGCTCGGAATCGACATCGGTGCGCTTGATGCGTGCCTGATGGCCGGGTACCCCGGCACGATCGCCAGCGTCTGGCAGCAGGCGGGGCGGGCAGGGCGCCGTCGCGGGGGCGGCCTCGCCGTGCTGATCGCGAGCGATGACCCGGTGGACCAGTACCTGGTCCGCCACCCGGACGTGTTCTTCGGGGCGAGCCCGGAGCACGCGCGCATCGACCCGGACAACCTCCGCATCCTCGCGGAGCACCTCAAGTGCGCTGCCTTCGAGCTCCCCTTTGGAGAAGAGGAGGGCTTTGGCGACGTTCCTGTGCCCCTGGCGCAAGAGGTGCTGCGCTTCCTCGCCGAGGAGACCGGCACCCTGACCTTGGCGGAAGGGCGCTGGCGGTGGTCGGATCGGGCCTTTCCGGCCGAGCAAGTCTCTCTGCGCAACATCGCCGATGAGAACTTCGTCATCTTCGACACCAGCCACACGCCGCATGATGTCCTGGGCGAGATTGACTTCGTCGCGGCCCACACGACCGTCTACGAGCAGGCCATCTACCAGCATCGCGCACGCCTCTATGAGGTGCACCGTCTCGACTACCCTGCGCGCAAGGCCTTCGTGCGGCCCGTGGACGTGGACTACTACACCCAGGCCATGGAGGATCGGAAGGTCTTCCTGCTGGACCGCTTCGCAGACAGCGAGGGCGACATTCGCTGGGGTTGTGGCGAGGTGCGGGTGTGCTCGCACGTGCGCGGCTACAAGAAGATCCGCTTCAAGACGAGGGAGAACATCGGCTACGGAGAGATCCACCTCCCGGACCTGGAGACCCACACGACGGCCTGGTGGATGACCGTGGAGGACGCGCTGCGCCAGCGCCTCGCTTTGTCGATGGAGCTCTGGGCGGAGGCCCTCGAGGGGGTCGGGAAGGTGCTCCACGTGGTGGCGGTCGTCCAGCTCATGTGCTCGCAGCAAGACCTCTTCGTGGTTCAGGGGACGGGGGAAGGCGACGCGTGGCAGCCGGCAGCGGGGTTGCCGCCCACCGACGACGGTCCACACGCGCTGCAGCAGGGCACCCTGCTCGACGCGCCGACGCTCTTCCTGGTCGACCGGTGCCCCGGGGGTGTCGGTTTCGCGGAGAAGCTCTGGCACCTCCGCGAGCGCTTGATGGAGGAGGCGTTGCGTCTGATCCAGGGTTGTGATTGTGAGGAAGGCTGTCCCGCGTGTATGGGGCCCCCGTCCCCGGTGGCGCCGATGGCGGGCCGCAAGGAGGCGGCCCGCCAGGTGCTCGTCGCGGCCGCGTCGGCCGCGGGCGTCAGCGGCAGCGAGGGGCAGCCATGAGGCCCTAGCGCGGGGCCCTTGCCGTAGCGGAGGAGCAGGTGGAGAGAATTCGTAGCTTGGCGGACTTCCTCGCAGAGAACGCCCAAGACGCCGCTTCGCGTGAGCGCTTGCTCCGCACGTGGGACGAGGCCCTGAGAGACCCGCAGCATCGACCCCTGGCCTTGCGTTGGCTCCGCGCGCTGGAGGATGCACCTCCTGAGGCCGGCCTGCGGGTCGTCAAGGCCCCGGTCGTGACCTCGCGTGGCACCCTACCCATACGCTTGTTGCTGGTGCCCTCTGTGTTTGCGCCCGAGGCGTGGAGCCAGACCTTCCTGGAGGGTCTCTTGCGCCTGCCAACGGACATGTGGAGCGACGCCGACGTCGTCGAGCTGGGCTCGGGGAGCGGCTGGGTCTCCATCGCCCTGCTCCTGCTCTTTCCCATCCGTCGCATCATCGGCCTGGACCTGAACCCCCAGGCGGAGCTGGTCGCGCGCATCAACCTGATGCTCAACAGCGTTGACGAGGAGGGGGCGCCGCTGCAGGGCCCCAACGGGGCCCCCCTCACCGATCGCTTCGAGGCGAGGACCAGCGATCTCTTCTCTGCGATCGCCCCCGGTGAGTCCTTCGACGCCATCCTAGGGTGTATCCCGCAGGTGCTAGCGCCCGACCCCGACATGGACCTGGAGCGCGCACGCACCGCGCTGGATGAGTCGACCCTCTATGACCTGTCCAACTACTGCGTGACCCAGGGGGTCTTCGAGGACGAGTTCGGCCTCGGCCTCCTCGCGCGTGCCATTGAAGCGTCGACGGTGCGTCTGCGTCCGCGCGGACACCTCGTCCTGAACATCGCGGGTCGTCCCGGCGCGGCCGTCATCGACCGCATGTTCGCGCGCAGGGGCTACCGGCACCACGTGCTCTGGAGCAGCCGGGTGCAGCAGGCGGCGGACACGGACATCGAGGCGTTGGCAAAGCTGGAGGCCAAGACGGGCCACCCCTTCGCGTTCATGTTGTCCCGGAGGAGCCGCGTCCCCACCAACGCGGCGACGGCCCATGCCGCGCAGCAGGCTGGCGTCGCGATCTGGCACGAGGTGCGGGTGATCGACGCACGCCTGCGCTACCCCACCTCGCTCCAGGCCTTTCACCAGGCCGTGGAGGCGCTGGGTGTGCGCAACCTGCTGGACCAGCTCGACCTCTCTGCGACCAGCGGTGAGCAGATCTCCTTCCTGGAGCGCTTGGCCTCCACGCTGGCTCAGTCGTCGCGCGCACCCTACACCCATGAGCGTGGCAGCGCCCGGTTGCGTGGGCTGATCGCGGCACATCTGCAGGTCAACCACGGTCTGACGCTCTCGGGTGACGAGGTCTTCCTCGCCCCGTCCCGCGAGGCCCTTGTGGAGGCGCTGGCCTTTTGCCTGGCGATGCCGGGTGACCTCGCGCTCGTGTCCTCGGCCCTGCCGGAGGCCCTGGTGGCCCCTTTGCGCCGCACGGGTCTGCGGGTGCTCCGCACCAACGACGACCTGGAAGAGCTGGAGACCCTCGTCAGCCACCTCCGACCGACCTTCGTGTTGGCTCAGCTCAGCGAGGACGAGAAGCGCAACCGCGCAGGGTTGGCCAGGCTTGTGCAGACGTGTCGGCAGGTGGCGGCGACGCTCGTGCTGGATGGCAGCGAGGACTTCGAGATCGCCAGTGACCCGCCCGTCGACCCCGCGCTGGAGGCGCTCCGCGACCACGGGCCCGAAGGCCTCATGGTGCTGGTGGGGCTGACGAAGGGCCAGGTCTATCCCACCCTGCGGCCAGCGCTCTTGCTCGGGGTAGACGAGGGCCTCGCGCCTGGCATGGTCGCGTTTGCCGAGTGCAGCTACAGCCGCTTGGGCACCTTCGCCGAGCGCTACTACATCCACCTCTTTGAAGACATCCTGTCGTTTCGCCTCCAGCCCTCCGCCGACACCCTCCAGCCTCCAGGACGCACCCTGCGTGCGTTGAGTGACCGCGCGCGCCACATCCTGCGATGGCCCGCCGTGGGTGCGGATCACGCAGGTGGTACGGCGAGCGAGGAGCTGCAAGAGGGAGCGTCGCTCGTGCGGCTGGACTACGGGGAGAACGAGCTGGCGATGGCGCCTCGTCTTGTGGAGGGCGTCCTCTTGGGCTTCAGCAACCTCGCCAGTGATGTTGAGGACTCCCTCCTCGCCGCGCGGGTCGCCGAGGCGGCCTATGGTGGGGGGGTCTCCGTTCTGCCAGCGGCTGGCGTCGTCCCTCTCTTGCGCGCGGCGGTCGGCGCGCTTGGCGACGCGCTAGGGAGGTCGCCCCACGTGGGCATCATCGCACCCTACTACGGTCTGTTGCCGCCCTTGATCGAAATGGCGGGAGGCGTCGTCAAGATCCTGCCGCAGGAGGCTGGCGGGGACGCGGCCGCGCTGGCGCGAGCGGCAGCCGAGCTGTCGCTGGACGTGCTCTTGGTGACGAACCCGAGCAACCCTTCGGGGGTCTTCGCTCCCTCTGAATGGTGGGACGCGGTGTGTGCGTGGAGCGAGGAGACGCGCGTGCGGCTCTGGTGCGATGAGGTGTTCGCGGAGCTGGATCTCGGTGAGGCGGGCGGGGAGCCACCTTGGCTCCTCGGGCGGGCGCTCCCCTTCTTGCCCTCGGGGCCGCTCGTGCTGGGCGGCCTCTCCAAGGGCCAGGCCGCCGGAGGGCTCCGCTTTGGGTGGGCGGCTAGCAAGGACGCGCGCTTCTTGGAGTCCATGCGAGGGTGGCTCAGCGCAGGCGTCGAGCGCCACGTGCGGGTCGCCGCGGAGTGGTTTTTGCGAGACGCCGCGCAGCGTCCCGGAGGTCTGCGGGAGCGCGGTGGGGCGCAGCGGGCGCTGCTCCAAGAGCGCCGTACAGCCCTGATCGGGCATCTGGAGCGCCTGGGGTTGCGTGTGAGCGAGGGGCGGCCTGGTGGACTCTTTGTGTTCGCGGTGCTTGCGGAGCCGGACGAGCCGCTGCGTTGGTCCGTCGGGGAGCGCGTCGTAGAGGTGTCTCCCACGGAGCTCGCGGCGTCGTTCGAGCGCGCGCTCGGCGTGCGGGTGAACGCTGGCGCTTGGGCTGGGGTGGAGGGCGGCGTGCGGCTCTGCTTCGCGCTGGAGCCGGGGCGATGGTCTACGCTGCTGGAGCGGCTCAGCGACGCCGAGCGTGTGCCCGCCTGAGCCCTTGGGTGAGGGCCTTCTCGCCCTCCATCAGGAGGAAGCCAGCGAGCGCGCTGGCGCCCAGCGCTCCGATCTGGGGCCAGGCCAGGGTTGTGCTTTGGAAGGTGGCTTGCAGGAAGGGGAGCGCGGAGAACGCGACCTGAAGCAGGAAGACCAGCCCGATGGCTGCGAGGGTAGCGCGCGGCAGACGGAAGAGGACGTTGGGGCGCGCGAGGGTGGCGCTGGTGCGGACGCTCATGAGGTAGGCGATCTCCAAGGCGACGAGGGTGTGGACGGCCATGGTGCGCGCGGCGTCCTCGCTGTAGCCCAGATGCAGGCTGCCGAAGAAGGCGCCGAAGATGCCGGCGCAGAACACTGCGGAGATAAAGAAGATCCTCCACACCAGGGTGGGGGACATCATGGCCTCGTTCTGCGCCCGCGGCGGGCGGCGCATGATGTCGGGCTCCGCGGGTTCAAAGGCCAGCGACATCGCGAGCGCGACGGAGGAGACCATGTTGACCCACAGCACCTGGAGCGGGGTCATGGGGAGGGACCAGCTCGCGAGAATCGCGACCACGATCGCCGCGGACTCGCCGCCGTTCACGGGCAGCAGGAAGGTGATCGCCTTCTTCAGGTTGTCGTAGACCTGCCTTCCAGCGTGCACGGCGTTGGCGATGGTCGCGAAGTTGTCGTCGGCCAGCACCATCTCGGAGGCCTCCTTGGCGGCCTCGGTGCCTTTGCAGCCCATCGCGATGCCGATGTTCGCTTGCTTGAGCGCGGGGGCGTCGTTGACCCCATCGCCTGTCATGGCCACGACGTGGCCGCGCCGCTGCAAGGCTTGGACCAGGCGCAGCTTGTGCTCAGGCGCAGCCCGCGCGAAGACGCTCACCTCGGCGATCTCCCTCTCGAGCGCGTCGTCGTCGAGCTTCTCGATGTCCGCGCCGACCATCACCCGCTGCGTGTGGAGGAGCCCGAGCTGTTTGGCGATGGCTTGCGCGGTGCGTGCGTGGTCTCCGGTGATCATCCGGACGGAGATGCCCGCGCTCTGACAGGCCTCTACCGCGGTGATGGCCTCGGGCCGCGGGGGGTCCAAGAGCCCGAAGAAGGCGAGCAAGGTGAGCCCTTGCAGGTGGGAGGGTTCCAACGACTCAGGGATCTCGTCGAGGAGGCGGGTCGCTACGGCGAGCACGCGCTGGCCTTCTCCAGCCAGCGCTGCGACGCGCTCCTCCCAGCGCGCGTGGTCGAGCGGGACATCGCCCTCGCTGGTCGCGACCGTGGCGGAGAGCTCCAGCAAGCGCTCGGGGGCGCCCTTGACCACCAGCAGGTATCCGTCTGCGTCGGGTCGGCTGTGGAGGGTGGCCATGTAGCGGACGTCCGCGTTGAAGGGCAGCTCGGCGCGTCGGGGGTGCTCATCGACGAGGGCGTCCAGGTCGATGTCGGCCTTGCGTGCGGCGAAGAGGAGGGCCGCCTCCATCGGGTCCCCATCCAGGGTCCACCCCGGGCCCTTGCGCTCGATCCGGGCGTCCGAGCAGAGGGCCATCGCGCGGAGGGCCCGACCTGCGGGGCTGGGTGCGGGTACGTAGAAGGGGTGGTCGTCGCGGAGGACCTCGCCACCATCGCTGTACCCGAGGCCGCTGAGGGTGAGGTCGTGGTCCGCCGTGAGGAGGGAGCGGACGGTCATCTCGTTGCGGGTGAGGGTGCCGGTCTTGTCGGAGCAGATGAGGGTGACAGAGCCGAGCGTCTCGACGGCGGGCAAGCGGCGGAGGATGGCGTTCTTCTGGGCCATCCCCTGGACCCCGATCGCGAGGGTGACGGTGAGGATGGCCGGGAGCCCTTCTGGGATCGCCGCGACCGCCAGGGCGACGGCCGCCATCAGGACATCGGACCACGTCTGGCCGAGGACGAGCACAGCGAGCAGAACGAGGAGGGCGGTGCCGCCTAGGATCAGCCACGTCAGGAGCTTGGCGAAGGCCGCCATGGCTACGGTGAGCGGCGTCGCCAGCTCTTCGACGTCTGCGAGCATCCCGCTGATGCGTCCGATCTCCGTGTTGACGCCCGTCGCGACGACGAGGGCCTTGCCTCTGCCTTGGGTGATCAGGGTGCCGGAGAAAGCCAGGCAGCGGCGGTCTCCGAGCGGGGTGTCCTCGTCGAGCGCTCGGGTGTGCTTGTCCACGGGCACGGACTCACCGGTCAGCGCGGCCTCCTCGGCGCGGAGGCTGTGTGCCTCTAGCCAGCGGAGATCGGCAGGGACGCGATCACCCGCTTCGACGGTGAGGATGTCCCCGGGCACCAGCTCCGTCGCTGGGATGGTGCTCAGCTTCCCGTCCCTCAAGACCCTTGCCTCTGCGGAGAGCATGGCCCGCAGCGCCGCGAGGGCTCGCTCGGCCTTGCCCTCTTGGAAGAAGCCGATGCTCGCATTGAGGAGGACGACCAGGAGGATGACGAGCGTGTCGATCCAGTGCCCGAGGGCCGCGGTCAGGACCGAGGCGATCAGCAGGACCTGGATGAGGAGGTTCTTGAACTGTGACCACCAGCGCTGCCAAGCGCTCCTGGGCTTGGCTTCCGGCAGCGCGTTGCGGCCGTGCGCCTGCAAGCGGCGCTGCGCTTCCGCGCTGTCGAGGCCCCGCTTAGGGCTGACATCGAGCGCGTCGAGTGTCTCGGAGGGCGAGAGCGCGTGCCATCGGCGGGGAGTGGACGCGTCCATGGTCAGGCGGGGTGGATGGGGGAGCGGGTCCTAGTCGTCGTTCTTGAGCTGGCTCGCCTTCAGGGCCTCGGCGAGCGGGCTGAGCCCCTCGTCGGAGTCCTGCCATGTCGAGAGGCCCGCCGCGCGCTCCTTCGCCTCGATGGCCTTGATGGAGAGACGAAGCTGCCGTCGCTCGGGGTGCGCCTCGACGGTCATGACCTCGACCTCCTGACCGATACGCAGCGCGAGGCGGATGCTGTCGACGCGCTCCTCAGAGATCTCGGAGACGTGGAGGCGGCCTTCGAGACCAGGGACGACCTCGATGTAGGCGAAGGGGTCGTCGATGCGGAGGACGCGCCCGCGGAAGACCGCGCCCTGTGTGACGCGCTCGCCGGCGTCCAGCCACGGGTCCCCCTGGAGCTGCTTGATGCCCAGGCGCAGCCGATTCTTGGCGGCGTCGATCTCCAAGATTCGCACGGTCACGGGCACATCGCATTGGGTGTAGCCCGCGTCGGCCGGGGTCTCGGGGCGGCCTTCCCAGGTGAGGTCAGAGACGTGGCAGAGGCCCTCGACGCCAGGCGCGACCTCGACGAAGAGCCCGAAGCGCTCGATGCGGCGCAAGGTCCCTTCGATGTCCGTGCCGACGGGGTGCTCTGCGAGGAAGGCCTCCCAAGGGTTAGGCTGCGTCTGCTTCAGGCTGAGGGAGATGCGTCGCGCGTCGCTGTCCACGTGCAGGATCAGGAAGGACTCCTCTTGGTCGACGCTCACGACCTCAGCGGGGTCCTGTACCCGTCGGGTCCAGCTCAGCTCGGAGACGTGGCAGAGGCCCTCGACGCCCGGCTTGATCTCGACGAAAGCGCCATAACGCTCGATCCGGGTGATCTTTCCGGTGACCCTGTCTCCGGCGCGCAACCCCTCCAGCTCTGTGGAGAGGCTCTCGCCCAGGAGCTCGCGGCGTGAGAGGCCGACGCGCCCGCGCTTCGCATCGATCTCGGTGATGACCACCTCGACGACGTCGCCCTCTTCGAAGAGATGCGAGGGGTGCTCGACGGGGTGAAGCGCTATCTCCGAGACGTGGAGCAGGCCGTCCACGCCGCCGAGATCGATGAAGGCTCCAAAGCTCTCCAGTCTGGCGACCCTACCTTCGACGCGATCTCCCACTTGGAAGCGTGCGAAGAGGGTCTCGCGCAGGCGCGCGGCGTCTTCCTTGGCGACCCTGGAGCGCGTGAGGACGGGTTGCGCTTTGCCTTCATCGAAGCGGGCGAGCTCAGCGCGCAGGGTCGTCCCGAGGACCTCTTGCGCGTGGCGTCGGGCGATGCCGGAGTCCCGGCCCGGCAGGAAGCCCTGGAGACCGTCGACCGCGACGACGAAGCCACCGCGCGCGAGGTGTTGCACCTCCACCTCGACGAGGTCGCCCGTGGCGCGCTTCGCCCAAGCATCGAAGCGCGCGACGAGCTTGCCCTTCGCGAGAGAGCCCGACCAGCGCCCTGCGCGCTCGTCATCGAGCAGCACGGGAGCCTCCTGGCCCACGGCAGGCACCTCTTCAGCAGGCGTCAAGCGGATCTCCTGCGCGGGGACCAGCACCTCTTGCCCTCCGGGGAGCGTGAGGACCAGCGCCTCCTCTTCGGAGCGCGCGACGACGCCGACGACAAGCTGGCCCGCGTAGAGTCCCTCGATCTCGAGCGGCGCAACCTTCTCTTGCAGGAGGGTACGCAGCGCTGCGGGGGTCTCTACCCATGCAGGGACTTCGAGCGGCTCTTCGGGGAGGAGCGCCTCCTCCTCAGGGTTCTGGTCGTCCAACACTGGGTTGTCTGTGCTTTCGTTCATGGCGGACCTCCGACCCCGAGCAGAGGGGGTGAAACGCTTGGGCCCGAGGGACTACCAACTCCGACGGCGTCCGGTCAACGGGCTTCGATACGCGCGACGCCTGGCCTTCGCGATCATGCGCGACGCGACAACCTGAGACGGGCACATCGACAGACGGGCACATCGACAGACGGGCACATCGACAGACGGGCACATCGACAGACGGGCACGCAGGGACACCCCATGCGCGATTGCGCGATTGCTTCTTGCCTTCCGCGCGGAGATCGTTACTCTAGCGTTTCGCCCGCCGCGCTCTTGCGTGGCGTTCGTTCCTCTCTCCTGAGTCTCCGGTGTCTGACCCTACCAGTACCAGCTGCGTGCACTCGGGGAGGTGGAAGCAAGACTAGCGGCCACCACCGAGGCACGCACGAAGCCTGAACCCCACTTCGTCGCCTCGGGAGGTAGCTTATGCTGCTCGCCGCTCTTGTAGCCTTCGTCGTTCGTTCCAACTGGGTCTCTCGCGCCGCCGCGTCGGCTGACGCTGGTAGGCCCCCTGAAGACCTCAAGCTCGTCTTGCGCTGTGATAGTGACAGCGCTTGTCAGGCGCGCAACGCGCTCTTTCGCGTTGGTCACGCGCATGGTCTGCGCGTGACCAACTTGGTTCTGCGCCCTCTCGCCGACGGACTTCGATCCACCTGGATCGCCACGTTGCATGCTGTGCCGGACGAGCCGGCCTTGCGCCAGCGCCTGATCGAGGATCTGAGCGAGGCCCACGGTGTGCGCCAAGTGCAGCTCCGGCCAGCGGTGGTCAGCGCCTGCCACCCTGCCCTCGTGGGGCGGCGCGCCGCCTGAGGGTCATACGACGAACTTGAGCCGGGGGTCTCGCGTGAGCAGCGCCCCGAGCTGCGCAGAGCCGTGGAGGCCGCTCTGCACCTGAGCGAAGAGGTTCCACGCATCCGTCCAGTAAGCGTGTCGGTCCAGATCCAGCGTCCGGAACACATCGCGCGTCTCGAAGAGCAGCGCGGCTAGCGTGTTCGCGAAGAGGCCCACCCAGGCTTGCTGCAGCGCGATCCGCTGGCTGGCGCTGCGTTCGGCGAGCGCTGGCCTTAGGTGGTCGATGTGGAAGCCCAGGTGGTACGCCTGGTCCGAGGTGATGTCGTTGAGGACCGAGCAGAAGCGCGCTTCGTCCACATGGTGCGCCAACATCTTGAAGTAGGGGACGGAGGCGATCTCCACGGAGAGCAAGAGGGCTAGCTCCGGGAGCCAGTCCAGCCGACGCCGAACGCGGCGAAACAGGAAGTCGGAGGCGTGGCGTCCGCGCGGATGAGAGCCGGCCGCCCACAGAAGCTGCGCCAGCATCTCTGCGTGGATGTTCTTCTCCTGCACGTAGAGGTCCACTGCCCGGGCGTAGTCCGCGTCGCAGTGCTCCCGCACCTTCGTGCGGAGGTCATGGCCCGACGACGAGAGGCCGCGCTGAAAGACCTGTAAGGTCCCCACCAGCGGCTGGCGTAGCTCGGGTGGCAGCCGCAGCGGCTGGCCGTCTCCCATCCATCGCTCACGCCGCACGGAGCGCTCGAAGTGCTTCACCCACTGCATGGTGCCCATCGCTACCTCTCCTCGCTCGGCGCGCGTCCACAGCGGACTTCCTCCCAGCGCTCTTGGGATGCTGCACCCCTGGGCAAAGGAGCGCAAGCCTCTCTGAGCAGCCAGCCCGCCGCCAGCCCGCCGCCAGCCCGCCGCCAGGCTCACCCAGGCCTACGCCCGGAGGATCCGCTCAAGGGACTCCAAGGTCTGCTGAATCAGCACGTCTGTCCCGTGGTGGGTCTGCCGCTGCAGGCGCTCGCTGGCCATGAGGTAGCACGCCCCGTGGACCAGGGCAAAGGACTGCCCCACGATGTCCTGCGGGGGGAGGTCACCCCGGATCGCTTGCGCTGCCTGTCCCTGACGCACCAGCTCCATGGCGAGTCCCCACACAGCCTCCCGGATCGCGTCGATGTCCTGCTGCTGCCACACCTCGCGGATGAAGGGGTGGTTGAAGAGGAGCTCGAAGCGGTAGGGGTGCAGCAGGGAGTACGCCATGAAGTGTTGCGAGAGGTCCAGGAAGCGCTGCATGGGCCCTGCACTTTCTGCTGTCTTGGCCATCTCTTCTTGCAAGAATGCGCCGAGCTCGCCGATGCAGAATCGCCACATCTCCAGCTGAAGATCCCGCTGATTCTCAAAGTGCTTGTAGGCCGCCATCGGTGACAACCCGATCTCCTCGGCGAGCGCACGCATCGTGAACTGGTTGATGCCGTGGCGGTCAAGCAAACGGACCGCCGCGACGATCAACTCTCGCTGGCGTTGGGTCAGGACGTGCTCTTCAAACATCGCGGCACTCTAGGCAACGGAGGCGTAGTGTATACGGTATTCAACCGTATACGCTGGCTGTGTCAAGTGTCTTGAGACTTGAGACTTGTCCTCCCTGGCTTCCGACCCAAAGCCGATGACGACACTGCACCCGGTGGGAGCGCGTGGTGGCCGGACGCACAGCGCAAGGTCAGTCTCTGCGGCGGGCTGTCGGGAGACGCAAGACGCTCACCTCGACCATGCCATAGCCGCGTACGACCACCACGTCGACTTCGGCTAGGCCGGGTGCGCTGGGACAGAGCACCACCCCTGCGCGAGGGGTCGCCTCGCGATCCTCCACGCGCTGTCCGCCCTCGGTGGTCACGGCGAGCGCGATCCCTTCGACGCTCGGGAGCCCATACGCCGTCACGGCGTAGCAGTGGCGTGCCTCGAGCGGGACGTGCAGCCGCCGCAACCCGCGCCGGTGGAAGGTCATCCGCTGCGGCTCCGTCCAGGGGGTGGCCCTCCCGGCGATCTGCCGCTGCGCCTCAGCGCGCAGGCGCTCGAAGGGGTCGCGGGCGCTCCCGCGCGTCGCGTAGCGATCGGGGTCCCGCACGACCAGGAAGTGCCCGCGCGCACGGTCGTCTGGCGCGGACACCAGCGTCCGCAGCGTCTCGGACTGCGCGGCGCAGGCCATGGCGGCAGGCCACGCGTCACGCTTGATGTCCTGGGTGACGATCCCGACGCTCCCCTCAAGCTGGACGTCCAGGCGTGCGCGCCGCCGCTCTACGCTTGTCACACCGGAGGGGAGACCCGCCCACATCGCCCACCACGGCGCTTCGGTGCTCTCGCCCGACGCCGGGGTGTCTACCCAGTCGCCGAGCCCCACGACGGCGTAGCAAGCGCCGGCTTCGACGGCGAGATCGAAGGGCAGTGACGCTCCCGCCAGCAGGTTCAGCGGGGTGCGCGGGCGGTGGACGACCCACCCCGGGAAGTAGCGCTCGGCGACCTCCTCCACGCTCTCCGGTGGTCGAATCTGGGAGCGCGGATCACTCTCGGCCGCGCGGAGTGCCGCCAGCCAGGGAGGGTCACCCCCCGCACGGGCCCACGTCTCCACCGTCATCCGCTCTCGGCGGGGTAGCCACCGGGAGTCACATGCCGTCCCCAAGACACCCAGCAGTACCAAGAGGACAGCCCCCGCTGCGACGGTGAGGTGGCTCCGGTCGGGCGCCGCGCGCTGGCGGCGCGATCGAGGACCGCACAGCGTAGAGGGGGGAGGCATCAGCGCGCCACGAAGCGGATGTGGAAGTGCGTCGCGTGGCCGGGTTCGTGTCGGATCAGGCCGCGACGGTGACCGACGTGAGGGTACTGGAACCACGCCTCGAGCTGTTCCTCGGTTGCCCCACGAGCTTGCACGTAGGCGTAGAGGGGGGCCTGGAGTGCGAAGTCCATGAAGATGTACTCGACCTCTCCGCGCAGGATCCATGTGCGGAAGAGGTACCACTGCCTGCGCACGTCCAGCTCTTCCGGGGTCGTGACCCGTAGGGGCAGGAAGTGACCGTCGTCTAAACGGAAGTAGGCGATGTCGGCGTCGCGGCCGTTTTGGTGCGAGCGATGCCCGCGGATCGGGCCCCCCTGCTGCAGGGAGAGGTCTCCGACCATCACCGTGGGTGCGTCTTGGTCGCGTGCCTGGACTCGCGCGTAGGCGTCCCGCACAGCATGAACCGTGGTCTGCGTGCCGAAGCTGCGCGCAGGCTCGCGCACCCGAATCCCGGGGCTGCTCTCGAGAGCGACGCCACCGATCAAACGGCCGCGGTTCGGGTCTCCTCGGCTCCCCGGAGGGCCAGCGTCGACCACGACGTAGAGACGCTGGCCAATGCGGAGGCGGTCCAGATTGACGCCAGGATTCCATCGGCTGAGGTCGGCGAGCGTGGCCTGATGTCGGCGGGCGATGGCCAACCCCGTGTCCCCGCTGCGCACGATGATCTCTTGGCGGATGAAGTTCCCGCGCCCCGGGACGCGCTGCGGCGGGGCCGGCGCGCTCGCGGTGGCTCGCGCGTGGACCCGAAGCTCTTGCCCAGCGCGGATGCGATCGTCGGGCAGGTTGTTCCAGCGGCGGAGGTCTGCGACGCTCACGCCGTAGCGCAGGGCTATCCCTCCGAGCGTGTCACCGCTCGCCACCGTGTGGGTTCGGGACCCGCCAGTGGCTTCCTGACGTCTGGCTGGCGCGCCTCCCCCTCGCGGCGCTCGGACCAGTAGCACCTGGTCGATGCGGATGCGATCGTCACGGAGTCCGTTCCAGCGGCGGAGGTCTGCGACGCTCACGCCGTAGCGCAGGGCGATCCCCCCGAGCGTGTCGCCGGAGCGGACGCGATGCTCTTGTTGAGCCGAGGCCGCCGGGGTCGGGCCGACCCAGCTCCCCGCGAGGAGGACGAGGAAGGCGAAGGTTCGTATGGCAGAGGTCCAACGCATGCTAGTCGGGCGGATCCGTGTGGTAGCGCCAACGGGCGCCCCGAGGATAAGAGCGCGGGTGGATCCCGTCCAGCACCCACCGCTCTTCGGTCGCCCAAGCGAGGCGCTCGTCGAGGTAGGCGCGCAGGCGCACGATGCGCGCCTGCGCCTCCTCAACGAAGGAGGACGGGGCGCCGATTCGGTAGCACATCGCCATGGCCTCCTGGTAGACGCGGATCGCGTGTTCGAGGTCCCGTCGAAGGAAGCGCCGCAGCTCGTGGAAGTAGATCGCGCTCTCCAGCGCGCTGAAGCCAGCCGGTACCTCGGCGGCGAGCACTGTCGCGTAGGTGTCTTCGAAAAGCTGGCCGACCATCAGCCCGGCGCGCGCGGCCCAGAGCGGGTGGCCACCCGCCAGCGCCTCCAGGTAGGCCTCGCGGGCCTCGTCGATGAGCTGGCGAAAGGTCGCGAGGTCTTGGCGCAGCACCTCGTTCGGCATGCGCAGGTGCACGCCGAGCGCGAGCAGATGAAAGACGCGCGCGCGGCCATACCGCGCCTGCGAGATCAGCCCGTGGCTCGCGCGCAGGGGGCGCTGCTCGGGGCGCACCCGCTGGGGATCCCAGGCGGCGCTGGCTTCGGCGTTGCGCGCCAGGACCGCATCGTAGGCGCGCGCCGCCTCCGTGAAGCGTCGCAGCTCCAGCAGCGCGCTGGCGAGGCGGACCATCCCCTCGAGGCGCTCGACCAGGGGGAGCCCCCCGCGCTGCCCGTGCTCCTGCATGAGACTCGGGATCGCCTCCCAGCGTTCGAGCTGCGCCCAGGCCTCAGCCACACGCAACATGGCGTGACCAGCGTCCGGGTGGCCGCGCCACCCTGCGATCACCTCGCCGAAGCGTGCCGCTGAAGCCTCCCACGCCTGCTGCGCTTCGTGGGCAAGCCCGAGGTTGAAGAGCAGGGCCCGCAGCAGCTCGTCATCGCGGACGAAGGGTAGCGCCGCTTCGTAGAGGGCCTGTGCTTGCGCCGCGTCCCCCTCCACCAGGAGCCTGCCGGCACGGCGGATCCGCTCGCGCAGGTCCTCGGCGTCCGTCTCGACGCCGCCCTCGTGGTCCGCGCGCACTTCGATGAACACGGGCTCCATCTCGATCACGGTCTCGGCCACGGGCGCAGGGCGAACACCCGCGCAGGCCGCGACCCATCCACAGGCCAGCCACGCGAGGGCCGCCGCCGCTGGGCCGAGGCGGCCACGTGCGCCCTCCGTCCACGATGGGGCGTCAGGTGCTCGGGAAGAGGTGTTGGCGGAGCCGGTCAAGTCCTTCCAGGGTGTGCACGTCAGTAGCGAGCAGGGGCACGGCGACAACTGGAGCCGACGACGCGACGGAGGTCTCCAGCGCGCTCAGGACCTCTCGATCTCGGTCGGCGAGGTCTTGGAACTCGAGCGCGCTCTGGCGCAAGGCGTAGGCGAGCTGTTCTAGGCGCGGCCGCCCGTGAATCGCGGCGCCAGGGAGGGTGAGGAGCGCGTCCGCGATCGCCTGGGGGCTGGCCTGGGTTAGCGGGTTGTCGCGGAGCGAGGGGTGGATACGGTTCACGACGACCGCCCCGAGGCGGACGTCATAGCGCTCCAGCCGCGACCTGAAGTAGAGGGCCTCCCCCATGGTCGCCGGGTCGGGCGCGCTGATGATGACGAAGCGCGTAGCGTCGTGCGAGAAGAGGGAGGCTGTCGCCCGGGTGCGCTCGCGGAACCCCTCGAAGAGCCCGGAGAAGTGGGTGAAGAAGTCCGCCAGCTCCACGAAGAGCTCGGTCCCAGTGAAGCGCCCAAGACCTCGGAGGATCAGCTGGTTGGCGAGGTTCCCGAGGCGCCCGCCCCGCATCGCGCTCCCTGCCTGCATCACGAAGTGCAGCACGGACGAGTCCAGCGCGTCGAAGTAGCGGTGGGGGGCTTCCAGGAAGTCTAGCGCGTTCGTCGTGGGCGGCGTGTCCAAAATGACGAGGTCGTAGTCCCCGCTGTCGACCACTTCGAAGAGACGCTCCGAAGCGCTCAGCTCCTGAGCGCCCGCGAGGCTGGTCGAGAAGAAGCGGTAGAAGCGGTTGTCGAAGATGGCCTGGCGCGATGTCTCGTCCGCGGCGTAGCGCTCAACGATGGCGTCGAAGGCCTTCTTCATGTCCAGCATGGTCGCGTAGAGCTCTCCATGCACCGCGTTGCTGGCCTCGCCGTAGGCGCTGAGGTCCACCCGCTGGACGGCGTGGTCGAGGTCTGCAATGCCCAGCGAGCTGGCCAGGCGGCGGGCTGGGTCGATGGTCATGACGAGCACCTTGCGACCGCGGCGCGCGGCTTCCATGCCCAGCAGCGCGGACGTGGTCGTCTTGCCGACGCCTCCGCTGCCCACGCACACGATGACCTTGGCGTCGTGCAGCAGCTCTTGGAGATCGCTCATCGGCTGCCTCCCTGTGCCGCGTCCATTGCTTGGGACAACGCGCTGGCGAGCACTTCGAGCGAGCGCCGCTCTCGCTGGGAGGAGAAGAGGAAGGGCATCTGCACCACCGGTAGGTCCAGCCCGCGCTCGAGACGCTCCAGGTAGGCCTGCTGGAGCTGGCAGCGTTGGTGGCGGAACACACCGCTCTGCAGCAGGTCGCGCAGAGCGTCGGGCGCGTCCCCGCCGTCCACCAAGAGGTCGTGCAGGAGCTGCGCGTCGGGCTCGGAGAAACGGGTCGGCAGCACCGCGTTCGCGAGGCACACGCCAGCCTGGACGCGGGACTCCCGCGCGAGTTTCTCTCGCAGCTCCAGGGTCTCAGCGACGGGCATCTCCTCGGTCAAGGTGACCAAGTGGATCGCCGCTCGTGCCGGGTCCTCCAGCAGCGCAGCGATCTTCTGGCTCTCCTCCACCATCATGCCAGCGTGGAGCGCCCCCGTGATGACGCTGGGGATCTGCAGGAGGAAGAGGCCATGGCCGGTCGCGGGTGCGTCTACGATCACAGCGTCCCAACGCGGAGCGCCCTCGGGGGTACGCTCCTGCTCGTGGTACCAGGCCTTGCCGATCATCACGAGCTCAGGCAGGCCCGGGACCATACGCAGGAAGCGGCGGACGACGCGATTCTCGAACACAGCCTTGTAGAGCACCTTCGAGCGCAGCACGAGCAGCGCATACTCTCGCATGGCGTCTGCGGGCGTGGTGTTCACCGCGTAGAGGAGGGGTGCTAGCTCCACGATCTCCGGCCCCACGGGTGGGCGCCCGAACACAGCGCCGAGGTGGTCGTGCGCGCCGAGCTGCATGTGGAGTACGCGCTTGCCACGCTTGGTCAGGGCCAGCGCCAGCGCGATGCTCAGCGTGGTCTTGCCCACGCCCCCCTTGCCCGTCAGGAGCTGGAAGCGGCGCTCTAGGGGAGGAGGGGCTCTCATTGAGGGTTCGGCTGGACTCCAAAGATGGCGCAGAAGAGCGCCATCCGGACAGGGACACCGTAGTGCGCTTGGCGGAAGTAGGCTGCGCCGGGCAGCGCGTCGACGTCCGTCGCCAGGTCCCCGTAGCGGGGCAGTGGGTGCAGCAGCGTGATGTCTTCGCGGCCGACGCCGCGCAGGAGGGAGCGACTGACGACGTAGGCACCCGCGTGCCGCAGGGCGTCGGCTGGGTCGTCGAATCGCTCCGCCTGGATGCGGGTGACGTAGGCGACGTCCGCGTGCCGCAGCGCCTCCGCGACCGAGGGTTCGACGCGGTATGCGAGCCCCCGCAGCGTCAGCTCGTCGAGAATCGAGGGCGGCATCACCAGCGCGTCCGGTGCGCTCAGGATGAGCTCGACGCCAGGGAAGAGGCAGAGGAGGCGGGCCAGCGAGTGCACGGTCCGCCCATAGCGTAGGTCTCCGATCAGCGCGACGCGCAGCCCCTCAACCCGCCCGAGCTCGCGCTGTAGGGTGTAGAGGTCCAGCAGCGCCTGCGTCGGGTGTTCCCCGGGACCGTCCCCCGCGTTCACCACAGGGCGGGTGGCGACCTCGGCGGCCCGCGCAGCGGAGCCAATCTCTGGGTGTCTCAGGACGAGCACGTCCGCGTAGCCATCGATCACGCGAATCGTGTCCTCTAAGGTCTCGCCTTTGGCCATAGAGGAGAACTGCATCCCGACGGTGGTCTCCAGGCTCCCTCCGAGGCGGAGAAAGGCGGTGCCGAAGGAGAGGCGGGTACGGGTCGAGGGCTCAAAGAAGAGGTTGGCCAGCACCCGACCCTCCAGGGCCTTGGAGCGCGCGTTCCCCGCCGCGATCGGGAGGCACGCGTCCGCTACCTCGAAGATCTGCTGGAGGTCGGCGGCGTCAAACTGCCGAACCGAAACGATGTCTTGTCCCACGAACTTCATGGTCACCCTCCGCGTCGAGGCGGCGCACCCATAGCAACTCTGAAGGGGCGCCGCAATCGCTGCGCCAGCCCCCTGCTCACCGGACCAACCCTTGCTTGCCACGCCACGCCCGTACCCAGGCGGGCCGCTCTCGGTTGCGGAGCGCCAGCAGGCTCTGGTGCCTGTGGAGCGACACCTCGACCAAGGGGCGCAGCGTGTCCAGTTGCGCTAGGCCCTCGAGCTGGTCCAGCACCAGGGCATCGGCTTCCGCGTGCGCGCCCTGGTGAGCCCAGCACTCGGCCTGCAGGAAGAGGGAGGCGTGTCGGAAGGGGCCGGCATCTTCGCGGACCGCCCACCGCTCCACCTGGCGCAGCAAGGCGTCAGCCTCGACGTGTTGTCCCTCGCCGGCGACGATCAGCGCAGCCATCAGCGATGCCTCTTGCTCGTAAAGGACGGCGTGGTGCAGGCGCATCGCGTGCATGACCCCGTCGACCTCCTCCAGCGCGGCGCCGAGAGCGTCCGGGGGCCTGGACCAGAAGGCGTGCCAGAGCGTGGCGCGCTGCGCGTCCAGCTCAGCGTTCGCTTCTCCGAAGAGGCTGGCGGCGCTGCGGGACAGTCTGGCCGCCTCAGCCCGGCGGCCCAGCAGCCCCTCCGTGGTTGCCCGGGCCGCGCGAACCCTCGCGAGCAGCGTAGCTTGCCCTGGAGAGACGCAAAGCCCCTCCAGAAACTCAAGCTCCTCTGCGCACTCGCGCACGCGTCCTACCTGGCGGCTTGTCTCAGCGCGCGCCAGGATGAAGCAGAGCTGCAGCGTGGTCTCGACGGGCCCCTGCATGGCCTGGTGCGCGGTGAGGACAGCCCGCGCTGCCTCGCGCTGTCGACCTCTCCACAGGGCCAGGTCGGCAAGCAGGAGCGCCGCTCGCAGGCGCTCTTCGTGCTCTAGCAGCCCACCCTCGAGGGACCTCTCCAGGTGCCCTTGGCTTCGCTCAAGCTGCCCCGTCATCATCCACTCTTCGGCGCGGAGGAGGGCTCCCATGCGGAGCGACAGCCCCCTTACGTTGGTACGCTCGTCCGCAGCGAGGAGGGCTTCGGTCTCCTCAATCCGGTGACCCAGCTCTCGCAGACGCCCGTGTTTCAGCAAGGTCTGCAGGTACTCCATGCGGGTCGCGAGCGCGTTGTCGATCTCGTTGAGCGCGTGGAGGTGTTGGGCGCGGTGCAGGACCCACGTGTAGGGTCCGTTCGGATCCTCCAGAGCCCGTTCCCAGGCGCTGTGGAGCGCCATGTGGTCTCCACGCTGGGTCACCCGCGCGGCGAGCGCACGGCGCCAGCCTTCGTGAGGCAGCTCGAGCGGCGCCTCTAGGGTCTCACTGTCCTTACCGAGCTCCACCAGAAGCTGCTCGCCGAGTGCGTACCAGAGCAGCCGCTGGAGGCGGGTAAGGGTGACCTCGGGGCGGTAGGCGGCGTACACGCGCTGCAGGAGCTGTGGCGTCACGCGGGGCGGTCCCAAGGCGATGACCTCGAGCAGCTCTTGGACCTCCGCGACGCGATCGGAGGGCAGGGTGGCTCGCTGAATCCGTAACGCGAGGGTGTGGTGGAGGAGCGCTTCGAGGCTGCAGCCGGGTGGGGTGGTCTCGGATGGGCTGCGGACCCACGCCCACTCGATCGCGGCGCGTGGGAGCCCTTGCACGCAGCCCAAGAGCGCCGGGGCGCTCTCGACCGCGACGCCGAGGCTGGCGAGCAGCCTCTCCATCTCGGCGTCGCGGAGCGGCTCCAGGTCCAGGGTGTGGACGGGCTGCTCCAGGTCGTCCAACCCCTGTGGTGTCAGCACTCCCTCGGGCGCGGTGTCGCGCGCCCATGTCCCGCGCGGAGATGCGGTGGGTATGCTTCGGGGTGCCGCGGGCGCCCTTGGATTGTAGCCCTCGGTGTCGTCTACGCTGAGACTGGTGGGCAGCGTCGCGATCACGAGCAGCGGCGCCCCTTCGAGGGCGCGCAGCGTTACGAGCCAGCGGAGCAGGCTGTACAGGTGTCCCCCTTGCTCCGCGGGTGTGCCTTCGACGATCAGGCAGAGGGGGCAGCGGAGGGAGATGGCCCTCAGGAGGCGCAGCAGGGCGAGGAGGCGCTGCATCTGCAGGGGGCGCTCTGCGCTGCCCTCGGCGAGAGGCTGGACGAGGATGTCCAGGTCCTGTCGTACGCGCAGGTCGGCGCTGGGAGCGAGGACCGAGGTGAGCGCGTCGAGCCAGGCCGCCTGGGTGTCCGTGCCGGCTGGCTGGCAGAGGAGGAATTCTTGCAGGCATTCGGTGAGGCCCAGCTCCCACGTCGGCTTGGCGGCGTCCAAGACGAGAGGCACCATGGCGCCTTCAAAGATGAGCACCGAGGAGAGCCAGTGCAGCAGGCGCGACTTGCCGATTCCGGGGGCCCCGGTGAGCAGCAGGGCGTCGGGTTGTCGCCGCTCCAGGGTGCGCTGGACCGCGCGTCGGAGCAAGCGGCGCTCTACCTCCCGGCCGACCAGCGTTGGCTCCTGGAAGAGGTGCCTGCCCCCGGGTCCGGACACGTAGCCGCCGACGCTGAGGGCTTCGGGGACGGGGCGCTCCGCGAGGGAGAGCTCTAGGGTTGGGTCTTCCTGGTGGTCCCACGGCAGGACGGGGCCAGGGAGACGAACGTCTGCGTCCTCGGGCAGCTTCGACAGCGCCTGGTAGAGGTGTGAAGCGAAGGGGTAGCGTCCCAGCGGGTGAATCTGGAGACAGGTCAGGATGATGTCTCGGAGCTCTCGTGGGGCCTGCACACCGGGGAGGTCCAGCCACGCTGGATCGGGGGGAAGGAGCTTGCGCTCCAGGCTCCCTGCGAGGTCGCGGGCAGGGAAGGGAGAGTGGCCGGTCGTGAGCTCGAAGAGGATGACCCCCATGGCGTAGATGTCGACGCCCGCCCCTACCTCTTGGCTGGAGAAGAGCTGCTCGGGGGCCATGTACGCAGGGGTTCCGAGGAGCGCGCCGCCGGTGAGGCGCCCGGCACGTCGTCGCGCGTCGACCTCGCGGAGCTGCGCGATGCCGAAGTCGACGAGCTTGACCAGCGGCTGACCCCAAGGATCGCGCGAGACAAGGATGTTCTCCGGCTTGAGGTCGCGATGGATCACGCCGACGCTGTGCGCCAGGGTCAACGCGTCGGCGACCTGCAGCGCGATCTGCCGTAGCGCGGTCCAGGAGAGACCCCCGCCTCGGTAGGTGTGCAGGGTCTCACCGTCCACGTATTCGAGGATCATGGCGGCGCCATCTTCGGCCTCTTCGAAGGCGAGCAGGCGCGCGACGTGCGGGTGCTGCAGCCGCAGCATGGCGCGCGCCTCTCGCAGGAAGCGTCTCCGGGCGCGCTGCTGCTGGTGAATGTTGGGCAGGAGCGTCTTGATGGCGACCTTCTCGCCCCGCTCGCGGTCCAGCGCAGCCCACACGACGCCCATGCCGCCCCCCCCAAGCTCGAAGAGGGGTTCATAGCGCTCCCGCAAGGAGGATGGCCAGGTGGAGGGAGCCCAAGTCATGGGGGAGGTTCGGGACTGCGGGGGCGACGAAACCCACTTGCGCCACCTACGCTACCATGGATAGGACTGGGATGTCTCTCCGCCCGCACGCGCTGCGGCGAGAAGAGGCTGTCCGCGTTCGCGTGGGACAGCGTGGGAAGCGAGGAGCGTTAGGGGTAGAGACGTGCACGTAGACCAGCCAAGCGAACTCTCGGCGGGAGCCACCTTGGAGGCGCTCATCCTTGAGCGGGAAGAGTGGCTCGACCAGGAGACCGTGTACGGCCGTGTGGTCGATCAGGGCATGCGCGATCTCCTGCACGTGGCGCCATCCCTCTGGCCGCAGGATGCCGCCCGGACCATCGCTCTCGTCGACCGCTTGATGAAGCTGGGCGCGTCGTGGCTGGCGCGAGCAGCGAACCTCAGCCGGGCCTTGGAGATGCTGGGCGAGCTCTGTGTTCAGCAGCTCGCTGAGCACCTACCTGCCGCCGAGGGTAGCGAGACGAATGTCGAGCGCCTGCTCATCACGTGGCGACGCTGTGTGCTCATGCCGAGGCACGTGCTGTCGGCGACGATCGTGGATCACGCATCCCCTGCGTTGGCGGCGGCGCTCCAGCCCGCGGTGCGGCGGGAGATCTTCCGCATCCAGACCGATCGCAACCTGGCCCTACGAGACCGCAACACGAGCCCTCTCCAGTGGAGTCGCGAAGCGCACGTGTGGCTGGCCCGGCTGCAGGCGCGGGTGGACGGCCTGGAGCCTGCGTTGGAGACCCTGGCCAGTGAGCAGAGCGCCGAGCCTTTGCTCGTGGAGGCCGCGGTGGACTTGTTGGTCGACGCTGGACGGCGTCACGAGGCAGCCCAGACCCTGGAGAGAGCCCTGCTCGTCGCGACCTCCAAGCAGCGGCTCCGCGAGCGCCTCGTCGCGCTCTTGGACGAGCTGGGCGATCGTGAAGGGGCCATGGAACAGCTCGTGCTCCTGCTCCAGGAGACGCACGACCTACTCTACTGGCAGACCTTGGAGCGCCTCTTCGGGGAGGAGGTCGAGCGCGTTGAGGAGCTGCGCGCACGCCTCTGGGCGGAGAATCCCCCGCTGCGTGTGTTGGTGGCGATCGAGGAGGGTGACCACGCGACGGTCGCGGAGGCCAGTGAGGCGAGGCACTTCTCGTACGACGAGCTTTGGCGGATCGGCGACTTCCTCCGGTCCAGCCACCCCGCGAAGGCCAGCCAGATCTACGAGCGTGCGGCGCTGCTCCAGGCGGCGGTCGCCAACTCCAAGGCAGAGGTCAGCGACCTGGTCCAACGTTTCGAGCGGGTCGTCCCTTTCTTCGCGAGCATCGACCGACCGATGCGCCTCCGCCGCATCGCGCGTGACGCGCTCCGCCGCAGCCAGTCGGCACCGCAGCTTCGGCGGGGGCTAGAGGAGCTCTTCGGTGTGAGCTTCTGATGGCGGAGGTGGCGTCGCGTCCCCCGCCGCCCAACAGCCGGGTGACGCTCCTCGCGAGCGAAGGCTTGCGTCTGGCTGAGCCCCGAGCAGGGTACCGCTTTGGCCCAGAGAACGCCCTGCTGCCGACCCTCTTGGAGGGCCTCGTCCCTGAGGAGGGGGCGGAGGGCCGGGAGGCGTCGCGATCACGGGTCGTAGACCTGGGCGCGGGCTGCGGTGTCTTGGGCTTGATCGCTGGCCGGCGCCTAGGCTGGGAGGTGCACTTGGTGGAGCGGGAGCCCACGTTCGCCGGGCTAGCGGCATGGAATCTGGAGGAGAGTGGTCTGCGGGGCCGGGTGGTTGAGGCGGACCTGCGGGAGACCGCGCAGAGCGCCCCCGATGCCGGCAGTGCAGCCTTGGTCCTGGCCAACCCACCCTTTTTCAACCTCCACGAGGGGCGGGTCTCGGCGCAACCGACCACCCGGCACGCCACCCACGCGCACTTCGGTGGGTTGACCGCGTTCCTGGAGGCTGCTGTGCGTTGGATGACACCGACCGGGGCGGTCCTGTTGCTCTACCCGGCGGAGGGACTGGCTGAGGCGTTTGACAGCGCCGCTGCCCTCGACCTACGACCGGAGGCGCTCTGTCTCGTGCACGCTCGACACAAGGGTCGGCCCTATCGTGCGTGGGTACGTCTCGGGCGGGGAGAGCGCCCGCTCGTGGTGCGGCGCATGAGCGTGGTGACCGCGAGGTAGGGCGCGCACCCCCGAGAGCTAGCTGGAATCCACCCCCTCGGAGACCTGTGCATGGACCCATGGCAACCTAAGGAGGCACCGGCTGGTGCCGCGCCGCGTACCCGTCGTGCGCTCCTCTCGTGGATTCTCTACGACGCGGCCAGCAACAGCTTCCCGCTGGTGATCATCACCGCGGTCTATGTGCTCTACTTCAAGCAGGTGGTGGTCCCGGACGTGGGCAAGGGCGACCTCCTCTGGGGTCTCTGCCTCTCGACCTCGGCCTTGCTGGTCGCCCTGACCGCACCCTTCATGGGTGCGCTCGCAGACGCCCGGGCGTGGCGCAAGCGCTTGCTTGGGGTCTACACGGCGCTGGCCTGTATCTCGACGCTCTTCCTGGGATTCAGCGGGGAGGGCATGGTGCTGTGGGCGATGACCTTCGTCATCCTGGGGAACGCGACCTACGAAGGCACCAACGCGTTCTATGCTTCTCTGCTCCCCTCCGTGGCCGCGCCCAGCCGTCTCGGGCGAATCTCGGGATATGGTTGGGCCGCCGGCTACCTGGGCGGGCTCGTGGTGCTGGCGGCGAGCTTGCCCTTCGCGATGTCCGGGGCCATGCGGGTCGTCATCTTTCTGGTCGCGGCCTGGTTCGCGCTCTTGAGCCTGCCGCTTTTCTTCTTTGTGCCAGAGCCTCCAGCGCGCGCTCCCGCCGGCGACGCGGCGGGAGCGGCGGCGCGACGCGGGATGGGTCAGGTCTGGGAGAACGTGAAGGCGTGCGGGAGAGCCATCGCGAAGGAGCGCGGGCTCTTGGTGTTCTTCATCGCGTACTTCGTCTACAACGACGCCATCATCACGACCTTCGCGTTCGCAGCGCCCTTCGCGACCGAGGAGCTCTTCTTCTCCAACGCGGGCATCATCGGGCTGATCCTGGGCATTCAGGTGAGCGGCGCGGTCGGAGCCTTCACGTTGGGTCATCTCGCGGATCGGATCGGGAACATCCGGACGGTCATGCTGACCTTGGCGCTGATGTTCTGCGCGTCGCTCGTCGCGTTCTGGTGCGCTCGTGAGGTGGCAGCGCTGGGCCCAGGGTTGTCAGCCGCCTTGATCGACGATCCGGAGAGCGCAGAGGGTGCGCGGATCCGTACGCTTCAGGGGGTGTTCTCTGTCGTGGGCCTCGGCTTTGGGTTGATGATGGGCGCGGCGCAAGCAGCCAGCCGCTCCTTTCTGGCTTCCGTGACACCTCCCAGTCAGGCCGGAGAGCTTTTCGGGTTCTACGGTCTCGTCGGGCGCTTCTCGGCGGTGCTCGGCCCGATTCTCTTCGGGGGTATCTCGTTCCTGACGGGGTCGAAGGCGTGGTCGGTGCTCTCGCTGACCGCCATGTTCGCGATTGGCTTGTTGTTGCTGAGCTTCGTGCCTGAGCGCGCCCTCCGGGCCAAGGTGGGGCCCTGACCCCCGCGGGCAGGTCCGCGCGGTGGAGGTAGGGGACACCAGCGCGGGCGTGCTCTTCGATCGGCGATTCGGGGGTCGGGAACGCCGCACGGGCGACGTCCTAGGCCCGTTGTCGCTGGTCCAGGCTTCGGTAGCGGATGGCTTCGGCGATGTGGTGGGACGCGATGCAGGAGGCGTCCTCCAGGTCGGCGATGGTCCGGGCGACCTTGAGGATGCGGGCCCAAGCGCGAGCAGACATGCCCAGGCGGTCGACAACGCTCTCCAGGAGCGCGTGGCCTGCGGAATCGGGGCGGCAGAAGCGCTCGACCTCGCGCGCTCCCATCGCGGCGTTGTTGAAGAGACCGCATGCCTCAAGGCGTGTGCGCTGGCGCGTGCGTGCGCTCTCGACGCGCTGGCGGATGGTGTCCGATGCTTCGCCACGCGCGTCCGCCCGTAGGCTCTCGTAGCGCAGGGAGGGGACCTCGATGTGCATGTCGATGCGGTCCAGGAGCGGGCCGCTGAGGCGCTGGCGGTAGCCTTGAATCTGCTGGGGTGTGTCGACGCACGCCTTCTTGGTGTCCCCGAGGTGACCGCAGGGGCAGGGATTCATGGACGCGATCAGCATGACCTCGGCTGGATAGAGCACCGAGATCTGGCTCCGCGTGATCACGACGGAGCCATCCTCCAGCGGCTGCCGCAGGACCTCGAGCACGGACTTTCGGAACTCAGGGAGCTCATCCAAGAAGAGGACGCCGCGGTGAGCGAGGGAGATCTCGCCGGGACGCGGTACGCCCGAGCCGCCGCCCACGAGACCCACCTCCGAGATGGTGTGGTGAGGCGCTCGAAAGGGCCGATGCAGAATCAGGCCCTGCTCGCGCGTGAGCCCGGCCACGCTGTGTACTTGCGTTACCTCGAGGGCCTCCTGGAAGCTGAGGGCGGGCAGGATGGTGAGCGCGCGCCGGGCGAGCATCGTCTTGCCGCTGCCCGGCGGGCCGACGAAGAGGACGTTGTGGCCGCCAGCGGCGGCGACCTCCAGCGCGCGCCGGGCCTCCTCTTGCCCCCGGATGTCGTGCATGTCCACGGGGTAGGTGGGAGCTGCTGCGGGGAGGACTCGGGCGCGGCACGCCCCAGAGGGCCGCTCGCCGGAGAGCAGGAAGGAGACGGCCTCCTGGAGGGTGGCGCAGCCGACCACGTCAACGTCGGGCACCAGCGCCGCCTCCTCGGCGTTTGCGGCGGGGAGCAGCAGCCCCTGGAGTCCAGCGTCACGGGCCCCAAGGGCGAGCGAGAGGACCCCACGTGCTGGCCGTAGCCGACCGTCCAGGGAGAGCTCCCCCGCGACGAGATAGCGCTCCAATCGGCTGGCTGCCTCCTGGTCCCACCGCTGTGTGGCGGCCAAGATCGCGACGGCGATGGGCAGATCGTAGCAGGTCCCATCCTTGCGCAAGTCCGCCGGGGCTAGGTTGACGCTGATCTGGAAGGTGGGCCAGCTCCAGCCGGCGTTCTCCATGGCAGCACGGACCCGCACACGCGCCTCTCGCACCGCCCCGTCGGGCAACCCGACCAAATGAAAGGCCTGGAGGCCCGGGCCGAGATCGACCTCGACCGTGACCATGGTGGCGTCGATGCCAAGAACCGCTCCGCTCAACACTCTCCAGAACATGGTGTACCTCCTTGTGTGGGGTTCATGAGGCGCTTCACCACGTCGCCTCCCCCTAATTCATCGTCCCAAGTGGCCCAACGGTCGGCACGACGTGACTTGCGCATGACGATTGTCAGCACGAAGGTGGTCTGAGCGTTTGGGTGGGGAGGTGCCGCAGGGTTGCGTCGCGGAGGCGGCAACGCTCGGGTCAACATCCCCGCGGGAGCTAGTCGAGGGACGCCGTGGGCAGCGAAGACAGATGGGCAGAGGCTCTGCGAGAGGCGCTGGTCGCGGCGCTCCATGACGCGCAGGCGGCGCTTCGCGATGAGGCACTCTCCGATGAGGCGCGTGTGCACGAGGCCCGCAAAGCGTTGCGACGCGGGCGTGCCCAGCTCGCGTTGTTGCGTCCCCACGTCGACCGGCGCTCCTACAAGCGATGGGACGTGTTGCTCGCGCTTCCCGCCCGCCTGCTCTCGGTGCAGCGGGACGCCGACGTGCTGGCTCCTTTCCTGGCGGCGCGGGCGGAGCTTTGGCCGGAGCACCGCGGGGTGCTGCTGCGGGCGCGGTCGGCGCTGCTCCGGGATGCTCAGAGCGGCTCCGTGGACAGCGCAGCGGTTGAGGCGGCCCTTGCGCGGGCGCTCGCGACGATGGAAGGGTCGGCCGTGGTGCCGTTGGCGCCGGGTCGGCTGGCGGAGGGGTTCGGGGCGTCTTGGGATCGCTTGGTCCGCGCCCGGTCGAAGGTGAAGCCCGGCGGGGAGGACGCCGCCTGGCATCTATGGCGCAAGCGGGTCAAGCTGGTGCGGCACCAGCTCCAGCTCCTGGTCGCGTGGGGGTGGGCAGAGGGCGAGCCTTACGCTGCGCGTCTGGCAGAGGAGGCGCAGCAGCTCGGTGAGCTGACGGACGAGCTCTTGGCGTGGCGCTTCGTTGAGAAGTCCGCGGCGAAGGACAAGAGCTTGCCAGCGCTGACGCGGCAGTGGCGGACGCACGTGGAGCGTCTGCAGCGCCGCCTGCGGCGGCGCACCCGCGGGCTCTACATGGAGAGCGCCGCCTCTTGGACGAAGCGGGTCAGACGGTGGCTCCGCGCGCGTGGCCGGGACGCGGAGCCCGTTGAGGGGGTACCCGTCTGATGGAGGCTCTCGTGCGCGAGGTGGTTGACGGGATGGGGTTGATGCCGTGGAGCCGGTCGAGGCGCTGGGGGCGGGCCGTGTGGGTGTGCGGAGCGCTCTTGCTCATGGGCTGTGGCCAGGGTCCTGCTGGAGAGGCCGTGGGCCGCGGTGCGTCCAAGGAGGTGCGCGGCGAGGCTCGTGCGTGTGACCGCGGGAATCGCTTGGCGTGCACCAACCTCGCGATGCGCTTCGTGGAGGGGGATGGTGTCACCCAGGACCTGTCGCGTGCGATGCAGTGGCTGAGCGTCGGGTGTGGCGCGGATGCGCCCATGGCTTGCGTTTCGCTCGCTCGGCTGCGGGCTGCTGGCGGGGAGCGAGAGGGCGCTAGGGCAGCGTGGCGGGTAGCCTGCGGCGCAGGGTTCTGGGTGGGTTGCAACGAGCTGGCAGGTCACCTCTTGGATGGAACGCCCTCCGAGGTTGACGCTGCGGAGGGGCACCGTTTGCTGCAGATGACCTGCGGGCGGAGTGAGCTCGACGGCTGTCGACGTTTGGCCAACTTGTTGCTGGACGAGCGGGTCGCGCCGACGGATGCAGCGGAGGGCAGGGAGCTGCTTCGGACGACCTGCCTTCGAGGTCACGCGCGTGCGTGCTACGACTGGGGCGTGCTGCGCTTGGCGATGGCGGGTGAGGACGAGGCGGAGGTGGGCGGCGCGCTGGAGAATCTCCGTGAGGCCTGCGTGGATCAGGTGGCTGAAGCCTGCCTGCGTCTGGTCCAGCTCATCGAAGAGGACGACCGGGTGCCTGAGGACAGCGCGCGGGTGCGGCGTTTGCTCTTCATGGCCTGTGAGTTGGGTGATGCGGGAGCGTGTAGCCGCTTTGCGGAAGGGGGTCGGCCCTGAGTGTCAGAGCATGGACGCGCCGTGGGCGGGGTGGCTGCGTGTGGCGCGGTGCTCGGCCGCCTCAGATGGCGGATGCGGCCAGGGTCGGTGTACCGAAGGGGTGCAAGCGCATCCGCTCGTCGACGCCGAGCAGCTCCCCCTGCTCCATGGGGGTCCAGACGTTCTCGCCTTGGAGGGGTTCGGAGGAGAAGATGAGGTGGGCGACGGGGTGCAGCGGTGGCGCTGGCCGCTCGCAGGTGAGGCCGTAGGAGGGGCAGTTGTCGCGCTCGGGGCAGAGGTGTTTGTGGGTGGACCAGTAGAGGGGCATGCCGCCTTGGTGGCCTAGGAGGAGCTGCCCGTTGGTGAGCAGGAAGGTCAGGTAGGTGCCGTCGGCGCCTCGTGCGGGGTCTTGGGAGATGCCGCCGGTCCAGGAGGTGACGAGATCGAGGGTCTCTCGGACGGCCTTGGCGGCCTCGGCCAACGGGTAGGTGCCCTCGTAGAGGGACACGCGCTGGGAGAGTCGGTCGAGGAGCAAGAGGAAGAGGAGCTCGCTGTCGGTCTCGCCGAGCAAGAAGCGCTGCAGCGAGGGGTGGATCTCCTGGAGGAAGCGCGGTCGGAGCTCGTCCATCTCCGCGACGTTGCCGTTGTGCGCGAAGACCCAGCGGCCGTGCTGGAAGGGGTGCGCGTTCAGGGTGTTGAGCGTGCCCTGGGTCGCCTTGCGGAGGTGGGCTACGACGGTCTCGGACGAGACGACGCCGCTGATGCGGTGGAAAACGCGATCGCTGAAGGCGGTAGCCGCGCTCTTGATGACGTGGGGTACGCCGCCGTGGTAGTACCCGACGCCCCAGCCGTCAGGGTGCTGCGTGCTCTGGTGGAGGAGCGCGTTCTCTGCGCTGAGCAGCGAGCGGTGTACCTGGCTGCGGATCACCGAGCGGAAGCCGAAGAGGCGGCACATGGTGGTGTGTCAGAGCTTCTGGAGGAAGTCGTCGGCGAAGGCGTCCAACGCGCCGAAGTCGGTGTACTCGACGTCCTCTCCGGTGTTGGTGGGCTCCCCCCGTTCTTTGGCGATGGAGCGCATGACGAGCTGCTTGAGCCAGTTGTAGCTGGTGTAGCGCAGGGCGCCGGGGACGCAGAGGGTCATGGTGGGCGTCCAACCCGCAGCTCGCAAGAAGTCCTCAAGGGTCTGCGTTGCCTCTTCGCCAGCACCGAAGGCCGCCTGCAGGCTGACGGAGAGGAACGCTGAGGGGCGTTCGTTCAGGAGCGTGGCGTGGGTCCGCGCGAAGTCCGCGACGTAGCGCTGGTGCACGCCTTGGTGCACGGAGGCGATGACCACGAAGGCGTCGGAGTTCTGCACGGGGTCATAGTCGAGCGGCAGCTCCGCGAGGTGCATGGCCGCGGCGTCGGCGCCCCGCACCCTGAGGTGGTGCGCCATGTGGTGTGCGATCTTTGCGCTCTGGCCTTCGGTCGTTCCGTAGAGGAGGGCGATTCGTTTCTGCATCGGGTCTTCCGGTCGAGGTCGCGCGCTGGGTGGGGCGATGGCCGGTCAGCGCGTCGTCGTGGGAGACCTTCGCGGAAGCGTCGGCTCGCGTCAAGCTGTGGTGGCGCGGGCTGCGATAGCTGGCCAATCGAGGAGGCCGAAGACGGCGTCGAGGTAGTCTCGGCGGCGGTTCTGGTAGCGCAGGTAGTACGCGTGTTCCCAGACGTCGATGCCGCAGAGGGGCGCGCGGTGCTCCATCCATGGGCTGTCTTGGTTGGGCGTGGCGAGCAAGGAGAGCGTGCCATCCTGTGGGTCTTGCACGAGCCAGCCCCACCCGCTGCCGAAGACGCCCATGGAGAGGTTGAGGAAGGCTGAGCGGAAGGCCTCAAGCGTCCCGAAGCTTCTCCGGAGCTTGTCCTGGAAGGGGCCTTCGGGGAGCGCAGCGCCTCCCGCGCAGAGGCTGGTCCAGAAGAGGGCGTGGTTGTGATGTCCTCCGCCGTGGTTGCGAACAGCGTCGCGTTGGGCCTCGGGTACCCGATCCACGTCACGGAGCAGGTCGAGGAGGGGTACGTCAGCGAGCGAGGGCTCCTGCTCCAGCGCAGCGTTGAAGCCGTTGATATACGCCTGGTGGTGGCGTTGGTGGTGCAGCGCCATGGTCTCGGCATCGATCGCGGGCTCGAGCGCGTCGTAGGCATAGGGGAGGGGCGGTAGGACCAGGCGGCCGGGCGCTCCCGGGGCCGGGCTTGCGGTCGTCGCGCCAGCAGGTCCCTGTGTGGCGTCCGGGCTGAGGCTGGAGGGGCCAGCGCAGGCGAGGAGCAGCGCAGACGACGAGAGGTGGAGGAAGGAGCGTCGGTCGATAGATGCCATGGTGTTCGCGGGAGCGGGATCTGTGACAGGGAAGGGGGTTTCCAACCCTTAGGGTGGTGGGGTAAGGACGAGCGCCGCAGAGGGAAGGGTCTGGCGGCGTTCGCGGGGCCGAAGGAGAGCGAGAGCGGAGCGGATGTCGAAGGTTGTTTTGCACAGTGGCGCGGTAGAGATGTTCGTGGAGGAGCAGGGGTCCGGCCCGGCGCTGCTCCTTCTGAACGGCCTGAGCCAGACGACGGCGAACTGGCGTACCCAAGCGCGGGCGTTGTCCTCGCGCTTTCGGGTGGTGAGCTATGACGCTCGTGGCCAGGGGAGGACGCCCTTGGGCTCGCGACCCGTCGGGTTGGAGGAGCAGCTCGAGGACATCGCGGAGCTGCTGGATGCGCTGGGCATCGAGCGGGCGCATCTCTGCGGCTTCTCGCATGGTGCGCGGGTGGCGTTGGCCTTCGCCGCAGCCTATCCTGAGCGCGTGGATCGCCTGGTGCTGACGTCGATCGGGACAAATGATGGTCCGCTGCGGCGGCTGATCGTGCGCAGCTGGCGGGAGGTGTTGCGGCAGGGTGGCGTGGAGGCGATGGCGTGGTGCACGCTGCCCTCGATTTTGGGGACGGAGTTCGTTCGGGTGTACGGCGATCAGGTGGAGGCGATGGTCCGCGCCACGGTGCAGCGCAACAGCGAGTCGGGCTTGGGGGCTCTGCTGGAGGCGCTCGCGGGGTATCCGGATCCGCGGGTGGAGGCGGGTCGGGTGTTGGCGCCGACGCTGCTGGTGACCTCCGACGAGGACCTGCTGGTCCCTGTCGACGACGCGCGTGCGCTGGCGGCGGCGTTCCCTGAGGTGCATCACGTGCTGGTGTGCGGCTGTGGGCACACGATCCCGATCGAGATGCCCGAGGCGTGGCGGAGGCACGTTCTAGCCCATTTGCTCTAGGGCTCGAGCTCCTCGCCTCAGGGCGAGCCGCTCGCGGCAGGGGCCCTGGGTGGTGGGTGAAGCGTCGTGGCGCCAGCGTCGCGGGGGGGCTTGACGAATTCGTGCGCTTGGTGGTGGCGCGATGACGGGAAGCCTTGCGCATTCGTGCGGGAATAGGCAGGCTACAGAAGTACGAACAGGGGTAGGGTGTGGAGGCCGCTGGATGGTCCTCCGGCCCCTGGGTGTCTGTCAGGCGAGGTGCTTGGCGGGCATGAGATCGGCTATCAGGCGTTTGTTGGAGTTGGATGAACAGTAGAGGGCAGGGGGCAGGTAGGTTTCCGCAGCCGGACACGCACCGCGTGAACCACCAGATTCGGATCGCTCAGGTGCGCGTGATCGGGGTCGACGGTGAGCAGCTCGGGATCATGAGCCCGGATGAGGCGCGCGAGATCGCGGCCAACGAGGGCTTGGATCTGGTCGAGGTGGCGCCCCAAGCGCGTCCGCCCGTGTGCCGGATCATGGACTACGGCAAGTTCCGTTATGAGGAGTCGAAGCGTTCGAGCCAGCAGAAGGCGACGAAGGTGGAGCTCAAGACGATCACGTTGCGTCCGAAGACGGACCATCATGACCTAGAGACGAAGATCAAGCAGTGCAGGGCATTCCTCGCGAAGGGAGACCGTGTGCGCTTCGTCATGCGGATGCGCGGTCGGGAGCGGGCCCACCTGGACATGTGGATCGAGAAGCTGCGGGAGATCTTGGCGGGCTTGGCGGACGTCGCGACGGTCACGCAGCCACCCTCCGAGGACGGGCGCACCTTGATGGCCTCCGTCGAGCCTTTGAGCAGCCGAGGGGACAAGGCGAAGGACAAGCCCGACGCTCCCCCGCGGCCGCCTCGCGTCGAAGCTGCCGCAGCGCCTGAGGAGTGAGCTGGAGCGTCAGCGTGCGGGGCGTGGCCGGGGCCTCCCTCTTGGCCTGCCATGCCGCCTCAGCCTGGCGGATCGCGCGCTCTGTCGCGGCGAGCCATGGGGCAAGCGGCGTCGGGTAGGGGCCCTTGGAGGTCGCACGTTCGAGGAGGCGTGTCATGACGGGGCGCTCGCCGCCCGGGACCTCTGCGGCGTGCCGGTGTTGGTCAGGCTTGTGCGCTGCCGCGGCCATGAGAATCAGCCCTTGGAGCCACGGCGCGGCGCCGCCGGCTAGGCGCCAGAGCGCCTCCCAGGCCTCGTGAGCGTGCCACCACGCTCCAGCGTTGGCGTAGGCCTCGGCGCGCCTCCACGTGCGGACCCATGCACGCGCACAGCGAAGCGATTGACGCCCGCGCACGAGACGCGCACGATGGTGCGGCGGTCGAGGACACCCCTGCGGAGGGCGCGAGGACGTGGGCATGAGCGGACCCGGGAAGACACGACGATGCGATGGAGAGGGCTCGGGGAGCGCGCCGGTCGGTGCCGCTGTGGGACACCCTCGCAGCGCCTTGGGCCCTGCCGCGCACCGCACCCTCTGGGTTGGGGTCGCTGTGCTAGCAACCCTCGCGGCGTGCAAAGGTCAGGAGGAGGTGGAGGACGTCGCGACGACGCGGCGCGGCCTACCACCCCTGCTGATGCTCGATACGACACCACCGGCGCCGACGACCTGGGTGATGGCCGAGGTTGTGGAACCCGGGGTCTTTCGGCTGGAGTGGGCGCCTGGGCGTGACGATCGGACCCCGCAGGAGCGTCTCCGCTATGAGCTGCAGACGCGTTTCCCGGCGTGGGATCCGGCGCGGCCGCCGCGGGTGGTCTACGTCACAGAGCCAGGCGAGACGTCGGTGCTCTTGGCGTACCCGGATCCCCTGCCATGGCCGCTGGAGATCGTGGTGGTCGACGAGGAGGGGAACCGCTCCGCCGCGTCAGCGGGTGTGCGCTTGCCGACCCGCGGCTCCTTTCGCTCTGCGGAGAGCGGTCTGCCCTCCGACGTGCTGCAGAGCTGTGCGTCGTTGACGCCGGGTCAGTTCGTGTGCACCGGCGGCGCGGGCAGCGTCATGCTGTGGGAGCGCGACCGCTGGCGCGTCTTGGCGGCCACCAGTCCTCTCCCCTTGCGGGCGGTAGCGGGTGGTCAGGAGGTGTGGCTCTTCAACGATGTCGGCGAGCTGCACACCGTGGGCCTGGATGGCGAGATGCGACCCGTGGACGTCGTGTTGGAGCCTGCGACGCCGGAGTCTCCTTTTCTCGCCGAGGTGCGTCGAGATTCGTTTGGACTGCTGCACTGGGTGGACGGTGTCGGCGCTCGCTGGTGGGGTATTCCGCCGGTGTTGCGCCGTGTTGATGAGCCTCTGGCGCTGCCGGAGGAGGTGGTGTGTCGACGCGCGCGCGCGCTTGTTCACACGGCGCGTCAGGCCGTCGCTGTCTGCGAGGAGGGCCAGACTTTTGTCGCGCGGCTCACGCAGCCGCCGATGCGCTGGTTTCCCGTCGCGGAGCGAAGCCCAGAAGGTCTACGCGCTCGGATCTTAGGCGCTTTTGAGGGGCCTGACGGCGCGGCGATCGTGGTCAGCGCGGCGGGCGTCTATGCGCTCTCGCGGGGCGACTGGCGCGTGCTCTGGGAGGCAGGTGCGCCCGAGGGGACGGTGCACGCCTATTGGGCGGATCCGGCGGCTGGGGTGTACTACCTGGCTACCCACATCGGGTTGTGGGAAGGGCGGGGTAGCGGAGAGCCACGCCGCGTTTTCGCAGGGCCGGTGGTAGGTGTTGGGCCGCCCTCTGCGCTCCACCCTCAGGACGTCTGGTGGGCGGTCACGCCGGACGCGAGGGTCCTGCGGGGTCCTGCGGGGGGGACCCTCTTTCGACCGGAGCACCGGTCTCCTGTGGTGATTGGCTACGATCCACGCGGGCGCCTGCTGGCCTTGATGCGGAGCGGTATGGTCGCGCGATGGGTCGGTCCCGGGCGCTGGGAGGACGTCGCGGCTGCGCCCGCTGGCGGGAGCTGGTCGGGGCTGGGTGGCCTTGGTGCCTCGTTGATCCTGTGGGGCGAGCAGGCGTCGCGCGGCCTGATCTACGTCCACGCAGGCGGTGGGTGGCGCGAAAAGGTTTCTCTTGGCGGCGCAGTGCCGGGCGAGGAGGATGTGCTCGCGGTGCCGCGAAGCTGGGATGGCGCGTTCCTCGGTCCCGGCGGTGTGTACGCGTGGGCGGGCGATGTGGTGTGGCGTGAGGGGAGTGATGGGAGGCTGTCACCCTGGCGTCGCCTGCCTGGCCGTGTCCTCGCGATGGTCGAGGATTCAGAGGCCGCGGTGGTGGTGACCGAACGCGGCTATGGGGCGTGCCGCGAGGAGGGCTGTGCTTTCATTGACGGGAGCCCGGAGGAGATCGTCGTGCATTGGCGCGGCCCGGAGGGGCTCTGTTTCCTGGATCCCTTCGGCGCGCGGACCTGTTTCGTTGAGCGTCAGGACGGCTCTCAGGAGACGCAGGTGCACAACGGAGGCGCTGCGCAGGAGGACCCCCGCTCGCTGCGGATGGTGTTGTACACGGAGCAGGGCGAGGTGCACTGGCGCGATGACGGGCAAGTAGGCACGCACGTAGGCGGCCTCTTTCGTCCGCAAGGGCGCGTCGAGTCCGCGCTTGGCCTCGTGCTTTTGGAGGGCGGCGCTTGGGGTGTGGTCGGTCCGCAGGGCGTGGTGCAGTATGAGGCGGTGCGCATTCGGCCAGGGGCTACGGGCCGCTGAGGCGCGCGGTGCCAGGGGAGCGGAGCGAGGCGTGGAGCGTTGATGGAGATCTCATGGCCTGTCGGATACTTGGAGCTTCTTCGGGCGCTGCACGCTGCGAATCCGGGCGAGGAGCGGAGTTGGATCGGTGAGGTCGGCTTCTATCACGGGGTCGCGGTACCTGACGCGGCGGGGTGGTTGCAGGCTTTGGCGGCGCGCCGCTGGCCCGGGATGCATCCGGAGCTGCTCCCCTTCGCCTCCGACGGCTCCGGCAACCGTTATTGTTTCGTCGTAGGGGAGGGTGGCCTCGGAGGTCCCGTCGTCTATTGGCAGTATGAGACCTTCACGGCCTTGCCCTTGGTGTCGAGCTTTCGTGGCTTCCTCGCGTGGGTTGGCTTGACCACGGCCTACGATCTTCGACAGGATCTGCTGCCCTTGGTCAGTGAGTCCTCCTTTGAGCGTGTGCTCGAGCCCCTCTTGGTCGCGCACGGTGCCTCGGCCGGGTTTCGGGACGCCTTCGCGTCGGGCGAGGTGAGCCCGGGTCAGCTTCACCGCGCCCTGCTGGAGCGAGACCCATGCGCGCCGGGTAGCCTTGTGTGGGAGGGGCACCAGGCGTTGCGCACTGGGCTGAGCGTATTTGGCAGCGAGTGTTGCGAGAAGGCGCTCGCCACCTTTCCCGGCTGTACTGCGGCGTGGCACACGCTCCTCGAGGCGGCGATGGTCGAGGCGCGGCCGCGCGAGATCGCGGACCTCCTCGTCCGTTCGTTGCGAAGCCCGCTCGTGTACGTGGTGGACCCTGCCATGCGTTGGTTCGGGGAGCTGCCGGTGGTCGAGCCAGGTGTGCTGCTGGAGCGAGTCGCCGACCGCCCTGAAGCGCTGGACCTCCTGGATGTCGACCCGCTGGTGCACTTGGTGCCCGCCGGTGATCCGACGAGCCAGCAGGCTTGGCTGGAGACAGCGCTAGCGTTCCTTGACGGCGGACAGTGGGAGCCTGCGCTCACGATGGCGTGCAACGCGCTTCATGTCGGGGCCACGGGAGCGGATGTGACCCCGGCGCTCCACTTCCTAGAGGAGCTCTACGCCGCTTTGGGCTGGCCGGTCCACAGCGCCTGGATGAGCGCGGAGGCGGAGCGTCTCCGTCGGCGGAGCGCGCCAGCGAAGTGAGGTCGGGGCGTGCGCGAGGAGCTATCGGGGTGGTGGGCGTGCGCCCTGTCGTGGCCAGCCTTGACGCCGCCGTGTGACTGAGATGAAGATGCACGCGGGCACTTTTCGTGCGCCGCAGAGGAGGTCGAGATGAGCGTGGAGACGATGGCGGTGGGGCTGACGCAGGCCGTCGAGCAACACAACGCAGGCGTTGAAGCCGCAACCAAGGGAACGATGGATCTGGCGCTTGTTGCGTGGGAGAAGGCGCTCCAGGCGGACGCCGGCTTGCTGCGCGTCGCCCGGAACCTTGCTGTCGCCTACGAGGAGCTGGGAGACTACCCGAAGGCGGCGCGCGCGTGGAGCGCCGTGCTTGCCTCGGAGCCTTGTCATACCGAGGCCTTGATTCGACAGGCGACGGCCTTTGTTCACATGGCCAAGGCCGACGATGCGGTCGCCAACTACGAGCGCGCGATCGCCATCTATCCCTACTTCCGTTTCTGGTACCTTGAGCTCGCAGACCTGCTCGAGGCGATGGGGCGCTCTGGCGAAGCGGAGAGCTGGCGTATTCGCGCGGGCCGAATTGAAGCAGACGAAGCGGACATGGCCATGGAGGATGCGCAGCAGTGCCTCCGTGACGGGCGCGTCGAGCTGGCCATCAAGGTGCTGGAGGCGATCCTGGATGAGCTGCCCAGCAACCTCGAGGCCACGGGCCTCTTGGCCCTGGCTCTGAGCAAGGGCGGGCAGCACGCGCAAGCCATCGAGCTCATGGACCAGGCCATGGACCGCAGCGACGTCTTGCGCCCCATGATGTTGGTGCAGCGGGCGGCGCTCCACTTGCGGAGTGGACATCATGACGCGGCGCTACAGGACGCTCGCGCCGCGCTGCATCTGGCACCTCGCTACGGGCGCGCAGAGCGACTCGTGCGCACCTTGGCTTCGCCTGAGGCGTCAAGCCCCGCGGCGGGGCCTCCGCCAATCCCCACGGGACCCAGCCGCGCGGCGTCATTGACCCCTGTCAGCGAGCGGGGGCCTTGGGGCGCAGCGCTGCGGGAGGTGCTGGAGGAGGCATCCCGGGGGCGAGGTCGCGATGGGCGCGCTGGCCGCGTCGGGATCGTCTTCCAACCATGCCAAGCCTTGGTCCCCGTCATGGAGCGCGCGCTGACCTGGCTGGAGGATCGGGAGTTGGGACTGCGCAACGCTCCAGAGCGCGTCTGGTTGGGAGAAGTCGCCGCGCTGCCAAGGCCAGGCAGACCGCTTCGACAGAGCGCTTGGCTGGGCTCACCGCGAGGCCTTGAGGTCAGCTTCAGTCAGTGGGGGCACCCTCCCGAAGTGACCCAATTGGAGCCCCTGCTGCTGGCCGCCGAAGGCGTCTCGGGAGCCATCGGGTACCACACCGTGGTGGTCGTCACCGCGGGACACCTGCGTGGAGATGGCCCTCACTTGCGCAAGCTCGCAGGCCGCCTCGCTTCTGAGCGCCTGCTTCTGCTGCATCTGGGTACGTTGGCCCCTGAGGTCGAGGCGCTCCGCGATGTAGCCGTCGGGACGTGGCAGCACGTACCCCTCGATCGCTAGGGGAGGCGCGCGCGTGAGGGCCCTGGTTCAGCGCGTCTCGCATGCCTCCGTGAGCGTGGACGGGCAGGAGATCGCCTCCATCGGGCGCGGACTCCTCGTGTTTGTCGGCGTCGGCCAAGGTGATGGTTCTCAGGCGAGGTCGTGGCTGGCCCGTAAGCTGCTCGGCCTGCGGGTCTTTGAGCACCAGGGCAGGATGCACCATAGCGTCACAGACATCGAAGGTGAGCTGCTGGTGGTGAGCCAGTTCACGCTCTACGGTGACGTCACGCGCGGGCAGCGCCCTTCGTTCACCGCGGCGATGGAGCCTGGCGCGGCGGCCGTCGAGCTGGACGCCCTCGTGGCAGAGCTGCGGGCGGCAGGTGGGCGCGTCGCGACAGGACGCTTCGGTGCGACGATGCACGTGTCCTTGGTGAACGATGGTCCCGTCACCTTGTGGCTGGAGAGCCCAGGAGGAGAGAACCCATGAGCGATGACAATCCAACGATCTTCGGAAAGATTCTTCGTGGCGAGATCCCGTCGGACCGGGTCTGGGAGGACGAGCACTGCATTGCCTTCCGGGACATCCACCCCGTCGCGCCAGTGCACATGCTGGTGATCCCGCGCAAGCACATCGTCAACGCAGCGGACATCCGGCAAGACGATCGAGCCCTCGTCGGTCACCTGCTCTGGGTCGCGTCTCAGGTCGCGCAGCAGGCCGGCGTTGACGAGAGTGGTTACCGCCTGGTGATCAACTGTCACGACAACGGCGGCCAGACGGTGCCGCACCTGCACATCCACGTCCTCGGTGGCAGAGGCATGTCATGGCCCCCCGGCTAGTCGCGTGAGGGCCGCCTTGCGTCCGACCAAAGCCACCTTAGGCTGGAGATGGACGACGGCGCTGCGCGTGTCGTGCGGAACCGTGTATGGGGCCCCGCCGATACGGATGGCCCAAGGGTCCTGGCCTTGTAGCGCTGGTGTGCAAGCTCGCCCTGCAGCGAGAAGCCTGAAGGCGCTCAGCATGGACCCACCTACGCAAGTAGGCTGGGCTCTTCACAACCTCCAAGAGCGGCACATGCGGCTGCCCGTCGTCCACCCCTCGGGGCGTGTGGCTTCGCTACGGCGTGGTGCCCTCCGCAGCGCGGGTGCGCGGCGACCCCACAGCATGTGCTGACCTCACCAGCGTAGGGCGCTTCGTTGTCGGCAGGGCAGGTCCCCTCGGCGGCTCCACCTGAGGGGCCAGCGGGTGCATGGAGGGCCGGGCGGCTCGCAGTCGGCAGCGCCGGTTGCGGCGCTCGGCAGGTGCCCTGCAGCGCCGCGTGCATTGGGCCTTGACTCACGTGGCTGTCAGCGCCAAGGAGGCGGCGGGCTATTTGACGCTCGTTAGACCCCGCCCCTTGGTCCTCCATGCCTACTCCCTCGTTGTATTTTGCCCCGCCGCTGAGGTGGTTGCGGGCGCCCAAAAATGCGTCGATGCGCTTGGGTGTCTGCGTCCTCGTGCTCTTGGCGGCTTGCGCCACCTCCGACGGCGGAGCCCCGTCGGCCCCGGAGACCCCAGCGGCGAGCACGCACGCAGGGGAGCGTGTGACACCGGTGCGCGGCGTGGTGGTGGAAGAGACGCCCTTCCGAGATACGGTGGAGCTGGTCGGGTTCGCGCAAGCCGCGCGCAGCGCGGTGGTCACGACAGAGATTCCAGGGCGCATCTTGCGCTTGCACGCCGAGGAGGGCGAGCGGGTGAGCCGCGGTCAGGTGCTCGCCGAAGTCGATGTGAGCAGCCAGCTTCAGCAGCGGACGCAGATCGAGGCTCAGCTCGCCGTTGTGCAACGTGAGATCGACCGCGTCGAGCGCCTGATCGAGCGGGGACTAGGCACGGAGATGAACCTCGATCAGCTCCTGGGCCAACGCGCAGTGCTGCAGGAGGGGTTGCGTCCATTCCAGAGCCTCCAGCGTCAGGCCCGGACGACCGCTCCGATGGACGGTATTGTGGTCGAGCGAACGGCAGAGCCCGGTGAGCTTGCGCTGCCCGGCGCTCCACTCCTGCGCATCGTCGACCACAGCGAGATGATCGTGCGGGTAGGTGTGCCCGAGGGGGACATTCGCTACCTCCAGGTTGGAGACACACTCAGGGTGCTCATCGACGCCATAGGCCATGCCGTCGACGGTCGCGTACATCGCATCGCTGTGGAGATCGACGAGCGAAACCGGGCCTACCCCGTGGAGCTGCTCGTAGCCAACGCGGACGAGCGAATTCGGGCAGGCATGCGGGCGCGCGTGCGTTTCGAGCGCTCGCGCAGGGAGGCTGCGTTGGTGGTGCCGCGGGACGCGCTCGTGCAACGCGTTGACGCGCTGGAGGCTGTGCTGGCGGTGGGTGGGCGCGCGCAGCAACGCATCGTCCGAACGGGGGCCAGCCTCGGCCCCTATGTGGTGGTTGAGGACGGCATCTCCGCCGGGGATGTGCTGATCACGCGGGGCCAGCGCGGGCTGGTGGATGGCGAGCGTGTGGACCTCCAAGAGACGACGCCCTGTTGTGCGGAGGCGCTGGCCTCCTTCCTCGAGACGCGCTTCTCCCTGCGCTGATCGCTGCCCAAGGCCTGTCATGCGCATCACGGCTTGGTCCGTCGCCCATCCGACGCCCGTCTTCGTTCTGATGGGGATCATCGTCGTCTTGGGGCTCTCATCCTACCAGGGGATGCCGCGGGAGTCGTTTCCCGACATCGAGATCCCCTATGTCTTGGTGAACACGGTCTACGTGGGCGTGTCGAGTGGAGACATCGAGACGCTCGTGACGCAACCGCTGGAGACCGAGCTCCTGCGTCTCCGCGATACCCGCGAGGTGCGGTCCACGTCGATGGACAACGTGAGCGTCATCGTCGTGGAGTTTGATCCGAAGGTCCCCATGGACGTAGCGCTCCAGCGGACGCGGGACCGGGTCGAGGCGGCGCGCCCGAACCTCCCGACAGAGGCCGACGATCCTGACGTGGTCGAGATCTCCTTGGAGGACATGCCGGTCTTGCTGGTCAACATCAGCGGCGAGGTGGGGATTGCTCGGCTACAGCTCCTCGCGGAGCAGCTTCAAGACCGAATTGAGCGCATCCCAGGTGTTCTGGAGGCGCGCATCAGAGGGGGAGTGGAGCGCATCATCGCCATCGAGGCTGACGCGCAGCTCTTGGACACCTACGGGATCTCGTTCAACGAGTTGATGGACGCCGTCCAGTCCGAGAACGTGAACATCCCAGGAGGAACGCTGGACATTGGGGCGCTCCGCTACACCATCCGGACGCCCGGCGAGCTGGAGGACTGGACGGAGCTAGAGGACCTCGTCGTACGCAACATTGAAGGAGAGACGATCCTGGTCCGGGACGTCGCTCGCGTGCTCGACACCTTCCGGGATCGCGACACCATCTCCCGTCTCAATGGGGTAGAGAGCGTTACGGTGGACGTGAGCCGGCGAGCCGGTGCCAACATCCTGAACGTGACCGACGACATCAAGTCGCTCGTGGCCGACATCCAGGCGCAGTACGGCGAGACGGTGACCTTCACCCTCTTGTCCGACACCTCAGACATGGTGCGCTCGCAAGTGGCGGAGCTCGAGAACAACATCCTGTCGGGGCTCTTCTTGGTGGCGGCGCTGCTCCTCTTCTTCATGGGCGGCTTGCGGAATGCGCTCTTCGTTGCGGTGGCCGTTCCGATGTCCATGCTCTTGAGCTTCTCGATCCTCGCGATGATGGGCATCACGCTCAACATGGTCACGCTCTTCAGCCTGGTCCTGGCGCTCGGCTTGCTCGTGGACAACGGAATCGTGGTGGTCGAGAACATCTATCGGAACGCCGTGCGCGGCATCCCGCTCGAGGAGGCGGCGTTGCAGGGCGTGGAGCAGGTCGGGTGGCCGGTCATCGCGTCCACGGCGACGACCATCGCCGCCTTCGCCCCGATGCTCTTCTGGCCAGGCCTCATGGGCCGCTTCATGTACTTCCTTCCCCTGACGGTCATCGTCGTCCTCTGCTCGAGCCTCTTCGTTGCGCTGGTTATCCTGCCCGTGGTCTGTTCGCGCTTCATGACAGTCCCGCGGCGAGACACTGAGGCCGCCGTGGAGGACGACCTCGCCGCGCTCCCGGGAAATCTCCTGTACAAGGCTTACGGAGGGACGCTGCGGCTCGCGCTGCGCTTCCGACCCCTGGTGCTCTTGGCGACCCTCGGGCTCTTCTTCGGGACGCTGGCGCTCTTTGGGCAGCACAACGCTGGCGTTGTGTTCATGCCGGACACGACACCTGAGACCTTCGTCGTGAACGTGGCGCTGCCTGACGGCTACAACCTGGAGACATCCAACGACGTCCTCGCCCGCATCGAAGCGATTCTTGAGGACGAGCCGGATGTGGTCAACTGGGTCGCGGACGTGGGAGCGGGTCTCGCTGGCGACATGTTCGGCGGGGGGGGGAACACCCCGCACAAGAGCCGCATTACGGTGGATTTGCGGAAGGTCGAGGAGCAAGGGGAGGACCCGCGCCTCTTGATGTCGCGGATTCGGGCGGTGTTGGCGCGGCTGCCTGCCGTGGAGGGTGAGGTCGTCCCGCAAGCGATGGGTCCCCCGGTCGGAGACCCGATTCACCTGCAGATTCGTGGCCCACGATACGAGGAGCTGGGCCACATCGCGGAGCGGCTGCGTAGCGCGTTGGCCACGCTTGATGGCATCGTGGACCTGCGCGACGACTTTGAGACCGGGCGCTCAGACATCACCATTCGGGTGGACCGGAGGCGGGCGTCGCAGGTCGGGGCACGGACGTCAGACATCGCGTTTACGGTACGCGCGGCCATGAATGGAGTGGAGGTGTCCAGCTACCGGGATGCGGGCGAGGAGTACGACATCGTTCTGCGGCTCGCGCCCAGCTTCCGGCAGGGCGTCGAGGATGTCAGCAACCTCTTCTTGACCACACGGACAGGGCAACGCGTGCGGCTCTCCGAGATCGCCGACATTCGGCTCACACCTGGTACAGGTGCCATCACACGTGTGGATGGCGCCCCGGTGGTGACGGTCACGGGCGACCTCGATGTGGGCTGGAACGCCAACGAGCGACAGGCGCGTGTCCGCATGCTCCTCGAGACCTTCGACCTCCCGGTAGACGTCGCCATCTCTTTCGGCGGTGAGTCTCGCGATCAGGAGGAGGCGGCGGCGTTTCTGGGTTCGGCGCTGCTCGTCGCCCTGCTCTTGATTGTGCTCATCCTCATCACGCAGTTCAACTCGGTCGCTCAGCCGCTGATCATCATGGTCAGTGTGATCCTGTCGGTGGTGGGCATTCTTTGGCAACTGATGCTGATGGCCGAGCCCTTCGTCGTCATCATGACGGGCATGGCGATCATCTCCCTCGCCGGGGTTGTCGTGAACAACTCCATTGTGCTCACTGAGTTCACGAACCAGTACCGTGACCAGGGGTATGCCGCGGCAGACGCAGCATATCGTGCAGGCATGGTCCGCTTGCGTCCTGTTCTTCTGACGGCCTTCACCACCTCCAGCTCGCTCGTTCCCACCGTGTTGGGCTACAACCTCAACGTCCAGAGCTTTGCGCTTGAGGCTGGGGGCACATCGGTCGAGTTCTGGGGGCCCATGGCGCGTGCGATCGTGGTCGGGCTCATTTTCGCTGCGTTCATGACCTTGATCGTCGTGCCGACGCTCTACGTGTCGATCGAGACGACCCGCGCGCGCCTCGGGACGCTCATGGGCTGGTTGAAGGGGCTGGCCAGGACAGGTTCTGGTGGAAGTGCACCTCCAACCACCGCTTCTGAAAGCTGAGCCGCGCCGCGCGCCGTGCGCGGGGGCTCATCTGGGACCACGCTCCCTCTTCGGCGTGACTGGCGGCGTCGAGGGCTTGTGCTTCTTCGCCCGTGAGCGACTGCGTCAACGAGAGGCACAGCAGCTCTTCGAGTGCCTCCTCCCAGGCGCTCTCCCACGCGGTCCCCGCCAGCGCCGCGGTCTCGGCGGCAAGCTCCAGCCAGAGGGCCCGTAGCCGCGGCTCATGACTGCTAGCGGCGCGTTCTCGGAACCACCTCTCCAGTGAAGCGGCCCGTGCGTTTGGGTCGGCGCGATTCTGGAAGGAAGGACACGCCGTCTCCGACGTGCTCTCATCGGCGCTCGCACCGACCGCATCGGAGGCTGCACCCCCAGGGTCCGCCGCTTTGCGCTCGCCCCAGGATCGGATCTCAGCGTTGATCCACCTTTTGCAGGCACGCAGGGACGCTGGCTCTTCTCGCTTGCGGGCGAAGGCCTGGTCGATACCGCGCAGCAACACGGCGCGTGGGACCTCCTCGTCCAGCACCCAGCGCATGAGCAGCTCCTGATCCGCCGCCGAGAGTGTTGTCCCCCGGCCACGCAAGACCACGAGATAGTCCGTCACGACGCGTAGGGGATCGCTCACCCTCCCTCTCGCGGCGCCAAGAAGACCTCGGCTCGGTCGAATACCTCGGGAGGATGCCGGAGGACGATCTCGACCTGCTGTGTTCCCACGAGGTAGGCCTCCTTGGCATGGGCGAGCCGCGCCCGCACCCGGTGGCTCAGGCCGTCCTCTGTGGTGAATTCAACCTCGACCCACCATCGGGTTGGCGCTGCGACCCAGCGCTGCTTGATCAGGCGCAGCGGGCGGACGTCGGTTACCGCGGGCCACGCGCGTGCTGCCAGCAGCCGGGCCTTGTGGCTCTCCTGGGGCACCAGGAACCACAGGACACCAACAGCCGCCGTGAACATGCCGAGCGATCGCCAGACCGCTTCGTCGTACTGGAGTCGGCCGAACATGCCCACACCCCACACGACGAGACCGAGCGCGATCACGAGGGTCCCCACGTCCCAGGCAGCAGGCCCCCCCGGGAGGAAGGTCCTCCACCACGGTGTCGCCTCGTTGGCGATGGGTAGGAGGGTGTGCTCTCGGTCGGGAGCGCCGGTGGTATGCTCGTTCATGGTGCGCTTGCCCTGCGGGTGGCCTTACGCGCTCACGCTAAACCCAAAGCGGCCTCAGTGGTCAAGCCTGAGGTGCTCGCGCATCCACGCGCGCTCTGGTGCGAGCCTCTCCGCCAGCATGGAAGCGAAGGGCTCGGGCACCTGCCGGCTCTCATGCGTCGCGTTGACCCGCTTCGTGACCCCCGTGATCTGGGTGACCTCGCTGGGGTCTAGGTCCAGGAAGCTGAACACGCGCCGCAGGAGCTGGTCAGGCTCCTCGCCTACGGCCTCGTAGCGGTCGACGAACACCCGTCCAGGGGGGAGGGCTTCCGACCATCTCCGATAGATCTCGGAGTAGGCACAGCGCTTGAGGAAGTCCGAGCGTTCGAAGAAGGATTCCAGCTCCTGCCGCGGGATGTCTGCAGCTCGACGCTTTGCAGCACGTGCTAGGTCCTTCATGGCGTGCGACCACGCCCGGGCGACCGGGTCACGTACCAAGAAGAGGACCTTCAGGTTGGGTTGAAGGCTGACGATGCGGTGCACGTCGGCATCGGGCAGGACGCCATAAGCGGGCGTGATGTCTCCACAGGGCAAGCCCCGACGACGTGCACCGGCGAAGAGGCCGCCGTACCACGACAGGGAAGTGCTCGGAATCGCGAAGCGCGCAAAGAACTCAACGTCGGCTCCGAAGTGCAGGGAGTCCCGCACATACTCTAGAGCCGGCTTCCGGATGAAGTTGACGTATCGGCGCACATGAATCGGCAGAAGCAGCGTGCCTGACGCGCGACGTCCGATCTGCATCGGTTGCTGGATGCCATCGAAATAGTGCAGCTCCTTCACTGGCGGCAGCCAGACTTGGCGCGACTGTCGCATCATCGCATGGAGCCACGTGGACCCGCAGCGCTGGCCACCTATGCCGAGGAAGTCGGGCAGAGGATGCATGGTCCACATGGTCGTTCTCCCTGACTAGACGTCTAGGTTGCGTACGTGCAGTGCGTTCTCCTCAATGAACTCGCGTCGCGACTCGACGTCATCACCCATGAGGATGGTGAACGCTAGCTCTGCGTCTCCTGCGTCGCCGAGCACAACGCGCGACAGCGTGCGACGCTCGGCGTCCATGGTCGTCTCCCAGAGCTGCTCGGGGTTCATCTCGCCCAGTCCCTTGTAGCGCTGGATCTGCTGGCCACGTTTGCCCTCGTCGGAGATCGCTTGCACGATCGCCTCCATGGAGTTCATGGGAGCGCGCTTCTCGCCGATCGCAAGCGCCAGGGGACCCGCGGCGGCGAGCTCGCGCCATGCTAGGTCAATCCGTTGAAGTGTCTGCCAGTCCCGCAGCCGGAGGGTCTCTGCGGAGAGCGTCGTTCGCACGAGGGCACCGAGTAGGCGCGTCTCCCATGAGGCGGACCATAGCTCCTTGTCTTCATCCCATCGCAAGGCTGGCGGGGACACGAGGGTGTCCGGGTGTTCAGCGTTCAACGCAGCGCTGAGGGGATCGAGCAAGCTCCGCAGGTGCTCCTCCTCGCGGAAGTCGGCTTCGGTCAGCTGCAGGCGCCGCACGCATGCATCCAAGAGTCGCAGATCGGCGTGAGGACGGAAGCGCTCCAACACCGTGTGGTAGCGCATGAAGTCCTGCGTGATGGCGCGCAGCTCCGCTCCCTGCGCGACGACATCACCCTGCGCGTTGATGAGTTGCGCGCGCTCCGTCCCGTTGGCCAAGATGAAGGCGTGCAGATCCTCCTCGTTGTCGAGGTACATCTCCTTGTTGCCCCGCCGAACCTTGTAGAGCGGTGGCTGAGCGATGTAGAGGTGCCCACGCTCGACCAGAGGGCGCATCTGCCGGAAGAAGAAGGTCAGCAGCAGGGTCCGAATGTGCGAGCCGTCCACGTCCGCGTCGGTCATGATGATGACCTTGTGGTAGCGCAGGCGTTGGAGGTCGAAACCGTGCTCGTCTTCGCTGCTGCCGATGCCGGTCCCGAGCGCACTGATCAGCGTCGTAATCTCCTGGTTGTCGAGCTGCTTCCGCAGGTTGGCCTTCTCAACGTTCAGGATCTTGCCTCGGAGCGGGAGGATGGCCTGATAGCGCCGGTCGCGGCCCTGCTTGGCGGATCCACCTGCTGACTCGCCCTCGACGATGAAGATCTCGCTCTTCGCCGGGTCCCGCTCCTGGCAGTCCGCGAGCTTGCCAGGTAGGGCGGTGTTCTCCAACGCACCGCGGCGCTTGACCAGCTCACGCGCCTTCCGCGCTGCCTCTCTCGCGCGCGCCGCCAGCATCATCTTGTCGACGATCGTCGCTGCTACATGAGGCTTCTCCTCGAGCACCTCGCGGAGCCGCTCGGCGACCACGGACTCCACCACCGCCTTGATCTCGCTGGAGACCAGCTTGTCTTTGGTCTGCGACGAGAACTTCGGGTCGGGCATCTTCACCGAGAGAATCGCCGTGAGCCCCTCACGGATGTCCTCCCCCGTCACCTCAATCTTTTCCTTCTTCGATACCTTGGCGGTCGTGAGGTAGTTGTTCATCGTCCGCGTAAGCGCGGCGCGGAAGCCCGAGAGGTGGGTCCCGCCGTCACGGTTGCGGATGTTGTTGGTGAAGCAGGTCACATCTTCCCGCGCACCGTCCGTCCACTGCATGGCGATCTCGACCGTGATCCCCTCGACCTCGCGCGCCTCGAGGATGTTGACGGGATCTGGGTGCAGCACCGTCCGTCCCTTGTTCAGCGCGCGGACATACTCAGAGATGCCGCCGGAAAAAGAGAAATCATGCGTCCGCCCGTCGCGTTCGTCCGTGATTCGAATCCGCACCCCAGCGTTCAGGTAGCTCAGCTCGCGCAGGCGCTGGCTTAGCGTGTCGAACGACATCTCCGTGAAGCTGAAGATCGCTGTGTCGGGCCAGAAGGTCACGCGGCTTCCCGAGCCCTTGATGCCCTCCTTCAGCACGCGCAGCGGTGCATCGGCGATGCCTTGTGTGAAGGTCACCTCGTGGAGGCGTCCCTCGCGCTTGATCTGCAGCACCAGATGCTTCGACAGAAAGTTGACGCACGACACGCCAACGCCGTGCAGGCCGCCCGACACCTTGTAGCTGTTGCCATCGAACTTCCCGCCGGCGTGGAGCTTCGTCATGATCACCTCGGCAGCGCTGCGACCCTCCTTCTCGTGGAGGTCGACAGGGATGCCGCGGCCGTTGTCTTCTACTGTCACGCCCCCGTCGTTGTGCAGCACAACCTCGATCTGATCGCAGTGACCCGCCAGGGCCTCGTCGATAGCGTTGTCCACCACCTCGTACACCAGGTGGTGCAACCCCGTCCCGTCGTCAGTGTCGCCGATGTACATCCCAGGGCGCTTGCGGACCGCGTCGCGGCCTTCGAGCACCTGGATGTTCGCTGCTGTATAGGTCGATGGTTCCATCCCTTTGTCCGCCCTCGTTGCACGCTCGCACGTCGTCCGTCACGGCTCCGAGCCGCCAACGCCCCGAAGGGCCGCGGGAGCATAGCCCAAGTAACCCGCCCTTTCAAACCTGCCTGCGCATCGGCCAGCAATCTCGTCGTCCTCTCTACTTGCCAATGCAGAAGCCCTCGAAAATCTGGTGAAGGATGTCATCCGTCGTCACCGCTCCCACCATGCGCCCCAGCGCGTCCAGGCTTGCGCGGGCGTCGAGGGCTACCAGCTCCAGCGGCAGCCCTTGAGCGGCGCTCGCTCGCGCCTCCATCAGGCTGAGGCGCGCATCGGCCAGCGCGTCTCGATGCCGCGCCCTTGTGATCAGCGCGCTCTCCTGCACACTCCCGCGTAGGGACCCCACCAGCCGCCGAAGCACCTCTCCTGCACCTTCCACACCTTCACCCGTGTGAAGACTCATCACCGCCTCAGCGCAGGGACCCACCGGCGCACGTGGGACGGGCCGCCCTGACAGGCGGTCAGCGTGATTCCACACCACTGCCCAGGGGCGGGCACCCGCCAGCGCAAGCAGCTCGGACCAGTCCGTCTCTTCCGCCTCTGGGGCTGGAAGCACGACCAGCAGCGCATCCGCCTGCTCCGCTCGGGCTCGTGCTCGCGCGATGCCCATCTTCTCCACATGGTCGTCTGTCTCACGCAGCCCGGCCGTGTCGATCAGCCGGACGGCCCACCCCTCTACCTGGATGATCTCCTCAATCGTATCCCTCGTCGTCCCCGCCAGGTGGCTCACCAGGGCCCTCTCCTCACCCAGGAGCAGGTTGAGCAACGTGGACTTGCCAGCGTTCGGCGGACCGACGATGGCGACTCCCACACCCTCGCGCCTGCGACGCCCTTCTTGGTACGTCCCCAGGAGCCGGTCGATCGATCCGATCAGGCCATCGAGTTGGCAGACGGCCTCCTCCGTTTCCATCGACCCTACATGCTCTTCCCCGCCAAAGTCGATCGACGCTTCCAGGTGGATGACGAGGCGAAGCAAGGGTGCACGAATGGCCTCAACGGCGCGCGACAAACCCCCGCCCAGCTGCTCCAGCGCTTGCTGGTGGGCAGCGGTGCTCTGGGCGCCGATCAGCTCCCCGATCGCCTCCGCCTGCAGCAAGTCCACCTTGCCGTTCTCCAACGCGCGGCGTGTCATCTCACCAGGCTCAGCGCTGCGGACACCGAGCCCGTGCAGCGCGTTCAGGCAGCGCTCCACCGTCACGTAACCGCCGTGTAGGTGCAGCTCGACCACGTCCTCGCCTGTGAAGCTGCGCGGACCGTGCATACACAGCACCAGCGCGTGGTCCAGCAGCTGTCCTTCCCACCACAGCCGCCTCAGCGCGGCACGATGCGAGGATGGCAGCGAAACCCCTGGACCCATCAAGCGCGCGGCATAGACCAACGCATCAGGTCCCGAGAGGCGGACTACCGCCAGAGCCCCCTGACCGGGCGGCGTGGCCAGGGCTACGATGGTCGCATGCACGTCGCCTCCGCAGGTCCGCAAGGACTATTCCGACTGCTGACGCTCGTGACCTTAGCCCTCTGCGCTCTCATCGCCCGCGGCAGGAGCTGTCTCCTTAACGCTTCGCGTCCACACCTTCAGGCGACGGAACACGCCCATCCCATCACTCTCGGCCTGGACCCCCTCTTCACTGGCAAGGTTCTGGTGGAACGCACGCCGGTCAAAGGAGTTCATCCCGGCAAACTTGGCGGCGATCCCTGTACGCCGCAGGAAGTCCGCGAGGCGGCCGGCCGCGCCCGCAAGCCCGTCTACCCGCTTGTCGCGGAACCCGTTGACGTCCACGACCACGGTGCGCCCCTGAGTATCATCCGAGAGGTGTCGCCCGAGCAGCGTTTGGAGCGCTTCGACGAGGTGTGTCCGAGCAGCAGCGTTTTCTGCGCCGAGCAGCTCCGTGGCCTTTGCGCCCACCAGGTTGAAGCGCAAGGTGCTCTTGTCGGCGGACGCGTCGACCCGAAGCCCAACCAGCCCGAGCCCCTCCGTCACCGCCTGCAGCCATGCACGCCCTTCTGCAATCAAGACGTCGGTGGACCGCCCCACCGGAGGAGCAACGACCTGACGCACAGGCGCCACCGGCACCGCCACCTCCTCGACACGGGTGGTCATCGTGCTCTCTGCGGAAGGAGCCGCGCTCTTCGCAGCCACGCGCCCACCACGCTTTCCACGCCCCTTGTCCTGTGGCGCCGGCGCTGCGCTTCGCGCCTCCTCCACGCCCGCATCCACCGCAGCCGGGGCAGCTACCGGTGCCTCGTCAACCACCACCTTGGCTGCACGCGCAGGCTTCCGAGCAGCCTTCGCCACAACCTTCTCCGTCGCGCTACCTCCCCCCACAGCCTTCGCCTTACCCTCCACCACCACCGGCGCTGCAACCTCCACCCCCTTCTTCGCCCGCGCCGCCCGCGACGTCTTCGCCGGCCGCGGAGCAATCGCCGTCGCCTCCTCCCGCGCCTTATCAATCAACACAGCCAGCGGCGAAGCGACCCCCCCCCCCCCTTCCCCCTTCTCCTCTTCTTCCTCCCCCCCCCCCCCCCCCCCCCCCCCCCCCCCCCCCCTCCCCCCCCCCCCCCCCCCCCCTCCCCCCCCCCCCC
>ERZ869909.254-NODE-254-length-75880-cov-8.949844_pt1 | contig 75880 bp, 61 predicted proteins | sample MGYA00520892_ERZ869909 | MGnify/ENA primary metagenome ERZ869909 (study PRJEB32215, sample SAMEA104723947) | bioreactor metagenome | biome: bioreactor; feature: anaerobic bioreactor; material: water | place: China | collected 2015-03-12 ...
TTTTCATAGTTTCCACAAGTAAAATTAATAAGGTTTTTTCACTTTAGCTTGTGGTCTGAATTCTGGGGAGTATTATATACAGCCGCAGGGTCTTTGTAATTTTCCTTTAATAAATGGTCTGCCATTTCTAAAAAGTCAGAAAATATTTCTGCTGAAACAAGTCCTTTCAATGATGTCAGCCAACCATTGTCAATTTCTGTCTTTATTGATTTTAAAATACCACGTCCTTGCTCAGTGTCATACGGGTCTGCTCTTACTACTTTTTGATTGAAGTCCTTATAAAATGGATGGTTCTCACCGTAAAGGTTTAGTATAAAAGATAGTGCTGAAGTCCTAAATTCAAAGAATAATTCAGAGTTTACCCAAGAAGAACCAATCATTCCAGAGCTTGTCTGTTTTGTAGCAAGTGTCCGATTTGCCAAGTCAATTAGTTGTGTTATTCTGTCACTAAATTGTTTTATTGATGTTGCCATATTCTTTTGTTTGTTTGTCGTCTTACGGTTACTGGTAACGGTTTGCAGCTACCAGAAGGTGGCGATTTCGAAGCACTTCACTGTCAACCAAGCACAAACTTTGATAGAGGCACAAAGCTTGATTTAACCACTGAACCGCCACTTTTGGGTAGGTGCTGTTACCAGCCGTTTTTCTCTTGGTCATACTGTTTTTAGTCTATTCAGTGAAAGCCGTCCAAATGTTACACCACCAATATTAAATAAGTCACACAGAATATTTATATGGTATCTACTCTGTAAATTATTAATAATTCTGTCAGCGTGACTGTTGGATTTTCCTGAAATCATTAATGTTGTCGCAATGTGTGATTTTCCTGAACTATTAACTTTTCTCAATAGGTTTGGTCGTAGTTCATTTACAACGCCTATGAAGTTAAAAAGCAACTCTGGAAATGGGTTAAAATTCTTCACTTCGCAAAATGAAATAATAGAACTGTTTTTTACATAGTAGTATTTCATTTTACTTTCATAAAAGTCATCGTCAATTAAAATTGAGTTTGGTTTTAGTATTAAAATATCTGGTGTAGTGTATGTGTCCTTGTTATGATATGATTGAACGTTAATGTTGTGTCGTATTTCATATTTATATCCTATATGTCCGATTGTCTTTTTAACTTCAAAGTAGGAGTAATTTTCAGGATTACCTGCGGTTGTGCATTTGTAGTTGAATTTGTTCCTTTTAAGATTTTGAATTGTCACGTCATAACCTGAGTTTTCATAGAACCGGACAATATTGTTGTAGCAAGCCATTTCAAAGAAATCACTTATTCGTTTGGAGTTATTGTAAATTGCGGACCTGTTTTGTCGCAAATACATTTCTACGTCTCGTGTAAGTTCTTTTATGTCTTTAAATGGGTTAGCCATTCTTGTCTGCGTTTCGGTCTAAACTGTCTTTATAAACTTTCACTTTTCTTAAAAACTCCTTTGTCTCCAAATATTCAAAAAGACCAATTGGAATGGAATAGTCTTCAAGTAATTTTCTGAATGTAATGACCGTCTTATTAAGTTTAAAAATTTCTTTTGAGGATAATTCGTAAGTCCCAAGTTGAATTGCTTCTGCTTCGCTTTTAAACACAACTCTTGAACTAAACTTTGTTGCCGAGTCGAAATTTGTCAAAACCCTTTTATAGAAAATTGATAGTGCGAGTAACATTTGTATACTTTCAATGTCTCCTTTTAAATGAGCGTAATAATCAAATTTTCCCGAAACAAAATAATTAACATCACTAAGTCTTTTATTATACTCAATAATCATTTGTTCACTTAGTCGGTAAGGCAAATTTTCTGTGAATGTATTTATCATTTTGCTGTCACTTTAAAATGGCTGGTAACTAGTTTATATCAACAAAAATTCCTACTTCCTCCCCCTCCATTTCACCCACCCCCTCCCTTTTTCGCCCCTCCGGCCCATTTTTCCCACCAACCCCTGCTATCCTTCCGCAAACCCGCATCCAAATATAAACAAACCTGCCCATATATAACACATCATGTTAGAAATAAAGTGTGACTGTGTTGGAGGGGTCTTCCCGCAACTATTATGGCTGGGAGCACTTTAGGGGAAGGCAAAAAGCAAAATGGCTGAAGGGGTCAAGGGTCAGGTGCCCCTGGCAATGGGTTTTGCATACGCTTATGACCAACGGGGCAGAATACCAAAACCAAGGGCTACTCTAAACCGGGACCACCGGCTATGGGAAAAGCTTCCTGGCTTTTGCACGTGGCCATCAGGCCTGGGCCCAGGGCCACAAAGTGACCTGGTACAAACTGTGGGGGCTTGTAATGCAGAAAAGACAGCTCTATCCCAGGTACAGCGAAAATACCTGGGAACCGGTACGAAAGCTAATGTTTTTCCGGAAACTAAGGGTTTATCAGTTGCCCAAACAATTCAAACTCTGATCCATCGGTAATCTCGACCGAATAAAAATTGCCTGGCCTGATGATGGGATCTTTGGTAATGTAAACCTCATTGTCCACTTCAGGAGAATCGTACTGGGTGCGACCCACAAAATGATCCTCTTCTTCGCGGTCGATCAGTACAGTGAAGGTTTTGCCAATCTTTTCCTGGTTCAGTTCCCAGGAGATCTGTTGCTGAACTTCCATTATTTCTGCAGCACGACGTTCTTTCTCCTTTGTGCTCACATTGTCTTTCAGATCAAAGGCGCGGGTTCCTTCTTCTGCCGAATAGGTAAATACTCCCAGGCGTTCGAAGCGGGTTTCTTTCACAAAGTTGAGCAACTCTTCAAATTGTTGGCGGGTTTCGCCAGGATACCCCACCAGCAGTGTGGTGCGCAGGGCAACGTCGGGTACTTTTGACCGAAAATCGTTGATCAGTTGCACGGTGGTAGCCCGGTCGGTATTGCGACGCATGGACTTGAGCACCGAATCATTGATGTGTTGCAAAGGAATATCCAGGTACTTGCAGATTTTGGGTTCTGTGGCCATCAATTCAATCACCTCGATCGGGAAATTCTTCGGATAAGCGTAGTGCAGGCGCAACCATTCAATGCCGTCAACCTTCACCAGCTCTCGCAACAGGTCGGCCAGCATGGATCGCTTCTGTAGGTCGTATCCATAATAGCTCAGGTCCTGGGCAATGAGCAACAGCTCTTTTACCCCTTTACGTGCCAGTTGCCCGGCTTCTTCCACCAGGCTCTCTATACTGCGCGAAATAAAGGCACCCCGTATCATGGGAATGGCACAGAAGCTACAGGTGCGATCGCACCCTTCGGCAATTTTAAGATAGGCAAAATGTGAGGGGGTCGTTACCATGCGTTCCTGGCTGGCAGGGTCGTATTTCTGTTTCAGATAACCAAATAAATCGCCCGGATCATCTACTCCAAACCAGGCATTGGTCTCCGGAATCTCTTCCTTAAGTGCTTCCTTGTAGCGTTGCGAGAGGCAGCCCGTTACGATTACCTCTTGAATAAGCCCCTGCTTTTTGGCTTCGGTATACTGCAATATGGTATCGATGGATTCTGTTTTGGCATCGTGAATAAAGCCACAGGTGTTGATGATAACGATATCTGCCGGCCCATCGGCATCGTGGGTAATGCGAAAAGGTCCATGCTGCAGCTGGCCCATCATTTTCTCGGAGTCCACCAGGTTTTTCGAACAACCCAGTGTGATGATATTGATATGTTTTTCTTTTGACATTTTCAGGGATTGGGGTATGGGATGTGGGATGTGGGATGTAGGTGAAAGCTCAAAGGTGAAAGGTAAAAGGGATTGGGTCAGCGGTAAAGCACAATGGATTCATGCATTGAAAAACAGACACTTACCCCCTACAACTCTCAACTCCTATCTCCCTTCAAACAAGGTTTCCACAAAGGCTTCACGGTCGAAGAGCTGCAGGTCGTCCATGCCTTCTCCAACACCGATGTATTTGACAGGGATCTGGAACTGATCGCTCACTCCTATCACAACACCCCCTTTGGCGGTGCCATCGAGTTTGGTAATGGCCAGGGCATTCACTTCGGTAGCGGCAGTAAACTGTTTGGCCTGCTCAAAGGCGTTTTGTCCGGTAGAACCATCGAGTACAAGCAGTATTTCATGAGGCGAATCGGCTACAACCTTTTGCGTTACCCTTTTTATTTTGGAGAGTTCGTTCATGAGGTTTACCTTGTTGTGCAAACGGCCGGCTGTATCAATAATAGCTACATCAACCTTGTGCTGGCGTGCATAGGATACGGTTTCGAAAGCTACCGATGCCGGGTCGGCACCCATTCCCTGCGACACGATGGGCACATCGGCTCTTTTGGACCATATGGTAAGCTGATCTACAGCTGCAGCACGGAAAGTATCGGCGGCACCCAGCACTACCGATTTGCCGGCCTGCTTGAATTTATGTGCCAGTTTACCAATGGTGGTGGTTTTGCCCACCCCATTCACACCTACAACCATAATCACATATGGGCCTTCCTGCAGATTTTCCTGCCCCAGTTGCGAAAAATCGTTGATTTTGTTTTCGGCCAGCAGCGTCATGATCTCTTCCTTGAGGATACGGTTCAGATCGGCAGTACCCAGGTATTTGTCGCGTGATACACGCTCTTCAATACGTTCAATGATCCTCAGGGTGGTGGTTACTCCCACATCGGAAGTTACCAGAACCTCTTCCAGGTTGTCGAGAACATCGGCATCTACTGTAGATTTGCCAACCACTGCCTTTCCCAGGCGCTGGAAAAACGTTTCGCGGGTTTTAGCAAGCCCCTGGTCCAGTTTTTCTTCTTTGTTCTTGGAGAAAAAATCGAATAATCCCATTGTCAATTGGTGTAAATGCTTGAACTGCCCCATGGGACAGCCTCACAAAGTTAACGAAAAAAGACTTCCAAAAGCCTGTGGTTTTGGAAGTCTTTTCCCGGTAATGAATTTCTTACAAAAGGGTTTTATGCCCTCAAACTGCAGCCAGAGGCTTTATTTCTTTTCGAAGTGTTCTTTTACTTTGTCAGAAGCAATGATTTCTTCCTTGAAGGTATAAGCGCCGGTTTTGGCTGACCTTTCCATTTTGATAACTTTTGCATAACCCTTGCCGGTATCGGTTTTCAGGGTTGCAACTACTTTCTTTGCCATAATTTACCTTATTTAATTTCGCGGTGAATAGTCATTTTTCTTAAAATAGGATTGTACTTCTTCAGCTCAAGCCTATCAGGAGTGTTCTTTTTGTTCTTAGTACTGATGTACCGAGAAGTGCCAGGCATTCCGCTTGTCTTATGCTCGGTGCACTCCAAAATTACCTGCACCCGTGCTTCTTTAGATTTCTTTGCCATTGTTAATTGACGTATTTTGAGGTTTTATTTTTCAGGAGTGCAAAGATAATTATTTTATCTTATCCCACAAAAGATAAAAGGAAAATAATTAAGAGGCTTAATGGCACGCAAAACCTCAACCATTCCCCCCTGTAGTAATTGTTGTATATTTGAAGCCATCTTTTAATTACAATGTATGTCTTCCCCGAAAATTATTTTCAAAACAGCATTCCTTTTCTTGACTGTTGCACTGTTCATGGGCCATTGCTATGGTCAATCCATTAGAATCAATGAAGTAATGTCTTCGAATATTGACTTTATTTCTGATGAAGATGGCTCCTTTGAGGACTGGATTGAGATCATAAACACCGGCAATGAAAGCATAAATCTGGAAGGGTATGGCTTATCAGACGATTATGACAATCCTTTTAAATGGGTCTTTCCTGCTTATGAAATACAGCCCGGTGAACTGATGCTTATCTGGGCATCGGGTAAGGACAGAAAGCCAGAACCGGGCAGTATGCAAAGCGGCATCATCCGTAAGTTTTTCCCAGGCATACCAGGAACTGCTGTCAGCGACCTGACCCATCACCCCTCCTTCCCTGATCAGCCGGCAAGCACAAGTGTATTGATCAGCTCTTTTGAAGCACCCATTGATATAGACGACAATTACGGGCAAATGCTGTATACCTGGATCGCCCCTCCCATGACCGGGAATTACAAATTCTGGATTTCGAGCGATGACAACTCCGTACTGCGCCTGAGCAGTGATGAATCCCCGGAAAATATTTCTACCATTGCCAGTGTGCCTGGCTGGACCCATCCGCGCGAATGGAATAAGTTTCCGCAGCAAACTTCCGCTCCAGTTTTTCTGGAAGAAGGCCAGTTGTATTATATGGTAGCACTCATGAAAGAGGGTGCCGGAGGTGATAACCTTGCCGTAAGATGGTTGATGCCCGATAATGTTCTTGAAGAACCTCTCAACGCTTCACATTGCCGGATCCCTTCGGCCCGGTGGCATACCAATTTCTCCATCAGCGCCCAGGGCGAAGAGCTGATCCTCACCCATCCCGATGGCCAACGACTTGATGAAATGCCACCTATGCCCATTCCGGCCAACATCTCTGCAGGCCGGTTGGCATACTCTGGCAACGCATGGGTCTTGTTTGATCGTCCAAGCCCCGAGCTCCCCAATCCCGGGGAAGGCTTTACAGATATCTCTGAAGAACCCCTTATCTCCCCTGCTTCCGGAGTGTATGCCAGTAATACCCTGGTGAGCATTACTACCAACGATCTGGAAGCACAGATTTACTATACTATCAATGGCAATATGCCGGAACCAGGCAGTGCAACCCTGTATACCGGCCCATTTATGGTAAATCATACGAACTACATAAGAGCCGTTGCAGTAAGCCCCGGCAAGTTACAAAGCCCAGTTGCTGCCACTACCATTTCTGTGGCAGCAGAAGAGATCAGAGAGTTTTCGTCCGATCTGCCTCTTTTAATCCTTCACTCTTTCAATAACCCCATAACTCCCGGGGGCCGCACACCTGCATATATGAGCCTGATTAACAACAACCAGGGAGTAGAAAACCATCTGGTAGACCCTGCTGAGATCGGTAGCAGAATCCTCATCAATATCCGCGGCACCAGTTCACAAACCTTTCCCAAGAAAGGATATGGGTTTCATAGTGTAGAAGAGAACGATCGAAACCAAAAGCTGCCCCTGCTTGGCATGCCAGAAGAGCACAACTGGGTATTGCATGGCCCCTATGCTGATAAAACCTTAATGCGCAATGCCTTTTCCTATTCGCTGGGCAACGATTTAGGCCATTACACGCCACGCACCCGCTTTGTAGAACTGTACTTACATGAAGGGTATGTGCAACTCAGAAAACAGCATTATCATGGAGTATATGTGTTAACGGAGAGAATAAAGGTTGCACCTGGCAGGGTGGAAATAGCCGAAATGGAAACCCATCACAACTACTATCCGGAGGTAAGCGGAGGATATATTTTTAAGAATGACAGGCTAAACCCAGGCGAGTCGGGGTTCACTACCTCAAGAGGCAGTCTTTTTGCCCATGTAAGGCCCAACGAACAATCCATCAGCAACCCACAGAAGAGCTATCTTGTGGCATTCATCGATTCACTCGAACAAGCCCTCTTCGGAGACCAATTTACCGATCCCGACCAGGGGTACGCTGCATTTATGGATGTTCATTCGTTTACAGACATGCACCTGATCACCGAGCTTACCAAGGAAATTGATGGCTATCGGCTAAGCACATTTTTGCATAAGGACCGCCAGGGCAAAGTAAAAATGGGCCCATTATGGGATTTTAACCTTTCACTGGGAAACGCTTACTATCTGCAAGGCTGGAACCCACAGGGATGGTACTACACCCAGATTTCAGAAACAGAATACATGTATGGATGGTACAACCGCCTTTTTCAAGACCCGCATTTTTATGATCAATACCGTCGCAGATACCGTAGCTTAAGGCTTACTGCCTTTTCCGAGGCCAACCTCATTGGCAAGGCTATGCAGTTCTATGATCAGTTGCACCAGGCTCAAGCCCGTAACTTTGAGAAATGGAAGGTTTTGGGTACGTGGGTATGGCCCAACTATTTTATTGGGCAAACCTGGGATGAAGAGGTGTTCTGGATGACAAACTGGATAAAACAGAGGTTGGAATGGATGGATTCGCAGCTTGGTCAACCCTATTCCATGATCCATTACTGGAATTTTAACGAAGAAGACTTATTGCAACCAACCTTTACTCTTGCTGATGCCAGTTTGCAGGTAAATGCAGGCATACAAGCAGAAGTGAGCTCCGGAACAGGACAGGATTTCAATGGCATCAATGCCCGAAACGGCGATGGGGCTGCACAGCATCTGCGCATAAATAATCCCGCGGGTACTGAATTGATTTTTGCTTTGCCCAGCACCCAATACCAAAATCTTTTGTTTTCATACGAAACCCGCAGATCTGCCAATGGAGCAAACCGGCAAATAGTATCCTATACCTTTGACGGAGAAAACTACCATGTGCTCGATACATTAACTGTTACCGAAAAACCTGTGCTTCATCACTTTGATTTCAGCCACATTGCCGAGGTAAATGACAATGATAACTTCTCCGTAAAAATCTGGATAGAGCAAACAGAAGACGGCAGTGGCGGAATAACCGGAAACAACAGGTTTGACAATGTAAGCCTGGATGGCGAAGCTCTGGAAGGGGTAAACCGGCCACCGGTACTGATAAAATGGTTCCCCGAAAACATTGAGCTTATAGCCCAAAATCCGGCTTATATTTTAGATTTATCGACCTATTTCAGCGATCCGGATGGCGATCTCATGCAATATACCCTTGTGGCACCCCAGGGTCAGTTTGTCAATATCAGTAAGAATACTCATGAGCTTACCATTGAACCTTTGAAGGCCGGAAGTGGCAAGCTAAAGATACTTGCCACAGACGGAACCCATCCTCCCCTGACGATTTCGGCCAATATACTTGTATATCCGGACGCGGTACTCCTGCAGGCGGGAAATTATTTATTCGACTACTGGGACCCCAATGAGCCTGAAGGCAGTTTTCCTGAACACATGATTTTTCTTCAAAGCGAACAGGATGATCCGGATCTTGGCACTCCATCCCTGCATGCCTATAACATCCCGGCAGCAGATTATGCATCCGGAGATCAGGGAAATATTGGTTTTCCTTACCGCAATCAAAGCAGAACAAGAATAAATGGAATGGGAGCCGATGGCATATCGTTTATCAATACCGGAAGGGGCCGCGATTTGGGTGTAGCATTGCTTGCAATAAATACAGAAAATGCTCAAAATGTAACCCTTAGCTGGAAGGCTTCTACCATCAGAGCCAATTCGAGGGCTTACCACTTCAGATTACAATACAGAGTAGGCTACCAGGGGTTGTGGAAAAACTGGACCCATCAGTCCGGATACCCCATTGAATATGTGCGTGCCCCGGTTGCAGGCCATCAAACTTTTTTTGAAGATCTGGAACTTCCACCAGATGCCAGGAACAAACCTTATGTCCAGATCAGATGGGTGTACTACTATACCGGAATACAGCTTAATGAAAACAGTGGAGCACGCGACATGCTGGCAATTAACAGCATTCAGGTGAAATCTCTTCAAACGGGTGTTGAAACAGAAGGTCAACACCAACACCAGAGCACTTTGACTGCATTTCCGAACCCTACTACCCATAGCAGGTTGTATTTAAGCCAAAAAGCATCCGGATCGCTTTACGATATCACAGGGATTATGATAGCCCGGTTGGATGATGTGACAAGTATTAACACCCACGGGCTGAGCAATGGGATCTATTTTTTCAGAAGCGATAGTGGCGAAACCATTCGATTTATTGTATCGCGCTGATGGGTACCAAAAATGGAGAAGCCCGGATTACACGTCAATAATGCTGCGGAAAATTTGTCATTCTACACTTTTTCAGCTACTTTCGTAGTTAATTATGCAAAGGGGCTCTGCTCATAGTCCATAATAAGCAGAGCCCTGTTTTTTTCACTTTATTTATTTCAAGTATTTAATATGAGTACAGCAAAAGTTATTTCTCTGACCTATGAATTGCGCTCAGGCGATGGCCAGGGCAATGTAGTAGAAATTGCAGGCAAAGACAATCCTGCTGAATTTCTTTTTGGAGCCGGCAACCTGATACCTGAGTTCGAAGATCATCTCAGAGACCTCAATCCTGGCGAAACCTTTGAGTTTATTATCAGCTCCGAAAATGCCTATGGTGAAATCAACCCCGGCGCCATTGTAGATCTGCCCCGCAATATTTTCATTATCGACGGCCAGGAAGCCAGCGACCTTCTGGTGGTGGGCAACATGGTACCTATGCGCAACGATCAGGGCGACCCCTTGCAGGGAAAGATCCTGGCTATCGAAGAAGAGCTGGTAAAAATGGATTTCAATCACCCCCTGGCGGGTCAGGACCTCCATTTCAAAGGTGAGATACTCAATACTCGCCAGGCAACCCCCGAAGAAGTAGCCCACGGGCATGTACACAGCGGTGATAACTGCCACTAAACCAACTATAATACCCCAAAGAGCATAGCATTGAATGCAATATAGGTCAGGGATAAAGAAAAAATTTCCCCAAAAACTTAAATATTGCAGATTTCTATTACCTTTGCTGAGAATTCAATTTTTATTATTTTTTACTTTTTATTTACAATGAATAACGGAACAGTAAAATTTTTCAATGAAACCAAAGGTTTTGGTTTTATTAAAGAAGAAGGAACCAACAAAGAGTACTTCGTACACGTAACAGGCCTTATCGACGAAATCAGGGAAAATGACAACGTAACATTCGACCTGAAAGAAGGCAAAAAAGGATTAAATGCAGTAAATGTGAAAGTGGTAGACTAATATCCAAGATACACAACTCATTTATGAATTGAAAAGCCTTACGATGTAAGGCTTTTTTTTTAAACTTTGCAAACCCATTCTGCCATCTCTCCGTTTTCGCACCATGAACATCACCAAAAAGCATATCAGCTGCCAGGAGCAAAGTATTTTTCTGAATATCTACCTGCCCGAACAAACCCCCAAAGCCATTATCCAGATCAACCATGGCCTGGCAGAGCACAGCCAGCGCTATCGTGAGTTTGCCACTTTCCTTTGCGAGAAAGGATACGGAGTATATTTCCACGATCATCCGGCACACGGTAAGTCGGCAGCCGAGCCCGATAAGCTGGGCCATTTGCCATGGCGTGGAGGCTGGGACAGCATGCTTGCCGTAATCCATACCATTAATAAGCAGATCCGAAAGGCTCATCCGCAGGTACCGGTATTCCTTTTCGGGCACAGCATGGGCTCACTGCTGGCACGATATTACAATGCCACCTTCCCTATGTATTTTAAGGGAATGATCCTTTCAGGTACCACAAACCCAAGCCCTTCAAAACTCAAATCGAGCCTTACTGTGGTTAAATTTTTGAAGATGTACCGCAAGTCTTCTTTCAAAAGCCCATGGCTCAACAACCTTTTTTACAAAGGATACAGTAAAACACTGCAAAACCCTGCCACCGACTTCGACTGGCTCACCAGCAACCCTCACGAGGTGCAGAAGTACATCGAAGATCCCTGTTGTGGCTTTCAACTTTCACTGGGCTTTTTCAAAAACCTGCTCCAGGGAACACTTCAAATGCTTAAAACCGAAAAACAATTGCGGTTTCGCAAAAATTTCTCCACCCTGATCATTGCCGGAAAAATGGACCCCGTAGGAAACTTTGGAAAAGATCCTGAGATGGTTTTCAAGAAGTATCGCCAGCAAGGTTTCTTCAGAACTCAGCTACACCTTGTAGAACAGGGCAGACATGAATTGCTCAACGAACACGAAGAAACGCAAAAGGAATTCTTCCGTGTTGTAGATAATTTTATCCAGGAAAAACTGCGCGGCCAGTTTTAATCTCCCTTTCCTTCCACACCAAAATAATGTTAAAACCAAACCTTTCCTTGGTTTAATTCGTTTGGATTGTAGTATTTTCGGACACAATTAGCTCAAGAAAAGGAAAAACAAGTTTTAACCTCCAACAATGCAGGCGTTGCAGTTTTTCAATTAAAAGCAACGCAGGCATTGCCAACAAAACAACTTCACTATGAATACCCCATTTCGCTTGTGGGCAGTGCTTTTTATTATGGTAAGCACACCCTGGTTTTTTGTTTCATGCCAGCAGGCAGCCCCTCCTGCCCCTCCCATTAAGCTTTCCAATATGGATAAGACGGTGAATCCCGGCGACGATTTTTATCGTTTTGTCAACGGTGGATGGCTGATCAACAACCCCATTCCAGAGGAGTATAGCCGTTATGGATCTTTTGAGCAACTGGCAGAGCAAAATGAAGAAAAACTCCTTGCCCTTGTAAATCAGATCCGCAACGACCGCACAGCCCAGCAGGGCACCAACCGGCAACGCATCAGAGATTTTTACAACAGCGCAATGGATACCCTTACACAGACCCGCCTGGGCATACAACCCATAGCATTTCTGCTGGATGAGATCGATCAACTCAGCGACCGCTCTCAACTTCCACAGATTATGGCAAAGTTGCATCTGTATGGTATTTCTCCGGTGTTCAGCCTGCGCTCAGCACAGGACCGTAAAAATACAGAGCAAATGATCGCATCCATTGCACAGGGAGGTTTAGGAATGTCGGATCGCGACTATTACCTCAACCAGGATGCACGTTCGGTAGAGATCCGTCAAAACTATGAGCTGTTCATTGAAAAGATCTTTATCCTTGCGGGATACGAAAAAAATGAAGCACAGCAGGCTCGCAGCAGGGTAATGGATATGGAAACCAGTATGGCAGAAGCTTCAATGACCCGACTGGAGCGACGCAATCCTTACGCCACCTACAACAAAATGAGCGTGCAGGAGCTACAGCAGCTAATGCCTGCTTTTGATTGGGACATGTACTTGCGGGGTCTTGCCATCAGCATTGATGAGATCAACGTGAGTCAACCCCGGTTCTTCGAAAATGCCACCAAACTCGTTGCCAGTCAACCCCTGGAAGCATGGAAAAGCTATCTGAAGTGGAATGTATTGCGCTCTTCGGCCCAGCATATCGGTCAGGACTTTGACGAGGCACAATTCGACTTTTACGGCCGGGTAATGACAGGGAGCGAAAAGCAGCGCGAACGATGGAAAAGAGCGCTGTCAAGCCTCAACTTTAGCATTGGAGAGGCTCTTGGGCAGGAGTATGTGGCACTGCATTTCCCCCCCGAGTCAAAGGAAAGGATGGTAGATCTGGTGGAACATCTCAGAAGAGCCTTTCATCAGCGCATTGAGCAACTCCAGTGGATGAGCGATGAAACCAAACAGGAAGCCTTCGCCAAACTGCAAGCAATGAATGTAAAGATTGGCTACCCCGATAAATGGACCGATTTCAGCGAGCTGGAAATAAAGGATCAACCCTACATCCTCAATATCCTGGCTGCCCGAAAATTTAACATCCGGCGCAACCTTGAGGAAATCGGGCAACCCGTTGATCGCGATAAATGGTTTATGACCCCGCAAACGGTAAATGCATACTATAGCCCCACCATGAATGAGATCGTTTTCCCTGCGGCCATTCTGCAACCTCCTTTCTTCTACCCCCACGGTGATGATGCGGTAAATTTTGGCGCCATCGGTATGGTAATCGGCCACGAAATGACCCATGGATTCGATGATCAGGGGCGACGCTACGCCATGGATGGCAACCTGAGAGACTGGTGGACAGAAGAAGACAGCCGCCGTTTTGAGGAACTGTCTGAAGTGCTGGTGGAGCAATACAATAATTATGTAATGCTCGACAGCCTCACCATAAACGGACGCCTGAGCCTGGGAGAAAATATTGCCGACCTGGGAGGGCTTACCATTGCTTACCATGCCCTGCAAAACAAGCTGGCTGAAGATGGACGTCCTGACAAAATTGACGGTTTTACGCCCGAACAACGGTTCTTCATCTCCTATGCCCAGATCTGGCGTAACCATATGCGCGACCAGCGTCTGATGCAACAACTCAACGAAGGACCCCACTCTCCTGGTGAAGCACGTGTGAATGGCATTGTTTATAATATGGAAGAGTTTTACAGGGCTTTCAATATACAACCCGACAATTCTCAACGCTTTATCGCACCCGAAGCAAGAGCAGAAATCTGGTAAAACGTAACCATAAAAAAATTAAGGCTGTATGAGGAATATTTCATACAGCCTTTTTTTTTTGCACCTTCCTTTGCTTTAGGTTGCAAAGAGTACTATTCAACAATCACTTTGAAGGCGGTTTTCTCTTTACCCATATTGTCCCATTGCAGGAAGTAAGTTCCGGCGGGCAGATGCCTGATATCCATCTTTACTTCAGCTCCGGGGGTCATGGGGGAGCTTACAGCAATCTGTCCTGCCACATTTACAAGCCGCAAGTTAGCAGATTGAATGTCCTGTGGTAACTGTACATACAACCATTCCCTGGCAGGATTGGGCCATATACGCACAGGCAACAATTCTGGCGTATTTACAGAGGCCGCAAACTCAAACCGGGCTTCCAGGGAGCGATGAGCCTCAACGGTAAAGCTATAATTAAGCTGTGTACTTACCACCGAACCGTTCTCTGCCCAATGCAGGAAATTATAATCCTGGGCAGGTTGTGCCTGCACCGTATGCTGCGAATTTGCAAGGAATACACCGGCACCGGTTACACTACCGCCAGTGGCAGGTGTTGCTGTAAGTTCAATATTGAAAAACTGGGGTTGCTGGGCCAGGGGCTCTGACAGGGCCTTGATGCTCCAATCTCCCTGTATGTTGAACTGGGTGAGAGTAGTCCAGGCTGTCGGGTCTTCCACATTGGTTCTTATCATGTTTCCTTTTCCATCGAAATGGGTTTGACTGTCGCGGCCTGCCGGGAATACACCTGCACCCGGATCGGCAAATTCAGCACCAATCCATAGTTCCTGATCGGGGTTGACAATATAGGGGGTTTGCAGATTAACCATAATCCATCGACCGGGATATTGCCAGAAAGATTGCGAAACATACTCTACGAGGTTTTCAGAATCGTTTCCCTGCCAGATCTTAATGCGTGCAGTGGTTGCATTCTGATTGATATAGACCTTTATGGCTTTAATTACCCCTGCCTGGAAACTTTCAATATCCTGAGGAGTAAAGCGCTTGGCGATCTGAAATGTACCGGGTTGCGAAAGTCCCACGCTGCTGGTGCTGTAGCCATCGTCCCACTCAAGCCATTGAGCAACATGATCGGGGTGCATAAAATCGAAACTCACTGTGCGGTTTGCATGGTTGCGGGTAATATTGGTGATGGGTTTGTTGGTATGTACACCAGACCATGCATTGGAAGTGCGGAGGGTAAAATCGGTAAAAGCTGTAACATTGCCCTGCCCTGGAAATTGGGCAAAGGGAGTATTGATCTGCCCGTACGACTCGGGGGTTTCCCATGGATCGCTGTCGGCATTGGCAAAAACTACATACATTTTTTGGGGATGCCCCACATTTACACTGTTGCCCGCCTGATCCACATCATTGCTCACATGATAAATGATCATTCCCTGTCCGGGGATTGCCTGATCGAACCCGGTTTGCTGGCGGTTTTCCAGCAGGTAGTATTCGCCGGGGGTGCGAGTATTGATTCGGAAAAAGCTGTGAGGAGTGGTCATACTGTTTTGCAGCGTAACGCTCTGTGGAGTATCCAGTATTGTGGGTTCAGCCCAGTTGTAATAATGGGTTTTGGTAAAAGCATTATGATGCGCGGGAGTGGCACCGCCATTGTTCCAGGTACCTGAAGCCATCATATCCCATTGCCCGGTTCCGATAAAGTTTCCTCCGGAGCCATCGCCATCGGTATCATAGTAATCGGGAGCCCCCAAAACGTGGCCAAACTCATGGCCAATGACACCCATCCGGGTTATGAGTTTCGTAGGGTTGGATTGGGCATTGCCCCTGAGTTCGGGAGAGCAGGCGTATCTGCTGATCCAGACACCATCGAGCTGCACCGGCTGTATGCTCCAGGCATGCGACCAGATAGTGTTGGGTCCCCCACCAGCTTCTTGTCCATACCCCGAAAAAATCATATAAACACCATCCACCTGACCATCGCCATCATTGTCGTAATCGGCATAATTTACATATGGATTAGCAAGGTGCACCCCTTCGGTCATCAGATTGCGTGCACCCTGAAAAGAACCATATTGGGCCATATTCAGGCTGGCAGTAAAAGGGCCAAATACATCCACAGTAAGATCGAACTGGTTCCATGAATTCTCAAGATAGTAATCTCTCAGGCTACCGGTTGCTCCCCCGGCAGTATAGTTGAGTTGATTAAAAAGCGCATCGAACTCGGCATGCGAGCGGGTAAATGGCACATCGGGGGTTTGCATTAAGATGCAGATCAGGGTGCGCTCACCAGTGGTGGGAAAGCTTTTGGTCCGGAAATCCTCCTTCATCTCCCATACCTCCAGCAGCATCCTTTGTTGCTCAGGGCTGAAAAACAGCCCGGGAGTGACCGTCAGCAAAAAGTCTTTCTCTGATTTGCTGCGGTTGTCGGTTTCGGAAACCTTTACACCAGACAATACCAGGTTGCCCTCTGCATCGTGAACAGCATACTGAAATTCACCTTCACGATTTGCCAGGAGGGTATAACCATCGGGAGTAACGGCCCAGTTGATCTTTTCATCACCGCGAAGGTAAAGGTCGATGAGGGTACCATCGGGTTGCTGGTACTGAATGCGGCCAGGATAAGCCGGGGCGGCCAACAGCCATGAAGTTTGCCCTGCCACAAGCAAGGTAAACAATAGTAAAATCCAAAGTTTTGTAGTAAATCTTGACATGCTTTTGATTAAGGTTAAAGGGTTATGTTGGGAAGTAGATTACAGAACAGTTCAGGGCCTGGTGGCATTGATTACCCTCCAGTCTTCATCCGAACGATCTTCTGGGTTTCGGGCAATGATACCTGTAGACTGCGGCAGGCCCTGATCATCCCTGAAGGTATATTCATAGAACCCTTCAGGGTTCATCACCAGGGGAAATCCGTCGGCAGTAAGGGCAATATGAAAATGCTCATCGCCCCTGAGGAAAATTCTGAGAATATAGCCATCGGGCAATTCATACCAGATAGTATCGGGATAGGCAGGAACTCTGGAAGGCATATCCTCCATTAAATCGGGCACGGGAGGTACGTGAGGTGTTGCAGGAGGCTGAGCCGGAGTTTCTCGTTTGCTGCGGCAGGCGCCTGCAATAAAAATCAAAGCCAGTGCTATGGCGGGGATTAAAAGAAGTCTTTTCACCGGGAGAGGCATTTAGTTGAATGTGCTAAAATACAATATACTGCCGTAAAAGTGGCCAAAAAAAGAATGTATATGCTATAAAAAAAGGCTGCACCTTTCGGACAGCCTTTTTTTTGGGGGTATTGCGTTTCGTTTATTTTTTCACTTTTTCCACAACCGCTTTGAAAGCTTCAGGATGGTTCATTGCCAGGTCGGCAAGCACCTTGCGGTTGATCTGGATATCACTTTTAGCGAGATCGCCCATAAATTTGGAATAGCTCAGGCCGTGCATTCTAACGGCTGCGTTGATACGCAGGATCCACAGCTTTCTGAAATTTCTTTTCTTAACACGTCTGTCGCGGTAGGCATAAGTTTGACCTTTTTCCCAGGTGTTCTTGGCTACTGTCCAGACATTTTTCCTTGCACCAAAATAACCTTTGGTAAGTTTAAGGATCTTTTTTCTTCTGCGCCTTGAGGCTACATTGTTTACTGATCTAGGCATTTCTTTAGGATTTTGTTTTCATTTAGCGCTTTCCTGCAGCGGAAAGACTTTTCGGGCTAAACAAAGGTTTTACAAAAAATAATTAACTAACGTTGAAAAGGATTACAGGCAAAGCATTGCTTTTACCAGACCCTCATCGGGTTTGGAAATCAAACCAGTTTTGGTAAGATTTCTCTTTCTCTTTTTCGATTTTTTGGTAAGGATGTGGCTTTTGAAGGCATGCTTACGCTTGATTTTACCGGAAGCAGTAAGAGAAAACCGCTTTTTTGCTCCGGATTTTGTCTTCATTTTAGGCATTTGAATTCAAATTTACGGGTTAACAATCTATATGTGAAATAAACGAGAAACGTTACTTTTTCTTTTTAGGAGCCACGAACATGATCATTCTTTTTCCTTCGAGTTTGGGCATTTGTTCTACTTTTCCAAGCTCTTCCAGTTCCTGGGCAAAACGAAGCAAAACTACTTCTCCCTGCTCTTTGTAAATGATCGAACGTCCTTTAAAGAACACATAAACCTTCAACTTAGCGCCTTCTTCGAGGAATTTCTGGGCATGCTTCAGTTTAAAATTGAAGTCATGGTCGTCGGTGTTGGGCCCCAGACGAATTTCCTTGATCACCACTTTTGCAGCATTGGCCTTGATGTCTTTTTGCTTCTTCTTCAGATCGTAAAGAAACTTTTTGTAATCCAATATCTTACAAACGGGTGGATTGGCAGCAGCGGCAATCTCAACCAGATCCAGACCTTGCTCTTCAGCCAGTGCTAAAGCTTCTTTGATAGGCAGAATGGCAGGTTCCATATCTTCTCCTACCACCCTTACAACGGGGGCCTGGATTTTTTCATTGATCTTATGGGGATCTTCGGGTCGCACAAAAACTCTGCGGGGTCTTGGTCTAAACGGTGTTGCTATATTTCGGTCCTCCTTATTTTGATGAATAATATTTAAGTAATAATTTTTGGGTTCTGTTCAAGGGGTTGCACAAAAAAATCAGAACTCTGTCAGCTGCCTGATTTCATCGTTAACCAATTTGATAAAATCTTCCGGGGTAAAAGTACCCAAATCTCCAACGCCATGCTTTCTTACAGACAAAGTTCCTTCATTTTCTTCTTTCTCACCCACAATGATCATAAACGGAATCTTACGTGTTTCGGCGTCTCTGATCTTTTTTCCTGTTTTTTCACTGCGCTCGTCAATGAGGGTGCGAATTTCGGAATTATTTAGCAAATTTAAAACTTTTTTTGCATAATTCTCATACTTCTCACTGATTGGCAGTACGATAGCTTGTTCTGGGGTAAGCCAGAGGGGAAAATTACCTGCACAGTGCTCAATAAGTACGGCAACAAATCTCTCCATAGAGCCAAAGGGGGCTCTGTGGATCATCACCGGGCGATGTTTCTGGTTGTCGCTGCCGGTATATTCCAGTTCGAAACGTTCGGGCAGGTTATAGTCTACCTGAATGGTTCCCAGTTGCCACTTGCGACCCAAAGCATCTTTTACCATAAAGTCGAGTTTGGGGCCGTAAAATGCAGCTTCTCCCATTTCCACTTCGGCATGTATGCCCTTTTCTTCCACGGCTTCTACGATGGCTTTCTCTGCTTTCTCCCAGTTTTCGTCGCTACCGATGTACTTCTGTCGATTCTCCGGATCGCGCAGCGAAATCTGCACACTGTAATCCTTGAATTCGAGTGCTTTAAAGATGTAAAGAATGATATCCATTACCTTCAGGAACTCTTCTTTTACCTGGTCGGGACGGCAGAAAATGTGCGCATCGTCCTGGGTAAACCCTCTTACCCGTGTAAGGCCGTGGAGCTCTCCACTTTGCTCATAGCGGTAAACTGTGCCAAATTCGGCCAGACGCAAAGGCAAATCCTTATAAGAGTACTGACGGGTTTTATAGATCTCGCAATGGTGCGGGCAATTCATAGGCTTGAGCAAAAACTCTTCACCTTCGGCGGGGGTTTGAATGGGCTGGAAAGAGTCCTTTCCATACTTCTCATAGTGCCCGCTGGTCAAATAAAGATTTTTATTGCCGATATGGGGCGTAATTACAGGCAGGTAACCAGCTTTACGCTGCACGTTTTTGAGAAACTTCTCAAGGTTTTCGCGCAGCTGGGCACCTTTGGGCAACCACAGAGGCAATCCCTGGCCCACACTGGGAGAGAATGCAAACAATTCCATTTCGCGGCCAATCTTGCGGTGATCGCGTTTTTTTGCTTCTTCCAGCATCTCCAGGTATTCGGTCAGCTGTTTTTGTTTGGGGAAGGTGATGCCATATACCCGTGTGAGCTGCTTGCGACTTTCATCGCCACGCCAGTAAGCTCCTGCAATGCTCAGCAGCTTCACCGCCTTGATTGTGCTGGTATCTGCAAGGTGAGGCCCACGGCAGAGGTCGGTAAAGTTGCCCGACTCATAAAAGCTTATGGTACCATCTTCCAGATCCTGCAACAGGTCAACCTTATATTCATCACCCTTGTTGGAATAAAACTCCAGGGCTTGTGCCTTGGGTATTTCCTTCCTTACAAATTGTTGTTTCTGACGGGCCAGGTCCAGCATTTTCTTTTCAATCTTTTCAAAATCGTTGCTGGAAATACTATGTTCCCCCAGATCTATGTCGTAATAGAAACCATTTTCCACATCGGGGCCAATACCAAATTTGGTACCCGGATACAACGCCTCAATGGCCTCTGCCATAAGGTGAGCTGAAGAGTGCCACATGGTAGCTTTTCCTTCCTTGTCATCCCAGGTATGGAGCTTAATTTTGGCATCGTTGTGAATGGGGCGGTTCAGGTCCCATACCTCACCATTTACGGTAATGGAAAGCACATTGCGGGCGAGTCCTTCACTGATGCTTTGTGCGATTTCAAAACCGGTAACCCCCTTGGGGTATTCTCTTGACGAATTGTCGGGCAAAGTAATGCGTATCATACTGTTATTTTAGGCATTTGATGTTTCAGACCTGGTCGGTTCTCCAGCAGAAGTGTAAGGACAGGTCTGGATGATGAGCAGACAACAAGGCAGTTAAAAACACTGCACAATGCACTACCCCTTCTTACAAGGGTGCAAAGGTACAAAAAAATATCTTTGCCGATTGGATTTCTGGCTTTAAAATAAAGGAGTTCAGGCAAAATTAATCCACTGCGTACATTCGCTTAATAAAGCGCAGCTTGTGGGTATATTTCCTGAGAGAAGTATTGAAGATACCCTGGTGGTCAATTTTATCTACCCTTACTGTCTGGTGTGCATGAATGATATGCTCGTCGTCGAGCAGTATACCTACATGAATAATGGCCTGTTCCTCATTATCGAAAAACAGCAGATCTCCTGGAGCAGCCTCATGAATAAGATTGAGCATTTGTCCCTGGGTAGCTTGCTGAGAGGCATCTCTGAGAATTTGAAAGCCGGCCATTTTATATACCAGTTGGGTAAAGCCTGAACAATCGATCCCCAATGCCGATTTACCTCCCCACAGATAAGGGGTATTAAGAAAATTAAGGGCAAGCGAGGGAATCAGCGAAGGATCAGGCTGTGCAATGGCTCGGCAATTTCCATGGAAATGAAATTGTTTGCCTGCCAGCTCAAAAGCGCCCTCATGGCAATTGTAAAAACTACTGCCGGCAGATACCAGAAAAGAGGTATTTAGGCTCTTATCTTCGAGCAACTGTACCAGATCGGTACTCACAAAACGGTTAGAATGATGCAGAAGCTCGGAGTTCTCCTGGCTTAGCGGGGCAATCTGCCCGGCAGAAACCCAGCCCTGGTAGCCATCATCCAGCAGAGCTACCATCAGCCATTTATCTTTGCGTTGCAGGATCTCTACCTGGTCTCCAAAGAGCAATTGGGTTACCATTTCTGAACGATCATCGGCAGAAAGCCTTAAAGGTGCCACACTGATCAAACAAATTCCCTTTTCCATACATTTAATTTGCAGGTAAAATTATGGAAAATAGTTTACATCCATACAACAGAAAGAGGGTTAATTGTTAACTTCGCAAATCAAGCACAATTGAACGTTATGGTCAAGATCATTACCTGGTTTCAGGAAAATTTCTCCAATCTGGTTCGTTTCAACCTGTTTGCCATCAGCATATTGTTGATTGTATTGCTTTTTCCGCGCCATAGTGGCTTTTACTGGGAGTTCTCCCAGGCCCGCCCATGGATGTACGACGATCTGATAGCACCTTTCAGTTTTGCCATCCAGAAGAGTCAGGAGGAGCTTGCCCGCGAACGGGAGGAGGTGCTGGCAGAGCTGGTTCCGTTTTTCCGTACCGACCCGGGTGTTTACGACCGTCAGTTTCAGTTGTACAACACCCGTTTTGAGGTTGCATGGGCAGATGAAATGGGCACTCGCGATGCACGTGCGGAGCAAAAGAATCAACTCAAAAGGGCCGGATTGGACATTTTCGACTCCATTTACCAGCGTGGGGTAATTTTTCTGGAAGGAGAAATGGCCGGCGCTTCCGCCGATACCCCCATATTGCTTATTGAAGGAACGGTGGCCAACCCTGCAAGGGTAGGCGACTTTCTATCCATACGCGAAGCGTTTCAGCTTACCAGCAAATTGCTGGATGAAAAACGACTTGACAATCGCCAGAGGGGTTTTCTGAGAGGTGTGATTGAAAACTCCATCACGCATAGTGTTTTCTGGGATGAAGAAGCCAACAGCCGGGCTGTTACCGCTGCCCTTGAAAGGATATCACCCAATCGGGGCATGGTACAACAAGGCGAAAAAATTGTATCCAAAGGCGAGCTTATCACGGCAGAGAAACTACGGATACTGGAGTCGTTCCGGGCAGAATACACCCGTCAGCTGGGCAGCACAACCGTAAATCAGCTGATATTCCTGGGGCAGTTTCTGCTGGTTTCCATTTCATTGGTTGTATTGAGCCTCTTTTTAATGATCTTCAGCAAGGAGGTTTTTTACAATTCAAGAAAACTGATCGTAATACTGCTTTCCATTTTCCTGATGGTATTGCTCACAAGCCAGGTGGTTAAATACAATATCAATCTGCTTTATTTATTGCCGGTATGTATTGTGCCCATCATTATCCGGAGTTTTTTCGACAACCGGCTTGCCCTTTATGTGCACATTACGTCCATTATCCTTATTGGCTTTCTGGTGCCCAAGAGTTTTGAATTCGTGTTTTTGCAGTTTATTGCGGGCATCATTGCCATATTATCCATGGCCAGTTTGCGGCGGCGTTCGCAGCTTTTCACCACTGTAGTGCTGATATTCCTCACCTATGTGGCCGTATTTACCGGCTTAACCCTGGCCCAGACCGGATCCTTTTCGCACATAGAACCCATCAACTACCTGTATTTCGGAGGGAGTGCCCTACTTACCCTTTTTGCTTACCCGCTGGTTTACATCTTTGAACGTACCTCCGGACTGCCCACCGACTTTTCACTGCTGGAGCTGTCCGATACCAACTCGCCATTGTTGCGCCAACTTAACCTGACCGCACCAGGTACCTTCCAGCACTCGCTGCAGGTAGCCAACCTGGCCGAAGAGGCCATCAGCATCATTGGAGGCAATACCTTGCTGGTACGCACAGGGGCATTGTACCATGACATCGGCAAAATGGATCAACCCCAGTATTTTATAGAAAATCAGAATTCTGAGATCAACCCACACGATGAGCTCAGTTATACCGAAAGTGCAGAAATAATCATTGGCCATGTAATAAAGGGCATAGAAAAAGCCAGAAAAAACAACCTTCCCGAATATATTATTGATTTTATACGCACCCACCATGGCACTACCACCACCCGTTATTTTTATGCCATGGAGCAAAAGGAAAACCCCGACCGGACGGTAGATAAAGAACTCTTTACCTATAAAGGGCCTATCCCTTTCAGCAAAGAAACCGCAGTGCTTATGATGGCCGACTCGGTAGAAGCGGCTTCGCGCAGCCTTAAAAAGCCCAACGAAGACACCATTAATAAACTGGTAGACAGCATCATCGACAAGCAGGTGGAGGAAAAGCAATTTGATAATGCCAGCATAACCTTCAAAGACATCAACATCATCCGCCGGGTTTTCAAAAACCGCCTGATGCATATCTTTCATGTAAGAATTGCCTATCCCGGCTCAAACTAAACCGGGTAAACCAGGATCTGACATCAATCAGGCATGCACTGCCTTTCGCAGGTATTCTGCGGTATCCGGCCCCAGGTTGAACAACAGGTCCAGAATGCTCAGATTGGGCTGAAACCCCCATTTATCGCCAAAGGTCTGGTAATAGGGTGCCAGAGTGGGTACTGGATACTGCTGCCTGTCGCGGTTTTTGGGGCTGATGCAGAATCGCAGGTCCAGCGCTGCAGCACTGTTTTGCACAAATCCGGAAGTAAAATCAATATCTGCCGACACATCCAACTCTTCACAAAAGGCATTCAGGATAGCATGGTTGAGATCCACCAGCAAGTTGTATTGCGTACTCATTACAAACTCCTCGGCCAACTGTCTGTAAAACAAAAAATACGGAGCATTGCGATAGGCCGCTTCAATGGAACGCCAGTGGTTTTTCTGCCAACTGCTGTGGTCGCTGATGCGCACCTGGGCTGTGGAAGTATGATTGCCCAGAGGCTTCTCAACCGGAATGCTCAGGCTTAATACTCCATTGGCGGTAAGTATATTGCACCGGTTGCGCCAGGTCTGGCGGGCATACGTTTCATGGATGTCTATCCGAACCTTTTGTGCCCCCATAATGCGAACAAAATACTCAATGGGAGGAAAATAGGATGTAGCGAGAAGAATGGTATGATCGATGGCCATAGAGTTAAGAGTAAAATCAAGATTTTGCAAGGGAAGTAAACCATCTTTTCCAGCGTGGCTTTGCAACCATTGCATTACGAGTATCGAAAGAAAAAACTATTGCGGTAACCTTACCGATGATATGCGTTTCGGGCAGCAATCCCCATGAACGGGAGTCAGATGTATTGTGCCGGTTGTCGCCCAAAACAAAAAAGTAATTGCGCCGGAATGTGTAGGAAGGTGTGTATTTCCCGCCCACAAAAAGGGAGTCGTTGCTCAACCGTGCATTCAGCCCTTCGTGATAAAGGATATGGTATCCATACAATGCCAGGTTATCGGAAGAAAGATCCAGGCTCATGCCACGATAAGGGATTTTCAGTGGGCCGAACTGATCGGCAGTCCAGTGGGCTGCAATGGCACCATAAGGGGGATGCACATCCTGAGAATTTTCTGACAGGTATCTTTCGATCTTCAGCACACCGGGCATGCGCCTCACGGAGTCGGCCATCTGGTGGGTAAGCGGAAAAATAAAACGGTTGCCCCTGCCCTCTCTCCGGCCTTCATACAACTCAAGCAATTCAAGAAACGCTTCATCAACCACCCCTCTGCGGGTTTCAACCAGGTAGTCGGTCTGGATGGTGGGAAGATTCTCTATTCTTTGTCCATCTACCCACAATACTCCATCTTTCATATGTATTGTTTCGCCCGGCAAACCTGCCACTCTCTTAACCCGGCGAAATCGCTGGTCGATGGGCAGGTTAAGCAATGCAGGGGTATTGAGCAAAACCAGATCATGGTGGGCTACACTCCCCCTTGCCGGCAGCCGCCAGTAGGACAATTGTTTTTCCCTTACAATGGTATCGGTACTGAACAATACATTTACCCAGCTGTGAGGCACCAGCCGCAAAGGCATACGTGCTCCATAACGGGTTTTGTTTACCCACACCACATCGCCCGGAAGCAAGGTGCGCTCCATACTGCTGTCGGATATACTCACCATATCGAAAGCGGTAAAGCGCAGCAAAATCAGTAACCCCAGAGCAATGAGCAAAGCCCTGCCCCACTCTCTTAACTGGGGAGAGATTCTGCGCGAAGCAGATGTTGTTTTTCTTTTTTTCCTCCTGGTAGCCATATGCCGGATAATTCGGTGGCAAATTTATAAAAACCCCCGGCAATAATTTAGCACTGCTGGAAAAAGGCATAGAAAGGATCAAAACCCTATCTTTGCAACCAAACCCAAACAACTGCTCTATGAAGATTCTCAGTGCGCAACAAATGCGTGAGGCAGACCAGTATACCATTGCCAACGAACCCATTGCTTCAATCGATCTGATGGAAAGAGCCTCCAAGGCCTTTTTTGATGCCATTAAACCACGCCTGAAAAAAAACAATCCGATCCATGTCTTTTGCGGGATGGGTAACAATGGCGGGGATGGACTGGCCATTGCCCGGATGCTTATTCATGCAGGTTACAAGGCTCAGGTATACAAAGTTCTCCATTCAGACAAAGCATCTGAGGATTTCATTATCAACGAAAAACGTCTTACCAAAATGCGCAGGGCACAGTATGCAGAACTGTCGGAAACCGATATACTGCCCTCCCTGTCCTCCGCAGATGTGGTGATCGATGCACTTTTCGGCAGTGGATTGAACAGGCCTCTTGAAGGTTTTGCTGCCCGGCTTGTACAACATATTAATAAAAGTGGAGCCAGGGTGCTGTCCGTTGATCTGCCTTCGGGCTTGTTTGCCGACGACAATACCAGCAACAAACCAGAACATATCATCAAGGCAGATTACACTTTTACCTTTCAGCTGCCAAAATTGTCTTTTCTGTTTCCTGAGAACGAATTTTTTGTGGGCAACTGGCAGGTGCTGGACATAGGACTTGACAAGAACTTTATCGATCAGCAGCCTTCCGACTGGCACTTTCTTCAACCCGAAGAGCTCAGTACCCTCTTTCACAGTCGCAGTCGTTTCTCCCACAAGGGAAATTTTGGCCATGCCCTGCTGTTTGCAGGCAGCCTGGGTAAGGCTGGAGCAGCAGTGCTCGCGGGCAAGGCATGCCTGAGAATGGGTGCAGGCCTACTTACCGTTCATGTGCCCGCCTGCAACTATTCTATCCTGCAAAGCACATTACCCGAGGCGATGGTTTCGGTTGACAGTGAGCAGCACTTTGTTTCCGAAACAGGCGATATCAGCCCCTACTCTGCCATAGGCACCGGTCCTGGGTTGGGGCGGGAGCCACAAACGGCCAATGCACTGAAGCTGCTTATACAAAACAGCCGTTGCCCCATGGTGCTCGATGCTGATGCGCTGAACATCCTGGCAGAGAACCCCACCTGGCTTTCCTTTTTGCCTGCAGGCAGCATTCTCACTCCTCATGTAAAGGAGTTTGAACGCCTTACCGGAAAAAGCGCCAATGGATGGGAACGACTGCAGAAAGCACGCGAATTTGCTTTCCGCTATGGCTGCTATGTGGTATTGAAAGGAGCTTTTTCAGCAGTGGTAGGCCCCGACAAAAAGGTGGTATTCAATTCTACAGGCAATCCCGGGCTTGCAACCGGTGGCACAGGTGATGTACTCACAGGAATGATCCTGGGGCTTCTGGCACAGGGCTACACACCCCGGTTCAGTGCCATGGCAGGGGTATTGCTGCATGGACTTGCTGCAGATCTGGCCGTTAGGCGCATTCCAATGGAAAGCCTCATGGCCGGCGATGTGGTATCCTTCATTGATAGGGCATTGAAAAAAGTGATCATTTAACCTTCTCTATTGTTATACAAAGAAAACTTTCTTATGAACAGTTACGGCAAATGGATTCTGGGAGGCCTTGGGTGGGCCTTTGGTGGCCCTATCGGTGCGATACTGGGATTTCTGATGGGCTCAGCATTCGACAGCATGAACAGCGGCGCCTACGAGTATAAGCCCGAGCAAATGAGCACACAGCCCGGCGACTTTCGCATCAGCCTGCTGATATTATCGGCAGCCGTTATGAAAGCCGACGGAAAACAGTTGCGCTCTGAACTGGATTTCATCAAAGCATTTTTCATTCAGAATTTCGGAGCGGAAGCCACGGTGCATTACATGAAGGCTTTCAAGGATATTCTCAGGCAGGACATACCCGTAAAGGAGGTTTGCATGCAGATCCGCATGCACATGGATCTTCACAGCCGCTTGCAACTGCTGCATTTCCTGTTTGGCATTGCCCTGGCCGATGGTCATGCACATCCGCGTGAGGTGAAGGCCATAGAAGAAATTGCCGGATGGCTCAACATCAACGCATACGATGTGGCAAGCATAAAAAACATGTTTGTAAAGGATACTCGCAGCGCCTACACCATATTGGAAGTGACCCCTGAGGCCTCTGAGGAGGAGATAAAAAAAGCCTACCGGAATATGGCACTGAAATACCATCCCGACAAAGTAAGCCATCTGGGTGAGGAGTTTCAGCAAGCCGCCAAAGAAAAATTTCAGCAGGTAAGCGAAGCCTACAATACCATTCGCCGCGAGCGGGGTTTTTAATCCATACTCACCTGACGCCGTGCAGAAAACCCGATAGATGGCCGGCTCTGCAACAGATCGGTGCCTGATGCAAATTCCATTACATCTTCTGCCTCAAGGGTTTCCATCATCTGCAGGCTGCGCTGTGCCGGCACAATGGATCCCATCCTGAGCAGCTGATTGCGGATAGCCTTCTCTACCACTTTACGCACAAAGCGTGCATTGCCAAAAAAACGGTCGCGATGTTGCACATGCCAGCCAAAGTAATCCTGCAGGATCTTCATAGCTTCGGCGGTAGGTTGTATCCCTTTCTGTCTGAACATGCTGAGGGCAATATAGCCTAACTCTTCATGGGTGTAGTCCTCAAACATGATATGATTGTCAAAACGCGATCTCAATCCTGGGTTCACATCCAGAAAATTTTGCATCTCCTGGGTATAACCAGCCATAATCACGGCAAAGGAGCCTCTGTTGTCCTCCATTTTTTTGAGCAGGGTTTCAATGGCTTCGGTACCAAAATCACCATTCCCTTTTCCCTGTATCAGAGAGTATGCTTCATCAATAAACAATACTCCTCCCATGGCACTTTCAATTACTTCACTGGTTTTTATTGCCGTTTGGCCCACGTGCCCAGCCACCAGGTTTTCGCGGTTGCATTCTACCAGGTGCCCCCTTTCCAGTACACCCAGAGCCTTGAAAAGCTCTGCCATCAGCCGTGCAATGGTAGTTTTGCCTGTGCCGGGATTGCCCAGGAACACATTATGCAAGCTAAAAGTATTGAGGATATTGCGATTGATCTCCTTGTGGTATCGAACCAGTTTTACAAGATCGTTGATCTCTTCTTTCACCCGTGTTATTCCGGTGAGTTCGTTTACCTGTGCCAGGGTACGCCCCAGCAATTCTTCGTTGATAGGCAGATCAACAGATTTGCCTCCCGTGCGGGTCGATATGTTATCAAAATCTCTCCTTTCAAGGGTAGAGATATGCGAGAGAGAGAGTTTTTCTGGATCAGGGGTCTTCATTACCCTGACCCCCAGATTGAGCTGAGCCGATTCTATGACAGAACCCACCAGGCGGGCATTGCCAAAAGATTTATCGCGGTTGCGGTATTCTTCGCTGAGTATCTGCCGCAAGTTATACTCCGCATCGTTGCTGATGGTAAGGCGTTTGCGGGCAGCCTTCACCCGAGCAATCTGCAAAAGCTCTTCGGGGGTATAATCGGGAAACTCATAAATATTCTGGAAGCGGGAGCGCAGCCCGGGGTTGAACTCCAGAAAGTGCTTCATTTCCCTGGGATACCCGGCTACAATCACTGCCAGGTCGCCGGGTCCGTCAGACATTTCGCGCAGGATGATCTCCAGGCACTCTTTCCCGAAATCCTTTTCATCACCCTTACGGCTGAGCGCATAAGCCTCATCAATAAACAATATTCCACCTCTTGCCTTTTCAATTACATCCTGGGTCATGGGAGCTGTATCACCGATAAAACGGCCAATGAGTGAAGAGCGGTCGGCTTCGAAGACCGTGTCGCGCGACAGAAGCCCCAGCTTGTGATAGATCTTGCCCAGGGTGCGGGCTACGGTAGTTTTTCCGGTACCCGGATTGCCCATAAAGACCGCATGGAGGTTTATTTTGTCGGGATTACCAAGCCCTTTTTGTTCCAGCAGCTGGTTGTATTTTACAAATGCAATGTACTCATTCAGTCGTTTGCGAATGGGATCCAGCCCCACCATACCCTCAAGCCCGGCCAACAGATTGTTGTAATTGAGCTCACGCTCTTCTTCTGTTACAGTTTCCTGGGCGGTTTTAACATGTATATCGGGTTTGCCCGAGGGTTGCACGGATGGAGTTTCCTGCCGGGTCTCCAGGCGGGTAGATCCTCTTTGCTCTTTGGCTCCTACCTGGAAAGAAGTGGAAGCAATCTTATGCCCCATAAACCATACATCAAGGTAATAATGGTCGTCGAACCAGGTAATCTGGCTCTCATGCCCGATACCAGCCTCCATGCGAAAGAGATTGTTTACATTCCATGTTTCCACAGACTGGCAGACCACTTTGGTACCCAATAACTGACGGGCATCGTTAAAAAAGTGAAAAACAAACTCTCCCAGCCAGGGAGTATCTTCAGGGATGCGATTTTCTATCTCAAGCTCGGCCCAGACAAACCGGGTTGCATCGCGCCTGAAGGTTGTGAGATACTGCCGGCGATCCAGTGGGTCTGGTGCCGGGCCCGACTCAAACATCCGCAAGGAATACACATTCAGATAGGGATTGTTGCTGGCATTTACAACACCATAATCATGCATGTAAAACAAGGTATAATCTGCAAGCTTGTTATTGATCCATGCCTCCCAGCGGTATACCCCTGTAGACCAGTTCTTGCCCGGAGTTTCATTTCCCCAGTTGTCGGTAATTACCACAACATTCTCATCCTGGCTGATGGTTTTATCAAACTCCTCCACCGACAACATTACCGGTTCGTCGTCCTGCAATTTGTAGAGAATCAATTCAATGTGGGCTTTCCAGTCTTTTTCATCAAATTTCTTGTTGAAAAAACGAAAATCAACATACATAAAACCAACTTCATTCACTTCATATACCGAACGGTATAACCGGCGCTCATTATGCAGCTTTACCTGCGAGATATAACATTGCAGGCTTTTGCACTTAAAGAAATCAGATTGCAGATACTTTTCTGCAAAATAGGGATCGGACATGCTCTGGGAGTTTGATTACCCTGCAAAGTAAATGTAAAAATCCCTTATTCTGCAAACCAGAGGGAGGCTCTCCCTTGTTTTTTCTTATTTGTAATTAGTCTGAATAAAAATACATCCATTTTGATACACAATCCGACCCATTCAACGATTTATCTTTATATTTGACACATTGAGGGGTTTTATCGTAATGCTTCAGCCAGAGGAGGAAAACAAAACGCTGCAACAACGGTATTGACCCGGATCCATTAAGCCCCACTGAGGGAGATCCATCCTTACCCCAGCAAACCAATAACTCAAGAGAAACCAAAAGCCTATTTTGCAATGCAATTACATGAAGAGAATCCTGACGAAACCAAGTCCGGACATGACGGTTCGGATCAGGAAAACAAAGCAGTGACCCAATGGCCGGAAGAACAACCCCATGACACATGCACGCCACCGGATCCGGCTAACACCCACACCTCCGGGGAAGAAACGCCCCAGATTCCCGACAAAGACCTTTGCTACGAAGACATTCGGCACCTTGTAATTGAACTGGCCCAACATTTTGAGGCCAAACTTAAGTACGACAAGCATAAGGAGCTCATCATAGATCGCCTTCACAAAGAGAATCAGGCTTTCAAAGAGGATCTCTACAAAAAGCTGCTCAAACCACTGCTCATGGAGATCATAATGCTGTATGACGACTACTCCAGGCTCAGCCATCAATATGCCGCAATGCCCTCAGAGGATGAAACCTGCAAAAAGATGCTTCACCATTTTGGCATGATCCACCAGGATCTGGAGGACATCCTTTACAAATATGGTGTTGAAGCTTTTGAGGTGGCAGGGGAAACTCTGGATGCTTCGCGACAGAAAGTGATCCAAACGGTTCCTGCTGCCGATGCTTCGCTCGACAAAACCCTTTGCCAACGATTAAAAAAGGGGTTTGAATGGGAAGGCACGCTGCTGCGCCCCGAACACATCTCCTGTTACGTTTACAAACCCACCGAAAACCTATAACAAACTTCAAATCCGATACCATGGAAAAAATTTACGGAATCGACCTGGGAACCACCTATTCCTGCATAGCACATGTGGACGAATTTGGCAAACCTGTTATCATTGCCAATATGGAAAATGAACGTACCACACCCTCGGTAATTTTCCTTGAAACGCCCGAAAACATTATTGTAGGTACAGAAGCCAAAAATCAACTCAGGGCAGAGCCTCAAAAGGTTGCCAGCTTTATCAAACGCAATATGGGCGATCCGCATTTTATTTTCCATTGCCACAACCGCGACTACCGCCCCGAGGAGTTATCAGCATACATATTGCGCAAACTGGCCCACGACGCTTCAGAAAAAATGGGTCAGGAGGTAAAAAATGTGGTCATTACCTGCCCTGCTTACTTTGGCATCAATGAACGCGAGGCTACCCGAAAAGCAGGGCAGCTGGCTGGATTGAATGTGATGCATATCATCAACGAACCCACCGCTGCCGCACTGGCTTACGGAATGGAGCAGGTACAGGACCAGACAGTACTGGTTTACGACCTGGGAGGTGGAACCTTTGATGTAACCATTATCTCTGTAAAACAAGATGCCATTGAGGTTGTGGTAACCGGTGGAGACCATAACCTGGGTGGCAAAAACTGGGACAACTCTCTTATGGAGTACCTCTCGGCACAATTCCTTGAAAAAACAGGACTGGAACCCGAAACCAATATCTTTGCCAGCCCCGAAACCTATGGAGATCTGCAGATTGGGGCAGAGAACGCAAAAAAAACACTCAGCCAGCGCGATAAAACCCGGGTAACCATACTCTGGGAAACCTACCGCGAGGCCGTTGAAGTAAGCCGGGAAACATTTGACGATATCACTGCTGCACACCTACAGCGCACTATTATGCTAACAGATCAGTTGCTGGAGGAAGCCAAAGCCAAAAATGTTTTTGATTTCGATAAGATACTGCTGGTGGGAGGCTCCACCCGTATGCCACAAATCAGCCAGGCCCTGGAGATGAGATTTCCGGGAAAAACCATAGAGTTTTTCGATCCAGACGAATCAGTTGCCAAAGGTGCTGCCATTTATGGCCACAACCTGATGATCAACGGTGAGTTGATCAAACGACTGGCAAACGCCATGGGTGTAAACACCCACGATATTGACCTTGAAAATGTGCCCCGCGAACACAAGGAAAAAGTGGTAAATCAACTGGCCGGCGAAATGGGTACAACCACGCACGCCATCATCAAAAGCGGGATCAAGATCACCAATGTGGTTAGCAAAACCTTTGGAGTTAAAACTTTCAACTCAGAGCTCAACCGTACTGTGGTCTTCAACATGATCATGAAACAAACTGCTGTGCCGGCTGAGATAACGGATCATTTCGAAACCCTTTCCGACAATCAGCGCTCGGTTGAGATTGCCATTTTTGAGAACGAAACCACCCGCGAATGGGTAGAAATTGCCGATGCGGTAAAACTGGGTGAGGGCTCCATAGAGGGGCTCCCGGCCCATCTGCCCAAAGGGTCGCCCATCGAAATTACATTCCGGATCAATGCGGAAGGGCGACTTGAAGTTCATGCCATTGAAACTACCGGCAAAAACGAATGCCAGCTTACCATTGAAACCACCTCGGTAATCAGCGATGATGAAATGAGCCGGGTAATGCAGCGCAACCTCAACACACGTGTTTCCTGATCTTCAGGTTATACATGACGCCTGTGGTGCTGAGTATTAATCCTGGCACCTGTTAGCTCATCCTCAATGTAAGTGTTATGGAAGAGAATTTCTACAAGCTTCTGGAACTGGATCCGCGATTACAGGATACAGCCAGCATTGAACAACGGATAGAGCAAAAACGCAGGGAATGGTCAACCCAGCGCAACGATCCGCGATTGGGTCAGATTGCGCAGAAATACCTGACGCTACTCCCCGAAATCCGCCGGAGGCTGGTAGAGGATACTGCAGCCCGCAAAAAGCAGGCACAGGATTATGATCGATGGCTGCACAATCTGAAGGATGAAATTGCCAACCGGCTCAAAGAACTGGCTCCTCTACTGGTGAAAAACGGAAAGGTAAGCCCGCAGAGCCTGGCATTGCTGTTAAAGAAAAAGGAAAACCAGATTTTCTATTTCGACTCGGCCCATCAGCTCTGCCAGAAGCCTTTCGACAGCCAGGAGGCATTGAGAATCCTCAATGCCGGCATTGGAGAGGAAGAGGCACCACCCATAAGTGCCTCTCTTCAGAAATGGATTGACACCTCCGAACTGCCCAAAGTAAACATGGGCAAGATCAGGCGTTCTCTTGACATGGTGAAAAAAAAAGACCTGTTCGAGTTTCTGTCTGCCAGCCCCACCAGCCATACTGATCTGTTGCAGAAGAATGCGGAAGCATGCCTTGCCGATGCGGAGCGTTTGCACCAGGAGCTTACAGGTGCCCGCAACAGCCCTGAGAATGATGCCCGGCGTGAGCTCATTGCCCAGGCCATGAGCCTTTTTCGCGACCCAAGCGGCCCTGCACGGTATGCCAAATCGCTCGACATCGAACGCTTTGATGCCCTCAGAGACTGGATCAGCCTGGCAGGTGCCGATCAGCGAATCGATGCCACAGAGTATACCAGGATCATTGAAAGGGCAGCTCAATTGGGTTTACAGGCAGAAATTGCCTCCTATCTGATCGACGATCATTGTCGCAAACACAATCTCTTTGTGGAGAAGCCTGCCGTGAAGAGTACAGAAAAGCGTATCCAATGTCCGGTATGCGCAGCCTTCAGTGCCCCCGACGCAAAGCACTGCAATCAATGTGCTGCGCCGTTAAAGGTGAATTGTCCGCGTTGCAGCCACCCCTCATCCAGTATCGCACAGGCTTGTGCACATTGCGGCTTTCATCTGGGCAATATGCCCAATGCGCTCTCTATGCTTGAGAAAGCACGTTTGCTCTGGACACGCAGGAAGGGCGCTGAAGCCCGAAAGCTACTCTCTGAAGCGGAAACCTACTGGCCAGGGCACCCGGAAATTACGGCATTGAAGCAGAAGATTGAAAGCCAGATGCACCTTATCAACCAGGAGAGGCTGCTGTTTGAGCAACTCATGGCCAGCCGCGAATTCCAAACTGCTGGTCAGCAACTGACCCGCCTCCAGGAGAATCATCCGGATGACCCCTACCTCTCTCTTGCCTCGCGACAAATCCGGAATGCACTGGAGGCAGCTGAGGCCCTTTGTACGAAAGCTCGGTCCACCCCCCATATCCAGCAGCGTAATGAGCTTTACCTGGAAGCACTGGCCCACTGCTCAGATTATAATGAAGCCATTCAGAACATTGCCCACCTGCCGGTGCATCCTCCCCGCAACCTTACAGCCCAAAGGACTCACGAGAGAACATTGCTGCAATGGCAGGCCCCCGAACATGCAGTGGGGCTCAAATACCGTATCCTGAGAAAAACCTTCTCTCCTCCCCTGCACAACACTGACGGGGAGTTCCTGGATGAGACCAGCAAACTGCAGTATTCCGACAACAACGCCATTGCAGGGGTTCCCTGTTTTTATGCTGTTTTCTCTTCCCGTGCACGTAACCTGTCATCAGTTACCGTACTGGCCGATCCGGTGATTCTGCCCATGGAGGAGGTTTCGCAACTGAAAGTCTCTCTGGTTTCGGGCGATCTTTTCCTTGAATGGCAATGGCCTGAAGGCATTTCAAGGGTGCAGATCAACTGGAGACCACAGGTGGCCGATGGCATTGAAGGTACGGGCGAGTCTGCCGTTGCGTTCACACACCACGAATATACCCGCGAAAAAGGATTCCGGTTGCGTTCACCTCTTCCTGCTGATTATTTCTTCAGGGTACGCTGTTGCCGTATCATAGACCAACAGGAGATTTATTCTGCAGGCCAGGAGACCTGGTACCGGCATTTGGGATTGTATTCCATAGAATACCGTCTGAAGAAAAACCGATGGTGGGGCCCAAGGTACCTCCTGGTTTTGCGATGCAGCCACCGCACCCTGATTCCACCTTTGCGGGTAATCATGAAAAGCAACGCCATCCCTCTACACAGTGGCGATGGCGTATGCATTGCACAATATCATCCACAGAAACCCTTACGGAGTATTCGCATTGCCCTTCCCCCGCAATTTGCCGGCAAGGGCCAGTTCATAAGACTTTTTGCTGATGAAGCAGAAAGCCAGGCAAGGTTTCGTATTCTTATGCCCCCAAGAAAAGATTCTGAAATGTTTTAACCCCCGCAGCAATGAGCAAGGCTTTTGTGTGTCCATATTGTTTCAGCCGGCAGGACTTGTACCAGATACAGTTTCGCTGCCAGAACGACCCTACCCGGTGCGCTCCTGCCGACGATGAGCCTTATGCACGTTTCATAGGCCTTACCAACCGTTCGCTCAAAATGAACCGGGTGTTCGATTACCAGGGGAGCAAAAGAAGAGTGCCCCGCAGAGCTCCTTGCGATCATTGCGGCGAGTACTCATCCCGAAGGGTGTGTCCTGCCTGCCACAACGAACTTCCTTACACCATTGGCGATTTTCAAGACCTGATCATTTCTGTGATTGGAGCCAAAGAATCGGGGAAGAGCCATTACATCTCCGTTCTTATCCATATGATTGAAAACAAGGTGGGAAGAGCCTTTAACTGCAACCTGCAAAAACTCGACGATAACACCATCCGTAAGTACCGCGAAGAGTTCTATAACCCGGTATTCCGCAATCATACCGTTATCCCGGAAACACGCAGTGCCAGGGGCGATTACAACGTAAAAATGCCCATGGTATTTTCCTTGTCTTTCATGAGGAAAAACCTGCTGGGCCGAGCCCGGATCCACAAGCTGTCTACCATCAGCTTCTTCGATACAGCGGGCGAAGACCTCAACTCTGAAGACACCATGCGAAATGAGAACAAGTACATTTTCAATTCCAGTGGAATCATCCTGCTCATTGACCCCCTGCAATTGCCCAATGTTCGTAATCAGCTTAGCAGTCATGGTGTAGCATTACCATATATGAATACCGAAACCGAAGATATTATAGCCAGGGTGGCCAAACTGATCCGCAACGGATTGCAGATACCCGCCAACAAGCTCATAGAAATACCACTGGCGGTTGCCTTTTCAAAAATAGATGCCATTGCTCCTCTTCTGGACTCGCATTCGGCACTTTTCACCCCCCCTGGGCACGAGGGATTCTATAATGTCTCAGACGGGCGTGCCATACATGCCGAAATTGAGAATATGCTTGCACAGTGGGCAGGAGAAGACCTTCTGCTCAAAGTTGAACAAAACTTCAGACACCATGCTTTTTTTGGGCTTTCGGCATTGGGTTGCAATCCTCACGGAAGCACCCGGATCGAAAAGCTGAGGCCACACCGGGTGTCAGACCCTTTTCTGTGGTTGTTATACAGAAACAAGGTTATCAAAGGCAAAAAGAATTAAACCAATACCAACCCAGACAAATACCCGCGATTATGCCAAAGCTAAGATTTACACTGATACTTTTGATTGCTGCTTTTCAAGGGCTTACAGCAACGGCTTCGGAGCCGGATGCTCATACCCTTTACAAACATGCCGAAACCTGGTATTGGCTTGGGATCATGGACAAGGGAGATCCGGCAGCGTTCAGGGTATCGCTGCAATACCTCGGGAAAGCCAGTGAGGCTGCTGCATGGCTCGATCCAAAGGAGCAGCATGCCTTGCACAACAAGATCGAGATGCTCCAACTGGACCTGCAGGAACAGATACCCATTGCCAGCGACAATTTCATAGGCACCTTCCCCCTGGCCAGGTTCATGGGGCATGCTCCTTTTGCCGATGTGAAAGCATGGGGGAGCTATGAGATTTTTGAAGACCCCGCAGAAGTAGCCACTGAGCGTGCAGCAGAAAAACTTGTTACTCTTTTTGACGATCGCTTTTTTGGAGAACTACAGATACCCCTGGTGGTAGTATCAGAAAACCAGGCTTTTCCTGAGCTGGAGAGCAAAACAAGGGTAACACTGAAGAATGCCTCGAGAATAAAAATCTATCAAATCCCCTACCTGATGAGGTTTCTGGATGAGGCAGAAATTGCCTCTTTACAGCAGAAAAACCCACCGGTCGAACTCCTGCAAAGGCTTTGCAATTATCTGAATGTGGAAAGAATAGCCATTTTCACCATCCGGCAAATGGATCAGGTGGACAATATCCATTATTATCAGTTTCGAACCCTCCTTTTCTCAGGCAGCAACCCCAACCCAACCGAAAGCATTATCCTGGAACAAATCATCCGCGACAACAGGATTACTCTCTGGCATTATGCCGGGGTATTTGCCCTGCTATTCTTGCTTTCCATTGCTTTTTATACACGGCATACCTATACCCACACAGCGAGCTATCCCGCGTTATTGCAGATTGTTACCGAACCGGTAATGGCATTTTTTACAGGATTTCTCACCTCCCTTATTGCCTTGAATTTGCTTGCCGCAACCATGCCCGACTACCAGGACTATTTCGGTTATACTTTCTGGTGGATCCCGGCCATATTCCTTTTGTTGCTGTTCGTCCCACTTTTTATCATCCGTAATTTCATCCTTCGTTTTTCCTTTTACCAGGGTTATGGAGACACTTCGCACAAGCTGGGAGCCCTCTTTACCGCTGCTGCCCTGGGCATCAGCGCCTACCTGAGCCTGGGCATGATGTTGTACCATGCATCTGAGGCATGGAGTTATGTTTCGGCAGGTGCATTGAGTTTGAGCATCATAGCCTATATCAACGGGAAAACCCTCAGCAGCATAAAACCTTTGCCTTTTCGTTTTGCCGTGCTGAGTGTGTTATTGCTTCCCATAACAGGCCTTGTACTGGCGGCTTCAGAGCCTTTGTATCTTACATTACCCCTGATGGCACTGGCTGTACTTTGGGTTGCAGGAAAAGCCAGGATCAGAAGGCGCCAGCAAAAACAAATCAGCCACGACAAGCCACAGGAGATTGATGCAGTGCAATTGCAATGGATCTCAGAAGACCCACCCTACAAAGTGCCAGCACAGTTTGTTGCAGTTTACAAAAATGCTGAACCCTTTTTGAAGGGGGAAACTGTAGTATTGCATCTGAGCGCTGATGGGGGGACAGGAAAAACCGCCACAGCAAACCACCTGATATCCCAGTTGCACAAAGAGAAATTTCCGGCCAACAAGCCATTGATGGTTCTGGAAGCCCAGTGCAGCGAGAGCTACAATACACCCTATCAGCCCTTGCAGGATGCATTGTACGACATTATGAATCTGGGCGATACCTCCGAAAGCCAGGATCATATTCAGGAGATCGACAATCTGCTTGACAATGTTTTCTGGAATTATGTGCCCTTTGCAGGGATGGTTGCCCCCGAACCCCGCGAGAGGCATACCAGCTTCGGCAGTCAAACCGAGCTCTTTTACAACTTCTTCAATACGCTTCGGAAATTATCGCAGCAAAACGCCCTGGTATTGTTTATCGACGACCTGCACTGGGCCGATGCTGCTACCCTTGAGTTGCTGAGCTTTCTGCAAAACAAATGCAGCAACACCCCCGATTGCCACATCCTGTTTCTTTACACGGCACGCAAAAGTGAAAACATGCAGGAGTTTTCGCAAAGCTCCATTGCCCTTGCACCCCTTAGTTTTAAAGAAAGGATGGAGTTGCTTTGCCAGCAACTGGGCTTTGAAGAACATTCTGCACAAACTATCCTGCAATACATTCACGATCAGAAGCAACGTGCCGGAGATCTTTTCTGGCTCTACAAGATCATTGAATTGCTTGCCCGGCAAGAACTTATCAAAAGCAGCTCAAAAGGCTTCGTTCTGGATAAGGAGATTCTCAATTCAGGCAGATTGCCGGTTCCTGAAGAATACCGTCTGGCAGTGAGAGAAGAGCTTACCAAACTTAAGGAAAGGGAAAAATTCATTGCCATGGCAGCTTGTCTGGGCATGGAGTTCGAAGTGAGCGTATTGTCTGAAGCCCTGGGTATCGATAAGTTAATGTGCCTTGAAACCCTTCGACAGCTTGAGAAGGATACAAGCTTTATCTGCGATATTGTTGAAAAGGATGATGTTTATGGCTTCACCTCTTCCTTTACCCTTGAAACCATAAGGCAGGAGCTCAGTTTGTCGCAGGAAGGCCCCAAAGGAAAGGTGATGCAGATTGTAAGAGAATACCATGCGCGTATTGCCAGGGTACTGGAGAAAGATCCGACCGGTGGCAATGTAATGCGCATTGCTCATCACTACTATGCCGCCGGAAAGATCTATTCGCAGGATGCCTTGCGCTTTCTGCTTCCTGCTGCCGACCATTGCGCAGAGATCTACCGTTTCGGTGAAGCCCGTGAGTTTCTCAGAAAAGCTTCGGAGGCCGCCAGCTTTTGCAGCACCTCTCCCAACTGGAAGCTGGATGCTCTGCTGATAGAATGTAAAATATCGTGGCTCGAAGGCACTCAGGCACAACCCCTTGCTGAACGCTGTGCAGCCTGGCTCGAAAAACATCCCAATACTACACCCAAAGTAAGGATTGTGTTTGCACGCACCCATTATTATGCACGACAATTTAAGCAGGCAGTGCAGATCTGCAAGGATATCCTTGCTTTATTGCCTGAGCCTCGTGAGCTGGCCAAAACGCATCATCTTCTGGGAATCAGCCTGGATAAAGAACAATTTGATGAACGTATTAACCACTTGAAAAAAGCCGAAGAAATTGCCGTTGGCCTGGATGCCGGTGATCCGTCCATTGCACGAATGCTGGGCGCCATTTACAACTCTTTGGGAGAGATTTTTTCGGCCAAAGCAGAAGATGAAAAACAATACCGAAAGAAGGCTTACGATTGCTACCAGCAAAGCATCCGCATAAAAGAGAAAAGCCTGGTAAATGACACCCCCGGATTGGCCCGATCTTACGGAGGGCTGGGGCGTCTGGAATTATTTGTGAAACCTGTGAATGCCCAGGCTGCACTGGAATGGTTTGAAAAAGACCTGGTGTTATCGGAAAAGATTGGCGATCTCAAAGGGCAGACTCAGATGCACTCGCTGATGGGTTCGTGCTACCTCAAGCTTAATGAGCCGACCCTTGCCCTGGAGCAGTTCAGGACATCTTTGTCTCTTACCAGCGATCTTTCTGATCAGGCCTTTGCCCTGAAGGGATTACTGGAGATCTACGATTTACAGCCACAGGCCGACTGGGGACCCCAGGTTCTCAATGACCTTTGCTCAATACTGCAAAATCCGGAATTCAAGCCCGACCGCTATCTGATCAACAATTTACAAACCTGGCTGGAGGAATGTAAAAACCCGCAACTCTTTGCACCCTTGCAGCCCCTGATCAAAACCTGACACCATGGAAGATGTGAAAAACTGGCTTGCAGAAGCCCAGATGGATGAATATTTCCCGCTTTTTGAGCAGAACCAGATCACCTTTGCCGATCTGAAAGACATCAACAGTGAGGATCTCAAGGAGATCGGAATTGCCTCGCTGCCGCACCGCAAAAAAATCATGGCTGCCATTGCCCGGCTATCGGAAGAAAAAACAGGCCTTCAACCCCTGCACAACTTTCAGCATCTGCCCTATCCGGCTGCCATCCGGTTTATGCGACTTAATGAGGCTATACTTTCGGAAGCATCGGGTTGGGATATGGTTTCTTTTTACAAAGATTCGGTAGAAGCTCTTATCAAGACCTTTTGTGTTTACGGCATTGGGCAATACCTCGCATCGGGTGAAAGATGCCCTGAAACCGACACTGCATTGCTGAAAATGCTGGCCAGACCTTCAACAGGGGTTTGGGTGAATATCCTGAAAAAACTACTGGTGGTCGACAGGGATTTGCCCGAACCGATGTCCAGGCTGTATACGATGTTTTTTGAAAACAAAAAGGGGAAGGATTGCCAGGGGGCGTTTATGGGTTACCTGCAGGATTTTGTTCAGTTTCGCAATGAGATGCATCACGCCGCCCGAATGCCCGACAATGAGTATATCACTCAGTTGAAAATACAATTGCCGGTATTGCAATCCATGCTGGACGGAAGCATATTCCTGGCCCGTTTCCCCATAGTAAGGGGGCTTGAAGAGGGGCTTGCCCTTACCCTTTCGGGCATAAAGCCTGAACCCGTAGAATGGGATTTCCCGGCCCACCTGCAGCAAAAACTCTTTTTCACCAACAGCAAAGGAGAACACATTGAGGTAGAGCCATTTTTTATTTACCTGAAACTGGAGCAAGGCAAAGATGAAACGCTGTTTCTGTATGACAGCCAGAAGAGTTACGGTGTAAAACATGAATCAAAGCTACTCTACATGATCGATTACGATCGGGGCCAACGCATTGCCCGCTATGAGCCCGCGCAGATACTGGAGAGTAAATTTGGCGAACAATTGCTGCAGGAGGTGTTCAATGCTTTCAAGGCAACCATTTTGAGTATGGGTGCCCATGTGAAAAACTTTTCGGCCATCCTCGACCGGCATAGTATGATCACTGGCAGGGCCTACATCAGAAAACACATGGAAGCATTTATGGAGGGCCACCCCTGTGGCTATTTCCTGCTTACCGGTGAACCCGGCATTGGCAAAACCGCCATCATGGCCAATCTTATCAATCCGGCCGAAAAGCAGGCGCATTACTTCTTCAAGGCAGGGTCTAACTATGACAACCCCGATGATTGCATCAATGCAGTGTTTCATTTCCTGGCGCACAAGTACAACATTGAAGCAAGCCAGCAGCAGGTATCGCCTGCTGAACGTCGGTTACAACTGGAAGACCTGCTGACCCAGATCTCATCCCTGTTGCTCCCGGGCCAACGCGAAACCATAGTGCTGGATGCACTTGATGAGGCCTCAAAAGCACAGGATGGAAAAACCATCGGGGAGATACTGCCGCCCATGCTTCCCAAGGGTATCTACCTGCTGGTATCTGCCAGGCCCAACACTGCCGCCGCTGATCATCTCAAATCAATGGAAAATTGCCAGGAGTATGTGCTGGATCCGGATTCTGATGACAACCGCCGCGATGCCATGGAGTTTGCCCGCAACCTGCTGGGCAACGATGCTACCGATGATCAGGTAAGCTTTATTGCTCAGAAAGCCCATTGGAACTTCCTGCTCATTAAACTGGTGTGCGAAGCCATTGTAAGAGAAGGCACTCCTCTTGACCAGGTGGATGATTACTTCAAGGCGGGCAAAGATCTTCATGACTGGTACCAGGGGTCTTACCTGCGCATAGAGCAAAAATTTGCCGATGAACCCGACAAACTGGAGAAGATTAGTTCTATACTGGGTGCCGTGGCGGCAGCCGGCAACCCGGTAAGCAAAAACCAGCTTTGCGAGCTGCTTGCCATGCCACAGGCCTGGTTCGACTGGGCGCTGAGGTTTACAGGACAGTTTTTTGATATCATCCAGATCAGCGAAAAGGGAATAAACCAACCCGGCATGAGCATTGAAACATTCTACCGGTTTTTCCACACAAGCTTCAACCATTTTGTAAGCCAGAGACTTTTTTCAGACCTGAAACACTTCCATGCACTTTGGGCTGCATATTACTCCGACTGGGAGGAAAAAAGCGGGTTTGAACGTGATTATGCATTGCAATCTCTGCCAAGGCATTTGCACCTTTCAGGCCAGACCTCAGCATTACTGGCGCTCATCAGCCATCCGTCCTATCTCAGAGAGCTGGCTGCACATTCCCGCCATTACGATCTGGCACCTTACTGGAAAGCCTTCAGCAAAGAAGAGCTCGACAACCATTTCAATGAGAGTTTCCGGGAAGCTCCCCTGGACAATGAGTTTCGTGCGGCTGCCTTACTGGCTGCCGGCGACCTTCATCAGCATCTGGGCCACTACCCCATTGCAACCCGATGTTTTGAGCAATCCATGGAAACTGCAAAGGAGGCAACTCTGCCTGCAGCCCAGTCTGATGCAACTTTTTCACTGGCCTGGTGTCTGCGCCACACCGATCATTTCCAGCAAAGCATCGAGTGGCTCAGTGAGGCCATTGAGCTTTACACCCGGTTGCAAAACCCGGCAGGTATAGCCCGCTGCTGGTCCATTACGGGTATTAACCAGTGGCAATTGCACCAGGATATGGATGCATTGGAGAGTTTAACCAAAGCCATTGACCTGCTCAGCCAGACCCAGAATATTCGTTCCCTGGCCGAAGCGCACAATCATATGGGTATCATATACCGGGGTCTGGGGCAATATGAACAGGCCCTTACCCATCTCCACCAAACCCGTCAGCTGCTCGAAAAAAACAATGACCTGAAAGGTTTGGGGAAAGTTTACAACAGCCTCGGCACCGCCACCTGGTGGAGTGGATTGCCAGAACAATCGCTGCACTTTTATAAAAAAGCCAACGAAATCAACCAGAAAACGGGGCAGAGCTATATCATGGGCCTGACATACAACAACCTGGGTTATGTGCACCTTGAGATGGGCAACCCACAGGAATCGGCCCGGGCATTCGAAACCTCGCTTCAAATCCGCAAAGATACAGGAGTGAAAAGCTTCGAACTGATGGATATGTCAGGACTGGCCCTTGCCTTGCATCATCTGGGCAGATACGATGAAGCATTGACCCTTAGCCGACAGGCATTGGAGGGGCTGCAAGCTTTTAAAACGGTGGAAGATCTTCCCAGGGCCTGGTACAATCACTACCTCATTGCAAGCCACTTTGCCGAACATAAAACAGAAGCCCTGGAGAGCCTCGCAAAAGCCAGAGACCTTGTAATGATACGATATGAAAAGATCAGTGGAGACGCCTTGCGCGATGATTATCTGCAAAAGATCAGTCTCAATCGCAACATTATGCAGCAAGCTGAAAAAGTAAGATCCGAAAATCTTTAACCAAGGAATCAAATATGCGTTTTCTGCAAACCCTATACACCTCATGCAGGCATGGACAGAGCACTGGCTCTGGGTTTCAGTTTTATGCCTTCAGCGAAGGACTGGAACCCAAAGAGCTTGATGAAATTGAAAAGCTCGGCCTGTTGCCTCCAGTACTGGATGATGTGCAACCCACCGAGAGCAACTCTGAAATAAACCTGCCCATGGCATTGCGCTATTTCAGACTGAGCAGTGGCAGAGTTGGTTTGCTGAAGAGCACTGCATTATCCTCTGATTACAGCGGGCGGCCCGGAAATTTTCTCGCCCATGCCGTGGTAGCACAGGAAGGAGAACTGCCTTTTGCTCCTGCACTTATGGTGCAATCTGCCGCACTGCTTAGCAATATGAGCCCGGCCCAATGGGCAGTTGAAGAAACCCCACCCCCTTTGCCACCGCTTGAGCTGAGCCAGTTACAAACTCCTGATGAATTGCCCATTGAACAGATTCAACAATTCTTGAAAGAGGACGAAAATGAAGACCGTTTCCAGTTCCTACTTTCTGCCCTTGTGAATTTTCCTGAGAGTGAACGCCCAGTGGTGCTGGGATGCAACCACCAGGAAGCTCTGAACTGGCTGCAAGTGATCTCTGCATCGCTTCCCCTTGATGTTTTGCGCCAGATAACCTTCTCTACTTTTTCGTCGCAACCGGGTTCAGCACGCTTGAGTGCCATACCACCCAAGGCAAGCCGTTTTGACTTTGCTGACCCAATGGCCAGCAGATTTCAGTATTATGTTCTGAATACAATAACAAACCACCGCAGCGAAATAATCCCATCAAACTACGCAGGTAAGGCCTTGCAGCTGATCCGGAAAGAACCGGCCCTATTGCCTGCCCTCATGAATAGTGTTTACTTGCCCGATGCCGATGCATGGTGTCGAAACTCTGATATACTTGTACAGTTCTTTCAGGTGCAGGAGACCCATACTGCCGATGCGCCAACCCGGGCCATGTTGTTGCAATGGCTCAATGAAAACCTTGACGCAGAGGGAGTGGCAAAAACCCTGGCATCCTGCCCGGCATTGAGTATCCCTGCTAGGGAAACAGCAGTTTCAACCCCGGAAGAAACTGAAGATACTATCAGCCCCACAACAGGCGAAGAAGTAAAACCGCACACAGAGCAACCGGAGCAAGGAAAAGATCTATCCCTGGAGGCATCTACAGGCAAGGATGGAGAGCATCCCCCGGAAAAAACGGCGAAAACCTCCACCTGGGCATTGCTTAAGAAACTCTTTTATTCACCTCCAAACGACCCGTCATGACAGGATGCTTAATTGAACTCATTTTTTATCTGATCCTGGCTTATCTGTACCTGGTTAGCCTGGCCATCTTCGGAGTATTCTTCGTTAGTTTTGGAGTGGTGCTTGGATTTGGTATGGCCATCAGAAATTATGTAAAAGCTTTCCGGCAGTGCGTAAGAACAGAAAAACCCATCCGCTGACCTGTACATTTAACTAATCCAACCAAAACATGAAAACCCAGCCAGCCATAAAAAGCTATTTCTTCGGGAAAGGGTTCCGCGACCTCAAGGATACCATTGTGTGCAGTTTTGAGAACAACATTGAATCTTCGCGCCGGCTTTTCAGCAAGGGCCCGGTGGCTGGCAGCCCTTGGGAGATTGCCCTGATCATAACTGCCATTGTGCTTGGATTGTATGTAGGCATCACCCGGGGTGAATTGCCCCTTTGGTTTGTAATTGTGCTGGTGATCTTTTCGCTGATAGCCCATGGTCGAAACAACTTCACTCTTTTCTGGTGCTTTTATCATTATGCATCGGGTTTGGCCGTGGTAGTATTCGGGACCCTGATGTTCAGCATCCTATCTGTTGTACATGTAGTTTTGCTGGGACTTGTAGCAGGGGTTTATTTTGCCACTTACATGTTGGTATGGTCTGCAGATGCTTTGTACCGGGCTGTAAACCGTATCTTCACCGCCTGCCCCTGGAGCGATTGCTACGGCAAGCACATATTGCCGGTATATCACTGCAAAGTATGCAACCGCCGCCATACGCAGCTATGGCCGGGCAAATATGGCATCTTTCATCGCACCTGCCTGTGTGGAGCCCGGCTCCCCACCACCTTTTTCAACGGACGCAGCAGGCTATATGCCAGCTGCCCCGATTGCGGCAACCGGCTCGAGAGCCAGGAAACCCGTCCGGTGGTAATTCCGATAATAGGAGCCGTTTCGGCTGGAAAAACAACATTCCTGTTTCGCCTTCTCAATCAACTGCACACAAAATATGCACCTGCCCATAACCGGGAGTTTGTTTTTGCCAATAACTACAATCAACAGCTCTACAATCACAATATCAACCTGCTTGCACGAGGGGGCTTTCCGGAAAAAACCCAGCAGAAAAACCCCATTGCCTTCAACTTTTTTTTACAAAAAGGACAGCGAAGCAGGTTGTTTTTCTTCTTTGATGCTGCCGGGGAGGCCTTCTCTCAGCGCGATTCGCTTTTTCAGCACAAATTTTACAACTATTTCCATGCTCTGGTTTTCGTTATTGATCCCTTCTCTTTGCCCGAGATACGATACCGCTACCATGAGCTGCTGAAATCACGACCGGACATTCGCCCCAGCCAGGAAAACCTCGACGATGTTTTTGATATTACTCTCAACACATTACAGCAAAACTACCACGTAAGGGTCGACAAAGCCATTACCAGGCCGGTGGCCATTGTGATTACCAAAACTGATGCTTTTGATCTTGACAAGATCATGGGCATGCAGGCCCTTGAATTGTATCAGACACAACACGGGCACAGAGGCGATCGCGGGCAAATCCTTGACCAATTGTGCAGGCAGTTTCTGCGCAACAACGGAGCGGGCAGCCTGCTGGCCAAAATGGAATCGAAATTTGCCCGCTCGCGGTTTTTCCCGGTCAGTGCCGCAGGAAACCACACCACCGGCATGGATCTGGTTGCAGACTGGCTGATAAAAAAACTTGATTAAATCTCTCCCAAACCATGATTGATAAGATATTGAAAAAATCGGGCGTAAAGCAAAAGTCTTTTCCTGCTCCCAAAGCTTCGTTCAGAGATATCTCTGAGCTGAGCGTTGCCCTCTCCACCTTCGGTATACCTGAGATACCCTATGAGTACATGGATTTCCTGATGAAAAACGCCAATGGTCTCAGCTGGAATGGGGTAGAGTTTTTTGGCCTGGAACCGGTAGATTTTCCTGAAGACCAGTATACTTTGCCCGGATTAGAGGAGTTTAACCATACCTTATTATATGATGATGAATTTGACGATCGGCTGGTGATAGGCCGCGCAGATGAAGAATACTACGCCTGGAATGATTATGAAGAGGTGTATGAAGTAGTTTGCAGATCTGGGAAAGATGCCCTTCTAACCTTCAGCAGCTTTACAGGTTTACTTGCCGAAGCACTGGGAGTAAGAGATATCAAAGGACTTAACATTACACAAACCTCTCCCGACCTGCAGGAAACAAAAGAGCTTGCCGCCATTATCAAATCATTGAAAGTTGCCAGAATGCTTATCATTACCCCTCCCACCCAAAAACTGCAGCAAATCGATGAGGTCAACCATGCTTTGAAAGAAATGGAACTTCCGCCACTACCTGCCTCCTATTGCAGTTTCCTCACTCAGGTTGCCGGAGGGATGATATGGCAGGAAGGTTGCTTTTACGGAGTTGCCCGAAAAAGGGAAAGTCATGACCTGGAGGAGCCCGAATTACCCGAAATCCTCAGGTACAACAAAGCCTGGAAGGGTGAGAGAAACCTTAACAACCGGCTTCTGCTGGGTTTGGACAACCAGGATTTGTTTCTTTACAATCAAAAGACAGGCAATTTCGAAACCTTTTGCCAACTGGATATGCAAACCATGAGCAGTTTTCCCACGTTCCTGGACCTGGTGAAGGATGTTGTTTACAACCCTCAAAAGATGCCCCACCCTTCCTTCGCTCCTGAAGAAGATGCTTCATCTGTCATTGAATCGACCCTGGAAACAAAACTGGAAAAAACTGTACAGGAAAAATGGGAGCGCCCTGACGATCTGCGGTGCAAACAACTCATTGCCATCATCAATCAACAGCACGGATACGATCTGTTTTCTGATGTTTCCACGCAAATCAAACTCAAAAGGATAAGTTTTTATCCCGACTATCATCTCATGGAGGCCACCAACTTCGGTTCAATACCCCCAATGACCATGCAGTACTTTGTAAAAGATAGCCTGGTGGTTAAAATCGATGGTACCCGGGAGCCCTTCGATACGATGAATAAGTCCGGAAGTCTTATTCTGAACGCTGAAACCGTAAAGGATTATGCAAGGTTTGTACTCTCAAAGATATACGCAGAGGAGGGTCCGTTCAGAATTGTGGAGGATATCACTGAGGTGAATTTTTCGCGCGAACCTACCCGGGAGGAATTTATCAGGATTCGTAATGTAATCCGCCCTATGAAAGTAGAATCCCTGAGCGGATCTTACATGCTGTGCGCCATTGTACTCTATTCAGACAATGTTTACAAAACACTGCTGAAAGTTTCTCCGGATGGTGAACTGGATATTGAAGAAGAAACCACGCTGCTCACCGATATGCCTGTGAGGCACATTATGTTGCGCTAGTTTTGCCGATGCGAGGTTCGAACCGTCGCAGGGTAAAACATGCGCGGGAAAGAATCTCATGCAGGTAAAGTATGCCTGTTCGGTCGAGTTGACGGACCGACTCATCTATTTCCTCCCATTCCACCAGCATTGGATGGTATTTGAGTTTTTGTTTGAGCAACTGATTCATACGTTTCTCGGAGGCTTCGATTTGCTGCCCGGTAATCCCGTCCCCCAGATCCTTCCAGTTTTGTCCGGGGATAAAACCTTTGATGCGTTTTTCTGCATTCCATCTGTTTTTCTCCATCCGGGCCATCAGCTCCAGGGTTTCTTTGTCTATAACGGGCTCAACAGCGTCACTCCCCCCAAACTGGGTATCTTGTGAGTGATATACCAATTGGGCATTTATGAGGCGAAGTTTATAGTTGTAATGCCTGGCCGGAAGCCTGTTGGCCTCCTTTTCCCTATCGGTCATTGCATCCCATGCTTTCTCTATCTGTTCACTGCCTGGTTCAACACCATTCTCTATCATGTAAAAGGCGTTCAGGTATTTGGCAATGGCATCCACCCTCATTTTGTTTTCCACAAAATGATAGGCGTTAAAATAGTTTGCATACTCGGCGATAATAACATGCAATTCGCTGAAAACTTCCTTTATGGGATTGATAACAGTGTCCACCACATTCCTTTCCCTGAGTACAGCTACCATGGGGGGAGAAGTAAGCTGTTGTGTTTGATGGTATGCCAACTGCCTGGTTTTTAGTGCCCAGTGCGCTGTTTCTGCATCACCCGCTGCACAAACAAATACCAGTGACACTTTGGAGAAGTCCAACCTGATCTGCTCCCTGAACACATCGGTAAGCTCTATGCATTCAACATCTGCAGCCGCTTCAATACCCGGATAACGCAATAATAGTTCATGATATTTGTTTTGAATATCCTGATCCAGTAGCATAAACCGGGTTTTCTGCAGATTGGCAAAATGATACATCTGCACGGCTTCGATCAGCAAATGTTCTGATACGGGGTTTAGCCCCAGCAATGCTACACAGACCTGCTCCTGCTGCCCGGGCAATACCGGTGTAAAGGTATCGGGAGCAAAATCATCAACCACATAAGCAGCACATTTTCTGTAAAAATTGAAAACATGGATATCCAGTTTTTCATCTTTGCGGGGGCGGGTTTGAAAATCCATCAACAGATTGAAATTCTGCGGATCGTTGAGCATTATATGAGCCTGAATGGTGTTTTTGCCCTGGTAAACAGCCTTTACCTTTTCAATGAAGGCCAGGTTTTGATCATCATGCTCAGAAAAACCCATCACATAGTGCGCTTTGTTCAATCCGGCACTCCGGAGTGCCTTGATGTCGGAAGGATTTCCTGCCAGTGTTTTCACTCTTTTATTAGAAATAGCATAACGGGCAATATTTTCTTCGTCCTTCTCGAGTACCACAACACGTGCATTCTTGCTTTGGTTTAACAAGTCGCGGATAAGCGTGCTACTGTAAAAGTTCAGACCATTGAATATAAAATGACGCTGAAAGAACAAACGAATCTGCAACCAGACCACAAAGCGATTGAGCAGCAGAAAAAAAGCATTGAGCAATGCAGTGGCCAGCGAAAAAGGGGCCAGAAACCGGGCAACATCAAGGGCCAGTGGCAAAGGTGTTTGTTCAAATGAAGTATTCATGGTAAACAGCTGAAGGCTGAGAAATATACCCCCGGAAAGTGCCAGCTCAAGCCCATGCAAAGCATAATATTGTATCCAACCCATGAATCCGAGTGTAAAACTCGCTACCATGAGAAAAGCAATTAGCCAGAAAACAATCCTCTTCATTGACGCCTGCATAACAATCTTATTTAAATGGACCGACTAAAGTAGAAAAAAAATTGTTCTGTCAAGAAAAGGAAGTATATTAGTCGAAATATTTTTCATATTGCTCATTGTTACATCACACTGCTTCTCCAGCAAGTTCACATTCGAAACCCATGGCGCATATGCAAACAGACACCATTTCTGTCCCCCAACACAACAAGCGAAAAACAAGAAAATGGATCCTGGGAATTTACGCAGTATCTCTTGCTCTCTGGATAGGTATTTGGCTATACAGCTATTTGTTTGGCACGCTTGTGCTGGATTTAAGTTTTTCGGTGCCATTTATCCTTTCTCTCATAGTTCTGGGCTTTAATGTATTGCTATGGTCGAGATTCGAGAAAAACGAGGACGAACTGGTTTATGCCAACGAGCTTACCAAAATGCAACTTGTTGAACGCAATGCAGCCAATATTGCTACTGCAATTACAGGTGTGCTGCTGGTTGCGGCTGCTCTTTCGGCTATGAAAGGCAACGAACCCATCCCCAGACAGGTAATCACCTATCAGTCCGTGGCTCTTATACTTAGCGTGGGTGGAGTGCTGCCCAAAATCTGGATCCCCTCGCGTATGGTGGAATGGTTGCTTATATTAAGACATATAAAAACGATACTACTTACTTTTGCCATAGCCTTGTTTCTTATCGGATTGCTTGATCTCTTACACTGGAATTAAAAAAAAGGAAGGTAAAAACCCATATTATGTCTAAAACCGTTTACAGCCCCAAACCCATCAACACAGATGACATTAAGGTGCCCGCAGATCTCCTGGAGCTTGCAGAAACACTCTCGCGCAATGTGCATGAAAACTGGGCGCTTGAGCGTATACGACAGGGCTGGCAATACGGCCCTCAAAGAGACGATACCAACAAACTGCATCCGTGCCTGGTTCCCTATGAAGAATTGCCCGAACATGAAAAGGTACTGGACCGCAACACCGCCATGGAGACTCTTAAAGTAATCCTAAGTCTGGGCTATTCCATAAACAAACAAACAGAGTAAACCCTTTTTATTTTACAAAACAAACCAGAGCATGACCGTTAAGGACAAACCTACTTCTCTGTACACAACCCTGGTGGTGATCCTATACCTGGTAGGTTTTGTTTTCTTTATTTTGAGAACAGAAAGTACTTTTTGGAAAGTATTCTTTGGCGTAATGGGTCTTTTTCTCACTCTTGGACTGATCAACCAATACCGGGAGAAAAGAAAAAACCGACCTTAACTCCCCATCCTCCCCCCTTTTTTCTTTAGAAAGAAAAATAATCAGATCGCAAACAACACATATTCAACACCTTCCATTGTTTTTTAAAATATTGTGGTAAAATAGTACCGGAATTATTTTTTCAATTGAAAAAACATTCCTACATTTGCGTATTCTTTTACCTGTTTACCTGTATAGAAAAAATGAGCAAAATCCTGAACATATCTGAAGCCGCCACCATCGCCCTGCATTCCATGGGACTGATTGCCCGCAGCGACAAACTGGTAAATGCCCAGGAGATTGCAGATATTACGGGTTTTTCGAAAAATCATATTTCCAAGATATTGCAACAGCTGGTAAGGAATGGCTACCTGGTTTCGACACGAGGCCCTAAAGGTGGATTTCTGATCAGTGAAAAGGCTAAAAAAATCAGTCTGATGGAAATTTACAGTCTGATTGAAGGAGAACTGGAAGATAACTCCTGCAAGATGCAATGCGCTTCCTGTCCTTTTAAAACCTGCATTTTTGGTGGGCTGGAGCAAAAATTCAGCAATGAATTCCGCAACTACCTCATGAGCAAAAAAGTTGCAGAATTATAAATGCAGAGCCATCAACAGCGAGAACACACAACTGACACAAGTAAAAAAGAAGCAATTCAAATTAAGGATAACAACAAAGACAACATAAAACGATGAAACTTGCATGAGCACTGCGGCTCACAGAAAAAGATGAAAACAGACATGCAAGTTCCATCAGACAAATTACTTAAACAAATTATATTCTGATGAAAAGAACTATCATAAAAATCGACGAAGATCTTTGCAACGGTTGCGAACTATGCGTACAAGGGTGCCACGAAGGCGCACTCCAGATGATTGATGGTAAGGCCCGCATGATCAGCGACCTGTATTGCGACGGACTGGGTGCCTGCATACCTGAATGCCCCACCGGAGCTATTACTCTGGAGGAGCGTGAGGCAGAGCCCTACGATGAAATAAAGGTAATGGAGCGGATTTCTCCCAAAGGGGAAGCTACCGTGATAGCCCACCTGAACCACCTGATTGACCACAATCAAAAGGAGTATGTAGAGCAAGGCATCCAGTACATTCTGGATAACAAGTTGCCCATTGACCTGAATAAGCTTAAAAAATTCTCACAGGAGACCAAGGAAGAACTAACCCCTAAAAAAGAACCTATAAAAATGGAAATGCATGCACATCAAGGAGGCGGATGCCCCGGATCACGAATGATGTCGTTCGACAAACCTGCGGCGGCACCAACAACAACTACTTCAACCGAGCAGCCCTCAGAGTTGCGGCAGTGGCCCGTGCAACTGCACCTTGTAAACCCTCAGGCGCCCTATTTCCAGAATGCTGATGTACTTATGGCAGCCGATTGCGTAGCCTTTTCCATGGGCAATTTCCACAGCAAATATCTCAAAGGCAAAGGCCTGGCCATAGCATGCCCCAAGCTAGACAACGGAAAAGAGATCTATGTGGAGAAGCTTACTGCAATGATCGATATGGCAAAAATCAATACCCTCACCGTAATGATCATGGAAGTGCCTTGCTGCTCAGGGCTGTTGCAGATAGCTAAAATGGCCGCTGGAAATGCATCCCGCAAAGTGCCGGTTAAAGCTCTGATTGTGGGCCTGGACGGCGAAATCAGAAGTGAAGAATGGATATGACAGGCTTTGGGGAAGATGGAAGGCGGAAGCTCAAAGTGCTGATAAGACAATAAAACTACAGCACGTAATCAATCCCCAACACCCTGCCAACATAATAAACCAACTACTTACAACTTACAACTTATCATTTTATCAAATTAAAGTAACAGGAGATTAACACTATGAGTATGTTTTGTTTTCAATGCCAGGAAGCCGCAAAAGGCGTAGGATGCACCATCAAAGGTGTTTGTGGAAAAGAGCCAGAACTGGCCAACATTATGGATGTGCTGATGTATCAGCTAAGAGGTATTGCAGTGTACAATAATATAACCCGCGAAAAGGGTCTGGATACTGCAGCCGTTGATCAGTTCATTTTCGAAGGTCTGTTCATGACCATTACCAATGCCAATTTTGATCACCAGCGTTTCATCGACAAGATCAGAGAAGGTTTCAAAGTAAGATTAGCTCTTGAAAAGCAACTTGAAGATGCTGGTGTAGCAGTAGAAAAAGACAAACTTCCTGAGGCTGCCACATGGTATGCTTACACCCCCGGCGAATACGAAAGAAAAGCGCAGCAGGTAGGCGTATTGCAGATGAGCGAAAATGAAGATATCCGCTCTTTGCGCGAGCTGATGATTTACGGATTGAAGGGGATGGCTGCTTATGCAGAGCATGCGTTCAATCTGGGTCATGTAGAACCCGAAATCTTTACTTTCATTTCCAAAGCCCTTGCTGCAACCCTCGACAACAGCCTGGGAGCCGATGAACTTACGGCAATGGTTCTTGAAACCGGTTCCTACGGCGTTAAAGTAATGGCCCTGCTCGACAAGGCAAACACAAGTGCATACGGAAATCCTGAAATCACCAGGGTAAACATTGGTGTGCGCAACAATCCGGCTATTCTGATCAGCGGTCATGACCTGCGCGACATGGAAGATCTGCTCATCCAGACCGAAGGTACAGGTGTAGATGTTTACACACACAGCGAAATGCTTCCTGCCAACTACTACCCTGCTTTTAAAAAGTATGAACACTTTGTGGGCAACTACGGCAGCTCATGGTGGAAGCAAAAAGAAGAGTTTGAAACATTCAACGGCCCCATCCTCTTCACCACCAACTGTATTGTTCCCCCTTCCTCAAAGGCCACTTATACCGACCGTATTTATACCACCGGTTCATCAGGCCTTACAGGCAGCAACCACATTCCTGATCGTACCCAGGGCGGACGCAAGGATTTCTCTGCGATCATTGAACACGCAAAAAAATGCCAGCCTCCCACAGAAATTGAAACCGGCGAAATTGTAGGTGGTTTTGCACATAACCAGGTAATGCAACTTGCCGACAAAGTGGTAGATGCAGTAAAATCGGGAGCTATTCGCAAATTCTTTGTAATGGCGGGTTGCGATGGACGCATGAAAGATCGTGATTACTACACAGAGTTTGCAGAAGCTCTTCCGAAAGATACAGTTATTCTTACTGCAGGTTGCGCCAAATACCGTTACAACAAACTGCCCCTGGGCGATATCGGTGGTATTCCACGCGTACTTGACGCAGGACAATGCAACGACTCTTACTCTCTGGCGGTAATTGCCCTCAAACTCAAAGAAGTTTTTGAGCTCAACGATATCAATGAACTTCCCATTGCCTACAACATTGCATGGTACGAACAGAAAGCTGTTATTGTTCTCCTGGCTCTCCTGTTCCTGGGTGTGAAAAATATCCACCTCGGACCCACCCTGCCTGCATTCCTTTCTCCCAATGTGGCGAAAGTACTGGTAGACAACTTTGGAATTGCTCCCATTGGCACCGTAGATGAAGATATGAAGATCTTTCTGAGCTGATAATTTTTCTCAAATGCCCCCGGATACTTTTTTCACCTCCGGGGGCTTTCACTTTTCCGGCAAAACTCTTCTTATCCATTCGAAGGCTCTCCAGGCCAACGATAAACAAAAAGTATCAATCCCTAAAAAAAAGATCATGACAGGAAGAAAGATTTTACTCAATACGGCTTTTTTACTTTTTTCGGTTTCCGTTTTTGCACAGTTTTCACTCCAGGGCGAAATTCGTCCCCGGGCAGAGTACCGGCATGGGTTTCAAAGTCTGATAGCTGAGGATGAGGATGCGGCCATGTTCGTTTCGCAGCGCTCCCGGCTCAATTTCGGATATACTGTTCCAGAAGTTACAGTTTTTATCAGCCTGCAGGATGTGCGTGTTTGGGGCGAAGTAGCACAGCTCAACCGCTCCGACATGAATGCCTCCATACATGAAGCCTGGGCACAGTTTCCCATTTTCACAAATGCAATGCTTAAACTGGGGCGCCAGGAGCTTATCCTTGACAATAGCAGAATACTGGGCAATGTTGACTGGGCTCAGCAAGCACGAAGCCATGATATGGCCCTGCTGCAATGGAAACCCAGCGATGCTTTTCAAATTCGCACTGCTCTGGCCTACAACCAGGAAAGAGAGAACAGAACCAGCACCCTGTATACCCTGAACAATTACAAGGCTCTGCAACTGGCCTGGATGAATTACAGATTAAACCAGACCTCACTGAGCTTCTTACTGCTCAATATTGGCAATCAGTTTGGAACGGATCAGATCCTTTACAATCAAACCTTCGGACCTTTTGTATCGCATAACGCTGAAAGGTTTAAACTGGAAGCAGCTGCATATCTGCAAACCGGGAAGGACAACCTGGACCGCGACGTGAGTGCATGGTATTCAGGGATTGAAATATCTGCTCCCATCGCTGCCAGCTGGACAGCCCGCGCTGGTTTTGAAATGCTATCGGGCACCGATATGGATGAACCCTCAAAAAACAACTCCTTCACTCCCCATTTTGGAACCAACCATCGTTTCAACGGGCACATGGATTACTTCTATGTGGGCAACCATATCAACAACGTGGGACTTCGCGATGCATTTCTGGGGGCAAACTATGCTGCTCAAAACTGGGGGCTCATGCTGGCTTTTCATTCTTTCTGGGCCGATGCACAGATTCTTGATCCTGCAAACAATCCCATGAAAGCTTTTCTGGGCAACGAACTGGATCTTATGCTTTCCTACAACATTAACCAGGCAGTAGCCCTGCGTCTGGGATACTCACAAATGTGGGCAACAGAAAGTATGCAACGATTAAAAGGAGGTAGTAAAGCCCAGACCCAGAACTGGGCCTGGGCAATGGTAATCATCAAACCAAAATTTATTTGATTGAGCTATACCAGCCTCCCTCATTCAAATAAACAAGTTATTCATTTATCGTAAAACTGCTTATCATGGAAAGAAACGAAATTATCTGTTCCTGCATGGATATAACAAAAGGAGAAGTAGAGGATGCCATCAAGGACAAAAAACTCACCAGTGTGAGCCAGGTTCAGGATGAAACTGAAGCCGGCACTGTTTGTGGCGCCTGCGTCGACGATATTTACCTGCTGCTGGAAGAGATGAACGGAAAGGTAGACTAACAGGTTTCGATCTGCATTTCCAACTTTTTTGTGGCAGCAATTCCACTTACAAAATCTTTATTAATCATACGTCTGCTCCAGAAAATCGATTAGCAAACTTAGTTTACCCCAAATTCAAATCTTAAAACCTTCGATGGTTTTAACATATCCCCATTTTCCGGGGCCCTGGGCTAAAGTATTTTTAGGAGGAGACCTAATCTTTAAAATTTAAAAAACATGAGCACTTTTCTTCACAGTACCATCATTGATTTCGCCAAAGATATTGAATACGCTGCCAACAGTGTTGTAAGCAAGCGTGTTTTGGAGAAAACCACTGGCAACATCACTCTTTTTTCATTCGATAAGGGTCAGAGACTTAGCACCCATTCCGCGCCATTCGAGGCTATGGTGCAGGTGGTGGAAGGCACCGTTGAAATTACCATCGATGATAAGCCTTACCAGTTGAGCGCAGGACAAACAATTATAATGCCTGCCAATATCCCCCACGGATTGTTTGCAACCGAGCGTTTTAAGATGCTGCTTACCATGATCAAGGAAAAATAAACCACACCAGGCAAGATGAGGGTTTTTCGTTTTTTGCATCGTTGGCTGGGTATCACCGCTACACTGTTTATTTTATTTTTTGCCATCAGTGGCATCGTATTGAACCACAGGAGTTTTTTTTCCGCAGCAGACATCAACCGGAAATATCTACCTGCCTCTTATCACTATAAAAACTGGAATCTGGCTGCAGTTAAATCAGCCTATGAACTGAGCCCCGACAGTATGCTTGTTTACGGCAATATTGGCATTTGGCTGACCGACCCCGGCTTCAACCATTATACACCCTTTATGCAGGGTATGCGCAGAGGCACTGACAATAGGCGCACAACGCGTATTGTGCAGACAAACTCCGGACAGCTGCTGGCAGCAAGCATGTCGGGGCTTTATCAGCTCATGGATCAAAAATGGCAACCCATCAGGCTGCCCGTAAAAGAAAACCGGATAACCGGCATTACCCAGAACCAGGATACAGTTTGGGTACTTACCCGCTCACATTTGTTGACACTGCTGCACAACGGCAGCTATTTTGAAGCACAAAAACATGTATTGCCTCATCCCACAAATTTTAAAAGAGAAACAAGTCTTTTCAGGGCTCTGTGGCTAATACATAGCGGAAAGATACTTGGGCTGCCCGGCAAGCTTCTGGTTGATCTGATGGGATTGATAATGATCTTTTTGTGCCTCTCCGGCATTGTGTGGTTTGTTGCTCCGGATTTGATGAAATCACTAAAAAACAGGGTGACAGTCCGAAAACGATTTGCCAGTCTGAACAGATTCAGCCTCAAATGGCATAATACTCTGGGTATTTGGACTTTGTTTTTCATGATTTTACTCACCCTCACAGGTATGTTTTTAAGGCCACCTTTGCTGATTACCATTATACGTTCGAAGTTTCCAGCGATAAAACATACCCTGTTGGATCATCCCAATCCGTGGTACGACAAGCTGCGCGACATACAATTTGATCGGCTGAGCAACCAATTGGTATTGTCAACATCGGAGGGCTTCTTTTTGGCCAGTACAACCTTTTCGGATTCGCTGAAGCGCATTCCCCTTCAACCACCCATCAGCGTAATGGGCATCAATGTGTTTGAGCAGCCTTTTGATGGAGTATTCATAACGGGTTCTTTCAGCGGAATACACCGGTGGGTTCCTTCAGCCATGCAGGTTAATGACTATATTACCGGCGCTCCTGTAGCACCAGGAAGAGGTATGGCCAATCCATTCGGTTCTATACCGGTGGCAGGGTATATAAAAATGGATAACGGAGCGGAATACCTGTTTGATTATAATGCAGGTATGCTAAACCTCCAACCCGGTATTCATTCACCACCAATGCCTGAGGTGATCAAAAGGAATTCGCCAATGCCTCTATGGAATTTAGCCCTGGAAGTACACACCGGAAGGTACTACTCTTTTTTCCTGGGCAAATATAACATCCTGTTTATTCCTGTGGCTGGGCTTGTTATACTCCTGGTACTTATCAGCGGAGGAATTATGTGGGCCAGAAACCACATAAAAAAGAAAAGAAGGAAGGCCCACTCGTCTCCCCCTGTATAAAAACAAAGACATTGAAAAGCGTTACCATAAATCGAGAGTCTACGTGCAAGTAAATACGATTACCCAAATTTAAATACATCTTACCATGGTAATACACACCCCCCTCGAAAAGGCAGAGAAGGTTTCAGCCAATGTTAATGGCCTTATCATGTACTCAGAATCAAGATGTCAGTGTATACACCTATCTCTATACCCGGGAGAGGTCGTAGATAAACATACCAACCCCTTTGATGTTGTTTTCATTGGTTTGGAAGGAAGTGCTGATTTGCTTACCGATAGTGGAAATATTTCAATAAAGGCGGGAGAAACTGTATTTGTCAGCAAAGATACTATGCGACAGTTTTCGAACTCACAAAATGAAGTTGTACGTATAATGGTTATAAAACTCATGCAGGAAACATAAGCAAATGTGGAGGAGCTAAATTTAACATAAAATTAACATCATTACATATTAATCTGAACGGACTTCAAGAAAAAGACAATTTTCTTCCAGTCCATTTCCTTTTTTGCAAAATAATGACTTTTCTCTCCGAAAATGTTTTTTGTCGATATTTTTAATGGCTTTAGTCGACATTATCTGCAATCAACTCCAATGCAGTCATTTAGTCTTTTTTGATCATAAATTGAAGAAAAAGTCTACGTGTTTTCCCCAAGAAAAATATAAGGGCTAATCTCTATTTTTAATCGCCGAACAAATGTTTAAATTTGATAAAGCAATAAAAACCACTAATAATTCTCTAATATTGTTTTATCATGTTACATACGGTTACGATTATTCAATTCTTCAAATCTCTCGAAAAAAAGCATCAGCTGGATTTAAAGTTACTGCTTTCAATTGCAGAGTTTTTAACCCTTTTACTCATAATTCCGGTTTCAGTTTTTTTAAATCACTATCTCTCCTCTCCTGAAACACCAGTAAAGTTAATCCCCTATCAATTCGGAATTTATATTTTTTTCTTCATTTTCCTCTGGTTCGTTTTTTCTCACCTCACCTCAATGGCAGTACTGCCCAGGGCCCAGCGTTACATTAGTGCAGGTTTGATCTTTTTCAGAGGGTACTTTCTGATATTTATGGGTATGATTCTGGTCAAATTGTTGTTCAGACTCCACGAAATCTCATTCAGCTTCATATTCATTCATTTACACCTTAGCTTTCTCATTACTTTGGGCATGCGGGTGCTAACCCTGCACTTCCTCAGGATTTACAGGGTGAGTGGTTACAACAAACGCAATATAGTAATCATCGGCGATTCATGCTCTTATCATCTGATTGAAAAGTTCATGAATCAGAAAGACTGGGGGTTTTATATCAGTGCTCTTATTACGACCTCGTCATTTCTAAAGAGAAAGTATGGAGATAAAATACCCATCATCGCCGACACCGGAAACCTCAGCTATATCCTGGAGAGCCAGGTGGTTGATGAGTTGTTTTATTGCAAGAAAAAATTCAGCAATGCCGAGGTTCGTCAAATAGCCAAACTCACCAATGAGATTGGGGTCGTTTTCAGGGTCCAGACCAACACTTCAACACTTGCACCCGAGCGGTTTGAGCTGAAAACTCTCAATGAAACTGGTAAACTCGCTCTTGTGGATGTGCCTTCACGCAAACTCGAACATGATATCAAAACCATAGTAGACGTTGTGTTCTCCGGTGCTGCTCTCATTCTGCTCTCTCCGTTTATGGTTTTCATAGGTCTTATGATAAAAGCTACCAGCAAAGGGCCGGTATTCTTTGCCCAGGAGCGTGTTGGACTAAGAGGAAGAAAATTTCTGCTTTTCAAATTCAGGACCATGGTGGTTGATGCGGAAAAACAACTGGCAAAACTAAGAGAGCAAAACGAGATGGATGGCCCAACTTTCAAACTTACCAACGATCCCCGTATCACTCCCATAGGTAAGTTTCTGCGCAAGACGGGTCTGGACGAATTACCACAATTGTACAATGTGGTCCGTGGAGAGATGTCGCTCATTGGCCCACGCCCACCCCTTGAGTCTGAGGTAAAAGAATACGAAAGATGGCAACTACGCAGATTATCTGTAAAGCCGGGCATAACCTGTACCTGGCAGATCATGCCGCACCGCAATGACATCAAGTTTGAAAAATGGATGCAAATGGACCTTAACTACATCGACAACTGGTCATTGGCAAAAGATATCAAGTTGATATTCAAAACCATCTCGTCTATGATATTTGCCACCGGGAGATAAAACCCTTAACAGCTTTTTTTAAGGATTGCCCCTGATTGCTTTGTTATGGCAATCAGGGGCAATCTGTTTTCTGGTTCTATAGAAAAGGAAACACAAAAAACAGGTAATACAGATAGGCCACAAATTCCTTGGCAATGTACTGCAGTTTCTGTCTGCGAGCCTTCTCATGAGCCAAAGGTTCAGCCGAAATAATACCTACCTGTATATCATCTCCCAACACTTGCTGGTAGACCTTCCAGGTGCGGCGCGAGTGATAATGTATACTCACCACATTAAGTGCTTCAGGTTGCAGGTTGTTTTCCTCCAGCCATTCGCGCAGAGCAAGAGCATTGCCTAAGGTCCGTCGTTTATCATCATGATAATTGGTAATGGCTATTACCTGGTTGGCGTTCAGTCCGCTTTCCAGGAAATAATGAGACGCCAGTTCGGCATAGGAATATGCTTTAACAGGCCATCGAAACCGGCCAAAAGGGCGTCCTTTATCCAGGATCATTTGTGTTTGTTTATCGAGCAAACGATGGCCATGTACCTTAAGGTCCCTGATCTGTAGGTTGCGGTCGCCCATGGGCCCCACCTTATCATTGTCGTATTGAATCATCAGTGAATCGATATTCTGCATACAACCCTCCCAGAGGATGGAATATTTGCCACGATTTTGAGTGGTATAAAAGGAAGCAATACGATTATCGTTGATCCAGAAAGCAAAATGGGCCGAATCGCCAGCACCCAGAGAACTGCCTGCCTGAAGGGTTATTTCAATTTCACCGCAAAACGGGTCTTCCTGGATTTCTGAGGGTGGGTAAATAATCAGATAGGAGTTCACATACAATGTAATATAGTCCTCAAGAGTATTGCCAGTGATCAGCATCAAATCGTAATCTCCCCTTGTAAATTCATAATAAGCACGCCTGAGGCCTGAAGCAGGCATCCAGCCCTCCACAACCAGCACCCTTGCGTCTACTGCTTTTTCGTGGGTTAGGATCATCGGCAACAATCGCAGTATCAGCGCTCCAGAAACCAGAACGACGAGAACCATGGTTATTAACAAAATCCTTTTCTTTTGTTTTTTCATGCAAATTTTTGTTCACATTAATTTTATAACATTTTAGCTACGTTTTTAATAATTTTAGCTAACTTTGATAGAGATAAACACAAAAACAGAAAGAATACATATACAAAGTTACGAATGACAAGAATAATCCTCTTCAGATATCATCATCAATTTGAACGCAACAAAGCATTACTACAATTCTATAAGTACTTAAATCCAGGGGTAAAGATATATGGATTATATGGTGGTCCGGCAGAATTATTTCAAAAGGCTACTGAGATTCTTGAAGGCATTATTGAGCACAACTACATGCTTAAGCACCCCAACCCCGACTGGAACTGGAAAAACAGCGATATGAGCTATCAGGTATGGTATCGCGATTTCGGACATACCATAGCTTTCGATTTTATGCACTCCATAGAATGGGATTTGCTATTGTTTGAACCCCTTGACACTCTCTTTGCACATGTGGAAAAGAACCAACTGGCTCTGACGGGGCTCATTCCCCTTTCAAAGATTGAACACAGATGGTATTGGAGCTCAAACCCGGTAAAAAGGAAAGAATGGATTGAGCTACAGGAGCACTTCCGGAAAAATTTTCAATACAACGACAAGCCTCTGGCTATGATCGGGCCGGCAACAACCTTTCCCAGGGCATTTCTGAGCAAGATCAAAGATATTGAGATACCCGATCTCTCCAACGATGAGCTGAGAATTCCACTTCTGGCCCAGGCAACAGGCTTCCCAATGGTGGATACAGGCTTTTTCAGAAAATGGTTTTCAAAGCGTGAATTCAAGTTTTTCAATGCCAATGCCTTTATCATTGACCTGAAAGACATCCGCACAGAGTTGAGCTATGCACGAGGAAGAAGAGCCTTTCATCCCTGCAACCAGGATCTGAGCTTTGCTGAACTGAAAGACTTACATGCGTTGACCTTTTTAAACAAAAAAAGATTTTCACTCAGAACACTTACAATGAGCTGACATGTATGGTTCCTGCGTTGTGCGCATACCTGATCTTTAAGCATTCCGTTCAAGAGAACTACAAATGAGTTTTATTATGCAGAACAAATATTTTCATTTTCTGATTTTCATCCCTCTGATACTGCATATTTCCTGTTATGGAAAGGAGAATTCCGAGCCGTCCCTTCCTGCTATTCCTGCCGGAATTGGAGTTCAGGCCCTGCCATTATGGGACCCACCGGCTGATGCTGTTCATATAGATCCTGATGCTGCTACAGGGAGCATCCAGAACGGAACCCGCGAGCATCCTTTTCGCGATTTCAACACTATTGAATGGAAAGATCACACAACCTATGCTATCAGAAGAGGCTCTACACTTCACAGCAATGAAATAGTAATCCTGGCCGATCATGTAACCCTGGCCAGCTATGGCGATGGTCCAAGGCCGGTAATCATGAGTTCAGCTACCTCCCATGCCCTATCAACCCGATGGGAAGATTCGCAGAATATCACCATCCGCGACATCGAAATCATTGCACCTTCAGCGGCAAGTGCAATCATTATTCGCACGGGTAGCCGCAATGCCTCGATCATAAACTGCAGGATACAGGGCCCCCGATGGGGCATACGTGTACTAAACTTCATCGAGCATGTCAGGATACACAATACAGAAGTTTTCAATATTCTGGAAGATGGTATATTTATCATGAACACCCGCCATATTGAAATCTCCAACTGTTATATTCACAGGGTAAACCAAGCATGGAAACCACCCTACACACCCGAAAACATTGCCAGTGGAGATGGTATACAATTGAGCAATTGTAATCACTGGCATGTGCACCACAACATTATCGACCGCTCTGATACCGGCAATAAATTCTGTTTTATTTCCAACAATCCCTCCCAGGATCAAGGGATCTTTGAGCACAATTACCTCAGAGGCCCCATTGATGAGGGGTATGCCATTTATATCGGTGATGGGCGCAATATGGTGTTTCGCTACAATTACATGGAGGGCAACAGCAAATCTCCTTTATGGTCGCATGCCAGAGACCTTAAAATTTACTATAATGTTTTCATGGGGTTTCGCGGACCCCTGTTTGTAAGTGGGTCGGCAGAAGTGATGAACAATCTGTTTTACCAGATGCAGGCTGGCATTGAGGGTGGACGCATAACAGCAATCAACAATATTTTTGACCTTGCATCACCGGCCAGCCCCCGTTTCAGGGTGAACCAGCTCACCGAAAGCTACAATCTTTTCACCCAGGGCTTGCCCACTGCAGGTTCTTTTACCGGAAATGCCATTTACAGGGATCCGATGGCGGCAGATTTCCGACCCATGTCTGGTTCAGATGTAATCAATCGGGGTACCTCCACAGGGATTGGCCTGGATCTGGACGGCAACAGGGTTCCCACTGGTGAAGCCCCCGATATTGGCCCTTTTGAATGGCAACCCTGACACTGACGAAATAATATTTAACACACACAATGTATGACACACCCGCAACAACCCAAAACACCCCTGCATATTGCCTGTGCCGTTGACGACTCTTTCAGCTATCCACTGGCGGTTATGCTGGTTTCACTTTTCCAGAATCACCCCGAAGAGTTGCTTCGGATTCACCTTTTCAGTGCATCGCTTTCTGATGATAATGTGGCACGATTGCAGAAGTTAGCCCAGAGATACAAGCAGGAATTGGTTTTTTACCCTTTGCAGCCCCACCTTTTTGAAGGTTTGCCTACCAATGACCGCATCTCCAAAGCTGCATATTACAGATTACTAATTCCAAATAATATTTGTAAAACAGTTGAAAAGTTTTTGTATTTGGATGCAGACATCATAGTTACAAAAAGAATTTCTGATCTGTTAAATCAATCAATGGAGAACTACATAATTGGTGCAGTAAACGATATAACGGCAATTGAAATGAAAATGCATTTAAAGCATTCGATCCCTTCGGATTTTTTGTATTTTAACTCTGGAGTGCTTTTAATAAATCGAATTGAATGGGAAAAAGAGAATATAAGTCATAAGATAATTAATTACATTGCTTCAAACAAAGAACTATGCCAGTTTCACGACCAGGATGGCCTCAATGCCACACTTTATAACAAAAGGCTTGAACTGCCCCCGGTCTGGAACCAGCAAATTGGGCTGTATTATACCGACATTGATGTATTGAACCGGGTTTATAATGGGCAGCACCTGGAAGCACTAAAGCACCCTGCCATCGTACATTTCAACGGAAGTGAAAAACCCTGGCACCAGGTATCTGCCCACCCCTGGAAGAAAGAGTTTCGCAAATATGCCTCGCAGGCGCTGGAATTTTCATGGAGAGAGCCCTGGAACTGGAGAAAACAGGCAAAAAGAACCCTTATTTACGGTTTGGTGGGTTGGATACGCGTAAACCGCTATTACTACCAGAAACAGCAAAAAATCAATCAAAAATCTAATCATCTGAAATCCTGATACCCATGAGTACTTCCCCTGAAAAAAGAATAAAAATTGCCTATCTCACCCATCGCAATGCACAGGACAAACGCGAATGGTCGGGCACACTTTACCATATGGCTCAATCGCTGCAAAAACACGCAGGCGACGTTGTATATGCAGGGCCATACAATCCGCGTTTGATGTTCTTTTTCCTGAAAGCGGTAAATAAACTCTCACTTTTGATCCTGCGAAAGCGCTACAGTGTGCCTTACAACTATTTTCTCACCCTGCTGTATAAGTTCAGATTTACCAGAATCATTAAGAAAGAGCAACCCGATATTGTATTTGCCGCAGCTGCTTCGGGCGAAATGAGCCAGCTCAACATCAAACAGCCTATCATCTACCTTGGCGATATTACATTCAACCTTTTAAAGGATCATTATCCCAACTATCAGAACCTTTCGGCTTTTTCTCTCTGGGAGAGCGAAAAGATTGAGAGCAAGACCTTCCGTAAGGCGGCAGCGCTGGTTTTTTCGTCGCAGTGGGCTGCCGGTTCAGCAAAAAAGGATTACGGTGTACCCGCCGAAAAAATAAATATAATTTCCTACGGTGCCAACATGGACCAGATACCCGACACTCAAACAGCCATCCAGAAAAGCCAGAAGGGCCCCTGGCACTTTCTTTTTCTGGGTATGGACTGGGTGCGCAAAGGGGGTGAGGCAGTGTTTAATACCTTTGAATTGCTCCAAAAACAGGGATATGATGTAAAGCTTACAGTATGCGGCTGTGTTCCTCCAGAGAAATTCCGAAACCCTGCCATGACCATCATCCCATTTCTGAACAAAAACAATCCGGAAGATGCTCAGCAGCTGTTTCAACTGTTACTGGATGCTCACTTCCTTTTTGTACCCTCCAAATCTGATTGTACACCCATTGTATTCTGCGAGGCCAATGCTTTCGGATTACCGGTGATCACCACTGATGTGGGAGGAATTACTTCGGTGGTGGAAAATGGCATCAACGGACATACGCTCCCCCTTGAGTCTTCTGCTACAGACTATGCCAACACGATCAAACCTTACCTGGAAGACAAAGCCCTGTACCAGCAACTATCGGAGAATAGCCGCAGCTATTATGAGCAAAAACTCAACTGGGATCAATGGGGAAAATCCATGAGTGAGCTCATCAACAGACTTGTAAAATAACGGGTTTTCGGATTGTTGCAAGAACTTCGCAAAAACACGACCATGCAAAAACTCAACTGCTATTTTTATCCTTACTCAGCAAGGTTACGCCAAAAAGAAGTGAATCCATACACACAAATGCTTATGGACGTACTGGAAAGTGACTTTACGATCCTTAACAAGACCAGACCCTCCGACAAAGGTATATTTGATCTGATGGCTTATATAAAAAAGACCCACTTCATTTTTGTCAACTGGATTGAGGAACTTCCGGATAAGAAACTGGGTTGGATTCAGAGCGTGGTTTGGATGATCCTTGTAAAACTCAGGAAAGCTTTGGGTTTCAAGGTAGTTTGGGTAATGCATAACAAACAATCGCACGATCCGGGAAATCGTTGGCTCAAAGGGATTCTGTACAGATTTATGGTTCGCAACAGCGATCTTATCTTTACCCATTCAACGGAGGGGGTTCGACATGCTAATCGCATCTGCTCCAGATCCGGGGGCCCCAAGGTGTTCTTTCATCACCCCGTACTCCGAAGGCACAAAGAAACAGCAGGCAGGCATACAGCTTACGACATGGTGATATGGGGAAAGATGGCACCCTACAAAGGGATAATAGAATTCCTTGAGTACCTGAATAAACGTCCTGATTTGCAAGGTCGTTACAAAATACTCATTGCAGGAAAATTCACTTCAGATGACTATTTCAATGAGGTAAACCAACTGGCCTACCCCAACCTAACGCTAATAAACAGTTTTATTGACGACAACCGACTCTCGGATCTTATTTTGCAAAGCAAGATTGTACTTTTCACCTACAACCAGGAGTCTGTATTAAGCTCAGGAGCCCTGATGACCAGCCTGGAGTTTCCCGCCATGATACTGGGGCCGCATTCGGCAGCTTTTGCTGATGCCGCCAACGAAGGCATCATTGAAACTTATCAGGATTTCGATGAGCTTTTTTCAAAAGCAGACCAGATGCTTTCAGACCCTATGTACCTTGAATCGGTTATGCACAAACAAGATGCTTTTGCCAGAGAGAACAGCTGGACAGAAACAGGCCGGCTAATCAACCAGCATATCCGGGAACTTTTTTCTCAAAAAAACCAATAACAAACCTCTGAATTTAAAACCTTCCAAAGCCCCAATAAGTATGAGCAACGCAACTACAAAATATGTAATCATATCGCCGGTAAGAAATGAAGAAAAGTTCCTCGAAGGAACCCTTGAGTCGGTCATTCACCAACGGATCTTACCCGCCGAATACATCCTGGTAAATGACGGTTCAACCGACCGAACACCAGAGATCATTGACAAATACACCCAGAAATACCCCTGGATAAAAAGAGTAGACATTAAGGATCGTGGCTATTATTTGCCGGGTGCAGGTGTTGTGAATGCGTTTTATGCAGGCTTGCAAAAAGTAACTGTTCAAGACTGGGACTATCTTGTAAAGCTTGACTGCGACCTGAGTTTCGAGAGCGACTATTTTGAAAGACTGCTTGCAGAATTCGATCAAAACCCCAAACTTGGGCTTGCAAGTGGATGCACCTATATACAGCGGGCGGAAAGTCTGATTCAGGAGAAAGCCCAGGAAGATCATCCCTGGGGTGCGTCAAAAGTATACAAAAGAGCCTGCTACGATCAAATGGGTGGCATTAAGGCCATACCCGGCTGGGACCTGGCAGATGTTCTTTCGGCCCAGATGCATGGCTGGCAAACCCGGTGCTTTTTCGACCTGGTGCTCATTCACCATCGTCCTACAGGAGGGCGCAGAAGCGGACTTACCGGCGGATTCTTCCTGCATGGCAGAAACCTCTACCGGTTTGGATATTCCTTCCTTTACACCTTCCTAAAAGGAATCTATCGCCTGACCGACAGACCGGTATTTTTGGCGGGCGCAGGAATCATTGCAGGATACCTGTTTGCTTTCCTTAAGCGCGAAGAGTTTATCTTTGAAAAGGACATGAGAAGGTTTTTGCGCAAAAAACATCGTCGGGATCTTTTGAAAAAAATGACTTTTAATATGTAATTTAGAGATAGTGTTTTATAATCTGAAATTATCACTGTGAGATTATCCTCCAAAATAATTATAGTAACGATTGTACTCTCCTCAATAGGGCTTCTGCACTTAAGAGGCTTGGGGATATTTGTTCGTTTAATGGATGTTATAACAGCAGGAGGCATCATTTTCCTGTTTCTTATATACACCTTATACAGCAGCTACAAACACAATGAAAAACAACACTTTACCATTCCAATACTTTTCATAATCGCAGGAGTATTAATAAGTGTTTTACCTGCAAAATACATTCATGGTCAACCAATAACAATTAGTCTTTACCAACAAAGACACATGTATGCGTTTTTGTTTTATTTCATCCTTTTTTATTTACGCCCAGAGAAAGAATGGCTCTTTAACCTGTTTTTATATATGTCTTTAACAATCGGTCTTTTGTATGTTATTCAATATGTTCTATATCCGATTATGATAACGGATGCAAAAGTATTTGTACAAAGGGGAACGATTAGAATGAACCTTCCTGGAGCATACTATATGACACTTGGGTTTTATCTATCTGTTGATCGTTTTTTCTCAAGAAAAAACATAGTGTATGGGATTAGTGCAATATTTCTTTTTTCAATTGCCATTTTATCTGGATTTAGAACAACTGTTGCATCCTACATACTAATTTCCAGTGCCCTTTTGCTTTTTAGTAAACGGATTAAGAATCGACTTTTGTTAACCCTTTTGTTTGGACTGTTTTTTATATCTGGCATTTTTGCATTTCAAAATGTTGTCGATGAGATGATTAGCTCCGCTCAGAGCGAAAGCGTAGAAGGAACAGAAAACATTAGGTATAGAGCAGCTGAATTTCTTTTATCATTAAATAATGAAGATAAAAGCAGCTATATCCTGGGCAACGGTGAACCTAGTCAAAGATCCAGATATGGAATGAAACTTTTTGTTATAGCAATTACACGAGGGTATTACTTATCTGATATTGGAATATTTGGTTTTTATTTCAAGTTCGGGATAATACCAACTGCTTCAGTTATTATTATTATGTTGATGTTCCTTACCAGCAAAGTCAATCCAGATCTTGTTTTTATAAAACTATTTTTCATCCACCATACATTCATTATCGCTAATAGTCTTCTGCCATTTGATGATTTAGCTGGAATTATTATGCTATGCATGCTTTTTTATTTGTATGACATAAACAAACCCCAAGACCAACTTAATAAAACAACTTAACATATCCATTCCAATTATATATACAACTAATTACTTACTAATTATACAACAAAATGAAAACTGCACTTCTCGTACCATGCTATAATGAAGAACAAACTATTGGACAAGTCATTCAAGACTTCAAAAAGCACATACCAGATATAGACATTTATGTTTACGACAACAATTCTACAGATCAAACTGTGAAAATTTCTTTAGAATATGGAGCAATAGTGAAACATGAATATCAGCAAGGTAAATCTAATGTTGTAAGATCAATGTTCCGTGAAATCGAAGCAGATATCTATATAATGGTTGATGGGGATAACACCTATCCTGCATCTGAGGCTCAAGCACTGATCAACACGTTTAAAGAACGTAATTGTGATATGGTGGTGGGAGATAGATTAACAAATGGCAGTTATTCGGCAGAAAACAAAAGAGCCCTACATGGCTTTGGCAACAACCTTGTAAAAAATCTTATCAATTATATATTCAACTCTGATTTAAAAGATATCATGACAGGCTATAGAGTTTTCTCTAAAAGGTTTGTGAAAAATTACCCAATAATGTATCAAGGTTTTGAACTTGAAACAGAAATGACAATTTTTGCATTAAATAACAACTTAAGAATTGCAGAAATTCCCATATCATTTAAGGACAGGCCAGAAGGTAGTTTTTCTAAACTCAACACCTATAGAGATGGATTCAAAGTTCTACTAACAATATTTAATCTCTTTCGCCACTATAAGCCACTTCAGTTTTTTAGTATCTTCTCTGTATTTTTCTTTTTTAGCGCCCTCGCTGTTGGAGCAGCTCCAATCATAGAGTATTTTAAATATGACTTTGTTTATAAAGTACCTTCAGCAATATTGGCATCAGGCCTTATGCTTTTCTCGCTTATTTCTTTTACGATTGGTTTGATCCTTGATACAATCTCAATTAACAATAAAAAGCTATTTCAAATCTTATTTTTAAAATAGTAACTCTATCCCTAGAAACTTTTACCTACCTCTCTTTAAGCATTTAAGATCAAATGGGATCCATTCAATTACAAAACATAATGCAACTTTTAAATCGAGGTATAGCTTACTTATACTTGCCTTTCACTCGCATTATTTCGTTCCAGATTTTTAAATACCTTTTTTGCGGTGGGGTTAATACAATTTTAGATGCAGGGCTTTACCATTTCTTTCATTTTATAATCCTAGGGGCTAAAGACGTTCAAATTTTTGGATTTAATATATCATCGCACATATTTGCTTTTTTAATTGTATTTCCCCTCACTTTTTTCACTGGTTTTTTGTTAACAAAAATGATTGTATTTCCGGGATCTAACATGAAAGTTATTATTCAGTTTTCTAGATTCGCAATAACAATTATAAGCTCTCTAATAATACAATACTTTTCTTTAAAATTGTTGATTGAAGTGTTATTGTTTCATCCCACTATTTCAAAACTTGCAGCCTCTGCAATTGCGGCGGTTTTCACTTTCATATCACACAAATACTTTTCATTCAAATAGAATTATTCATTTGTCGAACATGATGTATTATTAAAATAATGGTAAGACTAAAAGTTTTATCATTATTCACAATCTGCTTGAAATACTTGACATTTGAAGTACGTGAAACCTCAAGGCTACGAGATATACTGCTGTGGGATTGTCAGCTTTGCTTTAATCTAGTGATTTCCGTTTTCACAAATACCTCGTTATTTGCCATATCTGCTTTTTTTACAAATATGACAAATGGAAATCACAAAATCTGATTTATTTTCAACTGTTCACTTTTACCGGAATAGGGTGTACCGTTTGAACCAAATATGCACCATAACCTCTGGGGGTTCAATATGACCGGAAGGGGGAGGCAGCATCACCGGAATATTTACTTATAATTGAAACCAGCATTACTGACAATATTAACGAAATAAGAATGATCATCATATACTGATATCTCATAACATGAGATATTAAAACATAAGGCATAAGATAGAGTGCGAAAAATAGAGAAATAATTAAAACAAACCACCGATCTTTACCTATAAAAAGTAAAAGTAACAGGGAAAGGGTGGGCAGACCAGAATGTAAAAAACCAAAAAATATCTTCTTCATTCCTCTTTCATTTTCCAAAATAAAAGCCTTCGCAATTTCTCTATCTTTTCTCAAAGCTTCTATTTCTGCTGGGGTAAAATAACTCTCAATATCATCTCCCAGTTCAATGCTTTTGTCAAGCAAAAAAAGCCACTGATTTCCTCTGGCAACTTTAAACTTCTCCAGTAAATCTAATTTCGTGATATTTTTTTGGCTAAGTAAAGATGATTCTTTGTTGTCATATGTGCTGGATGTAAGCAAGAATGCGTTAACAAGACGGTTCTTAAATTTAAAAAGATAGTTTTTCTTATTCTCTCGAATATATTCAAGAGGAGAAACACCTACTTCTTCCATCCATTCAACTTCACCTCCTCGATCTCTAATCTCAGAACAAATCCTAGGATTATCATTTGGATGATAAAGCAATGTGACACTTCGACTATTAATACCGTTTGGGCTTGCAATATTTGCTAAATAAAACTCAAATCTTGCATTGGACTTGAGCAATACCCAACTGCCCAAAGAGTAATAATTTCGCAGAGTCCAAATACTAACTGAGAGGATAACGAATAATGCAAGTAAAAGATAAGATGGTAAAATTTTAAATGACAAATAGAACAATTTGTCATATCCATCTTCTTTTAATTTTTTAATTAACAACAAGAAAAAATGTAAAACAATTATAAAAACAACCGGTAGTAACAATGCAGGGGTCGATAAGGGTAGCAAAAACAAAAAGAATTTCAGAAAAATACCTCGATAATTAAACCTGAATAATTTACATAGTAGATATACTCCTAAGCCAATATTGAACGTATGTATCCCCAGGTCATCATTAACGAAAGCAATATCGTTTCTATGGTAAAATAGGAATCCCCAAAAAACGAACATGAAAACTAGCTTCGTAATTGATGCTCTTTGAGGATAGACCATATCTAAGGCCTTAAAAATAAAATAAACACCACTTGCAAGAAGAGCGATTCGAAAAAACTGCAATAAGATAAAAGCAGTTGTTGTTTTGCCAACCAAGTAAAAAACCATTGCATTAAGATATACAAGCAAAGGGGGCATCCATGCCGTTTTACCTGTTTCGCAGTTAGAGAATGGATTTGAGAAACCATCTCCTTCTACGATACTTTGAGCAATATTGGCATATTCAAATCCAAAATTCATTACGAAAACACCACTATCAAGAGATATGATTGCAAACATCATAATAACTGCAAACAGAAAAGAAGCAAATAGAATATTAAAATGCCTTTCGATTAAATTCATAACTAAAACATAGTTTAAAGGTATAATTTGTAGTTAAACTGCATTCATTAGTTTTTTAAGTAGCACCTTCATTAGTTATTTTGAAAATCTAGCCTAAGAGAAATTACTTACTTAAAACAAGAAAAATTACGTATTCCCTATCTCATAAGAGCCTATAACTTTATAACAAGAAGCATCCTCATATCAAATAAAAAATTAAAGGCGAAAATAATCCATTTATGACAATAAATGTTCATTTAATAAAAATCTAGAGTTATTCTCCATGTTTAAAATTAAGCAAAATTACATAACGAACGACCAAGTTTAAGCTTTTCTTAATCAAACTAAATAAACCATTAAACCAAAATAATACAGAAAAATATGTTAAGACTCATCTCATTTACTCTTTTGATATTAGCCACTACACCCTATTTGTCAGCTTTTGATACTTACAGTTATCCTACAGATACCATATTTATAAATCCAAACGCCGTTGGGAGCTCAGAAACAGGTACAAGAGAAAACCCTTGGCTTGGGCTACGACCTGATTCTCAAATGCCAAGTGGTTTCGTATATGCATTTAAAGGTGGAACAACTTTATATACTAACCAAAGCAATGAATACCATAATAAACAAGTTTTTGTAATTACATCGTACGACACAACTGGAGTTGGTCTTGCAAGGATATATAAAACGAATAAACAAGGTAGAATTTTTCATATTACAGGTGCAAGCTTAGGAAATAACATACCAGACACTAATACCAGAATTAAGGTAAGTAATATTATTTTGTACCATTCGGGGCGGCATTTAAATGATGGAATTGGTGCCGCATTAAGTATTAGACTTTTTGGAGGAAGAGCCCATGTTAATAATGTTCATACAACGGGAGGACACCAAGGTATAAGTATAAATTCATATAGCGTTCCCGACATAGCACATGTCCTTATTGAAAATTGCACCATAGATAGCACATTTGATGATAGCATGTATTTAACTCAGCTTCGATCTGTTTGGGTTAGAAATACCAAAGCAACTAATGCAGGTCTTTTTTGGCAAGACCATCCTGTTCAGGCCTCTGGGGATAACCTACATACATGGCAAACCAGAACCGTAAAAATAGAAAACAGTACTCTAGACAGAAGAGGCAATGGAGGAAAATTTGCAATCATTGGTACTGAAACAACTGAACAAGTACACATTAGAAATACCATAATGATTGGTCATTTCATTCATAATAATCCAGGAATAGATAGCTTAACAGCAACAATCTACAAAGGAAATGGTCACTGGATATTTGAAAACTCAATAATTATTGATGGTGTCTATGGCATATGGAATCATGGCTTAAGTTTAAATATTGACAATTGCTTATTCGTTGGACAAAATATTAGCATAAACGGTCTTAATGCCGTGAATGAGATTCATAACAGCACATTTGCAAATATTGGCACTAACACTCATATATGGCCAAACAATTCCGTTTTCTACAACGCTTGGGGAAGTCAAAGTCTGAATGTGAGCAATAGTAATTTTTACAATTATAACAGACTTTTTCTTAGTATGGGTGGATCTAATCTTTCAGTAAACTTTAATGGAAACAACTATTACAACTATAATGTCGATGAAAGCAACCATTGGTGGGGTTATGGTTCGAATGCAACTATGCATAATCCCCAATTTGCAGAAACCATTTTCTATCAGCTCTCACCTGGTTCGCCCCTAAGAAATGCAGGTCCCGGGGGTCGTAATGTGGGGTTCTGCCTGGATGTGGCCGGATCTGTGGGATACAAACCCATTACGGGCAACAGCGGTACCGATCCGGAAGTACCCCCAACCTGGAATGTAGGTTTTAACGTTACAGGGGCAAATAATGCTGCCATAACCAATGCTACCATAACATTTAACGGACATACAAACCCTGCTGGCAGCTATAGTTTCCCAAACACACCTTCGGGTACTCACACCTACAGCGTATCAGCACCCCACCACCAGACTTTATCCGGACAAAGTGTTACAGTGGCAAATCATATGACCATCCCTGTAACATTAACCCCTGTTTCCTACAATGTGACCATAACAGCCAGCCCTTCAGCAGGAGGAACCTTTACAGGTAATGGCAGCTATGCCTATGGGCAGAGTGCCACCGTTACCGCAACACCCGCAGCTGGATACAATTTCGTAAACTGGACCGTGAACGGAAACCCT